>Ga0075421_100010085_pt1 | contig 11657 bp, 2 predicted proteins | sample SoiMetdeltSBSDD5_FD_75292 | JGI IMG/M metagenome (GOLD analysis project Ga0075421, IMG submission 75292) | Bulk soil microbial communities from a Populus tree surrounding site in Tennessee, USA - Soil MetaG P. deltoides SBSDD5 | ecosystem: Environmental > Terrestrial > Soil > Tree plantation...
GACATCCTGCTTCTGGACAACATGCTGGTCGCGCACGGTCGAAACCCGTTCGAGGGCGAACGGCGGATTCTGACGGCGATGGGCGAGCCTTATACACGCCAGGACTTTTGACCGGCTGGCTCTCAATCGTGGTCGCGTGAGCTATCCCGCGCCGCTGCGGGAGAAATGGAAGCGCATAAATGCAAAAAGCAACGGCAATAATCGAGGGATTTCGCCTTTCACCACAACAAGAATATCTCTGGCGATTGCAGACAGGTGATGCGTCTCAACCCTATCGCGTTCATTGTAAAGTTCGAATCGACGGTCCCCTGAGTATTCAGCTTTTGAATGACGCCTGGCGCGATGTCGTGGCGCGGCATGAAATTCTCCGCACAACTTTTCATCACCCGGCAGGAATGGCGTCCCCACTGCAAGTGGTCAACGCGGACGCGCCGCCGCAAATCGCCTTCACTGACCTGACCGTGTTGGATCAGACGGCGCAAGAACGCTATATCGATGAATTATTCGAAGGTTCGCGCCGCCTATCTTTTGACTTTGAATTCGGTCCGTTGGCGCGACTTTCCTTGTTTAAACAGGCGGAGCATGAGTATTCCCTTTTAATTACCCTTCCGGCGCTTTTGGGAGATGCGGTGGCGCTGGACAACCTTAGTCGTGAGATTTGCGCCTCCTACGCGGCGCTTTCGCAGGGCGGGGAAGTCGATGACGAGCAAGTGCAGTACGCCGTCTTTGCGGAGTGGCTCGACGAACTAATCTCCTCCGAGGACACAGAGGCGGGTAAGGAATTTTGGCGGGATCTCAATTTGTCCGCGTTTCCTGAATTGAGGCTCCCGTTCGAGGGGCGGCCGAATCCGAATAAAGATTTCGCGCCATTAACGTTCTCCTTAAGCGTCGATCAGAAGGTATCCGAAAAAATCGAAACCGCCTGCGAGCGTTACGGAACGACGGCATCGACGTTTTTACTCGCCTGCTGGCAAGTGTTGCTCGGGCGTCTGAGCGGGGAGACCGATCTGCTCGCCGTATCGCGTTACTCGGGGCGAACAGACGACGAATTAAAAAAGTCGCTCGGCCTCTTCGCCAGATTTTTACCGATGCCGTGCCGCCTGCAGCCAGATCTGAGTTTCGCCGGGCTGATGGAGATCGTCGGGGAAAACCAGCGCGCAGCGGAAGAGTGGCAGGAGTGTTATTCGTGGGAGCTGGCCGGCGCGTCCGGCGGTGAAGCCCCGGCGCGGCCATTCCACCCTTTCAGTTTTGAATATGAGCCGCAGCCGGTCGGGCATGTCGCCGGCGCCGTCTCGTTCCTGACAACCGATCGATACGCCTGCATCGATCGTTTCAAAATCAAGCTCTCCATGACCTGGAGGAACGACGCGCTGATCACAGATTTTCATTACGATTCAATGGCTTTCAGCCGGGAAGACGTCGAACGACTGGCCGAGCGCTATCACAAACTTTTGGAGAGCGCGGCCGACGATTCTGAAGCGGTCATCAGCAGTCTGGACATACTCAGCGATAGCGAACGGAGGCGGTTGCTAATCGAACTTAACAGAACTGAGGTCGATTACGGGCAGGGCAACCTCATACACAAGATCTTCGAAGCGCAGGTTGAACATAGCCCGAACTCAGTCGCCGTCGAGTTCGAAGGCCTTCAACTCAGCTACGCCGAATTGAACGAACGGGCCAATCGGCTGGCTCATTACCTGATCGGGCTGGGGGTAAAGCCGGGAGGGATGACGCCGATCTGCATGGAGCGCTCGCCGGAAATGGTCGTCGGGTTGCTGGGGATACTCAAGGCCGGTGGAACATATGTCCCGCTGGACCCGACGTACCCCAGAGAACGAATTCGGTTCATACTCAACGACGCGCAACCGGTAGCGATCCTAACCACGCATGACCTCGCTGGAATCTTTCAGGATAGCGAAGCGCAAATCATTCAACTCGATGTCGATTGGTTCATTGTCGCTTCCGGGAGCCCGGAGAATCCGGAAAGCGGCGCGACGGAAGAAAACCTGGCGTATGTCATTTACACGTCCGGCTCGACAGGGGAACCGAAGGGCGTGATGATTTCGCACCGCTCGATTTGCAACCGTTTGCTCTGGACGCAATCCGCCTACCCGCTCACGGAAACCGACAACCTGTTACAGAAGACAGTCTTTTCTTTCGACGCCTCGGTGTGGGAGTTCTTCGTTCCGTTGTTCGCCGGAGCTCGGCTGACACTGGCGAGACCGGGCGGACACCGCGACAGCGCCTACCTGGCCGATGTTATCGCCGAGCGTGAAGTGACGACGTTGCAATTGGTCCCCACGATGCTCCACGTGATGTTGGAAGAGCCAAAGTTCAAAAAATGTAAGAGCCTGAGACGCGTTTTTAGTGGGGGGGAAACGTTAGCGGTCAATACGCAGGAGCAGTTCTTTGTCACTCTGGACGCGAACTTGATAAATCTTTACGGCCCGACGGAAGTAGCCATCGACGCTACATCATGGAACTGCGAGCGGGTGAACGGTCACGCCGGTAATCAGAAAGGAGTGCCGATAGGAAAGCCGCTGTCGAATGCGCGTGTCTATGTCCTGGACACGCGATTGCATCCGGCGCCGGCGGGTGTGGCGGGCGAACTGCACGTCGGTGGCGTCGGAGTGGCGCGCGGCTATCTAAACCGTCCCGAACTTACGGCCGAGCGATTTATCCCCGACCCCTTCGGCGATCAGCCTGGCGGGCGTCTTTACAAGACCGGAGACTTTGTCCGCTACGGCTCAAACGAGGTGTTGGAGTACCAGGGGAGGATGGACCAGCAGGTAAAGCTTCGAGGCTTTCGCATCGAACTGGGTGAGGTCGAGGCGGCGTTGCGCCGGCATCCGTCCGTCAAACAGGCCGTGGCGGTCGTGCGTGAGGACGAACCGGGCGCGCAACGCCTCGTCGCATATGTTATCGGCTCAGGCGGACAAACGCGCCCTGGCGAAGAGAACGGTCAGCAGTGGTATAGGCTACGGAATAATCTGGATGTCGCTCACCTGAACAGGAATGAGACGGAACTGCTCTATCGGGAAGTATTCGAGGATGGATTCTACCTGCGCAACGGCGTCACGCTCAGCGATGGAGCGTGCGTCTTCGATGTCGGCGCGAACATCGGGCTTTTTACCCTGTTCGTACATGACCGCTGTCGAGATGCGCGCGTCTTCGCCTTCGAGCCGATACCGGTTACGCATAAGGTTTTGGAGCGTAACATCGAGCGTTATGGATTGGAGGCCAAGGCGTATCAATGCGGGCTATCCGACCGGAGTGGCCCGGCGATCTTCACCTTCTATCCCAAGGTCTCGGCGAGTTCGGGGATGTATGCCGACGCCAATGAAGATGAAGCCGTGACGCGAGCGTTCATTGGAAATCAGGGCGAAGAAATGAAAGCGTACGCCGACGAATTGATGGAAGGCAGATTCGAGGGGATTAAATACGAGTGCGAGTTGCGTACGGCGTCGGACGTCATCCGCGAGAACGGAATCGAGCGAATCGATCTGCTCAAAGTGGATGTTGAGAAGAGCGAATTGGACGTGCTGCTGGGCGTAAAAGAGGAGGATTGGTCGAAGATAAAGCAGGTGGTGATGGAAGTGCATGATCGAGGCGGCCGGCTGGAGCGGATCGTTTCATTGCTAGAACGCCACGGGTTTCAACTGACCGTAGAACAGTATCTGGCGTTTGAAGACACCGGCCTCTATAACGTCTACGCCGTTCACCCATCAAAGCGGTCGACGACTGATGGGGCGGCGGAGCGATCGAGTAATGGATCAGGTAGGCTGCCGCGAGAATCGTCTCCGGACGCCCCTTCCGCCGACGAGTTGCGCCAGTTCCTTATCGAAAGGCTGCCGGACCAACTCGTGCCGTCGGCGTTCATGACCCTGGATGAGTTCCCATTGCTGCCGAATGGCAAGGTGAATCGGCTTGCCCTGCCGCCGGTCGAGATAGGTAACGATTCGCTACGGCAGGACGCCATTTCACGGACGCCGACGGAAGAACTGGTGGGCGGGCTGTGGGCCAAAACGCTCGGCATGGAGCAGGTCGGTATTTACGAAAATTTCTTCGACCTGGGAGGGCATTCTCTGCTCGCCACGCAGGTCATCTCTCGTCTGCGCGAAGCCTTTCAGGTTGAAATCCCGCTTCGCGCCATCTTCGAGACTCCAAACGTCGCGAGCCTGTCGAAGAGTATTGAAGCCGCCCAAAAAGAAAGCCTCGGTTTTCAGGCGCCGCCGATACTACCCATCCCTCGCAATCGAAATTTACCGTTGTCGTTCGCGCAGCAACGGCTTTGGTTCCTGGACCAGTTAAAGGCAGGCAACCCCTCCTTCAATGTTCCCGTAGCTTTACGTTTGACCGGCAAGCTTAATGTCTCCGCTCTCGAGCGCACGCAGTGTGAAGTGATCCGGCGCCACGAGTCGCTACGAACCACCTTCTCAGAGACCGACGGCGAGCCAGCGCAGATCATCCATCCCGCGAAGCCAGTCGCCCTGGAGATCGTAGACCTGAGCGGGTTCGGCGACGCCGATGAGCGCGAGAATGAGGCGCGGCGCCTCGCCACAGAGGAAGCTCGCCGCTCCTTCGACTTATCCAGCGGCCCCCTACTCAGATCGCGTTTGCTGTACATCGCCGAAGAGGAGCACATTCTGCTCTTTACGATGCACCACATCATTTCGGACGGATGGTCAATGGGTGTGCTCGTCCGTGAAGTTTCCGCCCTCTACCAGGCGTTCTCGGAGAGTAAGCCATCGCCGCTGGCTGATTTGCCTATCCAATACGCCGACTACGCCTCTTGGCAGCGTGAGTGGTTGACCGGCGCCGTGTTAGAAGGGCAGTTGGCGTACTGGCGACAGCAGCTTGATGGCGCGCCTCTGGTCCTGGAATTGCCGACAGACCGGCCACGTCCCGAGACGCAGAGTTACCAGGGCGCCAGGCTTACCGGCGCGGTCTCCCCCGCAGTTATTCATGCGTTGAAGCAGCTTGGCCGCGAGGAAGGAGCGACCCTGTTCATGACGCTACTTGCGGCTTTCAAGGTATTGTTGAGCTACTATTCCGGCAAGCAAGACATGGTAGTCGGGACTAACGCCGCCAACCGTAACAGACCGGAGACGGAGGGGCTGATCGGATTCTTCATCAATCAACTGGTATTGCGTACGGACCTGTCAGGCGACCCTACGTTCAGGAAGTTGTTGGGCCGAGTGCGGGCGGCGGCATTGGGAGCCTACGCTCACGAAGACTTGCCTTTCGAGAAACTCGTTGATGTTCTCAAGCCGGAGCGTGACGCAAGCCGCGCGCCTCTGTTCCAGGTAAAGCTGGCTCTTCAAAACGCCCCGGTGGGAGCGATGGAATTGCCGGGTCTGACCGTCAGCGCGGTGGAATTCGAGAACAATAAGTCCAACCTCGATCTGATTCTCTTTATCAGAGAGACAGAACAGGGCGCCAAGACGACTCTCGAATACAATACTGACCTGTTCGACGCAGCCACTGCGACCAGAATACTGGAAAAATTCGAGTTACTCCTGGGGGCCGTCTCGGCGCAGCCCGGAGCAAAGCTTAGTGAACTGCGGGAGGTTCTCAGCCAGGATGACGCCGAGAGACTGCGCGCCGAAAAGAACAGACTCGAACAATCCAGTTTTACGAAGTTCAAGAATCTCAAGCCTAAAACTGTCAGTGTATCGCAAGCCGAGTTGGTTAGAGCGGCGCCTCTTTTCGGTCACACGCCCCTCCCGCTGCTGGTGGAGCCTAAAGTCGCTGACGTGGATTTGATCGAGTGGGCCAGGGCCAACCGGGAATTCATCGAAACCAAACTACTCCAGCACGGGGCGGTGCTCTTCCGGGGCTTTGGAATAGACCCCATGGCCCGGTTCAATCAGTTCGCGCGGGCGGTCTGCTCGGATCTGTTTAACGAAAACGGCGAGCACCCGCGGCAGTCAATCAACGGAGATGTTTATACGCCCGTATTTTACCCGCCTGAGCAGAAGCTGTTGTGGCACAACGAAAACTCTTTCAACCATACCTGGCCGGGCAAAATCCTTTTCTGCTGCGCCGAACCCGCAGCGCTAGGAGGAGAAACGCCGGTGGTCGATAGCCGGCGGATTTTTGAAACGCTCGCGCCGCGTTTAAGGGAGCGGTTCGTGGAAAGAGGCGTCATGTACGTCAGAAATTACGGGAACGGGCTGGGGCTGGACTGGCAGAAGGTGTTTCAGACCAGTAGTAAGGCGGAAGTCGAGGAACGTTTTCGCAATTCCAGAATTGAGTTCGAGTGGAAAGAGGGAGGGAGGTTGCGGACTCGCTGCGTACGCCCTGCTGCGGTAAAGCATCCGCGGAGCGCGGCGGCGGTATGGTTCAACCAGGCGCAGCATTGGCACGTCTCATGTCTCGATCCTTTGACACGTGAATCCATCGCTGCCGTATTTCGTGAAGAAGACTACCCGCGCAACTGCTACTACGGCGACGGCTCACCCATTGAAGATTCGGTGATGAAGGAAATTCTCGCCGCCTATCAGGAAGCGGAAATCGCCTTCCCATGGCAGGCAGGTGACATCCTGATGCTCGATAACCTCTTGACTGCGCACGCCCGTCAACCCTTCGTAGGAGAGCGGAAGCTGCTGGTGGCGATGGGCGAGATGCATAGTTACGACGAGGTCGAGACTCCGCTCAATCTATAGATAAGGATGGACGGCGCCGCGAACTTAGCGTTACCTACATTTTTGCGTGAAAGTGATGTTCACATTCTCAGCCTGCGAAGCAGGCGGCAGAATAAAGCCTGGGGGTGGAGCCGAAGGCGGGTTCCGCTGCGCTCCACCCAAGGCTTTACTCTGTCGCCCGCGTTCGCGGGCTAAGGCAGAACATAGGCGCATTCTTTACCCTTATCTTGGCGCATATGAGGCTCGCCCTTGGGACGCGCCGCCCAATCAAAACGGGGGAATACATGTCGGAAGCAATCGAAGGATACAGACTTTCACCACAGCAGAAACATCTATGGCAATTACAGCAAGAGGGGGCGCCACGGAGCTCCCAATACACTCTCCTCCTGAAGGGCTGCGTCAATCCGAGGGCTTTGCAATGCGCCCTGCAAGTTGTCGTCAACCGACACGAAATCCTGCGCACCACATTCAGACGCCCACCCGGCATGACTCTACCGATACAGGTGATAGATTCGATTGGAAAAATTTGCTGGAGCGACCTCGATTGGGCGGCGTTCAGCGCGCATGAACAGGAAGCGCGGTTGGCCATGCTATTCACTGAGGCCGAACGCCAGTCCTCGGAGGCATTACTCGATACGCTGTCCGTAGGCGCGTCTTTGATTACGCTCGGAGCCGACCGATATTTCTTGCATCTAAGTCTCCAATCGCTGTGCGCTGACTCCTGGGCTTTCAGAAATCTGACGCGCGAGTTAGCCCATGCCTACGAAGCCAGCCTCAGCTCAGGCGGGGTGTCAGGCGAAGTCGTTCAATATTTGCAATTCTCCGAATGGCGTAATGAATTGCTGAATGATGAGGACGCCGCGCTCGGAATCGCCTTCTGGCGACAGCAGGACGTCTGGGCTGGGCTTCCCTCCTTACCGTTCGAGAGGCGGGCGCTCGCTCGGAGCTGGGCGGATGACGCCTCCATCACCCTTAGGTTCGGCTTTTCGGAGACCACGTCCATTGACGCGACGGCGCGAAGGCTCGAAGTCTCTACGGAAGCGCTGCTGCTCGCCTGCTGGCAGACATTGATGTGGCGGATGACGGGTCAGGAGTCGATTACCGTCGGGTTTCTCTTCGCGGGGCGCAAGTTTGAGGAATTGTATGAGTCTTGCGGCCTTTTCGCCGGCGCGGCGCCCGTGCAATGCCGACTGAAGGCGGATGAGCCGTTGGGACAATTCGCGGGGCGTGTAGGGCAGGCGGTGCGCGACGCGCATGAGTGGCAAGAGTGGTTTGTTTGGCCGGATGACCTTCAGGAGACCGGCGGAGCCGCCACGCGGTTCTTCCCGGTCGGGTTCGAGTTCACCGAGTGGTCTCAGCCGTTGACGGCGGGTGGAGTGACTTTCTCGCCCCACGCCGAGCGCGTCAATGTGGAACGCTTCAACCTGAGCATCAAGATCGTTCGATGCGCGGAAGGTAATTTATCGGCCGAACTGACCTACAACCCTGATTCGTTTGACGCAGGCGATATGGAGACCCTCGCTTTAAATCTCCGTACACTGCTGGATAGAGTCGTCGAAAACCCGGAATCCCCGATCAGCGAACTTGAAATCCTGACTGAGACTGAGCGAAAGCGGATCCTGATAGACTTCAATGGAACAGGTTCAGAACATTCGTGCGCCGGTTTGCAGGACAGTCTGGCGCATCAATTATTCGAGGAACAGGCCGCGCTCACGCAGGATAGCGTGGCGGTCATTTTCGGCGACCAGCAACTTACGTACTCGGAGCTGAACGCCCGTTCGAACCAACTGGCGCATTATCTCAAATCGCTCGGCGTGGGGGCCGAAACGCTCGTCGGGATTTGTTGCGAGAGGTCTCCAGAGATGTTGGTCGCGCTCCTCAGCGTTCTCAAGGCCGGCGCCGCCTACCTGCCGATAGATTTGAGCTACCCGACGGATCGACTGGCCTACATGCTACAGGACGCGCGGGCGCCGGTGTTGCTTGCTCAGGAACGTCTGGTCGAGCGGCTGCCAGCTTATACAACCAGGGTCGTGTGCCTCGACTCGGATTGGGACGAGATCGCCGAACAGAGCGCTGAGAATCCAGTCTGCGATGCGCGCCCCGATAGCCCGGCCTATGTCATCTACACATCCGGCTCGACGGGGAAGCCAAAAGGCGTCGTTATTCCACACCAAGGGCTGTTCAATTACCTGAGTTGGTGCAGGCTGGCTTACCCGGTAGCCGAAGGCGAAGGTTCGGTGGTTCATTCGTCAATCGGATTTGATTTGACCGTCACAAGCTTATTCTCACCTCTGACGGTCGGGCGCAGCGTGGAACTAATCCCCGAGGCGCAAGGCATTGGAGGGATCGGCGTCGCGCTACAACGACGGCCCCATTTGAGCCTTTTGAAAATCACGCCCTCACACCTGGAACTGCTTAGGCATCTCGTACCGACGGAGGCCGCCGCCGAATTGGCGAAGTCTCTGGTGATCGGTGGTGAGGCGCTCCTAGCAGAACACATATCCTTCTGGCGGGAGCGAGCTCCGGGCACGAGACTCTTTAACGAATACGGTCCGACGGAAACTGTGGTCGGGTGCTGCGTATACGAAGTGACAGGGACGGAGTCGCCGTACGAAACGGCGATTTCCATCGGACGCCCGATCGCCAACACGCAAATATACTTGCTTGACGCCGGACATCAGCTGGCGCCGAGCCTGGCGACAGGCGAGTTGTACATCGGCGGGGCCGGGCTGGCCAGAGGGTATTTGAACCGGTCTGACCTAACCGCTGAAAAGTTCATACCTAATCCATTCGAGGGCCGAGGCGCGCGACTCTATAAGACCGGGGATCTGGCGCGGCGCCTGCCGAACGGAAATCTCCAGTATGTGGGTCGCAGCGACTTCCAGGTGAAGATACGCGGTTTCCGCGTCGAACTCGGCGAGATCGAGGCGGTCATTGGATTATGTCCTGACGTTCGCGAGGCGGCGGTGATTGTCGCTGAGGACGAGCCGGGCTCTCAACGCCTTGTCGCTTACGTAGTCCCGGACGAGAACGCTGACCTGGAAGTCAAAGATCTCCATAGTTACCTGGGTCAAAAATTGCCGGAATACATGGTGCCGTCGTTGTTTGTAATGCTCGACGCTATGCCGCTCAATTCCAACGGCAAACTCGATCGCCGCGCGCTGCCGGCGATGGAGAAGCGTCAGCCGAAACTGGAGGCGCCGTACAGAGCGTTGCAGACGGAGGCCGAGATGACCATCGCGGCCATCTGGCGGGAAGCGCTTCAGGTGGACAAGATCGGGGCAGACGACAATTTCTTTGACCTCGGTGGCCACTCTCTATTGCTCGTGCGCGTCAACAGGAAGCTGAAAGAAGCGTTCAATCAAGACATCTCCGTCATCGAACTTTTAACATATCCGACGATTAATTCCTTAGCCCAGCGATTGACCAACGGAACTGGCCAGAAGCCGAGCCTGCAACAAGGTCAGGATAAAGCGCAGACACGCAAGGCTGCGGCGGCCAGGCAAAGGGGGCAGAGCGAAAAGCGGCGCGCCTTGAGGGAACAACGCGAGGTCTAGTATGTCTGATTCAGATACTACTCAAAACTTTGATTCGTCGAGTATCGCCATCATTGGCATGGCGGGGCGATTCCCGCAGGCAAACAATCTCGAAGAGTTCTGGCAAAACCTGCGGAACGGAGTCGAATCCATTGTTTCCCTCTCGGAAGAGGAAATGGAAGCGGCGGGAATGCCACAGAGGTTGATCAAACATCCCCGTTTCGTGAAAGCCGGCGCCATCATCGAGGGGGAAGACCTCTTCGACGCCCCGTTCTTCGGTTATAACCCTCGGGAGGCCGAGGCCCTCGACCCGCAGCATCGGCTCTTTCTGGAATGCGCCTGGGAGGCGCTGGAGAACGCAGGCTACGACCCCGAAATCTATCCAGGCTCAATCGGCGTCTTTGCGGGTTCAGGTGTGAGCGGTTATCTGCTGAGGATCTTTTCGTCCGACAAGCTCCTGCAGATCGTCGGCGCCCATCAGGCTTTGATCGCCAACGTAAACGATTTCCTGGCTACGCGTGTCTCATACAAAGCAAATCTGAAGGGACCGAGCTTGGATGTCCAAACCGCCTGCTCGACTTCTCTAGTCGCGGTTCATCTCGCATGCCAGAGCATAATCCATGGTGAGTGCGTGATGGCCCTGGCCGGTGGAGTAACTATCTACACGCCGCAGAAGACCGGCTACTTGTATCGGGAAGGCGGGATCAACTCTCCGGACGGGCGGTGCAGGGCTTTTGACGCCGCGGCGCAGGGGATGATAGGAGGCAACGGTCTCGGAATCGTCGTCTTAAAACGTTTGGAGGACGCGCTGGCCGACAACGATAGCATTTATGCGGTTATCAGGGGATCGGCTGTTAATAATGACGGTTCGCTGAAGGCAGGCTTTACTGCGCCGAGTGTGAAGGGACAGGCTGAAGTCATTGCCGAGGCGCAGGCGATCGCCGGGGTAGAGCCGGAAACTATCAGCTATGTGGAGGCGCACGGCACAGCGACTCCGCTCGGAGACCCAATTGAGATAGAAGCCCTGGCGCAGGCTTTTCGCGCCGGCACGGATAGGAAAAATTTCTGCGCGATCGGTTCCGTAAAGACCAACATCGGGCACCTGGGCGCAGCCGCCGGTGTGGCCGGGTTGATCAAAACAGCGCTGGCGCTCAAGCACGGGCAGATTCCGCCGAGCTTGAACTTCGAGAAACCCAACCCGAAGATCGATTTCGAGAACAGCCCTTTCTATGTCAACGTCAAACTTCGAGATTGGGAGCGTAATGGTTACCCACGACGCGCCGGCGTCAGCTCCTTTGGCATAGGCGGGACCAACGCTCACGTCGTGGTCGAAGAGGCTCCAGAAATTGAGCCCACCACGCCCTCCAGACCGGCGCAACTTCTGGTGTTGTCGGCCAGGACGGACATGGCGTTGGAGAGGGCGACGGCAAACCTCATTGCTCACTTGCGACGGCGCCCGGACGCGGATCTGGCC
>Ga0075421_100010086_pt1 | contig 11655 bp, 12 predicted proteins | sample SoiMetdeltSBSDD5_FD_75292 | JGI IMG/M metagenome (GOLD analysis project Ga0075421, IMG submission 75292) | Bulk soil microbial communities from a Populus tree surrounding site in Tennessee, USA - Soil MetaG P. deltoides SBSDD5 | ecosystem: Environmental > Terrestrial > Soil > Tree plantation...
GGAGCTGGAACTTGCCGTTCGGATTGTCCTCGGTTGCTGAAGGCACTGTGTATGTGTGTCCGCATGTTGGCGATGGTGCCGTGGGCGCGGCAGAGCTGGTCCACGGCGTACCGGGGCCGTTGCAGACGGTCGAGGTGCCGTCGCCCGCGTACCACGTGATCTTCTTCGGTACGGCGCGGGCGGTGATGGTCAGACCTCCGGCTGAGGCTGTGGCGGTTGGGGTTCGCCACCAGCCAGGCTGTACCCACCACCAGACCGGCACGTGTACGAACTGCCGAGCAGCCAGCGACGGGTTGGCGGCGATGACTGGCTTGGGCATCGCGAGCCGGTCTATGGCTCGGTCGGTGATAACAGCCAGAGCGACAGGCGGTCGCGGCAAATACACGACGCCCCGGTAGATCAGGTTGCCGGTGGCCGGATCGATGCAGTGTCTGATCCACTCGTTGGGTGGCAAGAACCCTCCGCTGTCCTTGCCGTAGTAGCAGCCATCGCTGCCGAGCCAGCCGAAGCCGTTGTGGCACTCGACGACCTCGCCGCCAACCTTGCACACGAGGTTGCCTCCGTCCGAGCCCCCGGTGCCCCCTCCACCGCCGACATAAATGACTTCGACGGTGCAACGCGGGTGTTCGGGGGTCAGCTCGCAGTTCACCCCTCCCCACGGATCGGCATTCGCTGCGGTCGGTGTCGCGACCGTGATGGCGATCGCGGCCGACAGGACCGCGAGCCACGACACTAGACGGTGCATGTTCCCACCCCGTGTACGCCGAGGCCCGTTACCTTCCAGACTCCGTTGGTGCGTTCCACGTCGGCGAGGACCAGACGCAGTCCGCCGGGCTCATCCTGGTAGGGGTCGCCGTTGGCCTTGTACAGCTCGGTTTTGCTGGTGTCCATGCAGTCGCGGACCCGGGCCTTGGTGGGCGCGTCGGCCGGCGCAAGTGATTCGATTGAGGGATGGAAGGTCGCGTTCCCACGCCCACGCAGGCCCTCTGCCTGGTAGTTCCTCAATGCACCCGTGAGCAGTGTCAGTGCTTCACCGGTTGCGTATTTGGTGAGGTCGGGGAATGCCGGGTCGGCGGTCTCGGTGGCCTTGAGGTACGCGTTCTGCATGCCGACGTAGGCGTCGATGGCCGCTTGGCTGGCCTGGTCGCGTGTCTGGGGTGCGGCCGAAGTCGGTGCACCGGTGTGGCTAGCCGCCGGCGCCGTCGTGGTGGACGACACGGTTCCGGGTTGCTCGTCCCTGTCGCAGGCTGTTGCCAGCGTGGCGGCGAGGACGACGAGCGCCGCCGCGATGGCTCCATGGGTGGTGCGGGTCATCTGCCCTCCTATGCCAGAGGTCCGACTCTGTTGGTACGCCTGTGATGCGTGGGAGCGCTACTGACAACTGTGCACGTACATCGTGTCAGTAGCGCTCACGCGACCTGTCAGTCCCTTGTGGACCGTGCAGGCAGCAGCCGTCGCAGTCACCGCCTAATGGCCTGTCGATGTGTTCGTATGCGGCAAGGAACGCCCCGTACGTCGCGACGTGTTCGCGCCCGCCGCGGGTCAGCCGGTAGACCTTGAAGTCACGGCGGCCGACGCGGCTGCACTCGGCGGTGACGAGCCCGGAGCGGGTGAGGCGGTGAAGACTGCGCGACAGTGCGTTGTCGTCAACGTGCTCACCAACGTGGGTTTCCAGCCGTGACGCCAGAGCGCGAAACCGAGACGGACGCTCGGCCAACTCTGCCAAAATCGGCGGATCCCACCTGAAGCGGAAGAACTCTGCAATTCGGACTAACATATCGATGTCAATCGCTAGCCCCCCGTCTCGTGCGAAAATCGACGAGCTTTAACGGTGCCACCCCGAATCTGCAAGTTGCAAATTTTTATCCCGGGCACTGCCGAGCAGGCCAGCGAAGTCGCGCCAGATGGTCTTGCCGTCAACGGACCGTTCGTCCGAGGCGAAGTCTCGACATCTGATGACTCGCGAACTCGCGTTGTGCAAGTACATCGTGTAAGTACGGCGAGGTAAGTACCGCGCGTACGTACGCACTTGTCCGTAGCGGCTCCACATCCTGATCCGGTACCACCGTATCCGGGACTCTTCATCGGGGGTGGTGCCATGACTGTGCTGGCGGACCAGCGACCGAAGGCGGCCGGTCGTGCGGTCCTTACCGGTTCGGCGCGGCCGAAGCGGCGCTGGTCGCTGCTCGTCGGCGGCTTGCTGTTGGTGCTGCTGTGCGCGGGCGTCTTCGCAGTTGTGCAGCTCGCCGGTGACGCTCGCGTTCAGGTGCTCGCGGTGGCGCGGCCGGTGGCTGCGGGGCAGATCATCAGCGTCGACGACCTTCGTGTGGTCGGGGTGGTTCCCGACGCGTCGGTGCAGCTGGTGCGCGCCTCCGCAATCAGCAACGTGATCGGCCGAACCGCATCCGTGCCGCTGGCGGAAGGTGCGCTGCTGGCCGAGTCGCAGCTCGGCCCGGCCGCTTGGCCGCAGTCCGGGCAGGCGGTGGTGGCGGTGGCACTGAAGCCGGGCCGGTTACCCGCCGGGCTCGCGGTCGGCAGTCACGCGCGCATCGTGACGGTGGCCAGGGAGACCCCGGCCGAGACCAGCACCACGCTTCCGGCTGCTCCGGTCTCGGTGGCCGCCGTGGTGGTCGGGGTGACCGAGGGTGTGGACGGCGCGGGCACGTCGGTGGTGTCGCTGTTGCTGGCCCAGGACGACGCGACGAAGGTCGCCGCGGCCGGGTCGGAACTGGCGCTCGTGCTTGTGAGCAACTAGCCATGCTGACCGCTGTCACTTCGGTGAAGTCCGGTGGCTGCACCACTCTCGCCGCCGCATTGGCCACGGTCTGGCCCGACGAGCCGGGCCTGCTGGTCGAGGTTGACGCCGCCGGTGGCGACCTGGGCGGCTGGCATCACCTGCCGGACAGTCCCGGCCTTGCCACGCTGGCCAACGCGTGCCGCAGCGGCCAAACCGTTGACCTCGGCGAGCACGTCACCCGCCTGCCCTGTGGCATCGAGGTGGTGCTCGCTCCCGCCGGCAGGCCGCAAGCCAGCGCCGCCATCGGGTTGCTGGCCGACACCGAGCCCGCCCGGTGGGCCAAGGAACGACCCACGGTGCTGGATGTCGGCCGGCTCGAACCCGGGTCTCCGGCGCTGCCGTTGCTGGAGTTGGCCGACGCGGTGCTCATCGTGTCGCGCGGCGACGTGCTGTCGCTCAAACGCGTCTTCGACGCCGAGATACCCACGGGCCGGGCGCAGCTGGTGCTGGTTGGCCAGCCCGCCTATCGCACGGAGGAAATCACCGCCACGGTCGGGCTGCCGATCGCCGCGCAAATGCCTTGGGACCAGCACACCGCCGAGGTGATCTGCGGTGTGCGCCGTGGCCGCAAGGCATGGACCCGGGTCGGCCTGCCCGCCGCCGCCCGTGGCCTCGCCGGTGCGCTGGCCAGGACACCTAGACCCGATGGGAGGTGACCGGCGATGACGATCACGCCGACGGCCGTCGCCGTTGGCGAGGCCGAGCTGGTTGCCGAGCTTCGCGCGCAGGTGTCGGTGGCCATGGCCGCGTACGCCGGGGCCGGACCACTACCGGCTGCCCGCCGCCGCGAGCTGGCCGAGCAGCACACCGCCGAGGCCCTCGACGCGCACGCCCGCCAGGCGCTGGATGCCGGACGGCCGCCGCTGTCAGCACAGGCCGAGGCCCGGGTCGCCCGCGCCGTGGTCGACCACATCATCGGCGCGGGTGGCCTGCAGCAGCTGCTGGACAACCCGGCCATCGAAAACATCAACGCCAACGGCTGCGACCAGGTGTTCATCCGCTACACCGACGGCAGCTACGAAGCCGGGCCTCCGATCGCCGACTCCGACGAAGCAATGATCAACATGATCCGGACGCTGGCGTCCGAGGCCGCGTTCGCCGACAACGAGCTCGGCCATGGCGAGGAGCGCAGCTTCGACCGCAACAACCCGCAGCTGGACCTGCGGCTGAAGGACGGGGCGCGGTTGTGCGCGGTGATGTCGGTGTCCCGGCGACCCGGCCTGTCGATCCGCCGCCCCACGCTGATCAACGCCGACCTCGACGACCTGGTGGGCAGGGGCATGCTCGACGAGCCGCTGTGCCGGGTGCTGCAGGCCGCGATGCGCGCCAAGCTGAACGCCATCTTCGCCGGGGGCACCAACACCGGCAAGACCACGTTCGCCCGCGCCGCCGCCCGTGCGATCCCACCACACGAGCGGCTGATCACCATCGAGGACGCCTACGAGCTGGAACTGCACGACGCGGTGGCACACCCCAACGTGCAGGCGTTCCAAGCCAGGCGGGCCAACCTGGAAGGAGTCGGGGCGGTGTCGATGGCGGCGCTGGTGCGCACGGCACTGCGGATGGACCCGGACCGGGTCATCGTGGGCGAGACCCGCGGCGACGAAGTCATCGACCTGCTCAAGGCCATGAGCCAGGGCAACGACGGCAGTTTCGCCACCGTGCACGCCTCCTCGAGCCAGCAAGCCTTCTCCCGGCTGATGATGTACGCAGTCCAGGCACCCGAGCGCCTGTCGTTCGAGGCGTCGGCCATGCTGATCGCCGAGTCGATCGACCTCGTGGTGCACCTGAACTGGACCCCGGACAAGCAGCGGGTCGTGTCGTCGGTGCGTGAGGTCACCGGGTTCGACGGCCGCGACGTCATCTCCAACGAGGCGTGGCGCCCCGGGGCGGACAAGCGGGCCGTGCCCAACACTCCACTTCGGACAGAGACGCTGGACCGGTTGGAAGCCGCCGGGCTCGCCCCGTACCTCATCGACCGGGTGGGGTGGTAGCCGTGGTCGCACTGGCCGCCCTGCTCGGCGCCGGCTTCGGCCTCGGTTGGCTGGCGATCCTCGCCGGTGCCCGACGCCGCAACCCGGCCGTCCCGGCTCGCAGCCCACGGGTTGGCGTCACCCGCGAGCTGGTGATTCGCATTGCCGTCGCGGTCGTCGTCGCCGCGCTGGTCGGCCTGCTGACCCGGTGGCCGGTCGGCGCGGTGCTGGCCGGGATCGCCGCCTACGCGTTGCCGATCGCGTTGGGCAGCAACAAGGCCGCAGAGCGGGCGCTGACCCGCACCGAGGCAGTCGCGATCTGGGCGGAAATGTTGCGCGACAACATGTCCGCCGCCGCCGGGCTGGAACAGGCCATCATCGTCACCGCCCCGTTTGCGCCCGCGGCCATCAGAGAGGACATCGACGAGCTGACCGCCGCGCTGCGGCTCGGCCAACGGCTGCCGGTCGCGCTGACCGAGCTGCGCGCCCGCATCGACGACCGCACCGGCCGGCTCGTGGTACGCGCCCTGCTGCAAGCCTCGCAGCGCCAATCGCGGGACCTGGCCAACCTGCTGACCGAGCTGGCGTCGCGGGCCCGCGCCCGCGCCAACCTCCACTTGAAGATCGCCCCCGGCCACGCGAAGATCCGCACCAACGCCCGGATCATCACCGGCTTCACCCTTGCCATGGCCGCCGGGCTGATCATCCTCAACCCGGCCTTCCTCGAGCCCTACAACTCCCTACCAGGGCAGCTGATGCTGCTGGTGGTCGGCGCGGTGTTCGCGGCCGGGTTCCTCGGCATCGCCCGCCTGGCCAAGGTGGGGCTGGACAAGGCAGGCCCGCGATGACCTACGCGATCCTGCTCGGCGGCGGTGTCGGGCTCGGCCTGGCGATGGTCGTCGTATTCGCATTCCCAGCCCGACCAACCCTGGCCCAGGCGTTCGCCGCGCTGCACCCGCCCGCGCCGCGCCTGTCGTCGGCGGCCCGGCCACTGGTCGCGGCCGAGCCGGGCGGGCGGCTGGCCGACCTCGGCCGCCCGTTCGTGCCGGTGCTGGCCCGCCTCGGCCTGCCCCGCGAGAGCGTCCGCGCGGATCTGGGCATCTGCGGCCGCGACCCGGCCCGGCATCTGGCCGAGCAGGCCGCGATGGCCTTGCTGGGGTTCCTGCTGCCGCCCGGGTTCGCGGCACTGGTGACCCTCGGCGGCACCCCCATCGGCTGGCAGCTACCGGTGTGGGCGTCGCTGATCTGCGCCGGGCTCGGCGTGTTCGTCCCCGATCTGGCCCTGGCATCGCAGGCGGCCAAACGGCGCACCCAGTTGCGTGAGGCGGTCTCCGAGATGCTCGACATCGTCGTCATCTCGCTGGCCGGGGGCTCCGGCATCGAGCAGGCATTGCGCGATGCCACCGAGGAGGCCGACGACTGGGCAGCGATGGCGCTGCGCCACGCCGTAGAGGCGGCGCACCTGCGCCGCCGGCCACCGTGGCAAACCCTCGGCGAACTCGGCGAAACCGCAGGGCTCACCGCGTTGGCCGAGCTGTCCGCCGCCCTGGCCATGGCCGGCAGTGAAGGCGCCCGCATCAAGGCCACCCTGTCCGCCCGATCCGCCGCGCTGCAGGCCCACCTGCTCGCCGAGGCCGAAGCCGCCGCCTCCTCGGCCACCGAACGCATGGTGCTACCCATGGTCGGCCTGCTCGGCGGCTTCATGATCTTCCTCGTCTTCCCGGCGTTCGCGTCAATTTTGGGCGCGTTCTAGGAGCAACTAACAGCACTTGGAGGTGCAGCAATGTGGAACCACCTGTACGCGTACCTGACGGTCGCCGCGCTCGGCGTTCGCGACCGCGCCCGGCGCCGCCCCGACGGGGGCTACTCCACCGAGGCGATCGCCGTCACCGCCTTCCTGGTGGCGCTGGCCTTGGCGGCGCTGGCAATCCTCGGCCCGCGGGTCATGGCCAAGATCCGGAACGTGAACCTGTGAACCGGGCGGCGGCACACCGGCGCGACCGAGGGGCGGCCAGCGTCGAGCTGGTGCTGGCCACGCCTCTTCTCATGGTGCTGCTCATGGCCGCCGTCCAGTTCGCCATCTGGCAGCACGCCTCCCACATGGCCCGCGCCGCCGCCAACGAGGGCCTGCAAACCACCCGCGCCTACGGCAGCAGCGCCGCCGCCGGACAATCCGACACCACCAGCACCCTGGCCAGCCTGTCCGGCAACGTGCTGCACAACACCCACGTCACCACCAGCCGCAGCAGCACGACCGCGAGTGTCACGGTCACCGGCCGCGCCACCGCAGTCATCCCCGGCCTGTCGCTGCCGGTCAGCGTCACCGTCACCGCCCCGATGGAGCGTGTGCCATGAGAAGGCCGCCGGTTCGACAGTTCCGTATCCGTTGCCGGGCAAGGGATCGGGGCTCGGTGACCACCGAAATGGCGGTGTTCGTCACCCCGGTCCTGATCCTGCTGGCGATGTTCGTCGTATTCTGCGGCCGAGCCGCCGCAGCCAAGATCGACGTCAATGCCATTGCCGCCGCTGCCGCCCGCTCGGCAGCCGACGCCGCCACCCCGGCCACCGCCCGTACCGCCGCCAGCCAAGCCGCCGCCGCGATGGCAGCGGGCAAGCCGTGGACGTGTACGACGGCCACCGACACGGCCGCGTTCCGGCGCGGCGGGTCGGTCACCGTCAACGTCGCGTGCGTGATCCGGCTCGACGATCTCGGCGTGAGCGGGCTCGGCGCGACCCGCACCGTGCGTGGCTCGGCCACGGCCCCGATCGACATCTACCGCGAGGGCACATGACCACGATGTTCAGACGGATCGTGGTGCGCGACGGCGGTCAGGCGACCGCCTTCACCGTCGTGATGACCCTGGCCGTGCTCGCCCTGGCCGGGCTCGTCCTGGACGCCGGACTGGCGGTGTCCACCAAGGTCGAGGCGGTCTCGGTGGCTCAAGCCGCCGCCCGCGCCGGTGCCCGGGAGCTGGACGTGGCCGCGCTACGCGCCACCGGCGTGGTGCGCGTCGACCCGGCCAAGGCCCGCGCTGCCGCCCAGGACTGGCTGGCCCGCGCCGGGCTGCCCGGCACCGTCAGCGTCACCGGCAACCAGGTCTCGGTCAGCGTCACCACCTCGCAGCCCACCCAGCTGCTGCACCTGATCGGCATCGCCTCCATCCCGATCACCGCCGGCGCGACCGCCGACGCCATCGCCCCATAGCACCGCACGTTCGAGATCCGTGACGTCGTGACCAATCGGGAGCCGAAGGGAGGTACCACACGTTGATAGCGTTCCTGGGCCGCCTGCTCGTGCGCACTGCCGCAGGCAGCGTCCTGCTCGCCGCGGTGGCCGGGATCCCTGGCTGGCTGTCCGTGGCCTTCGGATGGCCGCTGCCGGACCACTGGCCCAGCCTGGACGAACTGAGTTCCGGCCTGACCGGGCAGGTCACCGACCAGATGGTGCTCAACCTCATCGCCATCGCGACCTGGCTGGTCTGGCTCCTGTTTGTGCAGGCCCTCGCCGCTGAACTCCGCGACGCCCTGCGCGGGGTACGCAGCACCGGCAGGCGGCTCAACCCGCTGCGCACCGTCGCCGCCGCACTCGTCAGCGCCCTGCTGCTCGGCAGCGTCCTGACCGCGACCGCCACCGCCACCCCGGCCTCAGCCCCGGCCAGAGCCACCACAGCAGCAACCGCCCCCGTCGCGGTCGTGAGCATCCAAACCCCGGCTGCCCACGGCCCGGTCACCGTGACGGCCGGCGACACCCGCTACACGTACATCGTCAAACGCGGCGACTACCTGTCGAAGATCGCCAAGGCGTGGCTCGGCGACGCCGACCGGTGGCCGGAGATCTGCTCGATGAACAAGCACCGCCACTTCCCGAAGGTCGGCGGTACGTTGCGTGACTGCAACCTCATCTATCCCGGCTGGGACCTGCGGCTGCCCGCCGACGCACGACCCCCCGCCGACGCCAAGCCCGCGCAGCCACCCGCACCGCCGCCGGTGCAGCAGCCAGATGACGGCGTGGTCACCCCGTCGCCGTCACACACCACGGCACCCGCGGCCACCCCTTCCGCCACCGCCAGCCCCGAGGCGACACGTAGCCCGTCGGCGAACGCGGCCAACCCGGTCGTGCCACCCAGCCCGGCCTCGGCGCCGCCGCAGTCGGCAAGTCTCACCGCCACAGCCTCGGCAACCTTCTCGCCGCCCGACGCTTCGCCGAGCGCGGCGACCGCGGACGGCGAAGGGGTGCGGCTACCCGACGGCAGCTGGGTCACCTGGGCCCTGGCCGCCGCGATCACCGCCGCCTCCGCGCTGGTGTGGCTGCAGCGCCGCCGCCGGTTCACCGGCGAACCCGATAAGGAGCCACCCACCGAGCTACCCCCACCGGTCACCCACCTGCGCCGGGCCGCGCTCCGCAACCCGACGCTGGACACCCCGGCCGACGACGCCGAACAGGCCGCAGCCGTGCCCGAGTTGGCCGCGCTGCCGGCCGGCGGCATCGGTGTGCTCGGCGACGGCGCGCACGCCGCGGCCCGCGCCGCCCTGGTCGCGGTGCTGGCCTCCGGCGGGCCGCACCATCCGCACACCCGGGGCGAGGTCATCATCGATGCCGACACCCTGACCACCCTGATCGGCTCGGACGCGGCCACCCTCGGCCCCTGGCCCCGCCTGCACATCGCCGAGGACGTCGACCACGCCCTGACCATCATCGAGGCGCGGCTGCTGTACCGAAGCCGCATCCTCGACGAGCACGCCCTGACCGACCTGGACACCCTGCGCGAACAGGTGCCCGAGGAGGAAGCGCTGCCGCCGCTGTTGCTGGTGTGCGCCACCCCGCCACCGGGCGCCCGGATGCGGGCCAAGGTCAGCCTGGCGCTGGGAACCGGGCTGCACGTGTCGGCGCTGCTGCTCGGCGAGTGGGCGCACGGCGCCACCGTGCAGGTCGCCGCCGACGGCCACACCCGCCTGGTCGCCGGGCAGTCCGCCGAGCCGATGCCGCCCCGGCTGCCTGTCCTGCAGGCCGCCGCCGCCGTCCAGGTTCTGGTCACCCTGCGCGAGGCCCACACCGGCGAGCCACCGGCCACTGCCGCCTTCGCCACCGCTGCCGTGCCACTGGCGGCCAACCACACCACCCCGGCCGACACCGAAACCGCTGCCGTTCAACCGGTCGCGGAGGCTCCGGCGGCAGCCGGGGCAGGCAAAGCCCGCCTGTGTGTGCTCGGCCCGCCCCGGATCGAAGACACCACCAAGCCGGGCAAGCCGCTGCGGGCCAAGGCGCTCGAGCTTGGCGTGTTCCTGGCCTGTCACCCCGACGGGATGGGTACCCGCGAGATCGGCGAGTACCTCGAACCCGACGCGAAAGTCGATCAATCCGACCAGCGGGTCCACACCAACGCCTCGAACCTGCGCCACGTCCTCGGCCGGGCCGGCACGGCCGAGGCCAAAGACAACTACGTGATCAAGGCAGCGGGCCGTTACCGGCTCGACCCGGCCACCGTCGCCGTGGACGTGTGGCAGCTACGCGACCTGCTGCGCACCGCGACCATCGCCACCGGCGAACGCCGCCGCACGCTGCTCACCCAAGCATGCGAGCTGTACACCGCACCACTGGCCGAAGGCCAGGACTACGAATGGATCACCCCGCACCGCGAGGCGGTGCGCCGCTGGGGCACCGAGGCGCACCTGCTGCTGGCCGAAGACCTGCTCGACGTCAACCCGCAGGCCGCATCGACCCTCCTGGACAAGGCGATCGGCCTGGACCGCTACAACGAAGCCTTGTACCGCAAGGCAATGCACGCCCGGCACGCCCTCGGCGACGCCGACGGCATCCGCACCCTCCTACGGGCGCTCACCAAGTCCCTCGCGGACCTGGACGCCGAACCGGAAGAGGAAACCATCACCCTCGCCGCCGAGCTGCGCGCCCGGCTGGAACGCCGATGACCACCACCGACGCCCGGCACACCCGGCGGCCCATCCTCCCAGCCGTCGCGGTCACGCCGGTGCTGCGCTGGCTCGTCGCCCACCACAGCACCGAGCCGAACCAGCCATGGCGTACCCGATGCCAGTGCGGGCAACCGTTATGGCCGGGCGCCTGCGGACCGTCCGGACGGTGCAGCGCCTGCTCGACGCCGGTCGGCCCGCGGCCATGCCGAGTAGAAGTGGCTGCGCTGCTGGGCGTTGCGCTCCTCGCGGTCGGCGGCGCGACCGGGTGGGAACTGGCCGCGTTTGCCTGGTGGGCCGCCGGAATGCTCGTGCTGGCCTTCGTCGACCTCGCCGTGTCTCGCCTGCCGCACCGGCTCACCGCCACCACCACCGCCGGATTCCTTGCCGCGCTCGCCTTGACCGGCGACGGGCAAGCATGGTGGCGGGCGGTCACCGCCGGGCTCATGGTCGCCCTGTTCTTCGCCGTCCTGGCCGTCACCTCGCGCGGGCAGCTCGGCTGGGGTGACGTGGCACTCGCAGTTCCGCTCGCCGCCGCCCTCGGCTGGCACAGCTGGACAGCGGTCTACATCGGACTGATAGCTGGACTCGCGGCGGCGGCCACCACGGCGGTGGTGATGCGTTGGACGGCACGGCTTCCCGCCGGAGCGCACCTACCACTCGGCCCGTTTCTGATCGCTGGGGCGGTGGTCGTCATGGCATGGCCATAAACGGCTGTGCCGCGCGGCGGCGGAGGAGCCACGGCAGTCCGGCACGGCCGACCATTCCATGCTCGCGCGCAAGACCCGGCCGCCGACGCCACCGAGAACAACGGCGCGTCCGCCAGGCTCGCCGAGCGCGCCCACTCGACCCACGCGGCGAGCTCAGGCAACACGCGAACGTCCACAAGACATGCTTCCCCAGCACGTCACACCAACCCCAGGGCCGTCAACCGCGAAGGACACCCATGCCCGATCC
>Ga0075421_100010088_pt1 | contig 11654 bp, 14 predicted proteins | sample SoiMetdeltSBSDD5_FD_75292 | JGI IMG/M metagenome (GOLD analysis project Ga0075421, IMG submission 75292) | Bulk soil microbial communities from a Populus tree surrounding site in Tennessee, USA - Soil MetaG P. deltoides SBSDD5 | ecosystem: Environmental > Terrestrial > Soil > Tree plantation...
ACCCAGACGCGCCAGTACATTCTTTCGGAGCTGAAAACCGCCGGCATTCAGGCGCGCGAGGATGGCTGGGACGCGCAGACCCCGGTCGGCCGGGTGCGGATGGTGAACGTGATCGGCACGATTCCCGGCCGGCGTCCGGACCGGATCGGCCTGGCCACGCACTACGACACCAAGCTGTTTCGCGAATTCCGGTTTGTCGGCGCGAGCGATGCGGCCTCGTCGACGGCCGGCGTCCTCGAGCTCGGCCGCGTGCTGAAGGATCGCAGCAATGAGTTCACCATCGAGCTGCTGTTCTTCGACGGCGAGGAAGCGGTCGTCGACTGGTACCGGAACAACGACAACACCTACGGCAGCCGTCATTACGTCGAGACGGCTCAGAAGGCCGGAACGCTCGCCGGGCTGAAGGCGCTCATCCTGCTCGACATGATCGGCGACCGGAACCTGACCATCCGGCGTGATTCCAACTCGACGCCGTGGCTCAACGATCTCATGTGGGCGTCAGCTGGCCGCCTTGGCTACCGTGCAAACTTCCTGGCCGAGGAGACCACTGTCGAAGACGATCACCTGCCGTTTGTCAAGGCTGGCGTGCCGTCCGTCGACATCATCGACCTCGACTACCCTGCCTGGCACACGGCCCAGGACGACCTCGAACGCGTCAGTGCGCGGAGCCTCCAGATTGTCGGAGACGTGGTGCTCGACGCGATTCCGCAAATCGAGAAACGGCTGGCCACAGGCAGGTAGCGCCTTCGCCTCTCAACCCGACAAAACTGCGCTTGACGCGCCCTGCGCTCAGGCGTTCAATAGGCCACGTCCGACTCCAATGCGCCATTGCCTTACGCGCGCGTTGCTCGCGAGTGCCGGGGTTGCAGCCGTCCTGTCGCTGGCCGCCGTGCCGGCCGGTGGGCAGGCCAGGAGTTACCGTGCCCCGCGCACGACCGACGGAAAGCCCAATCTGAACGGCATCTGGCAGGCGCTGACTGAGGCGCACTGGGACATCGAGGCTCACTCCGCCGCGCCCGGGGCGGTGCTCGAGCTTGGCGCCAGCAACGCCATTCCCGGTGGCCTCGGTATCGTCGAAGGTCAGATTCCCTACACGCCTCAGGCGCTGGCACAGAAGAAGGAGAACTTCGCGAACAGGCTGAAGCTGGATCCGGAGATCAGGTGCTACCTGCCGGGCGTGCCTCGCGCGGTCTACATGCCCTATCCGTTCCAGGTGATCCAGACGCCGACTCACATCATGGTGGTCCACACCTTCGCCCGCGCGGTGCGCACCATCTATATGAGCGATCACAAAGAGGCGCCCGCCGACAGCTGGATGGGATGGTCCAACGGCCGCTGGGACGGCGAAACACTCGTCGTCGACAGCACCGGATTCCTCGATTCGACCTGGTTCGATCGCGCGGGCAATTTCCACAGTGATGCGCTGCACGTGGTCGAGCGCTTTACGGCGACGAGCCCCGATCACCTCGCCTACGAAGCCACCATCGAGGATCCGAAGGTGTTCACGCGTCCGTGGAAGATCAGTTTGCCTCTGTACCGGCGCACGGAGAGGAACGCGCAACTGCTGGAGTTCAACTGCATTCCATTCGCCGAAGACCTGATCTACGGGCACCTGCGGAAGGAACCGGCCAGGTAAACCGGGAGACCACACATGTTCAACCGACTCTTGCTGTCAACGGTCCTCGGCGGCGTTCTCGTCGCCGCATTCGTGGCTGCCGGCGGCGGCGTCAGCCAGGCCCAGACGAGTCAGGCAAAGAAGTGGACGGTGCCGCGCACGCCTGACGGTCAGCCCGATCTCCAGGGCTTCTGGAATAACACGACCTACACACCGCTGCAGCGGCCGACCGGCGTCAACAAGGAGTTCTACACGGCGGAAGAAGCCGTCGAGATGATCAACAAGGCGGCCGCGGCCGAAGCCGAGCAGACCGTCCCCGGTACTGTGGAGGACGTGCACTACGACTTCACGCAGTTCGGCCTGGACCGGAGCCAGGCGCCGCTCGCTCAAAATCTCCGCACGTCGCTGATCGTGGATCCCGCCGACGGAAAACTTCCTCCGCTGACCGACGAAGGGCGCAGGAGACAAACCGCTCGCGCCGAGGCGCGAAAACGCGCCGGCGGACCAACAGACGCGGTGCAGAACCAGTCGCTGAGCGTGCGGTGCATCCTGATGGACCGCAACGGGCCGCCCATGCTCGCCGGCGCCTACAACAACAACTACCAGATCGTGCAGGCGCCGGGATACGTCATGATCCTCGTCGAGATGCTGCACGGGCCACGGATCATCCCGATCGACGGACGTGCCCAGTTGCCACCGGCGATCCGACAGCTCGAAGGCAGCTCGCGCGGCCGCTGGGAGGGCGACACACTGGTCGTCGAGACGACGAACTTCACGGATGCGACCGGCTTCCAGGGATCGAGCGAGAACATGCGACTGACCGAGCGATTCACCCGCGTTGACGCGGACACGATTCTGTATCGCTTCACGGTCGACGATCCGTCGACGTGGACGCGGCCGTGGTCAGCCGAGGTTCCCTGGCGGAAGGCCGTGGGGCCGCTGTTCGAGCATGCCTGCCACGAAGGCAATTACGGCCTGTACAACACCCTGGCCGGCGCGCGGGCGCAGGACAAGCGCGAGGCGGAAGCCAGCGCATCGAAACCATCGAAGTAGAGGAGCGATCCATGAGAACCACGTTCGCGGCTGCGATCGCAGGCGCGGCCATCCTCTTCGCTGCGGCGCCAACCCGGGCGCATCATGCGTTCTCGGCGGAATTCGACATCAGCAAGCCGCTGAAGCTGCAGGGCACGCTCAGAAAATGGGAGATGATCAACCCCCACTCCTGGTTTCATGTCGACGTCAAGATGCCCGACGGTACGGTGGTGCCGTGGCTGATTGAAGGCGGGAGCCCGAATCAGCTGATTCGACTGGGCGTGACGAAGAACACGCTGGCGGTGGGGACGGAATTCATCATCGAGGGCTATCAGGCACGGGATGGGACGAACAAGGCCGTCGGCCGGAACTTTCAGTTTGCCGACGGACGCACTCTCTTTCTCGGCGGGTCGGCGCCCGGTGCCGCGGGCGCCGACAAGCCATAGTTCGAGGTGCGGGCGTTCAGGACGCCTTCCGCTGCCGTTGTGTGTCCCGGCGATCCCGCTCGAGGCCGTCCCAGAAGGCGCCAACCCCATCGAGCATCTTGATCCCCGCGCGGATGAACGGCTCCTCGCGGAACTTCGGCGACTCGTAGCATTCGCGCAGCTCGTCCCACACGTGGCTCTTGTGCTGTCCCTCGATTTTGTCGTGCCACGTGAAGAACGCCAGCGGCAGCGCCGGGACCTGTTCGCGCTTGACGCGCTCGAGACCCGCGATCAGCTCCTTCCAGAAACCGGCGGCCGCCCAGTTCTCGACGGCAAACGCCGCGCCCATGGCTTCGTTGTAATCGTCGCTGCCGTAAAGGCGGAAGAGCTCATCGCAGAAAAACAGCGTGCTGGGCGAGCCATGCCGGCGCTTGCCCATGTCGTCGAAGGTGAGCCCGATCGGCTGGCCGAACCGCAGCAGCCACTCGAAGTGCGCGGCCTGGAAACGGAACGTACCGCCGTCGACGGTGCCTTCGGTGGAAACCAGGGCAGGATCGCCTTCGCGATCGTGATTGGCAGACGCCGCCGGCGCAGACTCTCCGCCCGCCGCATGCCCCTTGGCACCACGGTCGTTGTAGATGACCCCGAGCTCGTTCATCAGGATCTCTTTGGATTCGCGCGTCGCCTGCAGCGTGTCGGCATTGATCGCGCGGTTGAGCGCGGCCAGCAGGAACTGGTTCGAGAATACGGAAAACTGCACCGTGAAATGCCGCAGTTCGTCGAGCGTCATGGCGCCGCGCGCGAACCACGCGGTGTAGGCATTGTCGGTGACCACCGGATGACGCATGAACTTCTGCTCGATGGTCTCTTTGAATGCGTCGAAATTCTTCTCTGCCATGGGATCCTCCGGCCGTCTCAGGACAGCCAACTGAACGCGTAGCCTTCGTCTTCCAGCGCGACCGCTTCCTGTGTCAGCAGGAGCGGACGGAATGTGTCCACCATCACCGCCAGCTCGCGCGTCTCGGTCTTGCCGATCGATCCTTCATACGTGCCGGGAGCCGGACCGTGCGGGATGCCGTTCGGATGGACGGTAATTGACGCGGCCTGAATGCCGCGGCGCGACATGAAGTCGCCGGCGACGTAGTAGATCACCTCGTCGGAATCGACGTTGGAATGGTTGTAGGGCGCTGGAATCGCGTCGGGGTGATAGTCGAAGAGCCGCGGGACGAACGAGCACAGCACGAAGCCGGGCCCGTCGAACGTCTGGTGCACCGGCGGCGGTTGATGCACCCGTCCGGTGATCGGCTCGAAGTCGTTGATGTTGAACGCGAACGGCCACAGGTAGCCGTCCCAGCCGACGACGTCGAGCGGGTGATGGTTGTAGAAATACCGCGAGATGCGGCCGCGCGCCTTCACGCGCACCTCGAACTCGCCGCTCTCCTCGTGCGGGTCCAGCCGGTCGGGCGGCCGGATGTCGCGCTCGGAGTACGGCGCGCTCTCGAGAAACTGACCGTGATTGTTGATGTAACGGCGGGGCGGTTCGATGTGCCCGCCGGCCGTTTCCACGACCAGCATGCGCTGGGGAGAACCCTGCTCCGGAAGCAGTCGCCACATCACGCCGGTCGGGATGACGAGGTAGTCTCCCGGCCCATAGTGCAGCGACCCGAACTGACTTTCCAGGACGCCCTCACCCTCGTGAATGAAGATGACCTCGTCGCCGTGCGCGTAGCGGTACCAGTAGTTCATCGCCTGCTGCGGGCGAACGAGCGAGATCCGGACGTCGTTGTTCCCCATCATCGGGACGCGCCCCTGAACCGGGTCGCCCCCGGCGGGGATATCCGCGGTACGGAGAAGGCGGTGCCGAACGGGGCCCTGCGGCGCCTCGCTCGTCTTGACTTCGCAGCCGGGTTCCACCCGCTGCACTGCGGTCGGCGGCCGCAGGTGATACAGCAGCGACTTGTTTCCCGAGAAGCCGTGAATGCCCATCAGCTCCTCGTGGTACAGGGAGCCGTCCGGCTGCCGGAACTGCGTGTGGCGCTTGTGCGGGACGTTGCCGCGCGTGACGTAGTACATGTCAGTACGACTCAGACAAGGTTGCCGCGCCGGGCCTGCTCGCGTTCGATCGCCTCGAACAGCGACTTGAAGTTCCCCTCGCCGAATCCCTTCGCGCCGTGCCGTTCGATGATTTCGAAGAACAGCGTCGGCCGGTCCTCCACGGTGTCAGAAAAAATCTGCAGCAGATATCCCTCATCGTCGCGGTCGGCCATGATGCCGAGTTCAGCCAGCTGCTCGACTGATTCCTCGATCGGCCCGATGCGGCTCTCCAGATCTTCGTAATAGGCGCGCGGGACGCGGAGGAACCCGACGCCTCGAGCGCGCAGCTCGGAGACTGTGGACACGATGTCGTGGGTGGTCAGGGCGATGTGCTGCACGCCGGGACCGCCGTAGTACTCGAGATATTCCTGGATCTGAGACTTCCGCTTACCGGTTGCCGGTTCGTTGATCGGGAACTTCACGCGGCCCGTGCCGTCCTGCATGACCTTCGACATCAGCGCGGAATACTCGGTGGAGATGGCCTTGTCGTCGAAGTGCACGAGCTGGGTGAATCCCATGGTGTTCGCAAAGAACTCGACCCACCGCTCCATGCCGCCGAGCTCGACGTTGCCGACGATGTGATCGATCGCGGTGAGGCCGACCGGCTTGCCTGCGGGCGCCGTGCTGGTCCGGGGCTGGAAGCCGGGGCCGAACAGGCCCGCGTAGTCGTCTCGGTCGACGAACTTGATCAGCGTGTCACCGTACGCGTGGATGGCGGAATAGCGAAGCACGCCCTGGCCGTCGCGATCCTCGGTCGGCTCAATGGCGGGTACCGCGCCACGGCGGGTGGTCTCGTGGAACGCCGCCGCCGCGTCGGGCACGTTCAAGGCGATCACGCCGACGCCGTCGCCATGTTCGCAAACGTGCTTCGCAATCGGATGTGAAGAACTCAGAGCTGTCGTGAGAACCAGACGGACGTCGCCCTGTTCCAGGACGTAGGAGGCGGCCTCCCGGTACTTGGTCTCGAGGCCGCGGTAGGCGGTGGTCGCGAAACCAAATGCCGCGCCGTAGAAGGCGGCAGCCTGTTTGGCGTTACCGACGTACAACTCGATGTGGTCGACCTTCCTGATTGGGCAGAAGTCAGCCATTGGGTTTACCCCCGATATGCGAATCTCTGGCGCATTATGGGCATAACGCAACCATTTAAGCAATATTAGATCCGAAACGACTCCAAATATCTAGATATAGTTTCTAATCGTAATTCCCTGTATTCTCGTGAAACATGCGCGAACCCGCCAAGCTCGATGACCTGGACTGGCGCCTGCTGGCGCGGCTCCAGGAGGACGCCCGCGTCTCCACCGCGGAACTAGCCCGTCAGTTCAAGCTGTCGCCGCCGGGCGTCCAGAAGCGGCTGCGGCGTCTCGAGGAAAAGGGCGTTATCGACCGTTATGTGACGGTCGTGAACCGCGAGGCCGTGGGCCTGGACCTGCTGTGCTTCGTCCTGGTCATGCTGGCGCATCACCGCGCCGATTCCGTGAAGCGGTTCCGCGCCGGGGTCGTCGCCATGCCTGAAGTGCTCGAATGCCATCACCTCACCGGCGAGTTCGACTGCCTCTTGAAGCTCGTCGTCGCCAATCACGAGGAGCTCCAGCGATTCCTCGAGCGCCTCATGAAGGTGGGCGGCGTCGACCGCCTTCGTACGAGCATCGTGCTGAGCGAGATCAAGTCGGTGACGGGCCTGCCGCTCAAGGCCGCAACCCGGGAAGCCTGATGGCCCTTCGATCGGTGGACGCGCTGCTGCGGGAGTCCGTGGACTACGCGGGGATGTTCCCGCCCGCCGGCCTCTCGATCGGCGACGCGACGACGATGTACAAGAGATACCGCGCCAGCGCCGATGGGTGGCTCGTCGGAATGTTCGTCGTTTCAGCAGAACGACTGGCGGACCTTGACCCCGGGGTTGGTCCTGTCAGCGTGGTACTGAACACGCCATCCGCCGCCGCAGTTGAACACGTTCTGAGTAGCAATCCAGACATCCAGATCGCAGCACTCGAGTTCCGTCCCGTCGCGGCCGAGCTGGTGGCAGAGATTTGCGCGGCCGTCCCGGACGACATCCAGGCCTACTTCGAAATTCCTCCTGACCACGACCTGGAGAGCCGCCTCGACGAAGTGGCGACGTACGGGGGCCTCGCGAAGATCCGCACCGGTGGTCTTACGCCTGACGCGTTCCCGCACGCGTCTGCAGTCTTTCGCTTTCTTCACGCGTGGCGCGACCGTGACCTGGCCGCGAAGGCCACCGCCGGCCTTCACCACGCCGTTTCCGGCGGCTACCCGCTGACATACGAGGCGGCCAGCCCGAGCGCGCCGATGTACGGCTTCTTGAACGTCTGCGCCGCCGCAGCCCTGGTGAACATGGGCGCCACAGAAGACGAGGTGCTGCGGGCGCTGGGCGAGTCGTTTGCCGAAGCGTATGAGTTCGATGACGAGGGGATGGAGTGGCGCGGGCGCCGATTTTCGACGAATGATTTAAGGACCATGCGCCAGGCGCTCTTCCGCTCCTTCGGGTCCTGTTCGCTGCGGGAGCCGATCGATGAATTGAGACTGGTGCGCGCGATATGAGCCGGCCGATCGACGAATCGCACGATCCGGCGCGCCGGAGCTGGGTCGAATCCGCCAATCAACCTGACTCGGAGTTCCCTGTCCAGAACCTTCCCTTCGGCGTGTTCGGGAGCCGGGGGGTGGCGGAGCCGCATCGCATCGGAGTCGCCATCGGCGATCAGGTGCTCGATCTGCGGAAGTGCAGCGACCTCGGGCTCCTGCAGGACGCTCCCGCCGATCTGCAGGCCGCGCTCTCGGCGTCCTCGTTGAATCACCTGATGGCGCTCGGCGCTCCAGCTATGCGGATCGTGCGCCAGCATCTGATCCGCCTGCTGAGTGCCGACAGCTCCAGGGCGGAACCACGCGCGTTAATCGCGATGGCGGACGCCGAGATGGCGGTCCCCGCCAGAGTGGGCGACTATACCGACTTCTACGCCTCGATGTACCACGCGACGCGGGTCGGACGCCTGTTCCGCCCGGACAATCCCCTGCTCCCGAATTACAAGTACGTGCCGATCGGGTACCACGGACGCGCCTCGTCCATCATCCCGAGCGGCACGCCGGTACGGCGCCCCTGGGGGCAGACCAAAGGACCCGATCAGCCCGAACCTGCGTTTCGTCCGACGCGGATGCTCGATTACGAACTCGAAGTGGGCGTCTTCGTTGGTCCCGGCAACACACTGGGTACGCCGGTGCCGATCGACGAGGCCGAAGACCACCTTTTCGGTCTGTGCCTTCTCAACGACTGGTCGGCCCGCGACATCCAGGCCTGGGAGTACCAGCCACTCGGGCCGTTCCTGGCCAAGAGCTTTGCCACCACGGTATCGCCCTGGGTGGTGACGCTCGAGGCGCTCGCGCCGTTTCGCTGCGCCGCGTTCTCGCGCGCGGCAGATGATCCTGCGCCGCTGCCCTACCTGTCCTCGGCCGCGAACGCCAGCCACGGCGGCCTCGATCTCCGGCTCGATGTCGCGATTCAATCCGTGCGCATGAGGGAACAGAACCTCGCGCCTGTCAGCATCGGCCGCAGTTCCCTGCGCGAGCTGTACTGGACGATCGCGCAGCTGCTGACGCATCACACCAGCAACGGCTGCAACCTGCGCCCCGGCGACATTCTTGGTACCGGCACCGCGTCGGGCCCAGACGAGGGAAGTCGCGGTTGTCTTCTGGAGCTGACCGCCAACGGACGGCAGCCGCTGATTCTCCCTGGAGGCGAAGAACGAGGTTACCTGGCCGACGGCGACGAGGTGACGCTGCGCGGGTACTGCGAGCGTGACGGCTTCAGACGGATCGGCTTCGGCGCGTGCCGGGGAATCATCACCTCCGCGTTGGATCCCCAGCGCCAGAACCTGGCGGCCGTCCCGCACTGAAACGCCAGGTGACGGCCAGGCCGGCTACAAGCACCACCGATCCCCACAGCGCGCCAGCGCGAACTGAGCGGGAGACCGCAGGCACCATCACCTCGTCGATTGTGACCGCGGGCGTCTGCCCCACGGCTGCAGCGCGCTGACGCGCCACGTACTCGCGCGCGCCGCCCGCCGTCACGCGATCCTGCACGACCAGGAACACGGCGATCGCTGCTACGACCGACCCAATCACCATCCACCACGTTCGATACGTCATCCGCCTGGAGTATACGGCTGGGCCTCGAAGGGTTGAGGCGTGTGTCTTGCTTTGAATTGCTCTTTGGAGGAGCAGCCCATGATTATCCGCGAAGTAATGACGCCCAATCCCCGCTCTGTCTCACCGAGTGACAGCATTCAGAACGCTGCGTGCATCATGCGCGACGAGGACGCAGGTGCTGTGCCGGTGGTAGACAACGGGCGCGCGATCGGGATCGTGACGGATCGCGACATCGTCGTCCGCGTCGTGGCCGAAGGCGGCCAGCTCGACCGTCCGATCCGCGACATCGTCACCGGAAGCCTCGTGTCGGCAACCCCGGACATGTCGACGCGTGAAGCGGCCCAGTTGATGAGCGACCACCAGATCCGTCGATTGCCGGTCGTCGAGAACGATCGTCTCGTGGGCATCGTGTCGATCGGCGACCTGGCGGTGAAGGAAGGCAAGGACGGACGGATCGGCGATACGCTCCAGCACATCTCCGAAGGCGTAAAGGAGCGCGAGTAAGCCGCCTTCGCCTGTGGCTTCGGCGTGCCAGGTTCAGGGCGTCCCGAACACGTAGAGCAGCGCGAGCAGGACGAGGATTATCCCGATCACAATGGCGGCCATTGGCGGCCGTGAGCGCCGCGGACGGTCAAACAACGGACCGTCCGCCGGCGGCTTGATCCGCGGCTCGGTCGTCGCATTCCCGCAGCGGTAGCAAATCAGCGCCTTATCGGCGATTTCCGTTCCACAGTGTCTGCAAATCATTGATTGGGCGGGATTATATGCCGCCGTCAAATCGATGACGGCGCCAAACTGTTCCGGGAGCCCGGGAGCGTCGTTGATCTAGTCATCATGGACATTTCGCTTCGGTCGGCGGGTGCCATACGTGTGATTCATCTGACCGGCCGGCTTATCGTCGGCGCGGACGAGCACGAGCTCGTTCCCCTGCGCAACACGATCGATGCCCTGATCAAAACCGGTCACCTCGACATTGTTGTCGACCTGTCCGGTCTCACGCACATCGACGCGCGCGGGCTTGGCGAACTTGCCATGGCGATGAAGACCGTGGACTTCGCCGGCGGCCGCCTGACGCTGTCGGCGGCCTCGCCGCGCGTCGCGCGAATGCTGGCCGTCACCAGGCTGGATACTGCGTTCGAGTGGCTGGAGGCGGGAGAAGTGCGCGCTTAGGAGCGCTGGCGAATCTGCTGCGCGATGGTGGCCAGTTCGACCAGGATCTTTTCGAGCTCAGCCTGGTACTCGGGATCGGACATCGACGACTTGCGTTCTCTCAAGGCCTGCAGGCGCGCTTCCAGAAGCAGGCGCTGGCGCTCCAGCGCCGCCACCTCGGCATCGCCGCTCCGCTGTGCGCCGGGCTCGGGATCGAGATACACGGTCCCGGCAAGCGTCCCGTCTGCCCCTGGCGCGCCAGCCTCCCGTCCCGTTCCGTCGCCGTCATCATCGATGAGCGGCCGCTCGGTGGAGAGCTGGCCGCGCTGCTCGTAGTGCTGCTTCACAGCGGCGCTCGCAGCATTGAACGCCTCGAGGATTGACACGCGTCCGTTCTTGTCGAAGTCGCTCGACCCATCGACCAGGGAGCGGATGAAGTATTCCGGAAAGACGGTCGCAAAGCGCTGCGCCGCGGAGTCGGTGGCGGTGATGACCACCCTTCCGCGCGCCGAGAGCTGCTCGAGAAATGGAAAGCTTGCCTCCGTGGTGTTGACGATGACGAGGCGTCCGGCAACGCCGTCGAGCGCGTCCTTCCATTCCGCCGCGCTCAGATCCGGTCCAACCAGATTGAACTTCGCGTCGATCCCGTCGTAGGTGCCGTGGCCCAGCAGCACGAGAAGCAGCGTGTCGCTGCCGGTGATGCGCCGGCGGAGATCGCCCAGCACGCGGCGGATGTTCTCGGCAGTCGGCGTCGAGCTTGTGTCATGCTCTTCGTCGAGGACGACGAGATTGGCGTCGGGGACGGCGAGACCGGCGGTGAGAAACGTCGCGATCTCTTCGCGCCATTTCTTCTGCTGTGCAGCGTACTTTTCTCCACCCGATACGCCGGAAATCACCAGGCCATAGCGTTCCGCTGCCGCCACCGGACTAGCGATCAAAACCCAAAGCCCAACACCCAACGCCCAAAGAGTCCGCGTTCCGATGGTCATTGGGATTTGGGCCTTGTGAGTTGGGAGTTGAGGCAACGACTTCACCGCAGCCCCCAGCGCCGTCGCATGACCCACTCCGCACCCAGCAGCGTCATCACCGCGAAGAAGATCCAGATGTTGTGCCAGAGTTCCTGAAGCTGCGGCGCAGATGCCTCCGGCTCAACTGACGTGAGAAACGCGGCCAGCTCGGACGTC
>Ga0075421_100010089_pt1 | contig 11654 bp, 9 predicted proteins | sample SoiMetdeltSBSDD5_FD_75292 | JGI IMG/M metagenome (GOLD analysis project Ga0075421, IMG submission 75292) | Bulk soil microbial communities from a Populus tree surrounding site in Tennessee, USA - Soil MetaG P. deltoides SBSDD5 | ecosystem: Environmental > Terrestrial > Soil > Tree plantation...
GCGCTTGTCGCGGCGTGCACGCTCTATCGTTTGTTTTTCGGGCATCGTTCCTCCTTCTGGATGAGCCGCCGGGGCCAATGGCGGCGCACGATTCGCACCGAATTGGCGGGGTATGGACGAAATTCGCCTTGTTGATTTCTCGGCTCGGACGCGTACGCGTCCGGCGGCGCAGAACAGCAAGGCTCCGCCTTCCAACGCAACCATGCGTGCCTAACGAGCAAGGACTCAGGGACGAACCGAACGCGCAGTCGTATGCGCCGCGCGCAGCATGTGCATGCGCGCTTTGCGCTCGAACGCTCCGAGTGAACCCGTAGCTTGGGACCCCAGCATCAAGGGCTCTGACCCCTTGAGAACCGGCCAACTCCGGAGCTCCCATGCTCGACCTGCGATTCCTCGCGAGGCGCAAAGCGCTCAGCGCCATCGCGGTGCTCACCATGGCCCTCGCGCTCGGCGCCAATACGGCAGCGCTCTCCGTGCTCAAGGCGTTCCTGCTGTCGAGTCTCGCGGTTCCCGAACCGGACCGCGTCGTGCTCATCGCACCCGAGCGCAACATGCCGGGCCGTGGGTCCGTCGTGTTCGCCGACGCGTACCCCAACTACGAGCTGCTTCGGAGAACGCAGCGCGCGTTCGCCGACGTCACGGTCTTTGCGCAACTGCTGACAAGCTGGGACGACCATGGCGAGGCGCGCTCGCTCAACGCAACGCGCGCGGCGGCAAGCTTCTTCTCGACCATGCGCGTGCAGCCAGCGCGCGGGCGCGCGTTCACCGCCGCCGAAGAAGGCCCCTCGCCCGCACCGGTCGTTATCATCAGCGACGCCTTGTGGGCCTCGACGTTCGGTTCGGACCCGGCGATCGTCGGACGCGCCATTTCTCTCGACGGGAAACCGCACACGATCATCGGCGTCATGCCGAGCGGCTTCGCACAACCGGTGCCGAGTGACGTCTGGCTCCCGTTCGACATTCCGGCCACGCAGCGAACCGTGATCAGCGGCGCACGACAGCTCACCGTCTACGGCCGACTCGCCGATGGCACGTCGTTCGAGGCGGCCCGATCCGACGTGAACCGCTTCACCGCGCGGGCGATCGAAGCGAGCCCCGCGGACAACAAGGACTATCGCTACAACATCAAGACGCTGCGCGACGCGCTCCTCAATGGCGCAGACGCGAGCGCGCTGTTCGTGCAAGCCGGTGCGGTAGCGCTTCTGACGCTCGCGATCCTCAACCTCGCATCGCTGCTCATCGCCTGGGGGTTCGAGAGAAAACAGGAGATGGCGGTGCGCCGGGCGCTCGGTGCCGGCGATGGCCGTGTGATGCGTCTCCTCCTGCAGCAGAGTCTCGTGATCGTGGCGGCCGGCGCCGCACTCGGAGTGGCGCTGGCATACGTGGCGCTGCGCACACTTCAGCGGTTCGACCTGGGACCAACCGTGACCGTACTCGTCGGCAAGGCGCATCTCGACGTGAGTGTTCTTGTGGCGACGGGCACCATCGCGGTGATCTCCGGGCTCGTCGCAGGTGCACTGCCTGCCTGGTTCAGTCGGGGCGCCGGACTCTCCGACGCGCTGCGGTCATCGTCTCGCAGCGCCACGCTTTCCAGGGTCGCCCTTCGCTGGCAGAAAGGGATGGTGGTCGCTCAGGCGGCGTTGTCGGCAGCCATTCTCGCGGCGGCCGCGCTCATCGCGTTGAGCTTCTGGCGGCTCTCGGACATTCCCGGCGGCTTCTCCTCGCAGGGCCGAGTGGTTGCGCGGATCGTGCTGCCTGACGCGACCTACGGCAAACACCCCCAGCGCGCCGCGTTCGGGCGCGCGCTCGCGGAGAACCTGGCCGGCGAGCCGGACATCGCCGCCTCGGGATTCAGCACGACGATGCCGGTGGGCGACGGCACTACGGGTGCACGATTCTTCATCGAGCTTCCCGATGGATCGGTTTCCGCCGAGCCGGCGCTGTTCCATTTTCGCCGTGTGTCGTCAGGGTACCTCCAGACGATGGGGATCCCGCTGCTCCGCGGCCGGCAGCTTTCGGCGCAGGATGACACGAGCGCGGTACAGGTGGCGATCGTGAGCCGTGCGCTGGCGGCGCGGCTCTGGCCTAACGAGGACGCCATCGGCAAGCGGTTGCTGCGCGCGACGGCCGGCAATCCGAACCCGACGCCCGTCCTGGTCGTCGGCGTCGTAGGCAACACGATGGACGCGGGCTTCAGCTCGCCGGCGGGCGAAGCGGTGTACATGCCATACTCGCAGGCGTCGTCGGTCCGGCTCTCGATCGTCGCGCAGGGGCGCGGCAACGCCGGCGCAACGATCGCCGCAATCCGGCGCGCGCTCAGGAAAACGGATCCGGTACTCGCGGCGAGCGGCGTGTCGACACTCGACGCGCTCGTGCTGCAAGCCAACGCCCTCCCGCGCCTCCGCACGCTCGTGCTGGTCATGTTTTCCATCGTTGCCGTCGGGATCGTGTCGCTCGGCAGCTACGGCGTGATGAGTCAACTCGTGAGCACCCGCGAACGCGAGCTGGCGGTGCGGCTGGTGTTCGGTGCCAGGCCAACGACGCTCGGAGCATCGGTGATCGGCCAGGTCGCGAGGCTGACGCTGCCCGGTGTCGCGTTAGGCCTGACGGCCGTCTGGTCATCGAGCGGGCTGCTGACCGCTTTCGTGTTCGGCGTGCAGGCGAGATCGCCACTCGTTCTCGGGGGTGCGGGTGTGGCGCTGCTGCTGCTTGCTGTGCTCGCGACGCTTCCGCCGGCACTCCGCGCCACGCGTGTGGACATCCGTCGAGGCATCGTGGGCTGACCCCGTCGTGAGGACCGCATCCGGCGGCGCGGAGCGAGGAACTGCGAGTGACAGCGGAGCCGCTGCGTCCGTCTGCGGGCGTAGCGTCTGCGTCCATCTGCGTCCTGCTTTTCGACGCTGCCGGATGCCGTACGTCGGTCAGTCAGTCCGCGAGCGCCCGCGCGGCGCCTTGATCAGCTGGCGGATGGCGAACAGGAGATCCTGCCTCACGCCTAAACTTCGGCCTCCGCGAAGAGGCGGTGCAGGAGCTGTTTGCCACGCCATTCCTCGCCGCCCAGCCAGCGGACGAACCGTTTCTCGCCTTCGTGCTCGAAGCGGATCACGAGAAACCGGTTCGGTCCGTCGATGGACGGCGTCACGATCTTGAGCTGCGCGACCTGTGTGGCGTACCACACGCGTCCCTGGCGATCATGGTATTCGACGGGTCGCTCGAATCGCGCGCGGGAGAGTGGGCCAGGCATATAAAACCGATGTGCAAGCGAGATGCCCGGGAACGTTTCGAAACTACCGGCCCGAGACGTTCAACCTGTCCAGCAGGAGTTGCCGAATGAGCTGCTCGAGGCGACCCGTGGTGCCGCACGAGACGAGGTCACTGGTGGTTCCCTCCATGTTCCGCGCCTGCGCGCGCAGGGCCGTCTCGAGCTCCGACTCGCCCTTCCCGTCCGGACGCACGATCGAGATGACCGAGATGTAAACCCGGTAGGTGTCCGCCGCCGGACCCATGATCGAGTCGCCGCAGTTCAGGTACGTCGAGATCGGCTCGGTTCCGAGCTTGCGCGTCTTCCAGAAGTCGGTGTTGCCCAGGCGGCCCGTCGTCGGATCGTCGATTGCTGGCGGCACACCCAGATCTGCGTAAACCGACTTCAAGGCAGCGAACACCCGACTCGGCGCAACTGGAACGTGGTCCGTGGCTGTGGGAGACACCGTCGTGCGATACGCACCGTGTGTATCCGCCGCCACGACTCGCTCGGTCGGTGTCACGATTTCCGGCTGCGGCGACGACCCCGATGACGCACACGACGTCGCGAGGGCGAGAACCACGAGGGACATCAAGCAACGCATCGCAACCCTCGGCGAGGAACCCTCTGGATACGTTACCGTCCGACGGTAAGTGCGAAAGGGCGCAACCGCGTAAAAGCGCGAAATCCCGAACGGCGCGAACCACTGAAAGCGCGAGATCCCCAAGGGCGCGAAATCACAGAGGACGCGGAATCACAGAAGGCGCGAGATGCCAGACGGCGCCAATCGCGAACGGCAACGGCGGGACGGCGGCGCCTTTTTGCGCCGTTTGGGATCTCGCGCCTGGCGCCGTCTGTGATTTCGCGCCGTTCGGAATCCAGCGCCGTTCGGAATCCAGCGCCGTTCGGAATCCAGCGCTGTCCGAATCGGTTGCGCCGTTCACGGCAGGGGAGTCGCGCACCGACTCGCGTACCGTAGATTATGCCACTCAGCCGAACGGGTTTCGATGGCTCGCGACGACAAGGCAAATGACCAGCTCGCTCATCCATACGGCGCGAGTGAGCGGCCACAGGTGTACTACATCGACGGGGCCGGCGTGGCGTGGCGCGCGTACGAGCGGCGCCGTTCAGGACAAAAACCGGCGCTCGTGTTCGAGTCCGCCAACGCCATTCGGCTGGTGCGCGACTACCCCGCCAACTGGCACACCCTGCCAAGGGCCGCGCTCGAAGCCCTGAGCTGGTGCGTCTAGCGCTCCCCCTCGTCGGCCGCCGCCTCGCTAATTGAGCGCGTTCTCCGCGGCCGGGAAGTACATGACGAACTCGGTGCCGGCCCCGGGGGTGCTCCGCACATCGATCGCCCCGCCGGATCGCTCCATGATATCCCGAACGATCCACAACCCGAGCCCAGTGCCCTGACCCGATGACTTCGTCGTAAAGAACGGCTCGAAGATGTGTGACCGCGTCGCTTCGTCCATCCCCGCCCCCGTGTCGCAAATGCTGAGCGTCACGTAGTCGCCACGGGGAAGCAGGAGCGGCTTCGCCGGGCTGCCTAACGTATCCCCAGTCGTGGCGTTGGTCGCCACCGTCACCACGCCGCCCTCCGGCATCGCGTCGAGCGCGTTCACCACGAGGTTGATGAGCAGCCGATGAATCTGCGCGGCATCGGCGCGAACAAGGCCCAGATCGCGCGCGAGATCGATCTTCAGCTCGCACCGAGTCCGCACGAGCGAGCGGAGGGTCCGCTCCGCCCCGGCCACGACCTCGTTGAGGTCGACGATCGTTTGAATCGGCGTGTGCCGCCGACGGACGGTGAGCAGCTGCTTCGTCAAGCTGGTCGCCCCTGCCGCAGCATGCTTGATGAGCTCGAGGTTCTCGGCAACCGCGCTGTCGGGAGCGACGAGGCCGAGCGCCATCTCGGTATGGCCGCGAATGACGGTGAGGAAGTTGTTGAAGTCGTGCGCGGCACCGGCGGCCACGCGCCCGACATCGGCAAGCGACTGTGCGTTCCGGAGGTCCGTCTCGACACGCCGCAGTCGGCTCATATCGCACAGCCACCCCACGAGGCGGAATGGGCGCCCGGCAGCGTCGTATTCGGCCCCGGCCAGCACGACGAGCCTGCTGACAGACCCGTCTCGCCGCACCACCCGGTGCTCGTGGTCCACCGGCCTGTCGGAGGTGGTCGCGGCGGTGAGCAATGCCGCGTATACACCAGCCCTGTCATCCGGATGGACGTGGTCGAGCCACACTTCCGGTTGTGTCGGGCGATCGACGTCCCGGTAATCCAGCAGCGCGAGGCTCCGCCGCGAAAAGCGCATAACGCCGGTGTCGAAGTCCCACTCCCAATACCCGTCCCGGGCGGCGTCTTCCCACCGGGGCCGTTTTTCTCCGCACGGAGCGCCGGGCGATTGCCGGCTGAGCAGAGCGCTCGCAACCTGCGCCAGCAGCGTGACCAACTCCTCTGCGTCCCTGTCGTGGCCGAGGCTTGGGCCCACCGCCGCGGCCCACCCAATGACGGTCTCTCCCGACCGAACGGGCATTGCGACGACCTGCCCGTCGGGCCAGCGGGTGTTCGCGCCACTCTCCGACGGGTGCCGGTCGAGTGCGATGCTCGCCGCCGCCACCGGGAACTCCGCGACCAGGCTCACGCCGGTGGCGGGCGATTCTGCGCTGACGAAGACGGCGGAACTGTTGGTCGTTCTGGCAATGCGCTCGACGAGCGCGTCGAGCAAGCCGCTGCGAAGGCGGCGGTGTTCCGGGGAGCTCAATGTATATATCCAGTGCGCCTTTGAACGCGCGCACGTTAGGTCCGAGCCGCATTGGCACAGGCAGGAGTCCCGTGCCACCTGAATGCGTAACCAGAGGCCAATACCGGCGGCAAAGACTTTTTAGTATCTGAAGGCATGCCTCGCGCGTCCTGCCGCGACGCGCGGCAGGCGAGCGCACGTCGGCCCGTTCCGCTGCGGCGCCGGAGCCGTTATGGAGCTGCGCCACCTCAGGTATTTCGTCGCCGTCGCCGAAGAAGGCGGTTTCGTGCGCGCCGCTCGGCGACTCCGTGTCGCGCAGCCCGCACTCTCGCGCCAGATACGCGATCTCGAGCGCGAGGTCGCCGTGGAGTTGGTCGAGCGCGACCCGCGGTCCTCACGTCTCACGCCTGGCGGCGAGGCCGTGCTTCACGAAGCGCGCGCCATCCTCGACCGGGTGAACACCGCGATCGAGCGTGCGCGCCAAGCGAGGCGCGGCCTCGCTGGCCGTTGTTCCATCTGCACGGGCAGGCTGCCGACCTGGAACGGCATGGTCGCGGGACTCCTGGGGGCGATCCGCCGCGACTACCCGATGGTGGAGGTTGGAATCTCGGAAGCCGTGACGCGCCTTCAATGGATGGCCATCCGGTCCGGAGAATCCGACCTCGGCATCGGCATCGTGCCGACCCGCGAATTCGCTGACCTCGAGTGGCAGCGCGTTGCCACGCAGCACTTCGACGCCGCGCTGCTCCCCAGCACTCACCCGCTGGCGGCCCGCGCGACCATTCGCCTTGCGGACCTCGCGACTGAGCCGATCGTCGCCGGCTTCCGCCTGGATTCCGATCACCATCGGATGTGCGTGAAGGTCGCGCGCCAGGCGACACCGCCGAACCCAATCCTCCTGGTGGACACGGTCGCCGAAGCCTTTGCGCGGATCGCGAACGGAGTCGGGTGGACGCCTTTCGTGCAGTCACTGTCGGAATGGGCGCCGTCGGGTACGGTGGTCGTGCCGGTGGTGGACCTCGACACGACACTTGTGATGTACGTCATCTGGAAGCGCGAGGCATTGTCTGCGGTCGTCCGCACCGTTCGCGACGCGCTGCTCGAGATAGGTCGCGAGCCGCCGGGCCAGTCTGTGCCGGTTGTGGAGGAGCTGCCGGACCCAACGCTCACGGACGAGGCCTCCGTCGCTCCGTTGCCTAACGCTTACGTTCCGGTCGCACTCGAGATCCGCCATCTCCGCTATCTGCTCGCGGTGATGGACGAGGAGAGCATCGGGCAAGCTGCGGTGAGTCTGGGCATTACACAGCCCACGCTGTCGCGGCAGATGCACGACCTCGAGCGCATCGTCGGGGTGACGTTGCTCGAGCGACAACCCCGCGGCGCGGTGCCAACCGAGGCCGGGACGGAGTTTGCGGCCGCCGCTCGCGAGGTCCTCGACCGCATCGACCTCGTTGCGGCAGAGGCACAGCGCGCAGCCCGTGGTGCTACGGGCCGGTGTGTCGTCGCGACCATCCCACCTGCAGTCGTAGAGCGGCTGCTCGCGTCACTCCTGCGGCGGGCAGCCGCCGAGCTGCCGGACGTGCGCGTGGGATTCGTCGAGATTCCCACGCACCAGCAACCGGAAGCGATCGTGTCCGGCCACATCGACATCGGGATCTGTCAGTCGTTCACGTCCATTACGCCGTACCTGCCTCGGGTTCGGGCAGACCGGCTGCTCGATGACGCAGTGCGGTGCGCGCTGCTCGCCCGCGATCACCCACTCGCGGGCCGGGACGAGATCGCTTTGGCCGAGCTCGGCGATCTTCCGTTCCTGTTCATGTCCCGGTCGCTGTACCCGGCCTTCTACGATCGCGTGATGACGTTGTTCGCGACCCACGATTTCCAACCGCGCATCGAGCAGCCGTATGAGGGGCTCGAGACGACGTGGTCGCTCGCAGGTCGCGGCGAGGGATGGTGCCTCGGGCTGAATACGAGCCTTCGCTTTCCGCCAGCCGGGCTCGCGGCGGTGCGTGTCCGCGAGCTCAACCTGCCGTGGGGGATCGACATGCTCTACCGCCGTGATGAGACGCGCGCGCTGGTGCTCGGCGTCACTGCGCTGATTCGGAGCGTGGCGGTCGCGGAGTCGGCGCGATGGCAACTGGAATCGAGCGCGCTCAGCCGTGGGTCGGAGTCCGCGGCTGGCTAGTTGACTGTCCTCGCCGGCGACACGTTAGGCGGCCTTGCTCCCGCAGCGAGCTCAAAGATATCGGACCTAGTGCCAAGTAGCGGGCTGCACAGGTGGAGGACAACATCGATGTCACCACCGCACGAGAGTTTTTTCCGAGATGCTCATGGACAACCGCCGTGCTCGAGCGACCGTGCTGGTCGTCGAGGACGACGAGGATACGCGAATGGTGTATTCGGATGGGCTCGGGTACGTCGGCTATCGCGTCATCACCGCGTCGAGTGGCATCGAGGGATTGCGAGCAGCGCACGATGAGCACCCGGACGTGATTCTGCTGGATCTCTCGCTCGCCGGTGCGGATGGATGGGAAGTCGTTCGCTGCCTGAAAGCGTCGCAGCTGACGGGTGACATTCCGGTAATCCTGGTCACCGGGTACGCGGACCTCGGCGAGCGCGCAGAGGCCGAGGGATGCGCGGGCTATCTCACGAAGCCGATTCCGCTCGAAACGCTACGCACCACGATCGCGTCGCTGGTCAGACCCGTCTCGTGATGGAGTAACGTCCCGCTTCGCCGCACCCACAAACGATGACGGACTGAACTCGGTCTTGCGAACCGAGCCCAGTCCGTGGGGGCGACTCTACCGCTGCAGCATCCTGGAATGGCGGCCTGACACGACGCCTAACGCTGTTCGCGGTTCCCCCAGCTCACCGTCTTGTCCCAGGAGACTCTCAACCCCACGGTCGGCGGCGAGCAGTACATCGGCGCATCGACGAACGATGTCGCGCGGGTAGAGTAGACCAACGTGACCTTGCGTCGACATTGCCCTTTGGTCCCAGAACAGTGCGAACGCACCCATAACGTATCGGCGGCTCGCACACTTCCTCCCCGCTCTGCACGAACGTCCAATAGTTGCTCTACGTCGCCGCGCCCGATCATCCGCCCTCGGCCCGCGGAATCGACCGGAGGCGCAGTGAGTGAACATGGCTCGAGCGCGCTCGAGCAGGTGGCGCGTCGTCGCGTTCTCGTCGGGCTCGCCTTGTTCTTAGTGAGCCCGCTGATGGCAGGCGAGGCCGCTGCACAGGAGCTCGAGCCCCGCGCGTACTCCGCGAACCCGATCGGCGTGACGTTCGCCGGTGTCGCGGTCACCCATTCCACCGGCGACGTGGTACTCGAAGCCACGAGCCCGATCACCGATGTCAACGCGAAGGTGTACATCGGCACACTCGGTGTCGGTGGCACGTTCGCGCTGTTCGGGCATACGGCGAGCCTCGGAGCGGGAGTCCCGTACGCGTGGGCGAAGGTCAGCGGCCGCATCGAGGAGGCGGCCAGGTCGGTGGAGCGTTCGGGACTCGCCGACGCGCGGCTGCGGTTCGCCGTGAACTTGTTAGGCGGTCGCGCGATGGCGCTACCGGAGTTCGTGCGGCGAAAGCCTTCCACCACGGTCGGAGCGAGCCTGACGCTCAGCATGCCGACCGGCCAGTATTTCACCGACAAGCTCGTCAACATCGGAACCAACCGATGGGCTGTGAAGCCGGAGATCGGCGTGTCGCATCCAGCGGGCCCGTGGACGTTCGAGCTGTACGGCGGCGGCTGGTTCTTCACCGACAACTCGTCGTATCAGGTCGACAAGACACGAGAGCAACACTCGATGCTATCGCTCCAGTCGCACGTCGGCTACACGATTCAGCCGCGACTCTGGGTCACCGCCGACGTGACGTACTACACGGGGGGGCGCGTCGTGATCGACGGCGTTCCGGCATCGGTGTGGGAGGACAACATGCGGGTCGGTCTGACCGCATCGCTCCCGGTCCGCAAGACCAACTCGCTCAAGCTCGCCTGGTCCAAAGGCGCGGTTACGCGCTTCGGCGGGAACTTCTCCACGTGGTCGATCGGATGGCAAACCACTCGCATTCACGTGCCGGCACGCCCACCGGCCGCGAGCTCCCGCCAGACACGGAGTCGTTAGGCCGACCGCTTCCAGGGCTCGTCGTCGTCGGTGCTGTCCTTCGTCTCCTGCGTCTTCGGCGCCTCGGACTCGGGCGTCACTCGCCGCATATCGTGCACGAGGGCGCCGGCGATCGGGATGATGCCGGAGATCGGCGTGGCGGTCAGCGAGTCGATGTCGCTCGTGTCGTAATAGACCCGCAGCTTGCTCAACGCGGCGTAGCGTGAGCCGCCGGTAACGATGAACCGCGCTATGCCAGCCGGCTGGTCGCCGCGCCGCATGCGCCGTGCTTCGATCAGAAACATCTGGTCTGCCACGTGCACTCCCGGGCGTGATCGCCGAGTCCGAGTCAGGCCGCGCGTGCTGCATCGCACTCGACGCGTTCGGATCGGTGACCCAGGTCACCCACAGTCGCGTCCCTGACTTCGGGACGAGCGGCTGTAGCGGGCGCAACATTTTCGTTGGCCCAAAGACCTATTGCCTACGAAAGCAGGGGTTGTGCCGGGGGCCCGGTCCAGGTGGCCGTTAGCTGACTTTACTGCACAGGGAACGGACGGCCAACTGATAGTACGCAGGGCACTAACGGCGCAGGACACGAGAACGGCGCACGGCACTGACTACGCACGGCACGAATGGCGCAAGACATTAACGGCAACGGCGCAGGACCGACACATCGTGAGACGGCGCAGTCGGTTCGCCGTTGGTTTCGCTGCTCGCCCGTTGCGCTCTGGTCGTTAATGTCTTGCGCCGTCAGTGCCCTGCGCAGTTAGTGCGGTGCGCGGTCAGTGCCCTGCGCAGTTAGTGCCCTGCGCAGTATCCCACGAGGAACCGATTTACTCGGCCAGACTTCAGAAATCGATGTGGGTGACCAGGCGGAATTGGACGGCGTCGAGGTCGGGGATGGTTCCACCTTGCACGCGAATGGTCGAGTAGAAGAAATCCCCGCCAATCAAAACGGAGCTGAGCGCGTTGTAGTAAACACCGAGCTGAGCGCTGCGGTACCCCCCCGAGATATTTCCGCTCTTTCCTGACCCGGTCCGTACGCGGTACCCAACGGACGTAGAGATCGGGACGTCCCAGAGCTTTTGCAGGTCGAAGCCGGCGAGTGCACCGAAGGTGTTGAGCGACTTGTTGCCGGACACGTCTCCGTCCGCCCCGCCGGGTTCGATGTTGGCGGTGAGGCCCATCCACGGCTTGATGGCCCACGCCCCTCTCAAGCCGAACGACCAGCGGTTCACGCGCTCGCTACTCAGCAGAGCGGCCTTCGCGTCGTCTGTATATCCGCTGTCCACAACGTCTTTGACGTACGTATAGGGGTCGACGTCCCACTGCTTGTTGTTCTTGAGGTCGGCGACCGCCGAGACCATGAAATTCGGCTTGGTCCAGATCGGGACGGTGGCACCGATGTACCCGCCCATGGCCGCCGATATCCCGCTCGCGACGAGCGCCTCGAGGCTCGTGCCGAGTCGGCCGATGCCGTTCAGGCCCACGCGCAACCCGAGCCACTTGGCGACCTGCTTCTGATACTCGAAGTCGAGCAGGAAGAAGCCGATGTTGCCG
>Ga0075421_100010090_pt1 | contig 11654 bp, 3 predicted proteins | sample SoiMetdeltSBSDD5_FD_75292 | JGI IMG/M metagenome (GOLD analysis project Ga0075421, IMG submission 75292) | Bulk soil microbial communities from a Populus tree surrounding site in Tennessee, USA - Soil MetaG P. deltoides SBSDD5 | ecosystem: Environmental > Terrestrial > Soil > Tree plantation...
TAGCCGGTCTTGGCCTCGAGGGTGGTGGTGCCGGCGGCGACGGCGCGACCGGCGCGCGCGGCGGTGAGCGCGACCAGCTCCTCGGAGGCCGCGGCCCGGGTCGGGCCGAGGGTGGCGGCGATGCCGCCGCCGCTGGCGGCGATCTCCTGGTACGAGGCGCCGCGGGCGCGCAGCGCGAACTCGGACGCACGATCGCCGGCGAAGACGAGGTGGGTGTGGCAGTCGACCAGGCCGGGGCTGACCAGCCGTCCGCCGGCGTCGAGGCGCTCGCCGCCGGGCAGGTCGGCGCCGGAGGCGGGCAGGGCGGTCTCGGGGCCGAGCCAGGTGATGCGGCCGGCGGTGCAGACGACGGCGGCCCGGTCGAGGAGGCCGAGCGGCGCGCCGGGTGGGCCGTCGCAGGTGAGGAGGCGAGCGCCGGTGAGGACGAGGGAGGCAGTGGGCATGGGCGGCCCGGGCGTGGTGGAGCTCGATTCTACCGGAGACGCGGTACGACCACCCCGCGCTCCCGCGCCGCCTCGATCGCTTCGTCGTACCCGGCGTCGGCGTGGCGGATCACCCCCATGCCCGGGTCGCTGGTGAGCACGCGCTCGAGGCAGCGCGCCGCCCGGTCGGTGCCGTCGGCGACGACCACCATGCCGGCGTGGAGCGAGTAGCCGATGCCGACACCGCCGCCGTGGTGGAACGACACCCAGGTCGCCCCGGCGGCGGTATTGACCAGCGCGTTCAGGATCGCCCAGTCGGCGATGGCGTCGGAGCCGTCCTTCATCGCCTCGGTCTCGCGGTTGGGCGACGCGACCGAGCCGGAGTCGAGGTGGTCGCGGCCGATCACGATCGGCGCCTTGACCTTGCCGGTGCGGACCAGCTCGTTGAAGCGCAGGCCGACCCGGTGGCGCTGGCCGTAGCCGAGCCAGCAGATGCGCGCCGGCAGGCCCTGGAAGGCGATCCGCTCCTCGGCCATGCGGATCCAGCGCGCCAGCGCCGGATCGTCGGCGATCTCGTCGAGGACGACCTGGTCGGTGACCCGGATGTCGTCCGGATCGCCGGACAGCGCGACCCAGCGGAACGGCCCCTTGCCCTCGCAGAAGAGCGGCCGGATGTACGCCGGCACGAAGCCGGGGTAGCTGTTGGCGTCCACGACGCCGGCGATCTCGGCCTGGGCGCGCAGGTTGTTGCCGTAGTCGAAGACGTGGGCGCCGCGACGCTTCATCTCGAGCATGGCGGTGACCTGGGCCGCCATCGAGGCGCGGGCGCGGTCGACGTACTCCTGGGGCGCGCGCCGGCGCAGGTCGGCGGCGGCCTCGAGGCTCAGGTCGCTCGGGATGTAGCCGACCAGCGGGTCGTGGGCCGAGGTCTGGTCGGTGACCAGGTCGGGCGTGATGCCGCGGCGGACCAGCTCGCGGTAGACGTCGGCGGCGTTGCCGACCACCGCCACCGAGCGCGCGACCTTGCCGCGCTTCCACTCGTCGATGCGGGCGAGCGCGCTGTCGAGATCCGGCGCCACCTCGTCGAGGTAGCGGGTCTCGAGCCGGCGCTGCACCCGGCTCGGATCGATGTCGACGCCGAGGAAGCAGCCGCCGGCCATGGTGACCGCCAGCGGCTGGGCGCCGCCCATGCCGCCGAGGCCGGCCGACAGCACGAAGCGGCCGGCGAGGTCGGCGTCGGGGCCGTAGTGGGTGCGGGCGGCGGCGGCGAACGTCTCGTACGTGCCCTGCAGGATCCCCTGGGTGCCGATGTAGATCCACGAGCCGGCCGTCATCTGGCCGTACATGATGAGGCCCTTGGCCTCGAGGTCGCGGAAGTGCTCCCAGGTGGCCCAGCGGCCGACCAGGTTGGAGTTGGCGAGGAGCACGCGCGGCGCCTCCTCGTGGGTGCGGAAGACGCCGACCGCGCGCCCCGACTGCACCAGCAGCGTCTCGTCGTCGCCGAGGCGGCGCAGCTCGCGCACGATCGTGTGGTAGTCGTCCCACGACCGGGCCGCCTTGCCGGTGCCGCCGTAGACGACGAGGTCCTGCGGCCGCTCGGCGACGTCGGGGTCGAGGTTGTTCATCAGCATGCGCAGGGCGGCCTCCTGCGGCCAGCCCTTGCACGACAGCGCGGAACCGCGCGGGGCGCGGACGATCTCGGCCATGGTGGTGTTCTCGCCTGTCTTTCCGGCTTCCCGGATGGGGGTCTTGGGGGAGCTCCGGCTCCCCCAAGATCTGTGTCGCTGGAGATCTCTGGTTCTTCGTATCGCTCGCGCGAGCGCGCGCTACGGGTTCGCACCGGCGGTGCGTGCGGCCGAAATGATCGAGCCATCGTCGATGAGCCCGCGGACCGCGGCGATGTCGGGCGCGAGCGGGCGGTCCTTCATCATCGCCGGCACGACGCGGCGGATGGCGGCGTGCACCGCCTCGAGCGGGCGCGTCGTGGTCAGCGGGCGGCGCAGGTCGATGCCCTGGGCCGCGCACAAGAGCTCGATCGCGAGCACGTTGCGCACCTGGTCGTGGATCTGGGTGAGCTTGAGCGCGGCGGTGGCGCCCATCGACACGTGATCCTCGCGGCCGGCCGACGACGGGATCGAGTCGACCGACGCCGGGTGGGCGAGGATCTTGTTCTCCGAGACCAGCGCCGCGGCGGTGACCTGGGCGATCATGAACCCGGAGTTCAGCCCCGAGTCGGGCGCCAGGAACGGCGGCAGCCCGCTCGACAGGTGCGGGTTGACCAGCTGCTCGACCCGGCGCTCGCTGATGTTGGCGAGCTCGGCGACCGCCATGCCGGCGGCGTCGAGGGCGAGCGCCACCGGCTGGCCGTGGAAGTTGCCGCCGGAGATCATCTCGCCGGTGTCGCTGAAGACGAGCGGGTTGTCGGTCGAGCTGTTCGCCTCGCGCTCGAGCACGGTGCGGGCGAAGTCGAGGACGTCGCGCGACGCGCCGTGGACCTGCGGCATGCAGCGCAAGGAGTACGGATCCTGGACCTTGCCGCAGTCGCGGTGCGAGTCGGCGATCGCGCTGGCGGCGAGGAGCTCGCGCAGCAGCGCGGCGACCGCGATCTGCCCCGGATGCGGCCGGGCGGCGGCGACGCGCTCGTCGAAGGCGCGCACCGTGCCCTTGAGCGCGTCGAGCGACAGCGCGCCGGCGATGTCGGCGATCCGGCAGGTGGTCTCGGCGTCGAGGATCGCCAGGCCGCCGACGGCCGTCATGTGCTGGGTGCCGTTGAGGAGGGTGAGCCCCTCCTTGGCCTCCAGCTCGAGCGGGGCGAGGCCGGCGCGGGCGAGGGCCACCGCCGCCGGCACGATCTCGCCGTCGATCTCGGCGTCGCCCTCGCCGATGAGGCCGAGGGCGAGGTGGGCGAGCGGGGCGAGATCTCCCGAGGCGCCGACCGAGCCGCGGCGCGGCACCCGCGGGTGGACGCCGCGCTCGAGGAGCTGGCAGAGGCGCTCGCAGACGAGCGGCCGGGCGCCGCTGCGGCCGGTGGCGAGCACGGCGGCGCGCAGGAGCATCATCGCGCGGGTCGCGTCGCGGGGCAGGGCGTAGCCGACGCCGGCCGAGTGCGAGCGCACCAGGTTGCGCTGCAGCTCGGCGACCTGCGCGGCCGAGATCCGGACCTCGGCGAGCGCGCCGAAGCCGGTGTTGACGCCGTAGACCGCGGGCGCGCGATCGCCGCCCGCGACGACCGCGTCGACGACGGCGCGCGACCGCTGCATCGCCGCGCCGGCGGCGTCGCCGGGGCGCACCCGGCGGCCGCCGCGCGCCACCTCCGCGATCGACTCGAGGGTCAGTGGCTCGTCACCGAGGTTCAGCGGGTCGGACACTGTCGTTGTGTATGCGCGTGCGCGCGAGTTGGTCAAGCACACCGGGCCGCGCTTCGGGGCGGCTCACGCCGGTCCTTCGACGGTGCAGAGGACGCCCGGAACGTTGACATGAACGGTGAGTAGGTGGTGTTCTTTCTGCAGGTTGGCCGTGCCTCCAGAGACGCCCCCCGAGACTCCCGTTCGCGACGAGCCCGGGGAACCCCACGCGGGGAGCGCGTCGCCACCGCCGGGGCAGGGCGGCGGCGCGAATGACGACGACCGCGTGCAGGGCGGCCTGTTCCGTCCCGACGACGACAGCAGCGAAGGGGACGACGACGCGCCGGCCGGCGGGGGGCGGACGTCGCTGGCGTCGCGCATCGACGCCTTCCTCGCGCAGGTCGGCGACGAGGAGGACGCCGAGGACCTCGAGGATCTGGCGGTCACCGGCGTGCACTCCGGTCCTCCGGTGCCGCCGCCGCGCCCGGCGCCGCCGCCAGAGCCGGCGCCACCGCCGGAGCCGGCGCCACCGCCGGAGCCTCCCGAGGCGCGCGCCGACGAGCCCGGCCTCGACGAGGCGATCGCCGCCGCCGGGTCCGAGGGCGAGGGGGAGCCGGCCGACGGTGTGCCGGTGGCCGACGACGCGGGCGACGTCGAGCTCGGCCCCGCCGGCGTCGCCGACGAGCGGCCGCGGGTGGTGCCGGTCGCGGCCCGCCCGGCGACGCGCCCGGTGAGCGAATCGGACATCTCCGCCGAGGAGGAGCTCGGCGACGACGAGCTCGAGCTGACCGGCGAGCACGAGGCCGTCGCCGGCGCCCGGTCGGGGACGCACCGGGTGCCGCCCGGTCCGCCGCCGATGACGGCCCGCACGGTCACGGTGCCACCGCCATCGCCGACGACGGCGCGGATGCCGGCCATGGTGCGGCCGCCGGCGCCGCCGCCGATCCCGCGGCCGCCGCCGGTGCGGGTCAGCACGGCGGTGCCGCCGCCGCGGCCGACCATGACGATCGCGGTGCCGCCGATCGCGCCGGGGCGCCACGAGACCTCGGATCCGGCCGCGCCGGTCGCCCGCATCGGGCGGCTGCCGTCGGCGCCGCCGATCGCGACCACGCCGCCGCTCGGCGTGCCGTCGCTCCACGGCGTCGAGACCCGCTCGGTGAAGATCCCGCCGCTCGACGTGGCGGTGCCGCGCGCGCCGAGCAGCCCCCCGGTGCCGGCCCCGGCCGAAGAGGGCGGCAGCGACGCGATGGCGGCGCCGACCCTGCCGGCGCTCGCCGAGCCGGACCAGCCGACCGGCTTCGACGTCGACGAGGAGCTCGACATCGAGCCGGACGCGTCGCGCCCGGAGATCGCGGTGCCCGGCGTCGATCTCCAGCACGGCGCCGAGGGGACCCCGCCGCCGTCACCGCCACCGCCGAGCCTCGAGGCCGAGCTCGAGAGCCCGACCGCCGTCGAGCGCGCCCTCGGCGAGCTCGGCGAGGCCGCGCTCGAGAAGCGCGCCCATGATCTCGGCCGCGAGCTCGAGGGCGCCACCGACAAGGCCCTGGTGTCGGATCTCGCCTACGAGCTCGGCGAGCTGTACGAGCGCCGGCTCGCCGACGAGGCGCGCGCGGTCAAGGCGTACGGCCGGGCCCTGCAGAGCGACCCGTCGCTGCGCCCGAACCTGTGGGCGATCCGGCGCGTCTTCTACCGGCGCGGCCTGTGGCCGAACCTGATCAAGCTGATCGACGCCGAGCTGCGCTTCGCCCGCTCCGACCTCGAGCGCGCCGACCTGCTGATCGAGAAGGGGCTCATCCTCGCCGAGCGTCTCATCCAGACCGGCGACGCCCGCGCCGCCTTCCTGCAGGCGATCCAGCTCGACCCGAACGCGGTGCTGCCGCTCCTGCAGCTCGAGCGGATCGCCGCCGCCGACGGCGACCTCGCCACCCTCGCCGACGTCTGGGCGCGGCTGGCGGCGGCGGCGCGCCGGCCCGAGCGCAAGCTGGTCCACCTGCTCGACCTGATCCGGCTCCACCTCGACGAGGGCGGCGACGGGGTCGACCGCGCCCGCGAGCTGGTCGCCGAGGCGGTCGCCCTCGGCGTCGACAGCGAGCGGGTCGCCGTCGAGCGCCTGCGCATCGCCGAGCTGTCCGGCGACGTCGACGAGATGCTGGCCGCCCTCGAAGCCCAGGCCGCGATCCTGCTCGCGAAGTGCGGCCCGGCCGGCGCGCCCGAGGTGCCGGCCCACGCCCGGCCGCCGGGGACGCCGCTCGATCGCGCCACCGCGCTGCGGCTGCGCCTCGTCGCGGTGCGCCGCCGCCAGGCCCAGGTCGCGCGCGGCGGCTACGGCGATCGCGCCTGGGATTACCTGCAGCAGGCGCTGGCCCTCGCCCCCGGCGAGCCGGTCCTGCTCGCCGATCTCGCTGACCTCGCCGAGGAGCTCGGCCGCTACGGCGAGCTCGCCGAGCTGGTCGAGAGCTGGCAGGCGCTCGAGGGCGATCCCGCCCGCGCGCTCACGCTGTCGCTGCGCCGCGCCGACGCGCTCCTCCGCGGCGACAAGCGCGATCAGGCGCGCAGCCTGCTCGCCTCCCTCGAGGCGTCGGCGCCCGGCTTCCTGGCGATCACCGCGCTCCTCGAGCGCGACGCCCTCGGCGCCGCCGACTGGGCCCACCTCGGCCGCGCCTATACCGCCGCCGCCGACGCCGCCCGCCTCGGCACCACCTTCGGTCCCGGAACCAGCGCGCCCGCGGATCCGCGCGCGGCCGCCGCGCTCTACGTCGCCGCCGCCGAGATCTGGACCCACGACGTCGCCACCGGGGATCCGGGCCCCGGCGAGACCGGGACCAGGGCCGAGCTCGGCGACACCGAGGCCCGCGCCGCCCTCGGCCAGGCCCTCGAGGTCGTCCCCGGCTACCCGCCGGCGATCGAGGCGCTGGTCGAGCTCCACGAGCGCGCCGGCCGCATCGACGACGCGCTCGCGCTCCTCGAGCTGCACGTCCACGGCGGCGATCACACCGCGCGCGCCGCCGTCCTCGACCGCCTGGCCCGGCTCTGCCGCGATCACGGCCGCCTCGACGCCGCCCTCGCCGCCGAGCAGTGGCTGGCCGCGCTCGAGCCCGACGACGTCCGCCTCGGCTGGCGCCTCGACGCCACCCTGGCCGAGCTCGGCCGCGACGCCCAGCGCATCGAGCACCTGCGGCAGCTCGGCGGCCGCGATCCCGACGCCGCCCGGCGCGGCCTCGCCTTCTCGACCGCGGCCCGCCTCGCCGAGGAGAGCGGCGAACGCGAGCGCGCGGTCGAGCTCTACCGCGCGACGCTGGCGGTGTGGCCGGGCGATCGCTACGCCCGCGAGGCGGTGATCGAGCTCCTGCGCGACGCCGGCCGCTGGGAGGAGCTCGTCGCCGAGCGCCGCGCCGAGGCCGCCGAGCTCGCCGACGGCCCGTCGGCGGTGCGCGCCCTGCGCGAGGCCGCCGCGGTCCTCGAGGATCGCCTCGGCCGGCCGGCCGATGCCGCCGCGGTCTGGCGCGACGTCCTCGAGCGCGCCCCCGACGATCCGCACGCGCTGGTCGGCCTGGTCCGGACCGCCGCCGCCGCCGGCGACGAGGAGGCGCTGGCCGCCGCCCTCGACCGCCGCGCCGACGCCGCGAGCGGCGACAGCGCCGTCCTCGCCGCGCTCCAGCTCGGCGCCGCCCACGAGCGCGCCGGCCGCGTCGACGACGCCGCCGACGCCTACCGCCGGGTCCTGGTCGAGGCGACCGGCAACGGCGCGCCGCGGGTCGCGGTCATCGTCGCCGCCGCCGCGCTCCTCGATCTCGCCGCCGTCCGCGGCGACACCCCCGGCCGCGTCGAGGCGGCGGCGGCGCTCGCCCGCCGCACCTCGGATCCGCCGCTGGCGGCGGCGCTGCACGAGGACGTCGGCTGGCTGTACGCCCTCGTCCTCGAGGATTTCGACCTCGCCGCCGACGCGTTCTCGGCCGCCTGTGCCGCCGACCCGGCGCGCCCGGGGCCGCAGCTCGGCGCCGCCCTGGTCGCCGCCCGCCGCGGCGAGGCGACCGAGGTCGCCAGCGCCTTCGAGCGGCTGGCGTCGGCGACCGCGATGCCGGAGGCGGCCGCCGCTCTCGAGCTGCGCGCCGCCGCGCTGGCCGCCGCCGCCGGCGACGCCGACATGGCGCGGGCCCGGGTCGCCGCCGCCCGCGCCGCCGCCCCCGACGACGTCGGCGCGCTGGTGGTCGCCGCCGAGTACGGCTCGCTGCCGACCGCGCCGAGCAAGAGCGACGACGTCGCCGCCGCGATCGATCAGCTGCTGGCCCGCGCCGAGGTCCTCGAGATGCGCGCCGCCCTCGCCGACGATCCGGCGGCGCGGGTGTCGTGGGAGCTCGACCGCGCCGAGGCGCTCGAGGCCGCCGGCCGGCTCAAGGAGGCCGGCGCCGTGGTCGCCGCCGTGCTGAGGAACCAGCCCGGCGACCTGCGCGCTCTCGAGACCCTGCGCCGGCTGGCCCGCCGCGGCGTCGATCGCCCGACCTGGGCGCGGGCGGCGCTGGCACTCGCCAAGGGGATCGGCGATCCGGCGGCGAAGCTGACGCTCTTGCGCGAGGCGGCCGCGATCTTTGATCCGATCATCCACCGCCCGGGCTCCGACCCCGGGGCCAAGCCGGGCGCCAAGGGCGACGCCGGCGTCGCCGCCGTCGAGACGCCGACCAACGGCAACGCCTACGGCGCCGACCCGGCGGCGGCGGTCGCCGTCTACCGCCGCATCCTCGCCGAGGACGCCGGCGCCCCCGAGTTCGCGCGGCTGTGCACGCTCTACCGCCAGCACGGCGACATCCGCGGCCTGGCGCTGGCCATCGCGGATCGCCTGGGCTGGATCGATGGCCGCGGCGCCGACCCGCGCGAGGCGGTGCCGCTGCTGCTCGAGCGCGCGCGCCTGCGCAGCGCCCTCGGCGACGGCCGCGGCGCCGCCGCCGATCTCGACGACCTGGTCACCCGCGACCCCGGCCACGCCGAGGCGCTGCGCCTGCTCGCCGACACCACCTTCGCCCTCGGCGACGCCAGCCGCGCCGCCGAGCTGTGGCGGCGCTACCTGGCGGTCGAGACCGCGCCGGATCGCCGCGCCGACGCCGAGCTGACCCTGTCGCGGATCCTCGCCGAGAACATGGACGACGTCGCCGGCGCCATCGAGCAGCTGGAGCGGGTGGTGGCGGTGTCGCCGCACGATCTGCCGCTGCGCGAGAAGCTGGTCGGCCTGTGCACCCGCGCCCAGGACTGGACCCGGGTCGCCCGCGAGCTGCGCGAGATCACCCGGCTGCGCCCGACCGCCGGCGAGAAGGCGCGCGAGGAGCTGCGCCTGGCCCAGCTCCTGCGCGAGCGCCTCAACGACATCGGCGCGGCGCGCTCCGCCTACGAGCGCGCCCGCCAGCTCGATCCGCTGCAGCTCGAGGCGGTGCAGGGGCTGGCCGAGCTGCAGCGCGAGCCGTCGGTGCGCCGCCAGGTGTACGCCCTGGCCGCCGCCGATCTGCGCGGCGCCATCGCGCAGTCGCCGGGGCGGGCCGCGCTCTACGAGCGGCTGGCGACCGTCGCCGAGTGGCAGGAGGACGCCGACACCCGCTGGCTGGCGCTGGTCGCCCTCGACGCGGTCGGCACGCCGAACGCCGACCAGCGCGCCGTGATCGCGCAGGGGCGGGGGCGCACGCCGCCGCTGGCGCGCACGCCGCTCCGCCCCGAGCACGCCGCCGCGCTGCACCCGCCCGGCGCCGGCGGGCTCGCCCTCGAGATCTGGCGCGCGATGGCGCCGGCGGTCTCCGCCGTGGTCGGCCTCGATCCGGCCAAGCTCGGCTTCGGCCGCGGCGACCGGATCGCGATCAAGGCGCTCGCGAAGAAGCACGAGCCGCTGGCGGCGGTGCTGGCCGCCTTCGGCGTCGACGACGCCGAGGTCTACGTCGCCGCGGGCCGCTCCGGCGTCGCCCGCTCGCTGTCGGGGGAGAACCCGTCGGCGCCGATCGTCTGCGTCGGCGCCGACGTCGCCGACGGCGCCACCGCGGAGGCCCGCTTCCACCTGGGCCGGGTCGCCCAGTTCGCCGCCGACGGCACCGGCACCCTCGCCGAGCTGCGCGACGCCGAGGTCGGCTGGTACTTCGCCGCCGCCCTGCGCGCGGCCGACGCGCCGCTGCCGGCCGCCCTCGCCGAGATCGCGGCTGCCGAGCCGGCGGCGATCGCCGAGCGGGCGCGCCTGCTCGGCCGCGCGCTGTCGCGGCGCGATCGCAAGCTCATCGCCCAGCTGGCGCCGCGCGCCGCCGAGATCGGCGACGCCGCGGCGTGGCGGCGCGCCGCCCTCGGCGCGTCGTACCGGGCCGGCCTGCTCCTGTGCGGCGACCTGACCGTCGCCCTCGGCCTCCTCGACGTCGGCCGCGGCGCCCGCGCCGTCGCCGATCACCCGGTGGCGTCCGAGCTGCTCGCCTGGTCGGTGTCCCAGGCTCACGTCGACCTGCGCCGCGATCTCGGCCTGGCGACCGGAGGAAGCGCCCGATGAGCCCGCCCGGGCCCAACGACAAGGACGACAAGTCCTTCCTCGAGGACGACGATCTCCTCTCCGAGCTCGACGCCTGGGACAAGACCTTCGACGCGCTCCACGAGGAGCCGCTCGCCGGGGCCGCCGAGGAGCCGCCGGCGCCGGTGGTCGTGGTCGCGCCGCCGCCGGCCGCGCCCGCCCCCGTGCCGGCCCCGGCCCCGCCGGCGACCGCCCGCGCGCCGTCGCCGTCCCTCGGCCTCACCGTGCGGGCGCCGACGCCGCCCGCGGTCGAGAGCCCGTTCCCGGAGCGCGAGCTGACGCCGGTGCCGGGCGCCGACGAGCCGCGCGTCGCGACGGCGGATCACGACGAGACCGACTTCTCCGACATCGGCTTCGCCGGCGAGCCAGAGGCGCTGGGCTCGCTGCTCGGCCCGCCGCCGCTCGAGCCGGCCGAGGAGGCCACATCGAGCCTCGCCCGCGAGCTCGCCGCGCGCCGCCCGGCGCCCCACACCGTCAAGCGGTCGCCGACGTCGCCCGGCTTCGAGGACGAGGACGCCATCCTGACCTCGGCGTCGCGGCCGATCCGCGGCTCGGCCCCGAAGATCGGCGGGCCGACCACGCCGCTGCGCCTGAGCGGCAGCCCGACCGACGACGAGCTGTTCGGCGACCTGCCGCCCGAGGTGCCCCACGACGACCTGCACCGGGCGGCGGCGTCGCGGCCGAGCGAGGCGACCCGGGTCGCCGACGTCGACCTCGCGCTGTTCGACGCCGACGCGCCCGACGGCGGCGCCGAGGGCGGTCAGCACACCCGGATCGTCAGCCCCGACAGCGGCCTCCTCGCCTCGGCCCGCGGCGCGCCGGAGGGCCGGCCCAGCCGCGGCCCGGCGATCGTGCGCCGCCAGGACCGCGAGCGCCGCGGCGACTCCGGGCTGCGCCCCCGGCCGTCGCGCGACTCCCTCGACGAGTTCGACTTCGGCGGCCCCGACGCCACCCGGGTCGCCGACGCCGCCGAGCTCGAGCGGATCGCCGAGCGCCAGCGCGAGGAGGCGGCCCAGGCCAGCGCCGCCGCCGCCGCCTTCTTCGCCGACGACGCCGAGCCGGCGGTCACCTTCGAGGTCGACGAGGACTTCTACGACGACATCGAGATCGGCAGCGAGGCCGGCGAGGAGACCGAGGACATCACCAAGACGCCGTCGGCGCTGGGCCGGCGCGCGACCGCGCACGTCGTGCGCCGCGCCGCCCCGGCGGCGCCGCCGACCGCCAGCGAGAGCATGGTCGTCGAGCTCGAGGCCGACGAGCACGGCGCGCTGCGCGGCCGGCCGCCGTCGCAGCCGCCGCCGGCGGCCGCCGAGGTCGACGAGCACGCGATGTCGGTCGACGAGGCGCTGGCCGACATCGACCAGA
>Ga0075421_100010092_pt1 | contig 11651 bp, 9 predicted proteins | sample SoiMetdeltSBSDD5_FD_75292 | JGI IMG/M metagenome (GOLD analysis project Ga0075421, IMG submission 75292) | Bulk soil microbial communities from a Populus tree surrounding site in Tennessee, USA - Soil MetaG P. deltoides SBSDD5 | ecosystem: Environmental > Terrestrial > Soil > Tree plantation...
GAGGTCTTCTTCTCTCCAGCGCTTCCGCCGGGTGCGAGCGTGCAAGGCGAGGCGAGGCCGACGGCGGGCGACGTTCATGCCACGGTCCGTGGGACGCTTCGCGACACCGTGACGATGTCGCTGAGCTACCGTGGTGGATGGAGCATCATCCCTCCACGTGCCACCCCGGCCATTGGCGACCGCTCCACGGCGGCGCGCGTTCTCCACCAGAGCGCCGACGCCGCCACGCTGGAAGGACTCGCTGGACGGAGCTATCGCTTCAGGGTCAGCGACGGTGGCGAGTGGCGTGATGTCTCCGTCACCTTTCCAGAGACCGGCGCGAACGCCGACGGTTACACGACGCGGACCCTGTCCGCCGCTGAGCTGCGTCGGGCGCAGTAGCCTATCGAATCACCAGCTCCGTCACTCCGCTGAACGCGGGCAGCGAGTGCTCGAGGACGACACGCACCCGCGACGTGCGCACGGGTGCGAGCCGCACCATGTTGCGCGCCGATGCGAGCGGACGCTCGGGCGATCTCGAGCGCACCGTAGCGTCTTTCCACGCGTTCCCGGTCCAGTACTGCACCGTGTAGCGCCGCGGCGCCTTGATCCCGGCATCGTCGCCAAACAGGTACAGCTCCACGGTGCTCACGCGCTTCGGCGTCCCGAAGTCGATCGCCACCCAGTCCCGTGCATTCGGGGACTCGTACGCCGTCCACCGATTCCGTGAGTATTTCGTGAACGCCACCTGCATGTCGTTCACGTGCTCCAGGCGATCGCGCGGCGAAGTGAACGAAGACGTTGCCTTTGGGTAGGCACCGCGGCCGTCATTGAACGCCAGGCTGAGCGGCGCCTCTGGTGGGACGGCGAGTGGCAGGGTGTCCTCGCTCCACGCCTCGACCTCCGAGAGCCCGAGGGCCGAGCCAGGCTGCGGAGTCAGGACGATCCGTATGCGCGACGTGAAGATCGGCCCAATCGGCACGACGTTGGCGCGGCGTCCCTCGAGACGCGCCGGATGGCGGGGCTGCGAAGCAACGACCCAACGGTTGTTGCGCCACGCCTGGATCTGGTACCGCATCGGCGCGCGGACGGCGGCGTTCTCGCCGTCGTCGAGCACGTAGAGGGAAAGATGCCGGATCGCGCGCGGCGTCCCGAAGGACAACGTGACGGTGTCGCGCGCATTGGGCGTTCCAATCGTAGTCCAGCGGTTAGGCGGATCGGTGTGATACCAGTAGTTGCCGTCGATGAGATAGGTCGGCGGGTGCTGGGGCGATGCGTACGACGCATCGATCCACGGATACGCACCGCGACCGTTGTTGACCGCCACGTTCACGAGCCGCGTCCGCCCCCGAGGCGGGATGCGGGGCGGACCGAGGTAAGCGACGAGCCTGGTCATCGTGTCCGCTCGAGCGATGAGCCGGCCGTCGGCGAGGATCATCAGACCTCGGCCACGACCATAGCGCGTCCCGTTGCTGTCCCAAACCACCGCCAGCCGACGCCCGTGATAGCTCACATCGTCGAGCGCGAAGTAGGCCCACGTTCGCGGTGCCAGCGGATTCACCTCGACGCTGTCATCCGCGCGCGGGCGCAGGCCGACGACCCCGGTAATCACCAGGTTCGCGTACGCGGAGTGGAAGTAGTGCTCGCTGTGGTATGGGGTGTCGTGTCCGTCCCAGGCGCCGTTGTCCGGGTGCGCGGCCTCGGCGATGTACGGACGGCCATTCTTGCGGTGCGTGCGTGTGTAGACGGTGAAGAGCGTCATCCAGTCGCGCGCATCGACGAACGTCTGCTCGTACGAGTTGAGCAGGTTGGCGAACGCGACCAGTGTCTGCGTCGTCGCATAGGGCCAGGAGTTGCCGCTCCACCAGCAACACCGCGGCGAAATGAAGAACTGCGGATCGTGACGTTCGGCGGTCGTCGGTCCGAAGGGCGCCATGAAGCGCGACGTGTCCATGAGGAAGCGCCAGGCTCGCTCGTAGCCGCGTCCTTTCTCTGGGAGCTCGAACTGCCAGGGGACGTAGCCGATCAGCTCGCGGCCGTGCGGGTCCCCCGCGTACTTGCCGGACTCGTAGGTGCGCGTCAGCGCCTTCACGCCTCCGTTTTCATCGCGGGCCGACTGATGGAGAAAGAACTCGCGCCGCGGGTCCCACAGCTCGTCCTGAACCCTCTTGCGCAGTGAGTCGGCCCGGGCGGCGTAGTCGCGTGCGGCGGCCGTATCGCCGAACAGCGCCGACGCTCGCGCGATGGCGAGGGCGTCCCCGTACAGGTAGCTGTTGAGCGTTGGCCGATAGCCCTCGGCCCCGGCGTCGATGTCGTCGGTCTGCCGGCTGTTGATGTTGCGCTCCATGCCGTCGTGCAGGCCGTCCCAGCGAAACATTTGATGTGCGGGATCCCAATGCTCGGCGATCCATCCGGCGTACTGGCTTTTCATGTGGGGCAGCATTCGCCTGAGAAATCCCGTGTCGGCAAGCACCTGATACGTTCCCCAGACTGCCGCGCCGTACCAGTTGCTGTAGCTGCGCGGTTGCGCGTTAGGCGTCTCGAACCAGTAGCGCGCGAAGTCCTCGATGATCGCCCGATCGCCGAGCCAGCGGATTTCCTCGAGCTGGTGTCCGAGCGGACAGCTGATCGCGCCGTACGCGCCGGACCAGAACGGTCGGTCGATGAACTCGGTGAAGGTGTAGCCGGATTCCGGCGCCCCGTAGGTCAAGTGCTTGGTGATCAGCTCCCACCGGTAGTAGTAGGTCGCGTCGATCGCCGTGTCAGGGGACTCGAAGGCCGGCACACGCGCGGCAAACCAGTCGATGTCCCGATTGTCCCACCACGTCTGCCGTGCGAGGAGGGCGTGCTTGTCGAGAACCTGCCCGTTCGCCTCGAGCGCCGTCACCGTCAGCGCGATGCAGACCGCGAGCGCGAGTCCGATTCGAAGTGGGGGCACGTGAGGGCGGATTCGAAGATTGCGATCGGCAGGACGAGGAACCGCAGATGGCCGCAGACAACTGCAACGGCAATGGCCATATCACGGATGACCATGGATCTCGAAGGGCGAAACTGCACGGATTAGCTGGAACTGCGAAAAGCTTTGTGAGAATCTACCGGATGAAGATCGCGGTGTTTGCAGGTCGGTCGTTCGCCGGGTTTGCCGTTGCAGTTCCAAAGGTTCCTGCAGTTGACGTACCCGTGTCGTTTCGCCGTTCAAATCGGTGAAATCCGCGGCAACGTTTGTGACGTTGCAGTTTCTGCGGCCCTCTGCGGTTCCTCATGCTGCCGCCCACGCAAGCGCCAGCCAGCTAATACCTGGGCACCGAAGGATCGACTTCATCGCTCCACCGCGCGATGCCGCCCGCGAGGTTCCACACACGCGTGAACCCGGCCGCACGGAGCTGCTCGGCGGCATTCGCGCTTCGGATGCCGTGATGACAGTGCACGACGATATCTCGCTCCGTGTCGAGAGAGGCGATCGCCTGGGGGAACGTGGCGAGCGGGATGAGTCGGGCCCCGGGGATTCTCGCAATCGCCCACTCGTAAGGCTCTCTGACGTCGATCACATCGATGTCATCGCCATTGGCGAGCCGGCGCGCCAGCTCGCGCGGCGTGATCTCGCGAATGCCATTCGCGCCGGTCGACGGCGGCCCCGAGCAAAATGCGTCGTAGTCAATGAGCTCGCGGATTTCGCGGGTTCCACACGCGGGGCACTGTGGATCACGCTCGAGCTGCACCGTCCGGAAACGGGCGCCGAGGGCATCGATCAGCAGCAGTCGTCCAACGAGCGGCTCGCCGATCCCGAGCACCAGCTTCAACGTCTCCGTCGCCTGGATCGTCCCGACGATGCCGGGAAGGACCCCGAGGACGCCGCCCTCCGCGCAGCTCGGCACGAGGCCGGGCGGTGGAGGCTCGGGATACAGACACCGGTAGCATGGCCCGTCCGCCGTGGCGAACACGGACGCCTGCCCCTCGAAGCGGAAGATGGACCCGTAGACGTTAGGCCTGCCGAGGATCACGCAGGCGTCATTCGTCAGATACCGCGTGGGAAAGTTGTCGGTGCCATCGACGATGACGTCATACTCCCGCAGGATCTCCAGCGCGTTGCGCGACGTCAACCGCGCGTCGTGTGTCTCCACCGTCACGTGAGGGTTCACGTCGCCGATGCGGTCGCGCGCCGACGCGAGCTTCGCGCGTCCGACGTCGCTCGTGCCATGGAGCACCTGCCGCTGGAGATTCGAGACGTCGACGACGTCGAAATCCACCAGCCCGAGCGTCCCCACCCCGGCCGCGGCGAGATACAACGACACCGGGGACCCGAGGCCTCCGGCGCCGACCACGAGGACGCGCGCGGCTTTGAGCGCCCGCTGACCCTCGATGCCGACGTCAGGAAGCACGAGATGACGCCCGTAACGCGCGAGCTCCTCATCGGTCAGCTCGGGGAGGGCCTGGCGGGCCGCGCCGCGGACGAGGGTCGGTGATCGGGGCATGCCAGTATGATACGCCATCGCACGCGATCCGTCATCGCATCGCGCGGCTTGCGGGCGCCCGGCACCCGGTGGGATCATACGTGATCCTTCGGTCGTGCCGTCTCGCTCCCTGTCGAACCCGTGACCAGCTCCACATCCACCCCCGCCGCGTTCCGTCCCGGCCACATCCTGGCCGGCCGGTACGTCATTGAGCGGCCGCTGGGGCAGGGAGGAATGGCGACCGTGTATCTCGCGGAGGAACGCAAGCACGCCCGTCGCGTCGCGGTGAAGGTCCTGCATCCCGAGCTGACCCGGTCGTTAGGTACGGAGCGATTCCTCCGGGAAATCCAGATCGTCGCGCGGCTGTCCCACCCGCACATCGTGCCGCTCATCGACTCGGGCGAGGCGGACGGCCGTTTGTTCTACGTCTCGGTCTTCGTGCCTGGAGGCTCGCTGCGGGATCGCCTCATGCGCGAGCGTACGCTTCCCCTGGGGGACGCGCTTCGCGTGGCGCGCGAGGTCGGTTCGGCCCTCGAGAGCGCCCACCGCCACGGCTACGTGCATCGCGACGTGAAACCGGAGAACATCCTCCTCTCCGAGGGGCACGCGCTCCTCGCCGACTTCGGGGTCGCCGTCGCGTTGTCGTCCGAGACCGCGGAGCCCATCACCGATGTCGGTCTCGCGCTGGGCACCCCGGAATACATGAGTCCCGAGCAGGCGAGCGGCGAGCGGAATCTCGGCGTCGCGAGCGACATCTACAGCCTGGGCTGTGTGTTCTACGAGATGCTGACGGGTGAGCCGCCATTTCGCGGACACAACCCGCAGGCGACGATGGCGATGCACGTGACGAAGACGCCCCCCTCGTCGCGCGCCACGCGGCCGGAGCTTCCGATCGCGCTCGACCGCGCGCTCGCCAAGGCGCTCGCGAAGTCGCCTGACGAGCGCTATCCGAGCGTCGGCGAGTTTCTGACCTCGCTCGACGCGAGCGCCCTGCCGCGGCTGTCGACCGCGCGTGCGGCACCGCGCACGATCGCGGTCCTGCCGTTCATCAACGCCAGCCCCGAGCCGGAGAACGAGTATCTGAGTGATGGCATCACCGATGAGCTGATCGTCGCCCTCGCCAGGGTCGAAGGGCTTCGCGTCGCCTCGCGAACGTCCGTATTCGCGCTCAAGGGCAAGGCGCAGGACGTCCGCGCCATTGGCGCGTTGCTCGGCGCGTCGGTCGTTCTCGAGGGGACCGTCCGCAAAGCGGGCGAGCGGTTGCGCATCACCGCGCAGCTCACGTCCACCGACGATGGGCAGCTGTTGTGGTCCCAGCGATACGATCGCACGCTCGAGGATGTGTTCGAGATCCAGGACGAAATCGCGAACACCATCGTGAATACGCTGCGCGCGACGACGTTCGCGTCGCTCGAGACGCCGGTGTCCACGCGCTACACCGAGAACGTGCGCGCGCACTCGCTGTACCTGCGCGGCCGGCACGCCTGGAACAAGCGGACGCAGGAAGGGGTGTTCGAGGCGATCGACTACTTCGAGCAGGCAATCGCCGAGGATCCGAAGTACGCGCTGGCCTACACCGGTCTCGCCGATTCCTTCGCGCTTCTCCTCGACTACCGCGCGGTGCCGGTGAAGGAGTGGCACGAACGGGCCAAGGATTACGCGCGCAAGGCGCTCGCGCTCGATGAGACGCTCGCGGAAGCGCACACCTCGCTGGCGTGGAGCCTGTTCATTTACGATTGGGATTGGGAGGGTGCGGCACACGAGTTCCGCCGGGCGATCGAGCTCGACCCGAAATACGCGACGGCGCATCAGTGGCACGCCTTCTCCCTGGCGTCGAGGGGGCGAATCGACGAGGCGCTGCTCGAGGGTCACGTCGCGCAGGAGCTCGATCCCGCATCTGTCTCCATCCGCCGGTCGCTTGGTTGGCTCTACTTCTACGCCCGCCGCTACGACCAGGCGATCTATCATCTATCGCGCGCGATCGAGATGAACCCCGAGGCGGAGGAAACGTACCGGGTCCTCGGATTGGCGCGGGCGACGCAGGGTGACCTCGTGGAGGCTGCCCGTGTGATGCGCGAGGCGATCACTCTTCGCGGCGCCGGGACGTACGCGATCGCTACGCTCGCGTACGTGCTCGGACGTGCGGGCGATCGTGAGGGCGCCCTCGCGCACCTGCGAGAGATCGAGCAGCGTGCCGCGAGCGGATATGTCTCTCCGGTGTCGTTCGCGACGGCTTATCTCGGATTGGGTGACATCGAGCGCGCCATGGACTGGGTGGAGCGCGCCTACGAGGAGCGCCGTGGCTGGGTGGTGTATCTCCGAGTGAACCCGATCTTCGACCCGTTGCGCGAGCTGCCGAGGTTTCACGCGCTCCGGGAGAGGCTCAAGCTCTGATTGCCAGATGATCCGATCGCCGTGCGACGTCTGGCGCGCGGACGTCCACCACACGACACTTAGCGCGCCACTTCCCCCCGCATCGCGAGCCACGACATGCGCTGCTACTACCACCGTGATGTCGACGCCGTCGCGACCTGCCGCAACTGCTGCCGCGGTCTGTGCGATGCCTGTGTCGTGGACGTCGACAAGAAAGCGGCCTGCCGCGACCGCTGCGAGGCGGATGTCGCCGCCGTTGGCGCGCTGCTCGCCCAAAGCGACCGGGCGTTCGCGACCGCGGGTCGCCAGATGCGAATCGCCGCGCTGATCTGCGTGCTGTTCGCCGCGCTGTTCGTGATTCTGTCCCGCCGGATGCCCTTCGCGATGGCTGCCTGGCTCCTGCTGCCGGCGGCCTTCGTGCTGCTGATCGGCGGCGGGCTGCTGGTGCTGAATGCGCGCCGGTACGACACGCGGAGTCCCGCGGCGAAGCGTTAGGCTCCCATCGCTCCCCGACTTCGGCCACCACTGCCGCCGGCAATGCCCAACGATGTGACACCGCGCTCGAGCGACGCGATTCTGGCGATCGCGCGACGCGTCCTCCTTCTCATTCTGCTGCTCGGGATGTTCGGCATCCTCGTGGAGCTCCTCCTGGTCGAGCACTTCGAGGACGCCTGGCAGTTCGTCCCCCTCGTGCTGTTGACGCTGGGCCTCGTCGTCATCCCGTGGCACGCCCGCGCTCCCGGACGTGCGAGCGCTCGTGCGCTCCGGGCGTTGATGTCGCTGTGCCTACTCGCCGGCCTCATCGGGATCTTCCTGCACTACCGCGGCAATCGCGAGTTCGAGCTCGAGCAAACGCCAAATGCGTCAGAGTGGGAGCTGTTCCGCGAGTCGGTGATGGGTGGGACGCCCGCGCTCGCGCCCGGCGTCATGATCCAGCTCGGGCTGCTGGGTCTGCTGTTCGGTTATTTGCCTGCACCGCCGCGACTGTCGGGAGGAAGGCGCGGCGTGCCGGAGGAAGCGTAATCGAGAACGCCAACGTCACCATCGAGCGTCAGTACCGGAGTGGCGCCCCGGTGACCACGCGCCACGTGTCGCGCGCGATGAGCAGCTCCTCGTCCGTCGGGATCACCCACAGCTCGACGCGGCTGTCCGGCGCGCTGAAACGTCCTTCGGCTCCGCCCGTGAGCGCCGCGTTGGCCGCCGCGTCGACGGAGATGCCCAGCCACTCGAGGCCACTGCAAATGCGGGCGCGAACGTCGACGGCGTTTTCCCCAATGCCACCGGCGAAGACGATCGCGTCGGCGCCGTCGAGCACCGCGAGATACGCTCCGAGATACTTGCGCGCGCGGTAGCAGAAGACCTCGACGGCCAGCCGTGCCCGCCGGTCGTCATGCTCCTCGACCTCCATCAGCAGCTCGCGCATGTCCGCCGTGAGGCCGGACAGCCCGAGCAGCCCCGACTGCTTGTTGAGCATCAGCTCGACCTGCGAGAGTGTGAGCCCTTCCTTGTTGGCCACGTAATCGAGAATCGCGGCATCGAGATCGCCCGAACGCGTTCCCATCACCAGCCCCTCGAGCGGAGTGAAGCCCATCGAGGTGTCGACCGAGTCACCATCGCGGATCGCGCACGCGGATGCGCCGTTGCCCAGGTGGAGCGTGATGAGCTTCGACGTTTCGCGTGCGAGGCCCGTCAGCTGGCGGAACCGATGGGCCACGTATCGGTGCGACGTGCCGTGAAAGCCGTATCGGCGCACCTTGTGGCGACGGTAGAGCTGGTACGGCAGCCCGTAGAGGAACGCGATTTCGGGAATCGTCTGGTGAAACGCCGTGTCGAAGACGGCGACCTGTGGAATTCCAGGTCCGAAGACGCGCGACGCCGCGCGAATCCCGGCGATATTGTGCGGATTGTGGAGCGGGGCCAGCTCGACGAGCTCATCGAGCGCGCCCAGCACGCTCTCGTCGATCCGCTGCGATCGCGCGAAGTGCTCGCCCCCATGCACGACGCGGTGTCCCACGGCCTCGATCTCGGCGAGCGACGCGATTCCCACGTCGGCTTCCTCGCTCGCCAGCCACCCCGCCACGTATTCCACGGCGGCGGCCAGGTTGCGGAGCGGTGCCACGCTGCGTCCCGCGGGCTTCCGTCGCGCGCTCAGGGAGATGACGGCCTCTCCGCCGATCCGCTCCACCGAGCCGCCGGCGAGCCGGTCGTCGCGATTCCCCTCGATCCGTTCCGCGTCCGTGCCGATGAGCTCGAACTTCAGCGACGACGATCCGACGTTCAGGACGAGAACGTTCATTGGTGGCGAGGATCGCCGTGCGTGGACGGAAGAACGCGGAACGCGGAAGGCGGATGAACTGCATCACCCTCCGGCTTCCGCATTCCGCGTTCTTCTCCGCCTGCGCCGAGGAACTCTACTTCTTCATCGCGTCGCGCAATACACGCACGCGCCCCTCGTACCCGAACTTGACGTTGGCACTCTGCTCGAGCGCGGCGATCGCGTTGCGCGAGGAGTCGAGCGAGGCGTTCATCGAGACCTTGCGGTCCATGATCGACGAGTCGCGAACCGTAAGCCCCAGCGCGTACCACCGTTGGAGCTGATGAAGCGCCTCGCGCATCGGCTTGTCCCGCATCACCAGTCGGCCATCGGCCCAGGAGAGGGCTTCATCGATCTCCTGTGTCGTCGGGTCGCGCATGGCGCCCTTTCCGTCGACGAACACGGCCTGCCCGGCGGCCACCACGCGCGGATCACCTTCACCGCGAACCGTGACCTGTCCTTCCTTCGTCCGCACGGCGACGAAATCCTCGTCGGGATAGGCACGCACGGTGAACACCGTTCCGGTCACCTTGATCGCGACGTCCTTCGCACGAACCTGGAAGACGAGCGGCTGGTTAGGCGCCACCGTGAAGGTCGCCGTGCCCTCGAGCCCCACTCCGCGGAGCCGATCGCCGAACCCTGGAGGGACGGTGAGCTTCGAGTCGCCGCCGAGCATCACGTCGGTGCCATCCCCGAGCGTGATCGCGGTGCGGCTCCCCTGCCGCGCCACGAGCGTCCGTGCCTCACGAGAACGAATACCGGAGGTGACGGCTCGATCCTCGCTCGCGCGATCGACGAGCGCCACGGGAATCATGACGAGCGCCGCGACCACGAGGATCCCGACGGCTGGCCAGAGCCACGGCCGCCGTTTCGTGATGCCGCCGACATGCTCCGCCGTCGCGTGACGCGCGTGATCCGCCATCTGGTGCACGGTTTCGCCGCGATGCGCCCGCGCGTGGATCGTGTGCTCCACCTGGGCCCATGCTTCGGCCGCTGTCGTCGGCTCCTTGCGCGCGTGCGCTTGCGCGTGAACCCCTTCGTGAGACTCGAAGCGGTGCAGGGCGGCGCGGCGACTCTGGGCGCGTGCCGCCGCCTCGCGGGTAGCCTGATGCAGGAAGGACTGCAGCGCCTCCGGCGACTCGAATTCGGCGCGGTCATCCCACACGCGGATGAAGACGTTCTCGACGACCCGCGGTGCACCCGCCGGATCTTCGAGGGCCGCCGCAGCTTCCTGCGTCAACGGCGTGTAGTGATCGTCGAAGATGCGGCGGAGCGCGCCTTCATCTCCTGCCTGCAAGCGCGCGAACGCATCGCGGTCGATGGAGGGCATCGTGCTCGGCATTAGCGACCTCCTGTGGGGCAGTTGTGTAGCCGCTCCTGAACGTGGCCACAGAATCGAACCTCCGCAACCAGCGCGCCTCCGTTGCAGGGCATCGCCGCTCGATGTATGGTTGCGCCACTCGAATCACTGGTGAAACCACCCCACTCCGGACCTCCGCGTGGTGCGCCTCCTTCTCGCCGCTGCACATCTGCTTGCGCTCGGCATCGGGCTGGGTGCCGTGTGGACGCGGAGTCGTGCGCTACGCGGCGTCGTGGACAACGCCGCCCTCCGCCGAGCCTTCACGGCGGACGCCTGGTGGGGGTTCGCCGCGATCCTCTGGCTTGCGACTGGCCTGGCTCGCCTGTTCGCGGCCACCGAAAAGAGCATCGGCTTCTACATGGAAAACCCCCTCTTCCACGTGAAGATGGGCCTTTTCGTTCTTGTACTCGCCCTCGAGATCTGGCCGATGATCACCCTCTTCAGGTGGCGACGCGCCCTGGGACGCAACCAGTCGGTGTCGCTGTCAGCTGCGCGCCGGATTTCGCGGATCAGCGCGATCGAGGCACTCGTCGTGATCATCATTGTGTTCGTTGCCGCGGCCCTCGCGCGCGGGTACGTCATCGGAATGCCGTAACCCGCCCTCACGACGACTGGCGCCGGACGCCACGCCCGGGCGAGATTCCCCGCATGCCTTCCTCGCATCTGGCGTTACTTCCCCAGGATCTCGCCGCGCGGTCACTCTCGAGGCAGGATCTCGTCCTGCGGCACGATGACACCGTAGCCGCGCTCGAGCACATCGACCGCGCGGGGTTACGGGTGGAGTCGTGGGAAGGGTGGGTACGACTTCCCGACGGGATGCGAACCAAGTCGCTGGTGCATCAGGGATCGTTCGCGCTTCCGCTCGATCCTTCCGCGTCGGTCGCCGCCGCGCGAGCGATGATCGCCGACGCGCAGCGGCGATGGGATCGCACCCCGGAGTATCCCGGCGGCGAGCTGTACTTCAAGCTGACCATCGTCTGAGGGTTCGTGATCGGTTTCCGCCGGTCACTCCAGCCATGTCCCTGGTGAAGCCCGAGCCCCCCGATCCCAATTACGATCGCCGCGTCCGCGACTCCTTCGGACGGCAGCGACTCATGGCGACGATTGGTGCCCGTATCGTCTCGGTGTCGCCGGGAGAGGTCGTGATCGAGCTGCCCTGGAGGGAGGATCTCGG
>Ga0075421_100010093_pt1 | contig 11651 bp, 8 predicted proteins | sample SoiMetdeltSBSDD5_FD_75292 | JGI IMG/M metagenome (GOLD analysis project Ga0075421, IMG submission 75292) | Bulk soil microbial communities from a Populus tree surrounding site in Tennessee, USA - Soil MetaG P. deltoides SBSDD5 | ecosystem: Environmental > Terrestrial > Soil > Tree plantation...
TCGTCGTCGATGAAGATGCCGAGGCCGACGTCGTCTTCCGTGAGCTGGCGCAGCGCTTCCCGAAGCATCGCTACGCCGAGCGTGCGGCATGGAAGGCGGGATGGGCGGCGTATCGCGGCCGCCGTTTCGAAGAGGCCGTCAAGCTGTTCGAGTCCGCCGCCGCGGCATTTCCGCGCGCCGACTATCGTCCATCGTGGCTGTATTGGTCCGGCCGTTCACGCGATCAGCTGAACGATGCCGCCACGGCCAACGAGCGCTACCGCCTGATCGTCGCCGATTATCGCAACTCGTACTATGGGCGGCTTGCGGCCACGATGCTCACGACGCGGCGGCAACCAGTGCTGCCAGCGGCCTCGCCCGTGATCGCCGCGAACCGCACGCCGGTGAAGGTGCCACCGACTGAAGCGCTCATCCGCGAGCTGACGGCACTTCAGCTCTATGACGAAGCGCTTCGCGAGGTCCAGTACGCGCAGCGCGTGTGGGGCGATTCGGCGCAGCTCCAGGCCACAATCGCCTGGATTCGCTACCGGCAGGGTCTCGGACTGAAGGCGCAGGAGCGCTTCACGGCGATCCGTGGCGCGATCACGCTGATGCGGCGCGCGTATCCGCAGTTCCTGGCTGCCGGCGGCGAGAATCTTCCTACCGACGTCCTCCAGATCATCTTCCCGCTCGACTACTGGGCGCTGATCCAGAAGTACTCGAAGCTGCACGGGCTGGATCCGTACTTGATCACGGCGCTCATGGCGCAGGAGTCCACATTCACGGCCGAGATCCGTTCATCGGCCAATGCCCGTGGGCTGATGCAACTGCTGCCGAGCACCGGACGGATCTATGCGCGCAAGGTGGGCATGAAGTCGTTCACCACGGCGTCGCTGTTCCAGCCCGAGACCAACGTGCGGCTCGGCACGCAGTACTTCAAGGAGCTCGTCGATCGGTTCGGCGGCGCGCATTATGCGCTGGCGGGCTACAACGCCGGCGAGCATCGCGTCGTGCGCTGGTTGAACGAAGCGCCAGGTCTTCCCGCTGACGAGTTCATCGACAACATTCCGTTTCCCGAGACGCAGAACTACGTCAAGCGCATCCTCGGGACCGCGGAAGACTATCGCCGTCTCTATGGAGCCGGCCTGCTGGATCCGAACGCACGCCTGACAGCCAACCGCTAGTCGATGGACGACCTCCTCGAGCTGACGGGTCGCGCGGAGGCGACCCATTTCTGGTTTCGAGGCTTCCGGAAATTCATTGCCCCCGTCATCGCCGACGTCGCACGGGGCAGACCTGGCCTGCGGCTGGTGGACTGCGGCTGCGGCACCGGACACAACCTGCGGCTGCTGCGCCCGCATGGGAAGGTGGTGGGGTTCGATCTGAGTGAGGCCGGTCCGGCGCGGGCGCGCACCGCGGGATTCGGCGTGCTTCGCGGCGACGTCACCCGAATCCCTCTGGCATCGGCGGCCTTCGACGTGGCGACGTCGTTCGACGTCCTGCAATGCGTCGAAGGCGACGTCGCCGCCGTCCGCGAAATGGCGCGGATCGTCAGACCCGGCGGCGTGGTGGTCGTGACGCTGGCCGCGCTCGAGTCGCTACGCGGCGATCACGCCGAAGTCTGGCAGGAGGTTCGCCGCTACACGCCGGCGACGGCGCGGCATCTGGTGGAATCCGCCGGACTCACACCCGAGCGGGTATCGTTCATGTTTGCGTCGCTGTTTCCGCTGATGGCGTCGATGCGGATGGTGCAGCGTGTGACCCGGCGGTTCGGACGAGCGGTACGAGCCGACACCGACATCGCGGTGCCGATCGAGCCGGTCAATCTGCTGCTCACCGCCCTGGTGAGCGCCGAGGCTGCGCTGGTCAGACACATGCCGATGCCCATCGGCAGTTCGTTGCTGGTCGTGGCGAGGAAGACGTGACCTGGTCCTTCGTCAAGGACCGTTTCAGAACCGGACGAGTCCCCCGAAGTAGAAGCCCTTCATCTTCAGGTCGCCCGCATCGTCGTCAACCAGGTAGTCGGCGGTCACCGATCGATAGCCGCCCTGCACGCCGACGTGCGAGCCGAAGTTGATCGTGCCGTAGAGATCGAAGTCGTACATCTTGGCCTCGAAGTCGTCGCCTTCGACGGCATCGCTGATCCGGTCGCCGACGAACCCGGGCACCTTGAAGCCAGTGAATTCCGCCGTGATCGAAAAGTCCTTGTGCGGGTAGACGCGGGCGATGACGCCGATCGTCGGCATCGGCGCGGTCACTTCGGTCAGTTCGCTGCCGTAGCCCGAGGCGGCGAGCAGTGCCGAGACCTCGTTGTATTTGAGCTCGGTGATGAAGCCGACCAGCCCGCGGTCGCGCGCGACGAAGTCCCATTCGTAGCCGAAGCGCCAGAGCCGCCAGGAGAGATCCGCGGTGGCCGGCACGCTGACGGGAAAGACCTGCCCGCCGAAGATGATCGTGCGCTGCAGCGTCGCGCTCTCGGTGTATTCCATCAGCACGTGGCTCACCCGCAGCTTGTGCTTCCTGCCGGCCTTGATCACGCTGCGGAATTCGTTGAAGCGCGTGTTCTCGATGCCGAACTCCTGAACGAAGTCCACTTCCGATTCGCCCAGGGCCGCCAGCGCGCCGGTCTGAATGAGGATCTCCGGTGTGGGCGACCAGAACATCAGCCCGAGTTCGACGTGAAACTTTTCGCCGGGGGCGGGGTCGGCCACGCGGAACTGCGCTTCAGCGCGCGACGAAAGCAGGAGACCAAGCAGAACAGCGGCCACGAGTCGGATTTGCATGCTTCGTCTATCGGCGTGCCGTCTAGTACCCTTTAGGTGTGGGAACCCTCGTTCAGGAGCGCCGGCTCCTGCAGTATGTCGCGAAACACCGGCGATCGTTCCTGCTCGGCTTTGCCTGCGTCGTTGCCACCAGCGTGCTCGCGCTTGCCGGACCGTGGCTCCTCAAGTACGCCATCGACGATCTGCAGAGCTCGTTCACGCTGGGCAAAGTCCGCACATACGCCGCCGGGTTGCTGGTGCTGGCACTGTTCGCCGGGTTGTTCAGGTTCTTGATGCGCCGCATCATCATCGGCGCGTCGCGCGACTTCGAGTACGACCTGCGCAACGACTTCTTCGCCGCGCTCCAGCGCATGCACCTTGGATATTTCCAGCACCATCGAACCGGCGATCTGATGTCGCGGGCGACCAACGATCTCAGCGCGGTGCGCATGATGATCGGACCGGCGGTGATGTACGCGTCGAGCACGGGACTGACATTCATCGTCGCCATTACGTTGATGGTGTCCCTCAACCCGTGGCTCACGGCGCTCGCCCTGGTCCCGCTGCCGTTCGTGTCGATCGTCGTCAGCTATTTCGGCTCGGCCATTCATCATCGATTCGAAAAGATCCAGGAGCAGCTCTCCGACATCAGCGCCGTCACTCAGGAGTCGCTCGCCGGCGTTCGCGTGGTCCGTGCGTACGGACAGGAGGCCTTCGAAATCGAACGCTTCCGGCGCGCGAACGAAGAGTACATCCTGCGCAACCGGGCGCTGATCCGGCTGCAGGGCATGTACTTCCCGAGCATGGGGCTGCTGATGGGGATCGGTGCCCTGCTGGTGTTGTGGATTGGCAGCCGTGAGGTCATTGCCGGTCGAATGAGCGTGGGTGAGCTGGTCGCCTTCAACACGTACCTGATGATGCTCGGCTGGCCGATGATCGCATTCGGCTGGGTGACGAATCTTCTCCAGCGCGGCATGGCGTCGTGGAAGCGCATGCTCGAAGTGCTCGATGCAGAGCCCGCGATCTCCGACCGCCACGTGCCTGCCTCGCCCCTGACCAGGATTGAGGGAGCGATCGAGTTTCGCCACCTGACGTTCCGGTATCGCGATGCCGACGTGCTGCACGACGTCTCGCTGACCATTCCGGCCGGTACGACGACGGCCATCGTCGGCGCCACTGGATCGGGAAAGTCCACGCTGCTCAGCCTGCTGCCGCGTCTCCACGACGCGCCACCGGGCACGGTGTTCATCGACGGCGTCGACGTCAGGGAGATTCCGCTGGCCACGCTGCGCGGCGCGATTGGCTTCGTCGCGCAGGAACCGTTCCTGTTCAGCGCCTCGGTCGCCGACAACATCGCCTTCGGGCTGGACGATCGGCTTCGCTCGCAGACCGCCATCGAGGCCGCCGCGTCGACGGCGCGTCTCGACAAGGACATCGAGACGTTCCCCGAGGGCTACGACACGCTGGTCGGCGAGCGAGGAATCACGCTGTCCGGAGGCCAGAAGCAGCGGACCGCGATCGCCCGGGCTCTCGTGATGTCACCGGCGATTCTGATCCTCGACGACGCGTTGTCGGCAGTGGACACGCACACTGAAGAGGAGATCTTGCAGCGACTGTCCCACGTCATGCGCCAGCGCACGTCGATCATCGTCTCGCATCGCGTGTCCACGGTGCGCGGCGCCGGCCAGATCGTCGTGCTCGACCAGGGCCGCGTCGCGGAGTCCGGCACGCACGAGAGCCTCGTGCGCCGCGGCGGCTTGTACGCCGAGCTCTATCGCAAGCAACTGCTCGAAGAGGAGCTGGCGGCGTCGTAATGCACGAAGACGACGTCCTCGGGAAGGCCTACGACGGCCGCCTCATGCGGCGGCTGCTCGGCTATCTGCGTCCATACCGGCGCCAGGTCGTGATTGCGGTCGCCGCCATCATCGGCCACTCGTCTCTCGAGCTGGCCCCGCCGTATCTGACCAAGATGGCCATCGATCTCTATATCCCGGCGCGGGACGTCGCGGGGCTTGGACTGCTGGCGGCGGTGTATCTGGTGACGCTCGTTGGCGCGTTCATTCTCGAATACGTCCAGACCTGGACGATGCAGGCGACCGGGCAGCGGATCATGTTCGACATGCGCATGCAGATGGTGGAGCACCTGCAGCGCCTCGACCTGCGCTTCTACGATCGCAATCCGGTCGGCCGGCTGATGACGCGCGTGACGACCGACGTGGACGCCTTGAATGATCTGTTCACGTCCGGCGTGGTGTCGGTGTTCGGCGACATGTTCACGCTGGTCGGCATCATGGGGGTGCTGGTCTGGATGGATTGGCGCCTCGCGCTGGTGGCCTTTTCGGTCCTGCCGCTGATTGCGCTGATCACGCAGTGGTTCCGCATCAACGTCCGCGGAACGTACCGAGAGGTGCGCATGTGGATCGCGCGCATCAACGCGTATCTGCAGGAGCGCATCACCGGTATGTCCACCGTGCAGCTCTATCGCCGCGAGCAGCTCGACTTCGCGGCGTTCGACGAGATCGACCGGCAGCATCGCGACGCCAACCTCCGGTCGATCTTCTATTACGCGGCGTTCTATCCAGGCGTTGAGCTGGTCAGCGCGCTGGCCGCGGCGCTGATCCTGTGGGTCGGTGGCGGGTGGGTGGTGAACGGCGATGGCCTGACGCTCGGTGCGCTCGTCGCGTTCCTCCAGTACTCGCAGCGGTTCTTCCGGCCGATCAGCGATCTCTCCGAGAAGTTCAACCTCCTGCAAGGTGCGATGGCTTCGTCCGAGCGCATCTTCGCACTGCTCGACACGCCGGTCGACATCACGTCGCCCGCCCCGAGAGGCGGACCTTCAGGTGCTCCTGAACCAGCGCGTCCGCCTCAACCCATCGGCACGATTCGCTTCGAGAACGTCACCTTCTCGTACGTCGCGGGCGAACCGGTGCTGCGAAACGTGTCGTTCGAGGTCCACCCGGGGCAGCGTGTGGCGATCGTCGGTGCGACCGGGTCCGGCAAGACGACGATCGTCAGCCTGCTGCTGCGGTTCTACGATGTCCAGCAGGGTCGCATCACCATCGACGGCGTGGACATCCGTGATCTCGATCTCGCGGTGCTGCGCCGGCAGTTCGGCCTCGTACTCCAGGACGTGTATCTGTTCTCGGGAACGATTGGCGGCAACGTCAGGCTGGGGGAGTCGTCAATCACCGACGAGGACGTGCGCCGTGCGCTCGACGCGGTGCACGCATCGCGGTTCGTCGATCGCCTTCCCCACGGTGTCAACACGGCGGTCACTGAACGGGGAGCGACCCTGTCGTCCGGACAGAAGCAGCTCCTGTCGTTTGCACGTGCGCTTGCCTTCAATCCGAATGTGCTGATCCTCGACGAAGCCACCTCGAGTGTCGATACGGATACGGAGATGCTGATTCGCGACGCATTGAAAGTCGTGATGCGCGGCCGTACGACGATGGCGATCGCGCATCGCCTCTCGACGATTCAGGACATGGATCGGATCCTCGTGCTGCACAAGGGCGAGCTGCGTGAGTCGGGCACGCATCAGGAACTGCTCGCCGCGCGCGGGATTTATCACCGGCTCTATCAGCTCCAATTCGAATCGAACGCTGCTCTTCAGTCGTAGCGTTCGGCGTGCGCCGAACGTAGCGTTCGGCTCGAGGGCGGACGTCGTCCGCACCGGAACAACCCGCGTCCCACGATCGAACATCGCTGACGCTCGAATTCGCCGAGTGGTCCGTCTTCTCGCGTGTTTCCGTTGGTACAGCGGTTGTATGTAGAAAACCTACACAATACTCTGTAGGGCACCTACATCATGAGCAAAAAGGCCACCTCGCGCGTCGAGCTCCTTCGCGGCACCCTCGACCTTCTCATCCTCCGCACGCTGCTGTCCGGGCCCAGTCATGGCCACGCGGTGGCGAAGCACATTCAGCGAACGTCCGAAGAACTGCTGAAGGTCGAAACCGGCTCGCTCTACCCGGCGCTCTACCGTCTCGAGGCCAAAGGGTGGATCGCCGCGGCGTGGGAGACGTCCGACAAAGGGAAGCGCGCCAGGTATTACCGGATCACCGCGCTCGGACGGAAGCAGCTGACCAGCGAGCACTCGAAATGGGATGCGTTCGCGCGAGCGATGCGACTGTTGCTCACGCCCGGGGAGGACGCGCAATGAGCGCACTCTTTCGCCGCCTTGCGTGGTGGCGTCGTCGACGGCCCAGCGAAGAGGAGCTGCGACAGGAGCTGGAGTTCCACCTCGCCGAAGAGGCGGCGGATCGTCAGGACGATGGCGTGTCTCCGCAGGAGGCGCGGCGTCGCGCTCATCTCGATCTCGGAAACACGTTGCTGATACGCGAGGACGTGCGCACGCTGTGGACGTGGTCAACTCTGGAGCAGATCGCCCAGGACGCACGCTACGCGCTGCGGACGATGGTCCGATACCGGCTGGTGATGGGACTCGCCATTGCCTCGCTGGCGCTGGGGATCGGCGCCAATACCGCCATCTACAGCTTCATGGACGCGCTGTTGTTCCGCGCGCTCCCGGTGCCAGAGCCCGAGTCCCTCGCCGCCGTCACGTGGCGCGCCAGACCATACCGGATGGATGCTCCGAGAGAGAGCGGCTCTCAATTCGTCATGCGTGGGATCAACGGCAGCACCTATCGCGACGCGTCCGGCCAGACGACGGCGAGCATCCTGCCGTTTCCGGCGTTCGAGCACCTGCACGCGGCGTCCGGCCCTGTGTTCTCGGCGATGTTCGCCTACCGCCCGGCAGGCCGGCTCAATGTGATCGTCCGTGGTGAAGCGGAGGTCGCGACCGGCGAGTACGTGACGAGCGAGTTCCTGTCGGGCCTGCAGATCGTTCCTGTGGCTGGTCGAGGGTTTCTGCCAGACGAAGACCGTGACGGTGCAGCGCCGGTAGTGGTCCTCAGCAGCGGCTACAGCGCACGGCGCTTTGGCAGCGCGGGCGCTGCAATTGGCCAGGCAGTTCTGATCAACAACATCGCGTTCACGGTAATCGGTGTGACTCCGGAGGGCTTTTCCGGAGTCGATCCGGCCACGATCCCGGATGTCTACCTGCCACTTCACAGCATTGTGGCGCTCGGCGCCGAGACACCCGAGCGTGTGCACGATCGGAACTATTACTGGCTCAATATCATGGGCCGTCTTCGGCCCGGCATCGGCCGTGCCGACGCGCAAACGGTCTTGGCGACGCCGTTCGAACAGTGGGTGCGATCGACGGCGACGACCAGCGCGGAGCTCGCGAACCTGCCGGTCCTGCAACTCACGAGCGGCGCCGGGGGACTGGATACGTTGCGACGGCGCTTCTCGAAGCCGGTGTATGTGTTGCTGGCAATGGTCGGCTTGATCCTGGCGATTGCCTGCGCCAATACCGCCAACCTCCTGCTTGCGCGATCGACGGCGCGGCGGCGGGAGATCGCCGTTCGGTTGGCCATCGGAGCGGGCCGGCTCCGCATCATCCGGCAGCTGCTCACGGAGAGTCTCGTCCTCGCGCTCGTCAGCGGCGGTCTCGGCGTATTGGTCGCGCTCGTCAGCATCCAGACACTCTCGCGGCTGCTGGCCAATGGACAGGAAGCGAGTGGTCAGTCGGTTGCCCTGATCGACGCGCGTCTCGACTGGCGCGTGCTGAGCGCGACCCTGGTGCTGTCGATCGCGAGCGGTTTGCTGTTCGGCCTCGCGCCGGCATTACAGTCCACCAGGCCATCGCTCGTGCCAGCTCTCAAGGACACGACCCGTACGGATCCGCAGAGGCGATCGCGGCTCTGGCCGCGCTTGACGGTGATGCAGACGTTGATCGTCTCGCAGCTGGTCATGTCGCTGGTGCTGCTCGTGGGAGCTGGTTTGTTCGCGCGGACCCTCACCAACCTTCAGTCGGTCGAGCTCGGATTCGATCCGCACCGTCTGCTGTTGTTCGACGTCAATGCCGCGCAGACGGGCCGATCGGTATCCGAGACGGCTGCCTTCTACGCGGAGCTGCGGCAGCGCCTCGGCGAAGCGCCCGGCATCCGCGAGGCGACGCTGGCGCATGCGTCGATCATCGCTGCTGGCCGCGGACTCGCCATCGAAGTCGATGGAGCGCGGGCCTCGGCGTCGCGCATCCTCAACGCCGGCCCGGCGTTCCTGCGCACGATGGGGATTCGCGTACTGCGTGGACGCGATCTCGATGAGCGCGATGGACCCGGTGGCGCGGGAGCGGTCGTGATCAGCGACCTCTTCGCGCGCACCTACTTTCCGGGCCGCGATCCGATTGGCCATCGTCTTCACCTCGCGATGCCCAGGCCCGCCGACTTCGAGATCGTCGGGATCGCGGCGGAGGCGCATTATGGCGGTTTGAAACGCGAGGTACCGCCAATCGTCTACATGCCGTACGGCCAGACACCTTTCCCGCCCCTCGGGCAGATGACATTCGTGGTCCGCACCGAGGCCGATCCGCTGCAATACGCGTCCGTAGTCCGCGATGTCGTGCGCCGCGCCGATCCGCGCGTGCCGGTGATGAGGATGCGGACGCAGACCGAGGAGATCGATCAGACGCTCAATCAGGAAATCATCTTCGCGCGTTTGTGCGCCGCGTTCGCCCTGCTCGCGCTGGCGATGGCGTGCATCGGTCTCTACGGGACGATGGCGTACGGCGTCACGCGGCGGACGCCGGAGATCGGGATTCGCATTGCGCTGGGCGCGCGACAGGGCAGGGTGATGTGGATGGTGCTGCGCGAGGTCTGTGCGCTGGCAGCCGTGGGACTGATGATCAGCATCCCGATCGCGCTGTTTGCCTCGCGCCTGGTGCAGTCGTTCCTGTTCGATCTGAAGCCCAACGATCCGGCCACGATCGTCTCGGCTGTCAGCGTACTGGTTCTTGCGGCGCTGCTGGCTGGCTACGGACCGGCGCGTCGCGCCGCGCGCATCAGCCCGGCCATGGCGCTGCGGGCCGACTGAAGCCGGGCACTTCGAGGGAGTCCGGCTAAAGCCGGACACTACGACGGAGTCCGGCTAAAGCCGGACACTACGACGGAGTCCGGTTAACGCCGGACACTACGACGGACACTACGAAACTACTGCACGGGCGGTGTGGAGCTTGGCGGCGTCGTGTTACCGGCTTCCGGAGCGGCGTCTTCGGGCGGACTCGGCCCGTCCTCGGCGTCGCCATCAGCAGGTGGCACACCGGCCGGCGGTGGCGGATCCGGTGGCGGCAGCTTGCGGGCGGCGCGGCCGCGGAAGATTCGATCGATCAGCGTCGGCGCCGTGGCACGTGGATCCCACCCGAGTCTCAGCACCGTGACCTGCACGTCCTTGCGGCCGAACTTCAGCGCTTCGTGACAGCTCCACATGTACAGATCGAGAAGACGGCCCTGCACTTTCGGGCCGGTATCCATCACCGTGTACACGCCGTTGTAGCGATTGTCGCCGACCGCGAGATTGAGAACGCTGCCGACCGGCAGAAGCGAGGGATCCGCGGCAGCAATGCCACTGCGCACTCCGACGCCTGACGCTGTCGTGGTGCCTTTGCAGTACGCGGTCGCACTGAACGGAAGGCGTGCGCCTGGCAGGGGAGAGCCATCCGGGTTGGTCATCGTCTCCCAGGCGGCATTGCGCGAGTCGCGCATCTGGCTTTCGTACAGCAACACGAAGCCGACGACGGCGGCCATGAGGACCACCACCTTCAGCCAGGTGTAGCGGGCGAGGACTAATCGCATCGACGAATCTACGTGAAGTGCTCGTATCCGGTCGGCAGCGGGCGCGTCCCGTCTTCGTCGCGCACCAGCAGGTCCCGACTCTTAGTCACCACTCCAATCCGTGTTATCGGCAGATCGCCAAGCTGCTGGCAAACAGCCCGCAGGCGTCCCCGATGAGCCGTTCGTACCGTGAAGAACAGCTCGTAATCATCGCCTCCGCTGAGCGCGGGCTCCAGGTGATCGCGGCCTCGCCGCCCCTGAGCCTCCCGGACCTCAGCCGAGACCGGAATCATCGAGGCATCGAGGGTGATTCCCACTCCCGATGCCTCAGCCACTTGCCGCACGCAGTCGGCCAGACCATCGCTGACGTCCATGCAGCTCGAGGCCGCGCGATTGCGGCCGAGCAGCATCCCCGCCCGGACCCGCGGTTGGGGCCTCAAATACCGTCCAACGCACGAGCCGGACGTCAGGTCGGTCCCGCCTTCGCCCCTCTGCAACCTCTGCAAACCGATGGCCGCCTCCCCGAGCGTGCCGGTTATGTAGACCTCGTCGCCAGGGCGTGCGCCCGAACGCGTCAGAATCCGGCGTGGTTTCGCCGAACCGATCGCGGTGATGTCGACCATCAGCGGTCCGGACGTTTGCGTGATGTTGCCGCCGACCAGTGTCACGTGATGCGACGCGGCCATGGTAAGAACGCCATCAATCAGCTGTTCGAAGTCGGCGACGTCGAGCGATGGCGGCAGCGCGAGCGACAGCAGCGCCGCGCGCGGCGTGGCGCCCATCGCCGCCAGATCGCTCAGATTCACGGCCAGCGCGCGGTGGCCGATCGCATCAGGCGGCACGAACCGGCGGTCGAAGTGAACGCCCTCGACCTGTGCGTCCGTCGTCACGACGTCGAACGCACCTCGTTCCGGCCGAATCACCGCGGCATCGTCGCCGGGACCGATCACGACCCACGACGGCATCGACACGCGCGCCTTGATGCGGGCGATGAGCGCACGTTCGCCGATGTCAGCGACAGTGAGTGTGGACACAGATGATCCGCCGGGAGCGGCGCGGAATGTCGTGTCCGGCTTCAGCCGGACGGCCCATCGTCCCAGCCGGACCGTGAATGGCTTCGGCCGAATCGCGACCGGGTAGAAACGAAAAAGCCCCGCTTTGCCGTGTGGGGAGGTCGAATGAACCTGCGAAAGCAGGTGGAGCCGCTGTTATCGGTTGCGCTTCAGGCTTCCTC
>Ga0075421_100010095_pt1 | contig 11650 bp, 9 predicted proteins | sample SoiMetdeltSBSDD5_FD_75292 | JGI IMG/M metagenome (GOLD analysis project Ga0075421, IMG submission 75292) | Bulk soil microbial communities from a Populus tree surrounding site in Tennessee, USA - Soil MetaG P. deltoides SBSDD5 | ecosystem: Environmental > Terrestrial > Soil > Tree plantation...
GCCCGCGTGCGTTGTTCGAGCGGTTTCGCATCGAGGTCCTCGCGACGACGGACCGCGCCACGGATACGCTGGATCACCATCGAGCGATACGAGAATCGGGATGGCGTGGACGGGTGATTCCGACCTTCCGTCCCGACGCCCTGTTCAAGATCGCGTCATCATCGTGGCCCTCGGACATCGCGGCGCTCGAGCGCCTACACGCAGCACCGATACGCGACTACGGAGAGTTCGTGCGCGCGCTCGAAGCGCGCCGCGACGCCTTCCGCACGCTCGGCGCGACGGCCACCGATCATGGGGTGACCGAGCCGTACACCACACGACTGAACGCGACCGACGCCGAGTGGCTCTTTGGCCGCGCGTTGAGTGGCGCAGCGACGGAGGCCGACCAGCGCCAGTTCGAGGCGCACATGCTCGTGGAGATGGCGCGCATGTCCACCGAGGACGGTATGGTCATGCAGCTTCACGCCGGCTCGCTTCGCGACCACAACGCGTCCATTGCCGAGCAGTTCGGGCCGGACGTCGGAGGCGACATTCCGGTGGCGACGGAGTACACGCGAAACCTGCGACCGCTGCTCAACGCCTACGGGAACGACCCGAACCTCACGCTGATCCTCTTCACACTCGATGAATCCACGTACGCGCGCGAGCTCGCGCCGCTTGCCGGGCACTATCCGGCGGTTCGACTCGGGCCGCCGTGGTGGTTCCACGATTCGATCGAGGGAATGAACCGGTTTCGTCGGTGGACGACGGAGACGGCCGGCATTTATAACACCGCCGGCTTCAACGACGATACCCGCGCGTTCTGCTCCATCCCCGCTCGGCACGACCTGTCGCGCCGGGTGGACGCGAACTTTCTCGCGGGGCTCGTCGCACGCCACGTCGTGGGGATGGACGACGCGCACGACATGGCCCGCGCACTCGCCTACGATCTCGCGCGCGCGACATACAAGCTCGATACACCGTCAGGGAGCGGTCGCGCTGTCGCCTAACGATTGATCTTCTCACCTTAACTTCTCCGCCGCCACTGCATGGCCAGATCGCCTGCCACTGACACGCTCATCGACCACCTGCGTCGTCTTCGCATTATCCCGGTGATCGTCATCGACGACCCAGCCGATGCCGTGCCGCTCTCACAGGCACTCGCCGACGGTGGCCTGCCGTGCGCCGAAGTCACGTTCCGCACGCCGCGCGCGGCTGACGCATTGCGGCGTATCGCAGGCGAGTGTCCCGGGCTGCTTGCCGGAGCCGGCACGGTGCTCACGCCGGAGCAGGCAGCGCGCGCGCGCGCGGCCGGTGCGCGGTTCATCGTCGCTCCAGGGTTCAGTCCCGCCGTGGTGGACTACTGCCTCGAGCAGGACATCCCCGTCTTCCCCGGCGTGTGCACGCCGACGGAGGTCGAGGCCGCGCTCGCGAAGGGGCTCGATGTGCTGAAGTTCTTTCCGGCCGAGCCGATGGGGGGCGTGGCGTTTCTCAAGGCGATCTGTGCGCCATACGTCGGCGTCCGGTTCATTCCAACCGGGGGAGTCACGGCCGCGAACGTCGCCAGCTACCTCGCGCTGCCACAGGTCGTCGCCTGCGGCGGTTCGTGGATGGCGCCGTCGGACTGGATCGCGGCGAAGCAGTTTGACCGCATTCGTACGGCGGCACGCGCGGCGGCCGACGCGGCGGAAACCCTTGCCGAAGCGAGGGCGTCGTGACGGCGCGCGCGATGGTCGTCGGATCGGGCCAGACGAAGGTCGTCACGTTCGGCGAAGTGATGCTGCGTCTCAAGTCGCCGGGATTCGAGCGGCTCTTTCAGTCGCCACTCCTGGAGGCCACGTTCGGTGGGGCGGAGGCGAATGTCGCGGTCTCGCTGGCCCAGTTCGGCGAGCGGGCAACTTTCGTCACGGCGATCCCCGCGAACCAGATCGCCGATGAATGCGTAGCCGAGCTGCGACGTCATGGGGTCGACACGTCGGCCATTCGCCGACAGGGCGAGCGGCTCGGGATCTACTTCCTGGAGAGCGGCGCGAACCAGCGCGCGTCGAAGGTCACGTACGACCGTGCGGGTTCATCGATCGCGAGCGCGAAGCCTGGCGACTTCGACTGGAACGCGATCTTCGCTGACGCCGACTGGTTTCACGTGAGCGGTGTAACGCCCGCGATCAGTGCCAACGCGGCGGCGCTTGCGCTCGAGGCGGCGCGTGCTGCACGCGCGAAGGGTGTGACGGTCTCGTGCGACTACAATTATCGCAAGAATCTCTGGCGGTGGGGGAAAAAGGCGCCGGAGGTCATGCGCGAGCTGGTTACACACGTGCACGTGGGGCTCGCGAACGAGGAGGATTGTCAGAAGGCGTTAGGCATCGAGGTCGCGGGAGCGGGCGACGCCGAAGTGCACGAGGGCGCGATCGACCCTGCCCGGTACGAGGCGCTCGCCAAGCGAGTGCTCGACGAGTTCCCCAATCTCGACGCCCAGGTGATCACACTGCGCGAGAGCCACAGCGCCGATCGGAACTTGTGGTCGGCGGTGATGCACCACCGCAATGGCTTTCTCGTGAGCAAGCGCTACGACATCACCGACATCGTGGATCGGGTCGGCGCCGGGGATTCGTTCGCGGCTGGACTCATCTATGGACTTCGCGCGTACCGGGACAACGCCCGCGCCCTCGAGTTCGCGACAGCCGCGTCATGCCTCAAGCACTCCATTATCGGCGACGTCAATCGAGTGAGCGTGGCCGAGGTGGAAGCGCTCATGCAGGGGGAAGGCAGCGGCCGCGTGCAGCGTTAGGTGATACGATGCAGATGACGTTTCGCTGGTTCGGTGCCTTCGACTCGATTCCGCTGGCGCACGTGCGGCAGATCCCGGGCGTGCGCGGCGTGGTGAGTGCGCTGTACGACGTGCCCGTTGGGGACGCGTGGCCGCGTGATCGGCTCGAGCGGCTCGCAGAGATGATCGACGACGCAGGACTGCACCTCGCCGTGGTCGAGAGCATCCCGGTGCACGAGGACATCAAGCTCGGTCGCTCCACGCGTGATCGCTACATCGACGCCTACTGCGCGAGCATCGAGGCCATGGGCGCGCTCGGCGTCCCGGTATTGTGCTACAACTTCATGCCCATCTTCGACTGGACGCGCACGGACCTGGCGCTCGCGCTCGAGGATGGTTCGTTGGCGCTGGCGTATGATGACGCCGCGTTGGCGCGCATCGACCTGTCACGCGGTACCGGTGACCTGCCCGGTTGGGCGACGGCGTACGACGCGTCAACGCTCAACGCGCTCCTCGCCGCGTACCACCGTGTGGACGCGGAGCGCTTGTGGGAGAACCTCGCGTACTTCCTCGAACGCGTGACCCCCGTGGCCGAGCGGTCGGGAGTGCTGATGGCGATTCATCCCGATGACCCCCCGTGGCCGATCTTCGGTCTGCCGCGAATCATCACGAGTGGTGATGCGCTGGAACGACTTTGCGATCTCGTGGACAGCCCGGCGAATGGCGTGACGTTCTGTACGGGGTCGCTCGGCGCCGATCCGGCGAACGATCTGCCGGCGATCGCGCGGCGGTTAGGCGAGCGTGGCCGAATCCATTTCGCGCATTGCCGGAACGTGACGGTGACGGGTCCGCGTCGCTTTCACGAAACGGCCCATCCGTCGCCGTTGGGGGATGTGGATTTTCGCGCGGTGCTCGCCGCGCTGCACGAGACGGGGTTCACCGGCCCGATGCGTCCCGATCACGGTCGGATGATCTGGGGTGAGCGCGGGCGTCCCGGCTACGGCCTCTACGACCGCGCCCTCGGCGCGATGTATCTCCAGGGGTTGTGGGAAGGAATCGCTACGTCGGAAACGGCGCAGGGCGAACGGCGCTGAATTCCGAGCCTGTTATTGCGTTTCGATGTCCGGTGTTGCTTGGAATTTCGTAATCAGGGAATGAGGGCGCGGCACAACGCTGATGCCGTTCCCCCAACCGTCAACCTGGACTTTCCATGACAACGCTACGCACTCCCGCGCGCCGCTATGCCCTGGCCGCAGTGGCTGGCATCATGACCCTGTCGGCCCTCGTGGCCACCCGCGCCCGTTCCGTCGAAGCCCGCGTTGCCGAGCCTGTAGCTTCAGGCCCGGTCGAGCCCAGTGATCGCTGGCTCAAGGGGCTCACTGCCAAGCACAAGCAGTTCTTCGACGCCCCGGCGCCCGCGGGTGGAATCCCGCTCGTGCACGTGATGAACTACTACGACACGTACAACAAGGCGTACGGCGTGAAGGACAGCGACATCGACGCGGTGCTCACCTTCTATGGTAGCACGACGTTCCATGGCCTGACCGACGCCGCCTGGGCGAAGTACCGCATCGGTGAGTTCCTCGACATCAAGGACGGGTCTGGCCAGCCGGCGACCGCGAACCCGTGGCGCGCCGAGCCCGAGATTCTCGGGATGAAGCTGGCGCCGGCGAGCATTGAGACGCTCCAGAAGCGCGGCGCGACGTTCATTCTCTGCAACAATGCCCTGCAGATCTTCTCGGGGCTGCTCGCCCAGAAGCGCGGGCTGGATCCGAAGGTCGTGTACGAGGATATGAAGGGAAGCATCCTCCCCGGCGTCGAGTTGGTGCCGGGTATGGTGATCGCCGTCGAGCAGGCGCAGCGGGCGGGGCTGGCCTACCACCGCCAGTAAGTCGGAGCCCTCGATCGGGGCGACGATCCAAGGCGTCAGTAGCCAGTAGTTAGTCAGTCAGTAACGAGTAGAACGGCTCGCTACTGGCCGACTGACTACTGGCTACTTTGTGCGCCTGTACAACGAGGGGCCGCCGAGCACTACCTCTTCTTCGCCGCGGCCTTTTTCTCAGCGAGCTTGAACTTGAATCGCTCGCGGATCTTCAGGAGCTCGCCGCTCACATCCTTGTGATCGGCGTTTCTCTTGGTGGCGTCCTCGAGCAGCTTCATGACCGTGCCGTCGTCCTCGACGAGCGTGGGTTCGGCGCTCAGGCGCGTGCCGAAGCCGAAGTGCTCGCCCGGTACCATGACCAGCTCGTTCTTCAGCACGACATCACTCGCGTCGTCGGCGACGCGCACGACGACGAACTTCTTCCCGTGCCTCTCCATGTAGCTGAAGCGGAGCCCATCAGCGCTCTTCGGCCACGACTGGTAGGGGTGATCCTTACCGTCCGTGCCCGTGAATGACGTGGTGGAGGGCGTGAGGTTCGGGAAGTTCCGCTCGAAACCACCGACGTACATCAGTGCATGTCGCATGTGAGGATGTTCAGAAGGTGAGCGCGTCGCCGGCTCCCGGCGTGACCAGAGCAAGACTACAGTCTTCGGAGAGGGGCGTAAAGCGATCCCATGGTCTCAGGAATTGGGGTCAGAACAAGGGGTCAGAACAAAGGGTCAGAGCAATTGCTCTGACCCTTTGTTCTGACCCCTTGTTCTGACCCCAATTCCTTACCGCGACGGGATCCACGCCGGCGACGCGCCGCCACCCCACGCCGGATTGGTCGTCCGCAGCCGCATTCCCGATCCGTCCGGTCGGACCGTGTAGAGCTGCCACACGCCCGAACCCGGCTCCGAGGGAAGCCACGCGAACGCGATGTGCCGGCCATCCGGCGACCACGACGGCTGAGTCGCCCTCCCCGGCAGGCCGAGGTAGGTGACAGTCTCCACCGTCACAATGGCGATGCCACCACGCTGGAACACGATCCGCCGACCGTCCGGCGACCAGCTCGGGCTTAGATCGAAGCCGTTGTCGGGCGACCAGGCGGGCGCGTTGTCCACACCGGGGGCCGTCGTCAGCCGCTTCATGTTCGTGCCGATCCGGTCGACCGCGAAGATGTCCTCCACGACCTCGCCAGTCGGCCCGGTCATGGACACGAAGAACGCGAGGCGCGAGCCATCGGCCGAGACGGTCGGTTGGTGCGAGACGTTGCCAGCGTTGAGTCGAGCCGGCGCTACGCCGGCGCCAAATCCCAGGACGTACAGCTCGTTCGCGACAAGATCGGTGCGCTGGTAGATGAGATCCGCCGAGGGAGGTGCTTCGATCAGCGTGGTCGTCGAGGCGGTCTTGCCCTCGCTCCCCGCCGTGATCGACCGAGCCCAGTCCTCGCGCCGTGACGACTCCGTTCGCCGATACTGTCGCGATGGCGGCATCATTTGTCGTCCAGGCGATCGCGCGACCCTCGAGGACTCGACCAGTCGCGTCCTTGAGCGTCACCGTGAGCGAGTGCTGATCGCCGGTCTCGAGCAGCGCCGGAAGTTCGCTCACCGCAACGCTCGCCACTGGCACGGCGCGCACCGTGAGCTCGATCGTCGCGCTCTTCCCCTCACTCTCGGCTGTGATGGCCGTTGTGCCGGCACGTATCGCGGTCACGAGGCCGGTCGCGTCGACGGCGGCGACGGTCACGTCGCTCGAACGCCACGCGATCGGGCGACCTTCGAGCGTGTTACCGTTCGCGTCCTTTGCCGAGGCCGTGAGAGTCCCGGTCGCGCCTTCGATTAGAGAAAGCGTCGCCGGCGCGATATCGATTCGTGCGACGGGGATGCGGGTCACGGTGATGACTGCGCCACCGTGCTTCCCTTCGCTGGCGGCGTCGATCGTCGCCACACCGGGGGCGATGGCCGTGACCGTGCCGGAGGACGTCACCGTCGCGATGTCGGGGCGGTCGGACGTCCAGGCGACCGAGCGGCCACTGATGGGGCGGCCGCTGGCGTCGGCGAGCGTCGCGGTCAGCGCGGCGGTGCTTCCTACGACCAGCGCCTGACTTGCGGGCGTGACCGTCACCGAGCCGACTAGATTGGTCTCCGGTCCGGTCGACGGATCGTCGGAGCAGGCGATCGCGACGAGCAGGGCGAGCGTGGCGAACGGGGTCAAGGCGCGCCGAGCGTGCCGAGCGCGCGTAACGATCGAGAACCAGCGGGGAGACGTATTCGGTAATCGACCCGCGCGCGGACATTCCGGCTGCGGCGCGGGACTGTATGCGGCGTGACATGGAGGTATTCCTCGGGTCGAGATCGTATCGACCGGCCGGCGCGGGAATGGGTCGCGCGTCCCCGGTCACCGACGAAGCTCGCGAGGGGGGATTAGCTGCCGCTTACCAGGGTGTCGGCAGCGGCCACGACCGCATTTAAGCGGAACCGTAAGCGGCCTTGGCTTCTTCGGCGCTGGCGAGGGCCGGGGTCCTCAGATATGTCAGCCGCCTCGGCATTCCCTTCGCCGAAATGGCTCAGTTTGCGACTAATACTTGGTGTGCAAACTTGATCGGCACGTCGTGTGCACGCCCGCCGCGTACGAACCGAGGCGGCACGTGTCCGGTTCGCCAGTTCGGGAACCAACAACCGAGCCCCACCATGCAGCAGCCACGGCACGATGCACCGCCGCGGGACGGTGCGCCCCGAGACGACCCGCCAACCACCGCAGACACCACGCCTGAACGCCAACGGTCACACGCGCACACGGAGCCTAACGGCAATCCCGAACGAAAGGCTCAACGACGCATCGACTGCACGCCGCGAGGCAAAGCCGATGCTGCCCCCACTGGCCCGATGTCCCCCGATGATGCGTCCCGGGATGGCGGGTCGCGACCGGCGCATCGTTAGGCGCGCACCAGTTCAACCGATACCATCCTTCGATACGGACGCGGACAGGGAAAGACAGGCCTGTAGGACGGCAGTCGCATCACCCGGCGGCGCGCCTGGCGCGGTTCCGGGACGACGTCGGCGGCAGCGCCTTGAACGCCGGAGCATGCGCGCGCAGTAATGCCACGAGCACGCCGACCGGCGCGCGGTCGGCGATCGCGCTTCGAGCCGCGAGGTTCCACGTGCGCCGGCGGCCCGTCTTCGTCAACGATACCGCGACCAGGTCACCGTCTCGGAGCTGCCGCGTCACGGCCCACCGTGCAATGACGCTCACGCCGAATCCGGCGCGAACGAGCTCGAGGAGGGCCTCGGTTGCGGGGACGTATGAGATCTCGCGTGGCGTCACGCCTGCGGGTACAAGCACGGTCCGCATGACGGTCGTGTCGAACGGATCCTCGGTGTAGAGGAGCAGATGTTCGTCAGCGAAGTGCTCGGCCGCGACGAACGGCTCGGATGCGAGCGGATGGTCGGGGTGGACGACGACGACGAGCTCGTCCTCGAACAGCTCATGGTAGACGAAGCCGCCGTATGGATCACGCCGCACGACGATCGCGACGTCGAGCGCGTCCTCGCGGAGTGCGCGGAGCGGATTGCCAACCGCCGATGGCACAACGCGCAGCTCGACGTCCGGGCAGCGCCGGCGGAACTCCTCGAATACTGGCGGGAGCCAGTGGTACGCGGTGAAGCACTCGGTGCTGAGGCGAAGCAACTCACCACGACCGATGCCGTTGCGGGCGATGTCTCTGCCGGCGCGTTCGATCTCGCGCAGGACCGCGCGACCTGTCCGAAGCAGCCGCTCGCCTGCCTCGGTCGGAACGAGCCCGCGGGGGTGGCGCGCGAACAATGCGATGCCGACGCGTCGCTCGAGCGCGCGCAGCGCGTGGCTCAGCGCGGGCTGCGAGATGTTGAGTCGAACCGCGGCGCGCGTGACGGTCCCCTCCTCGGCAATGGCAACGAGCATGCGAAGCTCGCGAGTCTCGAGATCCATGGGCGGGATGCGGGATGGGCGAAATGAGGTCTCCGGCGGCGGTGTGCGCCTCGTGGGACGAGCGGCCGTGCCATAAATGCCATGCATGGCTGCTGCGAGAATAAACTCTTTGACGTGCATGGACCAGAGCCTCAACAATGAGGCGGCACCGCACGGTTGCCGTCGACCGGTGGGCGCACCCCGTGTCAGTAATCGTGATCGTTGGCTTTCTCTCGGAGTCAGCTCATGCGTCTCACTTTCGCCCTGCTTCGGTGTCGTTCCATGCGTGCCGGACTCATTGCCCTTTGCGGCGTCGCAGCGGGAGTCGAGCGCGCCGAGGCCCAGGCACGAGTACCAACGGCTGCCGACTCCGCCGCGATCAAGGCCACTGCCCTCGATTACATCGAAGGTTGGTACGAGGGTAACGGCGACCGAATGCAGCGTGCGCTCCACCCGGAGCTGGCGAAGCGGATCGTGATGCAGCCGCCGCAGCCGGGCATGCGCGCGCGGCTCGATCAGCAGAGCGCGATGACGCTCACGAACAACACGCGTGCGGGTGGAGGCAAGCGCACGCCGCCGGAGCGGCAGCAAAAGGACGTCACGATCCTCGACATCTACGAGAACGCCGCCAGCGCGAAGATCGTGGCGGACAGCTGGATCGACTACCTCCACCTCGCGCGCGTCGACGGGCGCTGGCAGATCGTGAACGTGCTGTGGGAGCTCAAGCCACGGCCGCAGCAGCCGTGAACTGGACCAGACTCCTAACGCCAGAAATGAGGCCTGACCCCAAATACCTCTGGTTGTGAGTGGTCAGCTATCAGGTGAGCAGTTATCAGTGATGAGTGGTCTAGTGATCAGTGGTCAGTGAACCCATCGGCAGTCACGGGGACCACTGACCGCTGAGAACTGAAGCCCTCACCACTGATAACTGCTCACCTCACGACTGATCACTGCGAACTGGACCGACCTGCCCACCGGGCCGTAGTGTCGCTCGAAGCGTCCCCGACCTACTCCGAACGCAGGGCAACCATGGGGTTCACTTGCGTCGCTCGCGCGGCCGGGACGATGGCCGCCGCGAGCACCGCGAACGCGAGGACGAGCCCACTCACGACGTAGGTCGCCGGGTCGGCCGGCGTCACGCCGTACAGCATGCTCCGCATCGCCCGGCCGGCGAACAGCGCGACCACTGCCCCGACGGCTCCACCCGCCGCGGCAATGCTCAACGCCTGAGCCAGGATCATCGCCAGTACGCCGCGCTGCTCTGCGCCTAACGCCATTCGGATGCCGAGCTCGCGCCGCCGCTGCGCGACGGCGAGCGAGAGCACGCCATAGATCCCGATGGCCGCGAGCAGCAGCGCGGTCACCGCGAAGGTGCTCAGGACGCGCGTGGCGAACCGGTTTCGCGCCGTTGCCTCGAACATCCGCTGCCGCAGTGTCAGCACGTCCGAGACGGTGTGGTTGCGATCGACCGCCCGAATCTCACGACGCAACGCGGGCGCGAGCGATGCGGGATCGACGCTCGTTCGCACGAACACCATCGCGCGACTCCGGGCCATTTGCGTCACCGGAAAGAACACCGCCGCCTTCGGATCGGCCTCGACATCCTCGTACCGCACATCACCCACGACACCGACCACGTCCACCGTGCGATCGTTCCGGAGCACCGGCGTGGTCAGTGGATCATCCCCGCCCCAGATGGTGCGTGCCGCCGTCGAGTTGATCACCAACACGGGCTGGCTCTCACGTTGATCGGCACTCGCGAACTCCCGGCCGCGGACGATCGGGATGCCGAGCGTCGCGAAGTAGTTCCTTGTGACGGCGTGGAAGGAGACGTGCGCGTCCTCCGTGCGGCCAGCGACGCGGATCGATGTGCCTTCGCAGTGGTCGCCGACCGGGGCACAGCTGCCGACCGCCACGCTCGTCACACCCGGGAGGGCCGCAACGCGCTGCATGATCTCCTCCCAGCGCGGTCCCACCGGGTCACCTGCCGGGCGCCCCCACGCGAGCCCGACCCGCGCCGTCAGCACGCCTTCGGGCCGGTAGCCGACCTGCGCCTCGAACAGACGGCTCAGGCTGCGCACCATGAGCCCCGACGTCACCAGCAACACCACCGCCAACCCGATCTCGGCCATCACCAGCACACCGCGACTCGTTAGGCGGTAGAGGCCGGAGAAGGCGGGCGTCGCGACGGCGCCGGTCCGCATGGCGTCGGCCACGGGGAGCCGAGCGGCGGCGAGCGCGGGCACGAGACCGGCGACGAGGGCCGTGAACAGTGCGACCGCCACGGCGACGAGCATCGCGCGTCCGTCGAGCGCGATTCCACCGAGTGAGATGGCCGTGAGGGTACCGCGAACCGTGGACAGGTTCGCTGCGGCAAACGGGGCCGTCGCAGCCAGTGCGCGGACAGCGAACGCGGCCAGCACCACGCCGGCCACGACGCCGAGCGCGGAGAGGATCACGCTTTCGGTGAGGAGCTGCCTGACGAGTCGACTACGCCCGGCCCCAATCGCCAGCCGCACCGCGAGCTCGCGGCGACGCGCGGCAGCCCGAGCGAGCAGAAGGTTCGCGACGTTGACGCACGCGATGAGGAGCAGGAGCGATACGGCCACCGCGAGCACCACGACCGACTGCCCCACCATCGGATCGACGCGCAGCTCCTGGAGCGTATACGCCGTTGCCCCCCAAGGTGCCGAGCCCTCGCGCGGGTACGTCGTGTCGATCACGCGTCCCATGCTGACCACCTCGGCCCGAGCGGCGGCCGGCGTCGCGCCCGGCGCGAGCCGCGCTACGATCTCGAACTGATGCGTCAACACGCCCTGCAGCGTGCTGAGCGGCCTGGCGGCGGTGAACAGTGGCCAGACGCGCGCGTTGCCGCTCATGCCGGCGAACGCGGGCGGCGCGATACCGACGATGGTGTATCGCGTGGCGTTCACCTCGAGCACGCTGCCGACGGCGTCCTCCGAAGCACCGAACCGATCGCGCCAGTACGCGTCGCTGATCACGATCGAGTGGTCACCGCCGGTGGGACGGTCCTCGCTGTCGAGGAAGAATCGGCCGCGCTGCGGTTGAACGCCCAGAATCTGGAAGTAGCGCGC
>Ga0075421_100010097_pt1 | contig 11649 bp, 8 predicted proteins | sample SoiMetdeltSBSDD5_FD_75292 | JGI IMG/M metagenome (GOLD analysis project Ga0075421, IMG submission 75292) | Bulk soil microbial communities from a Populus tree surrounding site in Tennessee, USA - Soil MetaG P. deltoides SBSDD5 | ecosystem: Environmental > Terrestrial > Soil > Tree plantation...
GTGGCAGGCGTGATCGTCGCGTGGATCTGGCTCGACGAATCGCTCGGCGGCGTGCAGTTCGCTGGTGCCGCCGTGGTGCTCGCCGCGATTTTCCTCGCTCAGAGCGCGCGTTGATTCAGTGTTGATTCGGACTACGTAGCAATTTTTACAAAGGACATCCGCCCGCCCTGTTAGAACACCGACCTTCGGATGCGTCGTCGGGGGGCACGATCCGTTTGCTTGGTCCTTTTGCTTGCGCTTCTCGGGCCAGGAGGAGCGAAAGCGGGCCAAGTTGCCGGTGCGCGAACGGCGGCCGGCGCGCGTGCTCCTGCGATCGTTGCGGCAGTTAACGCCGTCCGAGCGGCGCACCATCTTCCCAGGCTCCAGGTCGACCTCCACCTCGCCCGGGCGGCGCGCGCCCACTCGCTCGACATGATGCGGCGCGGCTACTTCGCCCACGGCAATCTGCTCGCGCGGATGGTGCGCTTCCACGTGCGCGGCACGCTGTTCGAGGAGAACCTCGTCTGGTCGAGCGGAGTCCTCGCGGCCCAGGGCGCGGTGGCCGACTGGATGGCGAGCCCGACTCACCGCGAGACGCTGCTCGACCCGAATCTGCGGCGGATCGGAGTCGGCGCGCCGGTCGGCCCGTTCAGCGGCTGCGCGACGGCGACGGTAGTTACCGCCGACTTCGCCGGCGGACGCTAGTCGCGTTCGAGCAGCTCGCGCAGCTCGGCGACCTTCTCCTGGCGCAGGTCGTCCCGCTCGCCGCTCTCGACCCGGTGGACGAGATCCCGGACGAGCGGCGCCAGCTCGACGGGATTGAACGGCTTCGTCACGTAGTCGACGCCGCCTAGGTCGATCCCCTTCGCCCGATCCCTCACCTCGGCCCGGGCGGTCAGAAAGATGATCGGAATGCCGTTCGTGTCTTCGTCCGTGAGCAGCTCCTCCGCAACCTCCCAGCCGCTGCGGCCGGGCATCATCACGTCGAGCAGGATCACATCCGGGTGCTCCGCTCGAGCGAGCTCGAGCCCTTTGTCGCCGTCGGCTGCCTCGAGCACCGTCATGTTCTCGGCCTCGAGGTTGACGCGGCATAACAACCTGATCGGCGCTTCGTCGTCGACGACGAGGACGGTCGTCATCCGCTCTCCTTTCCACTCAGGGCCGCCGCGCGCGCGAGCGGCAACTCGAAGGCGAAGCTGGATCCGGCGCCTTCGCGCGAGTCCACCCACATCCGTCCGCCCATGGCCGAGACGAGACCGTGGGCGATGAAGAGCCCGAGGCCCGTCCCGCCGGTCGCTGGATCTCGCACCATGGCTTCCCCCCGGAAGAACTTCGTGAAGATCCGCCGCTGGTCCTCTTCGGGGATTCCGATCCCTTCGTCTACGACCCGCACCTCCGCGACCTCCCCGTTCGCGCGAGCGGCGACGGTCACGGTGCCACCGTTAGGCGAGAACTTGACGGCGTTGTCGACCAGGCTGGCAAGGATCTGCCGGAGTTTGTCACGGTCCGCCTCGGCGTCGAGCGGCTCGTCGGGCAGGTCAACGACGAAGCGGTGGCCGTTTACCGTCGGCGCCTGTTCAGCGGATTGGACGACGTCCGACACCACCGTCCGGACGTCGGTGGGCGCCAGGTTGACCTGGAGATCGCCGGTGTCGAGACGCGCGACGCTGAGGAGTTGGTCGACGATCCGGGTGAGGCGCTCGGACTCGGAGGCGATGTAGCCGAGGAAGACCCTCCGCTCGTCCTCCTGGAACGGGACGTCCTGGCGGAGGAGCGTCTCCGCGAATCCGTAGATGGACGTCAAGGGCGTACGGAGCTCATGTGAGACGGTCGTGACGAAATCGGACTTCATCTGCTCGAGGACTCGCTCGGTCGAGATGTCGCGGAACGCGAAGATGCGCCCCGAGACTACGCCGGCCGGATCGCGCATGATCGCCTCGGTCACCGACAGCCAGACTTCGTCGTCGCCGCGCCGGATCGGCACGAGACGGTCTCCCAACTCTTCGACCCCGGCCTCGTCGCCCGATCCGAGCGTGCGCTGGAGCACGCGCTCGGTCGTACGGCCTACCGCGTCGGTGCCCGCAACGCCGGTGATCCTCGAGGCGGCGTCGTTCCAGAGCACGACCCGTCCTTCGCGGTCGACGGCGACGATGCCGTCGGCGATGTTGGCCAGGATCGCGACGCTGCGCTCTTTTTCGAGCGCGACGCGCTGGTACAGCTCGGCGCTTGCCAGCGCCGCCGAGGCGTTGGCCGCGAGCGCGCCGAGCGCCTCGGCCTCGTCGGGATGCCAGCTGCGCGGTCGTCTCGCATAGACGGACAACACCCCTTGCGGGCTCCCCTCCGAGCCGACGAGCGGTACCGCCAAGAAGGCCCGGTACCCGGCGGCGATGGCAGGGTCTTCGGCCGCCGGACCCTCGTCCTCCACGTCCCCGACCGCCACCGGCGTCCCGGTCTGAATCGCATCGGCCGCGGCCCAGCCCGTCGTAGGGGACCGCGACTCGAGCAGATCGTCCGTAAACTCGCCGCCCGCCGCGCTGACGACCAGCTCGTTGTCGTCGAGGAGGCGCACGACCGCAGCGTCGGCGCCGAGCAGCGCGGGCGCTTGCGCGACGATCTCGTCGAGAACCGCAGCCGGGTCGAGCTCGGTGGCGAGCAGCGTCCCGGTGCGCGCGAGCTGCTGTGCGAGTGCCCGAGCCCGCCGCTCGCTTTCGTAGAGCTCGCTCCGCTCGAGGGCTCCGCGAGCCGTGCCCGCCAGGTTCTGCGCGAGCTCCAGGTCGTAGTCGCTGAAGCGCCGCCGGCCGTCGAAAAAGACCACGGCGAGCCCCGTGCGTCTGCCGGGTGCTTCGACGGGCACGGCCAGCACGGCGCCGTATCCCGCCGAAGCGGCGGCGTCCCGCCACGCTGGCTCGAAGCGGTCGTCATCCCCAAGGACCGGCGCCGCGATTACGACGCGGTTGCGCGCACACGTCACGAGCGGCTCCGCGACGGCTGTCCTGAGCAGACTTGCGACCTCCTTGGGCAAGGCGTGCTGGGCGACCAGCTCGAATCCTTCCTCGCCGGGCATCAGCAGGCCGGCGGAGCTGCCGCCGAGCGCTTCGGCGGCGGCGCGCGCAACGGCGTGCAGCGTCTCCGCCTGGGAGATGGGAGTCGCGAGCAGCGAAGCGATGTCGTAGAAGGCCCGCTGGATCCCGGCCTGCCTCGACCGTTCCTCGAAGCTCTCGGCATTGCGAAGCGCGAGCGCTGCGAGCGTCGCGAACGCCTCGAGCAGCTCCGCGTCCGAGCTCGTGAACGAGCGCTCGGCGTCGCGCGTGCCGACACCGAGGACGCCCCGGGTCTGGTCCGACCACATCATCGGCGCCACGATCGCCCCGGCGAAGCCCGCATAGGCCTCGTGTGGAACCGCCACGGCGAGATCCGAATAGGCGCCCGAGAGAGCGGGCGCGCGGCTTTCGATCGCCTCCCCCGCGAGACCGCGGTCGGAGGCGAACTCGAAGCCGACGAGCTCCGGCGCGAGCCCATGCACGGATACGCAGCTGAGCGTCCCGCGTACCGGATCGAGCAGGTAGCAATCGGCCGCTTCGCAGTCGAGCAGCCGCGCCACCTCGTCGACGAGCCGCTGCAGCACGACCTCGAGCTCGAGCTCGCTGGTCACGACCTGCGCGGCGCGCAGGAGGGATGCCTGCTCGCGCAAGCGGCGCCGGTTCTCGTCGAGCAGGCGTGCCGAGTGGATCGCGAGCGCGAGCTCGCGCGCGACAGACTCGACGAGCGCTACCTCGCTCTCCGTCCACGGACCGGCCGTCGCCCGATGGAGCCCGAGCACGCCCACGGTCCTGTCGAACGCGGCCATCGGCGTCGCGATCACCGACTTCGTGCCGAGGCGCCGAAGCGTCTGGGCGGCGCGCTCCGGCTCCTCGAGCTCGGTCGCGCTCTCGACGTCCGAAGCGACCACCGTCCTTTGGCGTAGCGCCGCCAGGTTCGCAAACGGGAGGTTCTCGCCCTGCGGGCCGATCGGTTGCAGGCCCGACGCGTGCCACTCGGCCGCGAGCCTCAGCGACTCCCCAGGGCCACCCAGCCGGATGAAGCACCGACTGGCGCGGAGCGCCCTCCCCACCTCGGTGACTGCGATCCGAGTGCCGTCGGCGAGCTCTTCGACCGAGCGGACCCGGCGTGAGATGTCGGCGACCAGCCGCTCGCGCGCGAGTGCCTCGTCGAGCGCGCCTGCCGAGCGCGTCCGCTCGAGCGCGAGCGCCGCCTCGGCAGCCAGCGACTGCATCAGCGTCACCTCCTCGCTCGAGAAGGAACGCTTCGCCGAGGTGGGAGCGGCGACGAGGACGCCGATGATCCGCTCCTCGACGATCAGCGGAATGAAGGCGCCGCTCTTGGCGCCGGTCGCCTCGACGAGACGGGGGCTGACGAGCGGAGATCCGGCGCAGTCGAAGACGACCACCGGAGCCGCCTGGAAGTAGGCGCTCGCGATCCCGGACGGCTCGTCGCGAAGGTCGAGCCGGATGTCGCGCCACCAGTCGAGGTCGCGCCCCTCCGATCGGGCGAGCAGGCCGGTCGCCTGGCCGGCGTCCTCGTCGATCAGCGCCAGCGCGGTGAACTCGATGCTCAGCACCGAGCCGACCTCGTCAAGGAGGACGCGGCCGGCTGCCTCGCGATCGCTCGTCCGCGCCAGGGCATCGGCGATGGCTGCGACCGCGTCCAGCTCGCGACCGCGCACCGAGACGAGCTTCTCGGCCTCGCGGGCGCGCGGCCCGCTGGAGAGGAGCTCTGCCCGCTCGGCCCAGCGGCTCAGGAAGACGATTGCCGGCAGGAACGCGATCACGCTCGCCGCGAACGACGCCCAGAGATGGCCGCCGAGCGCCGCGCCGCTCTCGAGTACGGCCGCTCCCATGATCGCTGCGGGAATCCCGATGCACGGAAAGACGAGGGCCAGCGCAAGCTCGTTCGGGGTCAGGCGTGAGCGCTGGCGCCACAGACCGGGGGCCAGGGCCGCGGTGACCCCGAGGTACGCGAGGGCAACCGCGAAAAGCGGCACCGCGTTGAAGAGAACCGCCTTGCTCTCTGCACTCACTGGGCTCTGGGGATGATAGGAGCCCCAAACTGGGTCGTCGAGGCGTTGATGGAGATGAGTCCCCGATTTCAAAAGATAGGCCGAACGGCCTATTGGCTTGGAGGGTTTCGATCGGTAGCGTCTCTCCCACTGGGCGATGCGCACCCGGGCGGTACCTGGCCATTTGCCCGCGGTGAGCAATTGAGAGGGTCCGCCGCCACGACCCCCCGAGCGGCGGGCCCTTTCTTTATCCGCCGAAAGTGCTGCGCACTTTCGGCGGCGGGCCTAGGCAAACGGCCTGTTCGCGTTGCCGGCGAACGTCCAGGCGCGGTTCGCGAAAAACATCACCACTGTGACCGGCGGAATCGCGACTAGATAGGCGCCCAGCTTGCCGATTCCTGCGCCTTCATGGAAGAGCAGGACGAGCAGGCTCGTTGAGACTGCACCGACCGCCTGGACCGCGACGTAGAGAACGCGCGCGCGCGTCGTGTCGCGGGCGGCGAACGTCCAGCGCCGGTTCAGGATGTAGCCGTTCAATGCTCCGACGGCAAAGCCAAGGAAGGCCGCGAGAACGTACGGCGTCGAGATCGCGAGCAGCACCCGATAGGCGACGAAGCTCAGGAGCGTGTTGCTGAGGCCGACAACGAGGAAGCGCGCGAACTGGCCGTGGATCGGCTCCGCCCTCCTACACGCGAACGCGGCGGTCCGCCACGATCGCGCGCGGCGGCAGCTCGGGCGCCTCCGGGAAGTTCTCCAGCTCGCCGATCACGTACAGCGGCCGCCGCTTCACCTCGGCGTGGATGTCGCCGATGTACTCGCCGATCACGCCGAGGACGATCAGCTGGATGCCGCCGATGAAGGTCGTCACCACGACAATCGACGTCCAGCCCGGCACCTCGTAGAGGCCCGACAGCTTCACGATGATGCTCCAGATCCCGTAGGCGAACGCCACGAACGAGACGAAGAAACCGAGGTTGAGCGCGGCCCGCAGCGGGGCCGCCGAGAAGCTGATCACCCCGGTGGCCGCGAATCGCAGCATCTTCCGTAGCGGGTACTTCGTCTCGCCGGCGAAGCGTTCTTGCCGGGTGTAGACGATTCCAGCCTGCCTGAGCCCGATCCACGAGAACATGCCTCGGACGAACCGGTTGCTCTCCCGCATCCGGTTGAAGACGTCGAGCGCCCTGCGGTCGACCAGCCTGAAATCGCCGGCGTCGACGGGCACCGGCACCTCCGAGATCCGGTTGAAGCCGCGATAGAACGCCGCGGCGGTCGCCCGCTTGAAGCGGGTCTCACCTTCGCGCACGTCTCGCACGGCGTAGACGACGTCGTAGCCCTCGCGCCAGCGCTCTGTGAGCTCGAGCACGACCTCGGGGGGATCCTGGAGGTCGGCGTCCATGACGATCACGGCGTCTCCGGCCGCGACGTCGACGCCGGCGGTGAGCGCGATCTGGTGGCCGAAGTTGCGTGACAGCCTGAGCAGGCGAAGCCGCGGCTCGTCGCGTGCTGCCTCGACCATGCGCGCCCAGGTCTGGTCCCTGCTCCCGTCGTCGACGAGGATCGCCTCGGCGTCGCCGTCCAGACGATCCATCACGTCGGTCAGGCGAGCAGCGAGCTCCTTGATGACCCCTTCTTCGTTGTAGGCCGGTACTACCAGTGAGTAGGTGGGCACGACCCAGCCCCTTCTGCGCGCCACATCGGGATGCCGCAAGTGTAGGGCCGGTGTCGGCTGGGCCGTCTGGTCCAATCCAGTCGAGGTGACCGACCACCGCGCCGACAGCGCTGTGATTGCGGATCGAGAGCCGGCGTCGTCGGCGGACGGGCGGCTGGTCGAGCGGCTCACGTGGAAGCTCGACTCCGGCGCCGGACTGGTCGCCATGTTCACGGTCGCGCTGGTGCTGCGACTCGCGATCGTCCCTCACACAGGCTTCTACGGCGACCTCGGGCTGTTCAAGCAGTGGGCTATCCGGCTCTACGACGTGGGGCCGACGCACTTCTACGCACATGGAGAGCTCCAGGACTACCCGCCGGGCTACCTCTACGTGCTCTGGCTGACCGGGACCCTCTTCGCCTCGCCCGGCTATCTCGTTCTGAAGCTGCCGGCAATCGTCTCCGATCTCGGCCTGGCCTGGATCGCGGGGACGTTCGCAGCGCGGCTCGCGCCCGAGCGAATGACCCGGCGCTGGCCGGTCAGAACGCTCGTCGCAGCCGCCGTCCTCTTCAATCCGGCCTTCTTCGGGGTCAGCGCGATCTGGGGTCAGGTCGACTCGGTACCCGACCTGTTCGTCCTGTCGTCGCTGCTGCTTCTGCTGACCGGCGATCGGTCCGTGCCTCGCGACGCCGGAGCTTTGCTGCTCTTCGGCATCGCACTGTCGATCAAGCCACAGGTCGCCTTCGTGCTCCCGGCGATCCTGTACGCCCTGTACCGGCGGTACCTCCACGGCCGAGCGCGTGACGAGCTTCTCGCCGGTGTGCTCCGGATAGCGGCGGTGGGCGCTCCGGGGCTCGTTCTCTGGGCGGTCTCAGGCCTCCCCTTCGGGCTGGGTCCGATCGAGCTCATTCGCTTCGACCGGCACTCCACCTCGATCTACCCGGTCACGAGCGCGAACGCGTTCAACATCTGGGGCGCCGTCGCGTTCTGGCGCAACGACTCGTCCGGCGCCAACGTCGTGAGGGTCGCCGGAGTCCCGGCGCTCCACGTCGCGACGGTCATCTTCCTCGTGGGCCTGGCGTTCGTGCTCTGGCGCGTCCACCGATCGCTGAATCGCGGCGCCGACGAGGCCCGTGTCATTGCGACGTCAGCGGCAGTCGTCAGCCTGATCGGCTTCCTCACCCTGACGCGGATGCACGAGCGGTACATGTTTCTCGCACTCGTCTGCCTGACGCCGCTCGTCGTCAACCGCGGGCTTCGGCCCTGGTACGCGGCGCTGTGCCTGATCTTCGTCGTAAACCTCTGGTTGCCGTACGGGTCGCAGTGGAGCTGGTCGACGCCGTTGCACCCGGAGCCCCTCTTCAACTGGGTTTTCGGCACGGCGACCGACGCCTGGCAAAGGCGAGCCTGGTCGCTCGCCGTCGTGGCGGTCGGGCTGGCGACCGCGTTCGTCACCCTGCGCTGGGCCGAGCGTCCGGTGCGGCAACGACAGGCCTGATCTACGCCGCGGCCGCAGCGGCCGCCGCCGCCTCCGTCGCGTCCGCGATCTCACGAACGACTTCGACGATGTCGCGGTTCGCGTTGAAGGTCCGCCGCTGCCGGTCTGCGCCGTTGCCTCGTGCGAGGATGTCGCGAACGCCCTCGAGCTCGCGCTCCGAGCCGAGCTCCCGCGCGTGCGGCTCGATGTCGCGCAGCGTCCGGCGGATCAGTTGCGCGACCGGGACACGGTTGCGACGACCCGTGGCCAGGTCCATTACCGGCGCCTCGAGCCCGTAGCGGGCGGCGAGCCACTTGTTCTCGGTCGTCAGGATCCGGTGGTAGGACGGGATCTCGTTGCCGCTCTCGTATCGTTCGCAGTAGTGCTTGACGAGCGCCTGGCAGTACGCCGCCAGCGCGACGGCGTCCTCGACCCGGGTGACCGCGTCGCAGATTCGGATCTCGACCGTCCCCAGCCGGGGGTGTAACCGGATGTCCCACCAGATGTGCGTGTAGTCCGCGATGCAGCCCGTCTTCTCGAGCTGGCCGACGACCTCCGCGTAGTCGGCGTAGTCCCGGAAGCGTGGGGGCGGCCCCGAGCGCGGGAAGGCCGCGAAGACGATCTGCCTGATCGACGAGAGCCCCGTCGCCTCGCCGCGCCAGAATGGCGACGACGCCGAGAGCGCCAGCAGCTGCGCGATGTGCGCGAGCAACCCGTTGACGACCTGGATCGCCTTTTCGGGATCATCGACCGCGACATGGATGTGGAGCCCGAAGATCAGCTCGCGGCGCGCGACGTACTGCATCTGGTCGATCAGGTGCCGGTAGCGGTCTTTCGCGGTGATCCGCTGCCGTTCGAAGAGGCTGAACGGGTGCGTTCCGGCCGAGCCGACACGGAGGTTGTCGGCGCCGGCGATCTCGGTCACGTAGGAGCGCAGGCGCCGGAGCTCGCGGTCGACGTCGGACGCGGTCCGGCAAACCGGAGTGGCGATCTCGAGCACCGACTGCATCAGCTCGGGGTTGACGTGCGTCTCGAGCTCGTGTCCGGAGATGGCGGCGAGAACCGTGTCGATGTGCTGGACAAGGTCGAACGTCTCGCCGTCGAGCAGCATGTACTCCTCCTCGACGCCGAGCGTGTACGGCTCGCTCTTGCCGAACGCGTGGTCGAGGACGCTCCCCCCCGGCGCGAAGCTCTTGCCGGTGATCGTCGCCGGATAGATCTGCTTCATGCGGGAAGTATTCCCTCTTTAAGCGCGGATTCAGCACGCCTTAAGCGCATCGGCGCAAAATGGCCCCTCGCGAAGCGGAAGGAGACGGCGACTGTGGCACGCGGCAGCGCGTTCGACGGACACTAGAAGCAAGAGTCCGCACTAAGATCGCGGCGCGTGGAGGCGCTGCGGCAGGTCGAGGAATGGCCCGTCCGGCGCGCGGCGCTGGGGGTCACCTCGGCCGAGGGGACGATCGCCCGTCGGGGCGACGCCACCGCGCCGCTGCCGTGGGCCTCGGTGACGAAGCTCGCGACCGCGCTGGCGGCCCTCGTCGCGGCCGAGGAAGGCGTGGTCGACCTCGACGAGACAGCGGGGCCGCCGGGATCGACCTTCCGCCATCTCCTGTCGCATGCCTCGGGGCTGCCGCCGGAGGGTGAGACGCCGATCACCAAGCCCGGCGCCAGGCGGATCTACTCGAACGCGGGCTTCGAGGTGCTGGCCGAGCAGGTCGCCGCAGCCGCGGAGATGCCGTTCGGCGATTACCTTCGGGAAGCGGTGCTCGCGCCGCTCCAGCTCGCCGCCTCGCTCGACGGCTCCCCGGCGTCCGGAATCGTCGGCGCGCTCGGGGACCTGGTCGCCCTCGGCCGAGAGCTTTTGCGTCCGACCCTGATCGCGCCCGAAACGCTCGCCGAGGCGACTGCAGTCGCCTTCCCGGGGCTATCGGGGGTTCTGCCGGGGTTCGGTCGCATGGACCCGAACGACTGGGGGCTCGGGTTCGAGCTTCGCGACGCCAAGCGTCCGCACTGGACGGGGAGCCGAAACTCGGCAGCCACCTTCGGCCATTTCGGCCAGAGCGGCAGCTTCCTCTGGGTCGACCCGGAAGCCGGGATCGCATGCGCGTGTCTGACGGACACGAGGTTCGGCGACTGGGCGAAAGAAGCGTGGCCACGGCTCTCTGACGACGTACTCGACGAGGTCGGCGCAAGCGACGCACCTCTCTAGCCGCTCAGGCATGCTGGGATGGTGGCGGACCGGAAGCGGCGACACGCGGCATGGCTCCGCATCGCCCTCGCCGCGCTCCTGATCGGCGCCGGAGTCAGCGCCGCCGCGGTGTGGGCGGCCGACCGCGACCACGACGACGGTGCGCCTTCGGGTCAGCCGGCAGCCGGCAAGGGCAGTCGACGCGCCTCCGAGCCTAAGCAACCGCTCCGTATCCGCGCGCGCCCGGCCGGCTCGCTCGCGGCGCCGCTCCAAGACGCGGCGATGGCATCTGTCGGCGGCAAGCTTCTCCTTCTCGGAGGGCTCGACGCCGCGGACGGCTCGACCGCGGACATCCGCACGCTCGTGCGAGGGCGTGAGCGGACGATCGGCCGCCTTCCGACCGTTTTCCACGACGGCGCCGCGGTGAGGATCGGGCGCTTTGCCTACGAGTTCGGCGGCGGGGACGGCATCCGCCAGCTCGATCAGATCCTGCGCGTCGATCCGAACACCGGGGCCGTCAAGCGGGTTGGGAAGATGCCGGCCCCGAGCAGCGACCAGGCCGCTGCCGCCGTCGGCGACGAGGCCTACGTGGTCGGCGGGTACACGGGGTCGACGTGGCTGAACACGATCGTCGCCTGGCGCCCAGGCGCGCCCGCGCACGTCGTGGCACGGCTACCGGTTCCGGTGCGCTACGCGGGTGTCGCCGCTGCGGGAGGTAAGGTCGTGATCGCGGGCGGATCGCTCCCTGATGGGACAGCTAGCCGTGCGGTCTACGTCTTCGATCCGGCTTCCGGCGATGTGCGGCGGCTGGGGAGCCTCGCGGCGCCTACAACGCATGCCGCTGCGGCGGCAATCGGCGATCGCGTGCTCGTGATCGGTGGCCGCTCTGCAACGCCCAACACGCCGACCGCAAGGATCGCGGCGATCGACCCGCGGCGCGGCTCGATTCGCCTCGCCGGCCGGCTGCCGCGAGCCGTCTCGGACGCCGCCGTCACCGCTACAGGCCGCGGTGTCCTCGTCGCCGGCGGCCGCGGTCACGCGCCCGTCGCGGAGCTGACGACACTTGCCCCGGCGAAGCCGTCGAGGCACAGGGCCACACACCGTCTAAAGCGTCTCTCCGTCAACGTCTACGCGCACGACGGGCCCAATGCGCTCAGCTCGGTCGTCCGGAGCGTGCCGCCACGCGTCTACGTCCCAAATAGCGCGAGCAACAGCGTCGACGTGATCGATCAGCGGACGTTCAAGATCGTTGGCCACTATCGCGTCGGCCTCCTCCCGCAGCATGTAACCCCCTCGTACGA
>Ga0075421_100010098_pt1 | contig 11649 bp, 6 predicted proteins | sample SoiMetdeltSBSDD5_FD_75292 | JGI IMG/M metagenome (GOLD analysis project Ga0075421, IMG submission 75292) | Bulk soil microbial communities from a Populus tree surrounding site in Tennessee, USA - Soil MetaG P. deltoides SBSDD5 | ecosystem: Environmental > Terrestrial > Soil > Tree plantation...
GACTTTTATCGAGTGGACGATGAAGGGCAATAAGCCCTTAGTGAGGGGCGATTACGCGCTCTACAACAGCTTTTTCACGACACTGCCACGGCCAGAGGATTTCTGGGAACGTCTCGCGATGGCTTGCTTGCCATCGGTATTCCTTCATTACAGGTTCATGGCGGCCGTGAAGCATTTACTGCTCACAGGCACAAAACACGACGTCCGGCGTTTGTACCCCGACCTGGCTAACGACAATCCATTTCGATCCGACCGCACTCCCGGCCAACTATTCCAGGACTTCTGCGAGTCAAACTGGGAACGTATAGTGACGATGGCAAGGAGCCGTGATGTCCAGATTAACAAAGTGGGGCGGTGCGCGCTGTTCACACCGCTATTCGCGGAGGCCCACGTGCGCTCCGGACGCAAGCCGCTTGCGTTGATCGAAGTCGGTGCGAGCGCGGGATTCGGAATGCTTTGGCCACTTCTAGGCTATGACTACGGATCAAGAGGGCACCTCGGCGTGGAAAAAGCCCCATTGATCTTGCACTGCCGCGTTTTCAGGGGGAGGACGTTCCGAATTCCTCCGGCCACTCCTCCTATTGAGCGACAGATCGGCCTCGAATTGAAACCATTTGATCTTTCAAACAATGACGATGTTTACTGGTTGCTTGCTTTAACAGCGCCAAACAACATCATTAATCAAGAGCAGATCCGTGCGGCCATTTTATTGGCGCAGAATCATCCGCTTGACGTTCGTTCCGGTTGCGTACTGGATAACCTGGAGGCTGCTTTTCGAGAGATCCCCGCTGACGCTGCGTGTGTCCTCTTCCACAGCCTAACCACTCACCATCTTCAGGAACAGGGAAAGCTTGACCGCTATCAGGAAATGCTGCGTGCTCTGTCGCGCAGCCGCGACTTCTTTCAAATCACCGTCGAATGGGATTCCTTCCACGAAGGCTATGGCAAGCCGATACCCACGCGCTTGCATCATTGGACAAAAGGAAGCTGCGACACTACCGTGTTCGGAGTAGCCGATCCAGCTGCTGACGGCCGCTGGTTCATCTCTGTCTGAGTATAGTATCGCCGCGGCAAATCACCCCAATACTTCGGGTGATTTCTTCTCTCCAAACGCTTCGGCGAAAAATGCAGGCATCCTGATCACAACCCTGCTGGTTCAACGCCCGATTGGCGCAGCAGACTGGCGCCATGAAAACAACAGAACCGAATCGATTTGAACCACCCAGGGCATCCCCACTCCTCGAAGATGAACGCTCCAGAGCTTCCTGCGAAACCAGTGCGGCGGGGGAGGAGAAATGGATAAGGGTCTTGGTTGGGAACCAATGCGTAATCTGGCCGGCCCACGCAGTCAGCGAATTCAACGATTACGAGGCCGCCCACTAACTAACCACCGATGACGGAAACTATCCAGTTTGTCGGTCAAAGCGAAGTCGCCTGCGCAGTTCTGATATTCAGCATCGCCTTCGGCGAAGCCTTCGTTTTCACTTCCTTTTTACTGCCGGGGACCCTGCTAACAATCGGTTTCGGCGGCCTCGTGAGAACCGGCGCACTTCCTCCGTGGATTACAGTGGTTACGTGGGCCGGGACTTTCCTCGGAGACGTTTGCAGCTATCTCCTTGCAAAACGAGTTGGCAGTTGGCTTCGGAAGGTCCGCAGACTCGCACCCATTCTCAACCGTGGTGAAATCGCGTTTTCGCGCCGGCCTGTCTTTTTCACGTTCGCGAGTCGGTTTAGCCCTTACTTGAAGAGCACCGCACCAACGCTCGCCGGATTGTCGAAGTTCCCGCTTGCCGCTTTCCTGATCCTCGACATAGCGGCGTCAGGACTTGATGCTGCGTTCTTCATTGCCATCGGGTACGTCGGAACAACGATCGCTGTCGAAGCGGATGCCACCCATCGCGTCGCGAGTCTCGTTGGCTTGGCTACAGTCTGCGCTGTCGTGTATTTGCTAGTGCGGGAATGCTTACGGGCTCCGGTCAGTTGTCAGCGGGCACACGGTTCCCAAAGCAAAAGGCGCGGCTTGCCGTTCAAATTCCGCTGTCTGCTTTTAATGGTGCCTTGGAACATCTGCGGCTGGGTGGAGGAGTGGTTGAATTTCTGGAGTCGGAACTGCATTCGTCGGACGGCAGTGCGCTGCCTGTCGAACGCGCAAATCGGCGACATTGTGCTCTTGGCGAGAGCCTATTCGCCACCTTGGGGAGGCATCTGGACTCATGCCGCCTTGGTGACAAGCGTACACGGAGGAGGGCTGATCACGCATGCTTACCAGGACCGTGTGGTGGAGGAATCCTTCGCGAGTCTGCCCAAGCGTTGCCGGATGTCCTTGATTCGCGTGCAAGCGACCCCCGATGTGATTGAGCGTGCAGTGGCGGAAGCACGGAAGCAGCTTGGCAAGCGTTTCTCTTTGGCCGCTGGCAAAGCAGGGAACGCAACACCAAACACCTTTAACTGTTCTGCGTTGGTCTGGTTCGCCTTTCGGAGGGCAGGATGTGATTTGGCACCAGCGGTGGAGGGCTTGATTACGCCTCAGGATCTTGCGGACTCAAGCACGGTAAAAGTTGTCTGCGATTTCCAGTGCCCGGATCGATCATCCGGGGGCGACAGCGTCGGCTCCATCGCAACGTGGCCCGCTCATGTATCCCGGCTATGCACGCGGTTAAGCGCGATCTTGCGCACTCGACGGACAGGACGCCTGCTGGCTCGCCTTTTTTCGCTGTTGAAATGAAGGTGCGCCGGGAGGCGTCTTCCAGTTCGTACATCGTGTCGATGCCGAACGTTTGCTCGACATGTTAGCGTGAGGCCAACGGTAGAGGCATGGTCCGTTTGGACCGGAACGTAAGCTACCCAAGTTTGGTTTCCAAGTCCTTGAGAGCTCCCTCGAATACTTTTGTGAGGCGGTGTTTGATCAAATAGACTTGATCAACATTGACGCTCAGCGTTTCGGCGACCTTCGCCGCAGGCACTTGCTTGATGGCCTGGAGATAGAAGATCTGGTAGTGCTTCGAGCTTGATTCCTGTTTTACCTTCTCCAACGCAGCATCCACGATGTGCTTTTCCCATTCATCGTTCCAGATGGCCTCAAGTGCGTTGCCGGCCGGATCAGGCACGCGCTGTTCGATCGGGGTTGAAGTCGTATCGCCGTTTGAGCCAGCCTCCTCTCTTGCGTTTTCGCCTCGGCGGCGCTTCCTGACCTGGTCCGTGATGCGCCAGCGGGTCAGGTTTAACAACCAGGCCTTAAAGGAGCCATACGCCGGGTCCGCCTTGAAGTTCTGCATGTTCTTGCAGACCGACATGACCGTTTCCTGCACGACATCCTGGGCTTCGGGGTGCGTGAGGCCGGATTTGATCGCTACGCCGTAGATAAGCTTCCAATAGGTATCGAAAAACTGACGCCAGCTTTCCTGGTCATCCCAGTTCTTCAACCTTTCGATCAAGGTCCACCGCGTCGGAAGCAGTTCATCCGGATCGTTCTTCATAGTCCCATCTAGTTTCTATCAAGAGACACGGACGCTAACACGCCTTTCTTTCACTGCGCCCCATGCGGCCTCTCACGCAGGGGGCATTGGCCACAGTGTGGGGGGGGGCAGAATGAATGTGAACCAATTGAATCTATCACCGCGACTGACTCGAAAGGCGGGTTGACTTTCGTTTCTTAATCTGAGAGAAGTAAGCGATCCCAGAAGCATGCGACGGTCTGCTTGTCGCGAGTTGTCCTTAGACTCGCAACAAAGGTGGCTCTCATACATGATGGAAGCCTCCGCTGATGTTCGGCCCAGAGAATCTATTGATCGGAATCGAGGAGCGTGTGGGAAGGGAATTATGACGGCCTCTTTACCTGTCCTCAGATCCTGTCTCTTCTCGTATTTCGTGCCTCATGGAATTCGGCTCGTCGTGAGATTCTTATCCGCCTGGGTGGTTCTTGTGGTTTTCTGGGTTAGTTCTCCAAAGCTTGATGCGCAAGTTGTCCTCCAATCCCAGGCGACCGATTTGTCCGACGTAACGCCAGGCGTGGATTTGTGGGAGTACACATATTCTATCAGCGGATTCGACTTCCAAACCAACCAGGGTTTCAGCGTCTTCTTCGATGACCAGTTGTATGGTAATCTGCAAAATCCGCGGCCGAGTTCGAGTCCGGACTGGAGCGTCATCACCGTGCAACCGGACGTGATCCTTCACGATCCAGGCTTTCTGGATGCCCTGGCCCTCACGAACTCGCCTTCCACCGTTGTGCCCTTTCAAGTGGACTTTGTTTGGCTTGGACAGGGGGTGCCCGGATCGCAACCGTTCTATATCTACGACTCGACTTTCACTCCGATTAGTTCCGGCAGTTCGGTGATAGTTCCAGAACCCCAAACCTGGCTGCTGGCCAGTTGCGGCACCTTGGTCGTCTGGCTCGCACGCAGAGCAAGAGCAGTGTGCTCCCCAAAGCCGTCCGAATCAAAATAGCATGAGCCAGGGACTCCACGCCGGCCGCTTTCGTCTCAGTTGTCTTGCCTGCTTGCTGGTTTCGAGCGTGGTCATGGGACAGGGCTTCGATGTGGGCAATTATCAGGTCGTGAGCAGTACCCGCGTCGGCCGGACTCTTTTCGAGTACGTTTTGCGGGTCAGCATCACCAATAAGGTGGCCACGGCCCAGGGACTGACCGCGCAAGTTTTCAGCCGTTCCACCAATACCGTCGTCATTCAGGGTAACGTCAGTTTTGGTGACCTGGCCTTCGGGGCCAGCACGATCAGTTCAAATACGATTACCATCCGCCAGGATCGATCGGCAGTTTTTGACCCTACGGCATTGCAGTGGTTCGTGACGGCACAGTCGATGCCGCTGGCAGTGACGATTGATACGCCGGTGAGCGGGTTGCTCACTAATGGGACCAATGTGGTGATCAGTGGCACGGTGGGACCGGCAGTGCATGGCGTGTTGGTCGGCCGAACCAACGCCGCGCTCACAGGTAATAATTTCACTGCGGTTTTTCCGTTGGAGGAGGGCAGGAACATCATCACCGTTCTCGCGACGAATAGCTTCGGCGGTGTCGGCTCCGGGAATGTCACGGTGAACCGGGACACAACGCCGCCAATCCTGAGCGTTGATACACCTGCCAGCGGGGCGGTGCTGGCTTCGCGACAGCTCACGGTGACGGGCCAGATCAACGACGCGGTTCCGGGCACGGTCAACCCCGAGCAGGCAACCGTGACGGTCAACGGATTGTCGGCCACGTTGCTCAACCGAAGTTACTCCGTCGCCGATGTCCTTCTGGTGCCGGGCAGGAACACCATCAATGTGGTGGCGCACGATCGCGCGGGAAATGAAACGCGAAAGCAGATCGAGGTGACATTCCAGGATCCAGCCAGCCAGAAACGTTTGGTGGCGCTAGGCGGCGACGCGCAATCGGGAATGGTCGGAACTCTTCTCCCGCAGCCGTTGGTGATCGAATTGGTGGATGGCGACGGGGTGGCGCAGACCAACCAGCCGGTCACGTTCACCGTCAGTCGCAATGACGGCACACTGTTCGCGTCGCCGGAGTCCGGCCGCAGCTTGATCCTGCGCACCGATGACAAAGGGCAGGCCAGAGTTTCATTTATGCTGGGCACGCGGACCGGCTCGGGGAACAACCAGGTGGAGGTTACCTCGCCCGGAGTGAGCGGCAAGTTGCTCTTCGGCGCGAATGCCTTCGGCTCCCCTCCGGCGAAGGTTTCGCCTTTGATTCCGGAGACGCAGGTGGGCGAGGTTGGCAAGCCCTTGCCCCAACCTTGGACTGCGTTCGTCACGGATGACGGCGGCAACCCTGTCTCCGGCGCACCAATCATGTTTATGGTATTCCAAGGGGACGGTAGAATCGCCGGGGCCACGACCGTAAGCACCAACACCGATAGCGACGGCCGCGCGTCCGTGGTCCTTACGCTCGGTCAGGCGGCCGGAGTAAACAATAATATCGTCTATGCCATTGTTCCGGGAGTGACCAACTCCTCAGCGGTCTTCACCGCGTCAGCCCAGGTACCACAAGCCGTAAAAGACACGCGAGTAGTCGGCCTCGTGCTCGATCATGCGAACCGGCCAATGTCCAATATCCTTTGCATCATCTATCGCACCACGCTTGCAGCCGTCACGGATGCGCAGGGTCAGTTTGTGATTTCAAACGCCCCGGTGGGCGCAATCCGTTTATTCGTGGATGCGCGCGACCGCGGTTATCCGGGCGAGTGGCACACGCTCGAGTTCGATCTCGTGACGGTGGCGGGTCGGGACAACAGCGTGGATCGCCCCATCTACATGCTTCCGTTGGATGCCGAAAATGCAGTCATTGCTGGAGGTGACCAGGACGTGACGCTGCACTTGAAAGGGATGCCAGGAGCGACAATGACTGTGTTCGCGCATTCGTTGCACGACTCTGCCAACCAGCCATTCACGAACCAGGTGACTTGGACGCAGGTGAATGTGGAGCGGATGCCGATGGCGCCGCCCTTGGGTTCCCAACCCCGGCTCGTCTGGACGGTCCAGCCCGCCGGCTTGCGTTTCAATCCGCCGGCGAGGATCTGCATTCCCAATGTAGGTGCGCCGGCCGGGCAGCTCCTGGAGATGTTCGGTTTCGACCACGACCTCGGCGCATTTGTCTCGCTCGGCACCGCAACGGTCACTGCTGACGGATCAGAGGTTTGTTCCGATCCAGGTTTCGGTGTGACGAAATCCGGGTGGGGCCATTTCAGCCCGCCGCCGCCGCCGTGCACGCCGGTTTGCGGCCCAGCGCCGGCGGACACGCCATGCGTTCACTACGAAACTATCCCTCCCGCCAGCAAGTGTGACTGCCCGACATATAAGGCGGTGGCCAAGGATGGCCCTTGCGATGACGACGGAGATCCATGTACCAGGGATATCTGCAGGAACGGTATCTGCTTCCACGAGGATATTGAGCCGACATTCAGCATTTCGGTGATTCCTTACGCAGTCAGGCCCCAGGCCGTAACGACGGTGACGGTAACTTTGCAGCCTCCGTGCCCCAACATAACTGCCAGCTTCCGCGCAGAGGCTGTCATGAACTCTGGTGGCCATTCGCACACCGGCAACCGCCCCGTGGGAACGTTTAGCGCATCGACTCGCACGACCGGTATAAACGGAACCTGTCAGGTACGGTACACAGCTTCCAGTTTTGGCGGCGTTGAAACTATCATTGTCACCGTTGGAGGAACGGAGCGACGCGCAGACTTGGACGTCAGAGTGCCGGGTCTTGTAGCGCTAGGCGGCGGGGCGAACTACGACCTCATCGGCTGGACGCCAACGCATCCTGATAATCACTATGGCACCCCTACTGTAGTTGCGGCGATAGCCGCTATCGCCAATGACTACCATAACGCGTTTCCTCAAGCTCAAGTACTGCACATAAACGATATGAGTCTGGAACGCGGTGGTCTTTTTGACTGGCAGGCTACGTGGGCGCGCCCTCATCAGACGCACAGAGAGGGAAGAGATGTCGACATCCGCCTTGCGACGATACCTGTGGCTAATCGCCCGACGTTTATCACGATTTGTATTAATCATGGTGCGTTTCCAGCCATCCACAACGGAAATCACTACCACTTAGATTTTTAGCCAGGATGCAGCAAAACGGGACAATCTTATGTGTGCTTCTGCCATTTGCGTTCGGCATGACTGCATTCGCTGCCGAGATAGCCCCTGTCGCGCGGCTGCAGAGGAAACCCCTTGAAAAGCCAATCTTAGGTCTTGAAACGAATGCACTCAATTTTCAAATTAGATCGAAGGAGTCCGATGCTGAATTCGTGATCACGTATCCCGCTGGCGGTCGAGAGATCAGTCTTCCCTTCATTCCGGCAACTGGAATTCAAGTCGTTGTCGAAGCGGAAGTAGACGCTGATGCATTCGGAACGTTCACCTACCGTTATACCATCTCAGCCGGTTCGAATAGTGTGCAGCGAGTTCAATCATTGATAGTCGAGTATGCTTCCGCGATCTTTGACGTAAGGACTCCTGAAGGATGGTTTGGAGCGCCACTTTCGTTTAGATCGGCAGTGCATTGGGCGGATGTTCGTACTAACACATTTGGCCTCGGACCTGGGAAAACGCAGTCTGGGTTCATGTTTAAGGCTTCCGCACTTACCGGTGTCGAAGACCTTGCTAAGAACGGAGAAAAGCATTCCGGTTTCTTTTTCCACGCTGGTTCGTTACCCGGTTTAGTTGCCTGTTACGCAAGAGGCCACACCGATCTTTTGAACTTTCCTACCGAACCTCCGGTCGGACTCATGAGATGCTTGCCTAGACTTTTGGAAGACGCAGTTCTTGGCAAAACTGTAGGACCAAGTGCGCTGCCGCAGACCTGTGATGCCCGTGAGTTGGTGAGTAGAATACGGTCCTACATAAAGGAAAGCTTCGCTCAAGGGTGGATAGCTGAAGAGCGTACATTTCTCAGATTTCAAAAACAGATCGACGAAATCGCAGTAGCCTTGGATGCAGACAATCGGACTCATGCAAGAAGCCTCATCAGCCGCGTCGTCGCAGACTCAGAGATTGCAAAGCAACGAAAGGAGCTAGAGGCCGAGGCTTATGCCTTAATCAAGTACAACCTCCAACACGTTGATTCGCTCTTATGAAAGCTCATCAACGAAGGGGGAGGAAAAAACTGCTGCCACGGTCGGTCGAACCGCGAGTGACTCCCTTGAGATTTTGGATCATTGCATACGTTTGCCTCTTAATTCTTTTTTTGTGTGGAAATGCATACGCGCAGACAGACCTAGACGAAAAGATTGAAGATATACCTATTCCTGATTTGCAACTCCGCGCCTCGCGCACGAATATTTTCGTTGGAGAAACGCTTCAGCTAGTCTTGACGGGTGTGTTCAGCAATGGCAGCAACACGGATCTCACTCTCCCAACGACGGGCACAATCTACGAGTCGGCAGATCCCGCAGTGGCAATAGTGAACGGCAGTGGCCTAGTAGCAGCTATTGCCAGAGGTGAAACGAGCATCTCAGGATTTAATGACGGCTTGGGAGCATCCTTGACCGTTGTAATCATAGATCCCTCAGACAGGGATAATGACGGACTGCCAAATGGGTACGAGTTGTCTAATGGCTTTAACCTTGATGATCCGAGCGATGCGGGGGAAGACATAGATGGTGATGGGTTGGCTAATTTGCAAGAGTTTTTGCTGGGTACCAATCCGCGTGTTGAGGATACCGACGGTGACGGAATATCGGACGGCGCGGAGAATTCATCTGGAACGAATCCTCTCGTTTTCGAAGTTCGATTGGACGAAAGCTGCAGAGCGACCATTCTAAACCGCAGCGTCCAGTTCGGTCTCGGTGGAACGTTCGGCATCCCTAATATTCCGTTTGAACCCGGCTATTTCCGCGTCCGAGTCACCTGCACGGCAAATGGCGTCACGACCTATGGTCAGTCAGATTACTTTTTTCTCAATCCAAGCGGGACGACAGTCGTCGGACCGATCATCTACGGCGCGATTTCGCCGTTGCCCGTTGCATTGCAGATTGCCGGTCCCAAGACAAACTTAACTACGAAGGGGGAAACGGTTCAACTTACAGCTACGATTACGCTTCCCGATGGCAGCAGCACCAACGTCAATTTGCCCAGCCAAGGAACGTTTTGGTCTTCCAGCAACCCCAACATCGCCAACATCGATCCGAATGGTTTGGTAACCGCCGTGTCGCGCGGCGCGGTGATCCTGCGGGCGCTCAATGAAGGCGTGCAGGCCACGTTCGCAATCAATGTAATTATTCCCAACGACGCGGATAGCGACGGCATTTCGGATGAATACGAAAATGCCAACGGGATGAACGCCCATGATGCGTCGGACGCGGCGCAGGATTCAGACGGCGATGGGCTGACTAATTTGCAAGAATACCAGTTGGGGACAAACCCGAGGCTGGCGGACACAGATGGAGATGGCGTTTCAGATGGCAACGAAGCCCTGCGGGGCATCAACCCGCTCCGGGCAGACACGGATGGCGACGGACTCGCGGACGGTGCGGAAATTCTGCGCGGGCTGAATCCGCTGTTGGCAGATACGGACGGCGACGGCATATCGGACGGGCTGGAATTGCGATTGGGGCTGAACGCGTCGTTAGCGGACACGACGACGCGACTTCAAGGACGCGTCGTGGACACGAACGGGACTCCGGCGACCGGCGTTACGATCGTCGTGTTCAACATTCTGACAGTCCAGACGGACACGACCGGTTTCTTCTCGATGCAGAATGTTCCCGCTTCACTCGGGCCGATCATCGCTTCGGTACAAATTGTCCGGACAGGCCAGGTCTATGACGGCGCATCGCCGCCGGTGGCGGCCTTGCCCAGCGGCATCACGGACACGGGTACCATTCAACTTCGTCTGAACAGCGGCAATGTGATCGGGACGGTGACAGACCCGCTCAATCGCGCAGTGTCGGGCGCGCTCGTCACGGTGAGCGCCGGCACGGACACGCGCACGGCGACGACGGATACGAATGGCCTGTACAGGGTGAGCAACATGACTGCGGGCAGCCTAGTCGTAACGGTGCGTGATCCGAATTCCGGGTTGCGCGGACGCGCTACTGGCGCGCTGCTCTTGAATCAGTCGGCGACAGTCAATGTGGTACTGGGTCCAGCAGGGTCCATCGCGGGGACGGTCTTCGGGCGTGACGGTGTTACGCCGATCGGTGTCGGGGTGACGGTCACGTTGTCGGGTTCGGACCATTTGTCCGCGACCACCGACGAGCTAGGCAAGTATCGGTTCGATTTCGTGCGGTTGGGCACGTTCACCGTGGATGCCACCGATAGCACCGGCAGCCACGGCCGGGCAGCTGGCAACATCTCGGCGACGGCGCAGGTGATTGTGTCGGACATTTCCTTCCTGGGCCGGGGGACGGTGAAAGGATTGGTGCGAGACGGCGCGCTCAACCCCGTGCCCAGCGCGAACGTGAGCCTTTCCAGCCTTAGCGTGTTTGGCGGCAGCGCCAACGCGGTGAGCGACGGCGGCGGGCGGTTCAGTTTTTCGAATGTGTTCGTCGGTCCCTTCAACGTCGCGGCGCAGGACCCAATTACCCGCTTGGCCGGATCTGGAACAGGAGTGATCGATCAGGAAGGCCAGACCGTCACCAACAATATCCTGTTGGCAGCTTCAGGCACGATTACGGGCACGGTGTTTCTGGCGAGTAGCACCACGCCTGTAGCTGGCGCGAACGTGGTGCTCTCGCCCACGGGTTTGCGGGCCACGACGGATTCGCAGGGACGCTACGGCTTTTCTTTCATTCCCATAGGGAATTACACCTTGGATGTGAGTGACCTGGCAACGGGAGACCGCGGCAGGGCCGGGGTGACGATTTCCGCGCAGGATGAAGTTCGCATCCAGAATATCAACCTGAACGGCCAGGGTGCGGTGACCGTGACCGTGTTCGATGGCGCCAGTTCCGCGGTCAGCGGCGCACAGGTCACATTGCACAGCCAGAGTATTTTTGGAGGCAGCCAGTCAGGAGTCACGCAACTTGGCGGCACGGTGAACTTCGCGCGAGTGCTGGCTGGGAACTTCACGGTCTCCGCTCATGATCCAGCCACTGGGCTTTCTGGTTCGGGTTCAGGCAGCGTGGGCGTTGGCGGTGAGACCAACGTGACGGTGCAGTTGCAGTCTGCAGGAAGCATTTTGGGAACGG
>Ga0075421_100010099_pt1 | contig 11648 bp, 9 predicted proteins | sample SoiMetdeltSBSDD5_FD_75292 | JGI IMG/M metagenome (GOLD analysis project Ga0075421, IMG submission 75292) | Bulk soil microbial communities from a Populus tree surrounding site in Tennessee, USA - Soil MetaG P. deltoides SBSDD5 | ecosystem: Environmental > Terrestrial > Soil > Tree plantation...
CACGACCTCTACGCCCTGCTGCACGACGATCCGCGACCCGAGCCGGCGGGGGCCTGATGGACGGCCGCCGCAGAGACGCAGCCGCGCGCGGCATCCTGGGTCTTTGCGGGCCGCCACAGCGGGGGCCAGACCCCTCGCCTCCAACGCATCGAACCTTCCGCACCGGTGGACGCGAGGGGTCTGACCCCCGCCACGTCGCCTTCCGTCTCGTGTGCGCACTCATGGTGCTGATCGCAGGTCTCCTCGCCGGCCTCGCGCCGGCCAAGGCGGAGCTCAAGGCCATCGACGTCACCAACGAGGCCGAGCGCATCGATATCTTCGTGCTCGGCGAGTTCCATGCGCCGGGCGACCAGATCACCATCGATACCGTCCCCGACAGCGACGGCGTCACGCAGAGCTGGACCGCCACCGCCACCACACCCGGCACCAAGCCGGGCTGGTTCGCCTTTGCGCTGCGCAACACCACCGACAAGCAGATCGAACGCTGGCTGGTGGTGGACCGCTACAATCCCGCCGCATCGGGCTTGTTCATGCCGGACCTCGATGCCCGCCGCGTCGAGAAGATCGCCTACTCGCGCGGCTACGCGCCCGAACGCATCAAGAGCGATCGCGCCGATGTGTTCCGGATAACGCTGGAGCCGGGCCGCACCGTCACCTACGTGGCCGAGCTGGCGTCGGATCGCTTTACCGGAGTCTACCTCTGGAACCCCATCGAGTACGAGCAGAGGGGGCGAGACCGCTACCTCTTCAGTGGCGTCATGCTGGGCATCACCGGCCTCCTCGCCATCTTCCTCACCGCGGTGTTCGCCGCCAACCACAAGGCGATCTTCCCCTCCGCCGCCGTGTTCGCCTGGTGCGTGCTGGCCTACCTGTGCGTCGATCTCGGATTCTGGCACAAGCTGTTCAGCATTCGGCCCGAGGAGAACGCGCAATACCGCGCGGCCACCGAGGCGGGGATGGCGGCGAGCCTCGTCGTCTTCCTCTACGTCTTCCTGCGGCTGAGCGCCTCCAGCGGCTTCACGCGCTCGCTGCTCGGCCTGTGGATCGCGGTGCAGTCGCTGCTGGTGGCGGCGGCCTTCATCGACCCACGGCTGGCCGCCACCTTCGTGCGCCTCTCCAGCATCATCATCGGCACCACCGGCGCCGCCGTCACCCTGTTCCTGGCGCTGCGCGGGCAGGACCGCGCCCTCTCCCTGGTCCCCACCTGGATGCTGTTCCTGGTCTGGCTGTTCGCGGCCGGGGCCACGCTCTCCGGACGGCTCGCGGGCGACTTCGTCACGCTGGGTCTGATTGCGGGCCTCGTGCTGATCGTCGTTCTGATCGGCTTCACCGTCACGCAATACGCCTTCCGCTCCATGGAGCCGGCCTACGGCACCCAGCCCGGCGAGCAGCAGCTGCGCGCCCTGGCGGTGGACGGCGCGGGGGCCGCTGTGTGGGAGTGGAACGCGCGGCGCGACGAGATCAAGGTGAGCCCCGTCGTCGAGGCGATGCTGGGCCTCAAGGCCGGCCAGCTGTCAACCAAGACCGAGAGCTTCGTCGCCCACATGCATCCGGCCGACCGGGAGCGGTTCAAGCTGCTCCTGTGGTCGATGAAGGAGCGCGCCGGCGGCGAGATGCGCATCGAGTTCCGCATGCGCCACGTCGACAACTCCTACCGCTGGTTCGACCTGGAGGCCGCCAGCCTGCCCACCGCCGACCGCCGCAACCTGCGCTGCGTGGGGCTGGTGCGCGAGACCACGGACGCCAAGCGCGCCCAGGAGCGGCTGCTGCACAACGCCGTCCACGACAGCCTCACGGGCCTGCCGAACCGCGAGCTGTTCCTCGACCGTCTGGCCATCGCCGCCAAGCGCGCCACCCTGGAACCGCTGGTGCGCCCCTCCCTCCTGTTCGTCGACATCGACCGCTTCAAGGCCGCCAACGCCGCTCTGGGCCTTGTGGCAACCGACAGCCTTCTGCTCACCATCGCCCGCCGCCTGGCCCGCAACCTGGGCCCCCAAGACACGCTGGGACGCGTCGGCCACGACCAGTTCGCGCTGCTGCTGCTCAGCCAGACAGAGCCGCGCGAGCTCGCCATGCTGGCCGAGCAGGTGCGGCGCTCGGTGCGCTCGCCGATTGCCATCGGCGGCCAGGAGGTCGTGCTCACCGCCTCGGTCGGCATCGCCATCTACGACGGCCCGGACGAAGACCCAGCCGAGCTGTTGCGCGAGGCCGAGATCGCCATGTACCGCGCCAAGCGCTCCGGATCGGACCGTGTCGAGATCTTCAACACCGAGATGCGCTCCGATCCCGACGGCCGCCTTGCCATGGAGCAGGAGCTGCGCGCCGCAATCGAGAGGAAGCAGCTCAAGGTCGTCTATGGCCCGGTCTTCTACCTCCCCACCGAGTCGCTCGCCGGCTTCGAGGCGGAGCTGCGCTGGGAGCACCCGCGGCTCGGCACGCTCAATCCGGCGCATTTCGTGCCGGTGGCGGAGGAATCCGACCTGATCGCCAAGCTCGGCTCCTACCTCCTCACCCGGGCTGCAGCCAGCGCGCAGCGCTGGCAGCGCGAGCTGCTGCGCCCCGACCAGCCGGTGTTCGTCAGCATGGCCATCGCCAGCCGCCGGCTGTTCCAGCCGGAGCTGATCAACGAGGTCCGCCACGTCCTCGGCCGCGCGGTCATGCCGAAGGGATCGCTACGGCTCGAGATCGGCGAGGCGCTGGTGATGGAGAACCCGGAGCGGGCGCGCGGCGTGCTGGAGCAGCTCGCCGCCGCCGGCGCCGGCCTGGCGCTCGACGAGTTCGGCACCGGCTACTCCTCGCTGTCCTATCTCAACCAGCTGCCCTTCGACACCGTCAAGGTCGACCGCGCTTTCGTGCAGGCGCGAGGGCAGAACGGCAGCGGCGGCGTGATGCTGCGCTCCATCGTGGCGCTCGCCAAGGAGCTGGGGCGCAAAGTGGGTGCCGAGGGGGTGGAGGCCGAGGACGATATCGCCTTCCTGCGCTCCATCGGCTGCGAATACGCCCAGGGCGTCTACTACGGCGAGCTGATGGCCGACCGCGACGTGAGCCAGCTCCTCAAGGTGGTGCGCCGGGCGGAGCGGCGCCAGCGCAAGGCCGCGCGACTGTTTCGCCAGGGCAGCAGCAAGCCCCGCCCCGAGCCTGCCGAGGCTCCGGTCGCGGCGCTCCCCGCGCCGACCCCCATGCCGGCTGCGGCGGCTGCCCGCTCCGCGCCGCCCCCCAGGCCGATTCCCAATGGAGCGCGCCAGCCGGCACCAGCACCGGCACCAGCGAGGAGCGGTCAGGCCCCCTTACCACCGCAAGGTCCCCTTCGCGGTGCACCGCCTGCTGGTGCGCCGCCGCCGCAGCTGCCGCTCCGTGCCGGGCCGGGTGGACGGCCGACGCTGCTCGGGCCGCCCCCGCCGCTCGGTCCTCCGCCGCTGCCCGGCGGCGCGCGTGCAACCCCCCGGCCGGTTCCGTCTCAGGCCCCTGCGGCTGTGCCAGCAGCACCGCGCGCGAGCGGGCCGCCGACGGGCGCTCTGCGGCCCGGTGCTGCGCCGCCTCCGGGTGCACCTTCCCCAAGCGCGCCCATTCCCGCCGGGCCTGCACCGGCCGCTGCGGCCGTGAAGCCGCCCGCCGGCGCGCCGCCCCGGACCGCGGCACCGCCCCCCGCTCCCGCACCTCGTCCGCCGGCTATACCCGCCGGTGCCGCGGTGCCACCCCCCGTCGCGCCTCCGTCGACGGCGGCTCACCGCCCGCCTGCACCGCCAGCCGGCGCCACGCCTCCCTCTCCGCCACAACGTCCGACGGCGCCCGCGGCCGCCCCACCGACGCCGCCGCCCCAGCCGCGCCGCCCCGCACGCCCGGCGCCGGACCTTTCCAAGCTGCCCGCGGCCATCCGCGAAAGCCTGGCCAAGCTCGCCGGCGACCCGGCGCCCGAGGACGACGCCAAGCCGAAGCCCGCCGCGCCGGCGACGGGCACCACGGGGGACCGTTGAAAAAGGTTTCAGGATCAGGAATTAAGTTTCAGGGCAGTCGCTCGGAGCGCCCCTAGAACCTGGAACCTGATCCCTGTCCTCAGGCGTGGCCGGCCTCGGCGACCAGGTGGGAGGGGTCGATGCCGATCTTGGCCAGCGCGCGCTCGTACTTGCGATCGAGATCGCGGTCGAACAGCAGGTCGAGATCGCATGGGCAGTGCAGCCACCCGTTCGCCACGATCTCGTCCTCCAGCTGCCCTTCCCGCCAGCCGGCATAGCCCAGCGCCAGCATCGCCCGGCTCGGGCCCTTGCCGCTGGCGATGGCCTTCAGGATGTCCACCGTGGCGGTCAGCGACACCTCCGCATCGATGGCGAGCGTCGAATCGGCGGCGAAATAGTCCGAGCTGTGCAGCACGAAGCCGCGCCCCGTCTCCACCGGCCCGCCCACATGCACATCCACATCGACGAGGTCGCGCCGGCGGTCCTTAGGCCCGTCGCCGCGCCCGATGCTGAGCTGCCCGAGCAGCTCGGAGAAGCTGATGTGCGGCGCCCGCTGGTTGACGATCAGCCCCATGGCCCCGTCCGCGGTGTGGGCGCACATGTAGATGACCGAGCGCGCGAATCGCTTGTCGCCCATGCTGGGCATGGCGATCAGAAGCTGCCCGTCGAGGTAGCTGCCGTTGCTGCTGTTGTCTGGCGCCGTCATGCCTCCGAGACTAGCGCCGGCGGCCGGGGCCTGGAAGGGGTGGAAACGATAAATCCTGGCGGGATCATCGCGCAGTGTTGAGTTGGCCGGCCCAGCAGAGGCCCTATGCTCCCGGCAACTGCGAGGAGACACCATGAGCACCCTCCGCATGGCCGCCGCCGCGGTGGCGCTAGGCCTTTGCCCCATCGCGCCGGCCCTCATTGAGCCGGCAGGGGGCGAGCCGGCGAAAGATGCAGATGCAGCCTCGGCCTGGGTCGAGCTGCACGCCTCGCGGGCCCGGCTGCTGGCGAGCCGGGCGGGCGCGCCCGGCGGCGTCCGGCTGGCGGGCCTGGAGATCGCGCTGCAGGACGGCTGGAAGACCTATTGGCGCATGCCGGGCGACGCCGGTGTGCCACCCACGTTCGACTGGTCCGGCTCCACCAACGCCGCCAACGTCAAAGTGCTCTACCCGGCTCCGACGCGCATCCCCGAGGCCGGTGGCGAGGTCATCGCCTACAAGCACGCCGTCCTGTTTCCGATCGAGGTCACGCCGCAGGATGCGGCCAAGCCCGTCGCCCTTAAGCTCTCCCTGGAGCTCGGCATCTGCCGCGAGATCTGCGTGCCCGTCACCGCCACCTTCGACCTGTCGCTGCCGCCCGCCGACAAGGCCGCCCGGCCCGACGCCATCGCAGCGGCGGTCGAGCGGGTGCCGCGCCCGCAGGCGAGGCGGCGCCCCTCCGATCCGGAGCTGCGCAAGGTTGCCGTCGCCGACGGCGAGCCAGGTGCCCGCCTTACCGTCTCCGCAGCCTTCCACGGCGCCAAGAGCGGCGACGCCTTCGTCGAGGCGCCCGACGGGCTCTACGTGCCGATGCTGCGCAAGGAGCCGCAGGCCGGCGACGGCACCATCCGCTTCGGTGTCGATCTGTCGGCCGATCTGGCGCGGGACCTCAAGGGCAAGACGCTGACCGTGACGCTGGTGAGCGAGACGGGCGCCTCGGAAGCCCAGTGGAAAGTCCCATAGCCGGTGTGCGCCTGGGGTCGGCCCCCTCGCGCAAGACGTTCGAGCCAACCTGCAACGGTCGTCGCGAGGGGTCTGACCCCGAGCCACCTGACCCGACCCCCACGGCCCGCTTGGCTTGCGCGGGGCGAGCCCTTAAGGTCCGGCTTCAGCTTCACGCCACGCCAGTCGGAGGACGCGCCATGCCCATCAACGTCGGGGATCGCCTGCCGGACACCACCTTCATGACCATGTCGGGGGAAGGCCCCAAGCCCATGAGCACCGCCGATGTGTTCGGCGGCAAGAAGGTGGCGTTGTTCGCCGTGCCGGGCGCCTACACGCCCACCTGCCACGGCCAGCACATGCCGGGCTTCGTGCAGCGCTTCGACGAGCTGAAGTCCAAGGGCTTCGACACCATCGCCTGCACCTCGGTGAACGACGTCTTCGTGCTGACCAACTGGGCGAAGGACTCCAAGGCCGACGGCAAGATCCTGATGCTGGCCGACGGCAGCGCCGACTTTGCCAAGAAGATCGGCCTCGACATCGACCTCGGCGCCCGCGGGCTGGGCGTGCGCTCCAAGCGCTATTCGATGATCGTGGAGGACGGCGTGGTGAAGGCCCTCAACGTCGAGGATGCGCCCCCGGCCCACGACAAGTCCAGCGCCGCCACCCTCTGCGCCATGGCTTAGCTGCCGGAACGGGGTCGGACCCCTCGCACGGACCGATGTCGAGACTCTCGGCTTCCGTCGCGAGGGGGCGCCCCCCGCCTGCGCCCCCTCTCGCGAAACGGTTTAACCATAACTATATTGGCCCCTGCCGGCGCGCCCCGTGGGGTTTGCGCGCTGGTCGGGAGAGCAGCCAGATGCAGCTGTGGCGCAAGGAGCGTGAGGACGACGAGCAGCTGCTCGATGCCTACTCGCAGGCCGTTGTCGGCGTCGTCGAGAAAGTCTCGCCATCGGTGGTGCACGTCAGGGTGCGGGGCACCCGCATGGGCCAGATGGGCTCCGGCTCGGGCACCATCATCGCCCCCGACGGCCTCGTCCTCACCAACAACCACGTGGTCGACGGCGTCGCGGCCATCGAGCTGGCCCTCAATGACGGGCGGCACTTCGCGGCCCGCATCCTCGGGCGCGACCCCGACACCGACATCGCTGTGCTCCGGGCGGAAACGGCCGACCGGCTCCCTGCCGCCACGATCGGCAACTCCAAGAAGGTGCGGCAGGGCCAGGTGGCGGTGGCCATCGGCAACCCGCTCGGCTTCGAGTCCACCGTGACGGCGGGCATCGTCAGCGCCGTCGGCCGCTCGCTGCGCGCCCAGAACGGCCGCCTGATCGGCGACGTGATCCAGACCGACGCCGCCCTCAACCCCGGCAACTCGGGCGGCCCGCTCGTCAACTCGCGCGCCGAGGTGATCGGCGTCAACACGGCCGTCATCGTCGGCGCCCAGGGCATCTGCTTCTCGGTCGCCTCCAACACCGCCCAGCACGTGCTCACCCAGATCCTGAAGCACGGCCGCGTGCCCCGCGCGAAGCTCGGCATCGCCGGCGAGCAGGTGCATCTGCCGCAGCGGATCAAGGCCGCCACCGGCCTCAAGCAGCAGGCCGCCGTGCGCGTCGTCGAGGTGCAGCCGGCAAGCCCGGCCTATGCCGGCGGCATCGAGCCCGGCGACGTGATCGTTGGCGTGGACAAGGAGGTCGTCACCGGCGTCGACGACATCGCCCGCGTGCTCGACGGCACCCGCATCGACAAGCGCGTCTCCATCCACCTCCTGCGCGACGGCCGCCAGCGCACGCTGGAGGTGGTGCCGACGGAGCGTCTGCACGAGCGGTGAGCGGGCCGGTGAGCCGGGGTCAGACCCCTGGCCACTCCATAGCCGTCAGATCGCTGACTCTTCGGCCAGGGGTCTGACCCCGTTCCGATCTATTCCCGCGGCACGATCGGCACGTTGAAGGCGCGGGTCGCGCGGGCGGTCGTCAGCGTGAAGTGCCACCATTCCTTGCGATAGTTGCGGAAGCCCTCGCGGGCCATGGCCTCCACCAGGGTCTGGCGCCAGCGCACCTGCGCCTCCGTCAGGCCGCCGGCGGCGGTGTGGCTCCGCGCATCGAAGCAGTCGTATCCCGTCCCCATGTCGACGCTGGTGTCGGGCGCGCGCGCCCTGGCGGGCCCGGTGCAGGGACCGTAGGCGGCGCCGCGGTCGAACGGGGGGCCCGGCCTGACGGGCAGTTCGACCAGGGTGAGGTCCACCGTGTCCCCGCGCGAGTGCTGCGAGACGGCGGCCACGTAGCCGTCGACGATGAGCCGGCTGCGCTCGATGGCGGGATGGAAGCGCTTCAGCAGCGGATCGGCGGGGGCGGTCTCGCCCTCCCGCACCCAGGCCACGAAGGCCTGCACGGCGCGGCGCGGCCGGTAGCAGTCGTAGACCTTGAGGGACAGCCGGCGCGGCAGCAGCGCCTGCTGCACCCGTGACAGCGCCTCCGCCGTCTCGCGCAGGAGCACGCACTCGGCTGCGCCGTAGCCCGGCACAGGCCGTCCCGTGAAATTGTCGGCGCCGGCATAGCGCATGTCCTGCAGGATGCCGGGGTCGATGTCACGGAGATAGACCAGCGGCTCGGGAAGCGCGCGCGGCGGCTCGTCGCCCGCAGGGCGAGGCATAGCGGGCGCGCCGGGCACCAGAAGAAGGGCCGCCGGCACGAGCGCCCGTACCCACCGTCGCACCGAAGCAGCCCGCGCACTCACCATTCCCATCTGGCCTTCCGATTGCACTATTTTTCCGTCGAGTCCCGCTGCACGCCAGACTATGGATAGAACCGGATCGATTTGTGACCTCGACCGACGCGGCCCGAGAGCTTCAAGAGAACACCATGCCGTCCACCCCGTTCGATTCGGCGATCTTCCGCGATGTCTTCGGCGCGCCGGCCATGCGCGCCGTCTTCTCCGACGAGGCCCTGGTCCGCCGCTACGTGGAGGTGGAGGTGGCGCTCGCCGCCGCCGAGGCGCGCGCGGGGGTAATCCCCAAGGAGGCCGCCCAGGCCATCCGCGCCGGCGCCCGGCCCGAGGCCATCGACATGGCCAAGCTCAAGGCCGAGACCGACCTCGTGGGCTACCCCATCGTCGGCGTGGTGCACCAGCTGGCCAAGCAGGCCGGAGACGCCGGCCGCTATGTGCACTGGGGCGCCACCACCCAGGACATCATGGACACGGCCACGGTGCTGCAGGTCCGCGAGGCATTGGCCCTCATCGAGGCCGATCTGGAGGCCATTGCGGCGGCCCTCGCCGCCCTTGCGTCGAAGCACCGCCAGACCGTGATGGCGGGCCGCACCCACCTGCAGCACGCGCTGCCCGTCACCTTCGGCTACAAGGCCGCGGTCTGGCTCGCCATGATCCGCCGCCACCGCCAGCGCCTGGCCGAGCTGCGTCCTCGCGTGCTGGTCGGGCAGTTCGCCGGCGCCGCCGGCACGCTCGCCTCGCTGGGCGACAAGGGGCTCGCCGTACACGACGCCCTGATGGATGAGCTGGGTCTCGGCCGCCCGGAGGCGCCCTGGCACGTGGCGCGCGATACTCTCGCCGAGACCGTCTCGTTCCTCGGCCTCGTCACCGGCTCGCTCGCCAAGATCGCCACCGACGTGATGCTCATGATGCAGACCGAGGTGGCGGAGGTGTTCGAGCCGTTCGTGGCCGGGCGCGGCTCCTCCTCCACCATGCCGCAGAAGCGCAACCCGATCTCGTGCGAGCTCATCGTCGCGGCGGCAAGGATCGTGCGCGGCCAGGTCGGCCTGATGCTCGATGCCATGCTGGCGGACCACGAGCGCGCTACGGGCCCGTGGCAGCTCGAGTGGGTTGCTGTGCCCGAGGCCTTCCTTGCCGCCGGCGGCGCGCTGCGCCAGTCCCGCTTCATGCTGGAGGGGCTGATCGTGGACGCCGGCCGCATGCGCCGCAACCTCGACCTGACCGGCGGCCTGATCGTGGCGGAGGCCGTGATGATGGCGCTCGCCGTCCACACCGGCCGCGGCGCCGCGCACGACCTCGTCTACGGCGCCTGCCGTGCTGCTCTCGACAACTCCACCACGCTGCTCGCCGAGCTGGAGCGCCTGCCCGAGGTCACGCGCCACCTCGACGCAGCGCGCCTTGCCGAGCTGACCGACCCCGTCAACTACCTGGGCTCCGCTCCGGCCATGATCGACCGGGTTCTGGGCGGGTAGATTTCGGCGAGGCGGGCCCCGCCGGACCGGCTGCCGCGGCGACGAGCCGCAAGCCCCTGCACGCGGAGTGGCGCGATCGCGCCTCGCGCTGCGACAACGTCTCACCCCAATGGGGGATGCCAGCCCGACCGATCCGCCTTATCTGAGCCGTCGGCACGGGGCCGAGGATAAGTGTGCGACGCCGCACCCTTTTGCCGCGCCCGATCTTTCTCTCCAGGTCGGGCGCGGCTTTCTCTCCAGAGTCGCTGAAGACTCGCGGGTCCCTGCCGTCGACAGGCTCGCTCGATCGAGCTGCCACATCGAAGAAGCAAGGGGGCGCAATGGTCAGCGCACGTTGACCGCTTCCCGCTCCCGATCCGTACAACAAAAAACGGGGTTCCAAGAAATGCCGATGACCATGAAGGCCATGGCGAAAGCCGTGGCTGGCCTGGCGCTTGCCTGCGTGTCGTCCTATGCCGGGGCCGGTGCTGCCCGGGCTGAGACCGATCCGGCGAGCATGGCGAAGTATGCCGCCGCCATCCGCAAGATCGAGTCGACCAACCGCTACCACATCACCGCCAACGCCGGCCGCGGCCGCACGGCACTGGGGGCCTACCAGGTCCTCGACACCAACCTCGCCTCATGGACGCGTGCGGCCCTCGGGCGCGCGGTCGGCCAGGCCGAGTTCCTGCGCTCGCCGCATCTCCAGGACCGGGTCTTCCACCATCGCTTCGGGCAGTACGTGAAGAAGTACGGCGCCCACGGCGCGGCCCGGGCGTGGCTAGGCGGCGAAGGTGCCGCGCGCGGCGGCCGCAGCGTCGCCGACCGCTTCGGCAGCACGCCGGACTCGTACGCCCGCAAGTTCACACAGGCGGCCAACGGATGAAACGGAGCCCCCGGCCTGGCGGTCGGGGGCTTTTTCATTCTCGCGCCCGCCGGCCGCGGCAAGTCCGGTCCACATCATCGCTCCCAAAAAGGCGTCATTTCCCGCGCAGGCGGGAAGCCAGTACACAGAACGGCAGTGGGATGCTATCAATGGGCCATGCCCAAGCGGCCGGCCGTCTACATCCTAGCGAGCAAGCGCAACGGGACGCTCTACACGGGCGTAACGAGCGACCTTCCCAACCGCACCACGCTTCACAAGCAGGACTTGATCGAGGGGTTCACCAAGCGCTATGGGGTGCACCGGCTCGTCTATTACGAGATGCACCACACGATGCCCGAGGCCATCCTGCGCGAGAAGCGCATCAAGAAGTGGTATCGCGCCTGGAAGATCCGACTGATCGAGAGCATGAACCCGGAATGGAAAGACCTGTTCGACGAATTCTGGGGCGCGATCCACGAAGGCCCCGCGGATCTGGCCCGCCGCCACATCGGCCGCGACCGCGTCGAGATGTGACCTGGGCTCCCGCCTGCGCGGGAGCGCGGCACGAGGTGAGGCTGCGTGCGTTCGATAGGCGCCATTCCCGCGCAGGCGACGAACGACCTTGTGTAGTCAAGCCGCTCGCTCTCAACAGGCGTCATTCCCGCGAAGGCGGGAACCCAGTGCAGCTCAACACGAGGGCAAGCTCGCAGTGACGCATCGCGCTGAGAACGCGCTGCGCAGGCGACGCCGGATGCCCTTGTTGAGAGTGCACTGGGTCCCCGCCTTCGCGGGGATGACGGTGTGGGGAGGCCGGCGCCGGAAGGCAGCGTGGGCATGCGTGGAGGGGCAGTTTGCGGACGAGGCTGAAGCCGATGACCATTTATGAGGTTGGGGAGATGGCCGATAGCGATGAGCTCGTCGTAGTCGGCATCGCGTTGGATCCTCGCGCCTTCCTTGCACTGGCGTCTTT
>Ga0075421_100010100_pt1 | contig 11648 bp, 11 predicted proteins | sample SoiMetdeltSBSDD5_FD_75292 | JGI IMG/M metagenome (GOLD analysis project Ga0075421, IMG submission 75292) | Bulk soil microbial communities from a Populus tree surrounding site in Tennessee, USA - Soil MetaG P. deltoides SBSDD5 | ecosystem: Environmental > Terrestrial > Soil > Tree plantation...
ACGACGTTCACGGGGAGGGCTTCGGCCCTCCCCGTTTTTTTTGCCGCCGCGACAATCACGGGAACGACGCCACAGAGACACAGAGACACAGAGGAACGCCGAGAGAGAGGCGGGAGCAGTCGGGAGGGAGGCGGGGAGCTCGCCCGAAGCGTGGCCTCGAACGCGCATAGACGGTGGCGTTCGCGTTCGTGGAGCGAGGCGCGCCACTAGGTCTTCATTTCGAGCGGGGGCGCGCCGAGCGTCCCGCTAGGGCGAGCTCCCCGCCGACCACCCGGCAGCACACACGAACGGCGACTCCTCGACCGGCTCCTCGGAGTTGCTATACTCGCGGGATGTTGAAGCGCGTTCTTGTCATCGTGGGGGCCGGGGCGATCCTCGGGTTCGCCTGGAATCAGTGGAGCGGCCGCGGTTTCGAGCTGCGCGCGAACGCCCTCGTGCTGCCCGGCGACGAGGAGATCAAGCCGGCGGAGGCGAAGAAGCGGCTGGACAAGGGAGCGCTCTTCCTCGACGTGCGGCCGGGCCTCAACTACGAGATCGGCCACATCCCCGGCGCGCTGTCCTACCCCCTCGAAAAGTTCGACGAGATGTTCCCGGCCATGGAGCCCAGGCTGCGAGACTCGATGGACATCGTCGTGTACTGCGCCGGCTTCGGGTGCGACGCGAGCCACATGGCGGCCCGCAAGCTGAAGGAGAAGAGCATCCCCGCCGTCGTCCTCCAGGAGGGCTGGCCGGCGTGGACGGACGCCGGCTACCCGACGAAAGAGGGCAAGCAGCCTTGAACCTTCTCCGGCACCGGGTGGTGCTCTACCTCATCGGCCTCACCCTCGGCGGCATCTTCCTCTACGCGGCCTACGACAAGATCCTTCACCCGCGCGATTTCGCGAAGATCGTCTATCACTATCGGCTCATCGGCCCGAGCCAGACGATCGATCCGGCACTGGCGAACACCCTCGCGGTCACGCTGCCGTGGGTCGAGGCGTTGACCGGGCTGCTGCTCGTCACCGGACTCTGGCGGCGCGAAGCCGCGCTCGTCGCCGCCCTCATGCTCGTCATGTTCCTGGTGGCGGTGGGCTGGGCCATGGCCCACGGCATCGACCTGGCCAACTGCGGCTGTTTCAGCGTCAAGGCCGGCGAGGAAGGCAGCGGACGTGCCCTCGGCTGGAAGCTGCTGGCCGGTGATACGGCGATGCTCGCCGCCGCGGTGTGGCTCGTGGTCGCAAGACCCGCGCCCGCGCCGGAAACGGCCCCCTGAGACACCCGGCCGGGCACGGCTAGACTGGCGGCAGCCAGTCGCCGCTGAACAACACCTCGACCTCGCCGGTCTGTCGGACGATGCCGCCCTCGGGCCAGCTCACGTCCAAAACGCCGCCGTCGCAGACGACCCGCACGTCGCGATCGGTGAGGCCGTTCAGGATCGAGGCCACCGCCGCACTCGCCGACCCCGTGCCGGAGGCCGAGGTGTGTCCCACGCCGCGCTCCCAGAACCGCACACGGATCTCGCCGCGCGACACCACGGTGATGAACTCGACGTTCGTGCGGTTCGGGAACAGCGGGTGCCGCTCGAGGGCGGCCCCGACGGTACACACCTCCTCGTCACTCGCCGGCGTGTCGTAGTAGAGCGCACAGTGCGGGTTGCCCATCGACGTCAGGGTCGCCCGCACGCGCCGGCCGGCGACGTCGATCTCGTGGCCGATGACCGGCGACCGCGCCGGCGTCAGCGCCACCGGGATCCGGTCGCTCTCGAGAATCGGCGGCCCGAGGTCGACGACGACACGGAAGCGCGACAGCCCGAGCCATTCCACCGTCGCCGTTTTCTCGCCGGCGGCCGTCTTCACCACGTGCGCGGCGGGAACCGATCGCGTGGAGACGAGGTACCCGGAGAGACAGCGCAGGCCGTTGCCGGAGATCTCCGCCTCGCCTCCGTCGGCATTGAAAAGCCGCATGGTGGCCTGCTTGCCGTCGACCTCGAAGAAGATGACGCCGTCGGCGCCGACGCCGCGGTGGCGATCGCAGAGCCTCCGCGTCAGCTCGGCGGGATCGCTCGGCATCTCCGCCTTCGGCACCAGCAGGAAGTCGTTGCCGAGACCGTGGGCCTTGGCGACGTTCACGGCCTCTCCTCGAAGTACGGACGCAGGCGCAGGCACGCCTGGCTGGGATCCTCGGGGATCACCCGGGTCTCGGCGGTGGTCGTCATGAAGTTGGCGTCGCCGAGCCAGCGCGGCACGAGGTGCAGATGGATGTGGTCGGCGAAGCCGGCGCCCGCCGCGCGCCCCAGGTTCATGCCCATGTTCATGCCGTCGGGCTTGTACGCCTCGCCGAAGATCGCTTCGATCCGCTGGGTGAGCGCCACCATCTCCTGCATCTCCTCTGGCTCGGCCTCGGCCAGGCGAGCGATGTGCCGCCGCGGCGACACCATCACGTGGCCGGAGCTGTAGGGGAAGCGGTTCATCATCACCACGCTCCGGGCCGCCACGTGCACGACCAGGCTGCCGGCCTCGGCGAAACGCTCCGGCGCCGCGCAGAAGATGCAGACGCGCCCCTCGTTCCCCGCCGGTGTATTCGCGCTCACGTATTCACCCCGCCACGGCGCAAACAGTCGATCCACAGGCATCGTTCATCCGAACGAAACGAAAGCCACAGAGGCACAGAGACACAGAGACCGGCAAGGCCGCCCGTTGAGCGTGTTCATCCCCATTCGTTCCTCTGTGCCTCTGTGTCTCTGTGGCGTCGTTGCCGTTTCGTCAACTCTCGTAGTCGACTTCGTACACCGGGAAGCTGGCGCGAACGCCTTTGAACTTGGCGTCGCCCGCGTAGCGGATGACGATGCGTTTGCCGATGGCCTCGTCGAAGTATTCGATCCGCGTGCGTCCGTTGTCGTCCACGTGGCTCATGGGCACGCCGTTTTCGACCTGGGCCAGCGTCTCCCGGCTGATGGCGATGCCCTCGTTGAAGAGCGTCCCGTTCTTGTCGACGGTGACCTGCAGCCCGGACGCCCGCGGCGCCGCTTCCGGCGCCGCGGGGCCGGTCTCGTCCTCGTCCATCGGCTTCTTGGAAGCCGAGGACAGCCGGCCGGCCAGGTTCACGTTCCGCCCGATGACAGTCGTCTGCACGTGGTGCTCGTCGGCGATGAAGCGCGACAGGTACGCTCGGCCGTGGTGGATGGCGATCCCCATCTGGAAATACGTCTTCCCTTCCTCGCGCAGCCGGCGGATGGTCTCCTGGCACAGGATCGCCGAGCGCAGCGCGTTCAGCGGGTCGAGAGGCGTGCTCTGCACGGTGCCGTACGTGATCATGATCCCGTCGCCCAGGAACTTGTCGATACGGCCGCCGAACCGGCGCACGTGGGGGGCGAAGGCGTCGAACACGACGTAGAGCTCCCGCGTCAGGTCCCGTTCCGACACCTGACCCTCGGAGGTCTTGGTGAAGCCGCGCAGGTCGAGGAAGAGGACGGTGACGTTGGCGGCATTGTTCAGGACCTGGGCCCGGTCGCCGAACTCGTACACCCGCGCGTTCTTGCTGAACCGCTCGCCGGCGTCGCGGTCGTCTTCGAATGGTTTGAGCAGCACCACGCGCTCGCGCAGGTGCGAGAGGATCTCGAATCTCTTGACACCGGCCACGAGGTCGAGGAACACGTCCAGGACCTCGTGGGGCTTGCGGCGCTCCGCCTCCGCCTTGAGCTTCGTCGACGAGATGAGGCGCGAGCCGGTGGCCCAGACGTCGGCGAAGAGGTAGGTCATGACGTGGCTGTTGAGCATGACCTTGGCCACGCCGACCTGCGTCTGGAGCTGCTCCTTGGGGAGCGGGGACATGTGCCGGGCCACGCGCACGAGCAGGCCGCGGTCACCCTCGCGCAGCCGCCGCTCCGTCTCCTTGGTGAGGATCGAGTAGATCTCGAAGAAGAGGTCGGCGGAGAGCCGATAGCGCTTGTTGGAGGCGAGAAACTGGTTGAAGTCGAGGTCGGAGACGGTGCGCTCGGTGAAGGCGAACCCGTCGTCGAGCAGCGCGTCGACGACGGCGGGGTTGTCGCTGTCTCCGGTCAGGAAGCGGACGAGGCCGGGATCGGCCCGCTCCAACTCGCGGCAGGCGGCCTGGTCCACGCGGCGATAAAACGACGAGAGCAGCGGGTGGAGGAAATACTTCAGCTTCTTGACGCTGGGGTTCTTCCCCTCCAGCTCGCGCAGGCACTCGGCGATGTCGCGGGTGTGGGCCAGCCAGAACAGATTGGTGAGGCCGAGCCGCCGGTCGCTGGCGCGGACGGATTGCAGGAGCCGATTGAGCGCCACCTCGTACTCGGCCTGGGTGCGGGCCGCCTCGTCCGGGCGCGACATCCCCGGCACCGGCGTCTGGTTCGAGATCTCCGCCATGAGGCTCTGCAAGAATTTCTGCAGCAGCGTGCGCAGGCCGGGATGGAAGCGGACGAGGAAGACCTCGCGCGCATCCTCCACCTCGTGCGGCGGGAGCAGGGGCAGCGGCGAGCCGAAGAGGGCCTCCGCCTCGGCGACGCCTCCCGCCACGAAGCGGGAGTTTGCGGGGTCCTTGAAGTAGAGGGAAGCCGCCATGCCCGATCGCGTCAGGAGCGATTGAGCATCTCGCGCAGCTCCTTGCCCGGCTTGAAGTGCGGCACTTTCTTGGCGGGCACGACCACGCCCGCCCCGGTCTTGGGGTTGCGTCCGGTGCGGCTCTCGCGGCGGCGGAGACGGAAGCTCCCGAAGCCGCGCAGCTCGATCTTCTCGCCCTTGTGCAGCGCGTCGGCGATCGAGGAAAAAACGGCATCCACGATCACCTCGGAGTGCTTCCGAGTGAGATCGGCGACGTTCGAGAGCTCTTCGATCAGCTCGGCTTTGGTCATAGAAAAAAGGGGAGACGCGGAAACGGCGTCTCCCCCTCGAGGAACCTTACTCGTCGTTGTTCTTGGCGGCCTGCGCGGCGCGGAACGCCTCACCCATGGCGGTGGACGGCGTCTTCGTCTCGGTGGTGCTCGTCTCGCGGTACGCCTCGTAGTCGCTGCGGAACTCGTCGTGTTTGGCGGCCTTGATCGAGAGCCCGATCTTCTTCTCGCCCTCGCTGAGCTTGATGATCTTCATCGGGTAGGTGTCGCCGACCTTGAACGCATCCTCCGGCTTGTCGACACGCTTCTCGTCCAGCTCGGAGATGTGGACGAGACCCTCGATGCCCTCGTGCAGCTCGACGAACGCACCGAAGTTCGTCAGGCGGACGATCTTGCCCTCGACGATGTCGCCGACCTTGTGGTGCGCGAAGAACTCGTCCCAGATGTCGGTGGCGAGCTGCTTGAGGCCCAGCGACAGCCGCTGGTTCTCGGCGTCGATGTTGAGGACGATCGCCTCGACGACGTCGCCCTTCTTGAGGACCTCCGACGGGTGCTTCACGCGCTTGGTCCACGACAGGTCGGAGATGTGGATCAGGCCGTCGATCCCCTCCTCGACCTCGACGAACGCGCCGAACTCCGTCAGGTTGCGGACCTTGCCCTTGAGCTTGGAGCTGATCGGGTACTTCTCGACCAGCTGCTCCCAGGGGTTGGACTCGGTCTGCTTGAGGCCGAGGCTGATGCGGTGCGCCTCCTGGTCGATGCCGAGCACGGCGCACTCGACCTCCTGGCCGACGGTGAGGATCTTGGACGGATGCTTCACCTTCTTGGACCAGGACATCTCGGATACGTGGATCAGGCCCTCGACACCTTCCTCGAGCTCAACGAAGGCGCCGTAGTCCGTGAGGCTCACGACCTTGCCCTTGATGCGGCTGGTCACCGGGTACTTGAGGGTGGCCGTGGTCCAGGGGTCCGCCTTGAGCTGCTTGTAGCCGAGCGAGACGCGCTCGGTCTCACGGTCGAACTTCAGGACGATGACCTTGATCTCGTCGCCGACGTTCAGGACCTCGCTGGGGTGGTTGATGCGGCCCCAGCTCATGTCGGTGATGTGAAGAAGCCCGTCCAGACCACCGAGATCGACGAACGCGCCGTACTCGGTGATGTTCTTGACGGTGCCCATGAGGATCTTGCCTTCCTCGAGGGTCTCCAGCGTGTCGCGCTTCTTCTCGGCGTTCTCTTCCTCGAGAACGGCCTTGCGGGAGAGCACGATGTTGCCGCGCTTCTTGTTGACCTTGATGACGCGCATCCGCAGCTCCTGGCCGCGGAGGCTGTCGAGGTTGCGGACGGGCCGCAGGTCGACCTGGCTGCCGGGCAGGAAGGCGCGCACGCCGATGTCGACGGCGAGGCCGCCCTTCACGCGCTCGATGACACGGCCGGTGACGACGCGGCGCTCCTGATAGGCGCGCTCCACCTCGTCCCAGACCTTCATCTTCTCGGCCTTCTCCTTGGAGAGGACGACGTAACCTTCCTTGTCCTCCGTCTTCTCCAGGAGCACGTCGACGGTGTCGCCCTGCTTCACCGTGATCTTGCCGGTTTCGTCCTTGAACTCGTCGACGGGGATGATCCCCTCCGACTTGTAGCCGACGTCGACGATGACCTCGGACTCCGACACGTGCAGCACGATGCCCCGCACGACCTCGCCCTCGGCGAAGTTCTTGAACGAGACGTCGTACATGTCGAGCAGGCGCTCGTACTCTTCAGGGTCCATCGCCCCGTCGCTCTGCTTTTCTTCCTCGACCGCAGGCGGCTGAGGCGCCGCCGCGCTCGACTTGGCCCGAACCGGACTCAGGGTCCGCTCTTTCTCGATCTCCGGCATGCTTTCTTGGAAACCTCCAACGACGACAGGCCCCACCCGCTCCGTCCTCGGTGGGGTCCTGGTGCGCCCTCGTACATTCAGGGCTAAAGGGTGGATTTTAGATGGTTTATTGCATGGGTGTCAACAACAACGGGCGTTTCTCCGCTGGAAATCCTTTGGCAGATCTTCACGGTTCCTTGGGGACCCGGCGCGGGCCTCGTGGGACCCTTCACGGCGTAGGGAGGCTGAAGATATGACGCTCGTGCACTTGACCACGTGGCTGCTGGCGGGGGTAGCGGTAGCGCCGACCGTCCCTCGTGATGCCGGTCCGCCCGTCGCCGGCGAGCGCGTGCGGCTGTCGCTGCTCCCGAGCGGTCCCACGCAGACGGCGACGGTCCTCGAGGTCGACGACGAAGGGATGCGTGTGCAGTGGAACGGCCCCCATGCGGACCCGAGGCCGCGGCTGATTCCATGGCGCTCGCTCCGAACGCTCGAAGTGGCTCGCAGCCAGCGGCCGGCCGGACTGCACGGTGCCGTCGTTGGAGCCGCCGCCGGCGCTGTGATGTTCGGCGGTCCCCTGATGCTGCTGGGGGATTTCGCCTACCTCGGGTACGAAGGCAATCCTGGCCCGCCGAACCGAACAGGTGAGCGCGTCGTGGAGCTCGCGATCGGTGCCGCTATCGGCGGGCTGCTGGGGGCCCGGGCGCCCACGGACCGGTGGCACGACGTCATGCCCCGGCGGACGCTGGGGCTCCGCGTCGCACCATCCCGTGGTGGCGTGCGCCTGGCGGTGTCGCTGGCGTTCTGATGGGATTTGCAGACCCGGTCCCGTTCTGAAGCTCAGGCGCCGAACACACGCGCGAGGGCACTGGCCAGACCCTCCGCTGTCGAGGGTTCGGCGGTGGCCAGAATCTGCAGGCCGACGGCGCGGGCCCGTGCCTCCGTCACCGGACCGATGACGGCGGCGCGCACCCCGCCCCCCAGCGTGGGCGCCAGCTCGACGAAATTGTCGACGGCCGAGGGCGACGCGAAGGTCACGGCGTCGAGGCCCTGAGCGAGCGCCTCGGCGAGAGCGGCGCCGGCGTCCGGCGGCGTCACCGTCCGATAGGCGACGACGCGGTCGACGCGAGCGCCGCGAGCCGTCAAGCCGTCCGCCAACACGTCGCGCGCCTTGTCGGACGCCGGCAGCAGGAAACGGCGGGCGCGCACGGCCTCGTCCGGAAAGGCCGCGAGCAGCCCCTCCGCGCGGAAGTCGGCGAGCGGCTCCATCTCGATCGCGCACGCCGGCAGGTACTGGTCGACGGCCTCCGTCGTCGCCGGCCCCACGGACGCGCCGCGAGGGAAACGCGGCGTGATGCCGAGGACGCGGATCCGGTCCGCCACCGCGCGCACCGCGTTGCCGCTCGTGAACGCGATCCAGTCGTAGCCGTCGAGCCGGCCGAGCGCAGAGTCGAGCGGGGCCCAGTCGAGCGGCGGCACCACGGCAATGAGCGGGACCTCGATGACGGTGGCGCCGTGCTCGCGCAATGCGGCCACGAGCGCCGACGACTGCTCCGGCCGCCGGGTGACGAGGATGCGCCGGCCGTGCAAGGGCGCGCTCATCGCGTGAGCAACTCGCCCGCGCCCTTCTCGAGCAGGTCGCCGGCCAGATCGCGGCCGAGGGCGTCCGCATCGGTCCCCCGCCGTTCGCCGGTCAGGACGAGGCTGCCGTCCTCGCGGGCCACGAGGCCGCGCAGGTGGAGCGCACCGGCGTCCTCCTGCGCGTAGGCTCCCAGCGGTACGTTGCAGCCGCCGCCGAGGCCGGCCAGGAACGAGCGCTCGGCGATGACGCAGCGCTCGGTGATCGCGTGATTCAGTACCGCCGCCGCGCGCTGCAGCGCGGTGTCCGCCTCGCGGCATTCGAGGGCGATCGCCCCCTGGCCCGGCGCGGGCAGCATCACCTCCGGCGGCAGCACCTCGGTGGCTTCCGCGGCCCGGCCCAGCCGCGTGAGGCCCGCCATCGCGAGCAGTATCGCGTCGAAGGCGCCGCCCTGCAGCCGCTGCAGGCGGGTGTCGACGTTGCCGCGCAGGTCGGCGATCACGAGATCGGGGCGGGCGGCCTGGAGCTGGGCCTGGCGGCGCAGGCTCGTCGTGCCCAGCCGTGCCCCCGCCGGCATCTCGGCCAGCCGCCGCCCGTCGCGGCTGATGAACGCGTCGCGGGGATCGGCCCGCTCGAGGAATGCGCACAGATGGAGTCCGACCGGAAGGGCCGTCGGTACGTCTTTAAGGCTATGGACGGCGAGGTCCACCTCGTGGGCGAGCATCGCCTCCTCGATTTCCTTGAGGAAGGCGCCCTTGCCGCCCACGTTGTCGAGCCGGCGATCAAGGACGCGATCGCCCGTGGTGGTGATGATGGTGATCGAGACGTCGTGGCCGAGCTCGGTGAGCCGAGCCTGCACGTGCTCGGCCTGCCACCGCGCGAGCGCGCTGCCGCGCGAGCCGATACGGATTCTCATGAGGGGAGTTGTAACATAGCCTCGCTGCCCAGGGAGCGTCCATGCGCCTGTCCTTCTCCGTCTTCACGTTGGCGGGCCTCCTCGCCGCCTCTGCCGGGACGAGCCAGGACGTAGAACCCGATCTCGAGCAGCTCCTGAGCCGTGCCGGGCGCTACGTCCAGCGCCACGACCGCGAGCTCGGAGGCCTCGCCGCCGAGGAGACCTTCAACCAGAAGCTCTTCAAGCAGCGCAACAGCGGCCTGCTCAAGATGCGGCTGGTCCGCAGCGACGTCGTGTTCATGGGGGCCCCGAACGACTTCCGATGGGCGGCGCTGCGCGATGCCTTCGAGGTCGATGGCAAGCCCGTCCGCGACCACGCGCCCCGGCTCGAGCGCCTGTTCCTCGACACGCCGTCGATGGACGCGGCGCTCGAGCAGGCCGCCCCGATCGTCGAGAAGAGCGCCGCCCATGATCTCGGCGGCGCCGCCCACAATTTCAACATCCCGACGCTGGTGCTCGCCTTCCTTCATCCGGACAACCAGCGGCGATTCCGCTTCGCGCGGAAGGGCCGGGACGTCGTCGAAGGCGTGGCCGTCTGGGCCGTCGAGTACGCCGAGCAGCAGAGTCCCGCCTTCATCCGTGATGCCGAGGGCCGCGACCTGTACGGGAGCGGCACGGTCTGGATCGATCCGGCGGACGGCAAGATCGTGCGGACCTACTTCAAGGTCAGCGATGCCGCCGGGTTGTTCCAGGTGGAGCTCACCACGACGTTCCGCTATTGGAGCGAGAACGCGCTGTGGGTGCCCAAGGAGATGCGCGAGAGCCGCAGCTTCAAGCCGCAAGCGGTGGACCGCGTGCCGACGCGCCGCGTCGACACCAGCCAGACGACTCGCGGAGCGGGCGGGCAGGTCGGCTCCAACCCGCGCTTCGGCTCCTCCATCGGCGAGGCGGCGGACTCCACCTCGGGTATCCCGACGGAGTACGTGGAGTCGGTCGCTCAGTACTCCGGGTATCGCCGCTTCGGCGAGTTCGCACCCGCGGCGGCGCTGGTGGCGGCGGCGGCGCCCGTCACCATCGATCACGTGCCGGCCGGCTGCATGGCCCCCGGCCGCTTCCCGCGGCTGCGCGCCTGCTTCCACCCGGCGGCGGGCGTCGCCCGCGCCACCGTCCACTTCCGCGCCGCGGGTACGCCGCATTGGTACGCCGTGGAGATGCAGCCCGACGACAAGTGCCATGCCGCGCGGCTTCCGCAGCCGAAAGCGAAGGGCGTCGAATACTTCATCGACCTCGTCACCACCACGACCGTGGAGGCGCGGACGCGCCGCTACGAGGTGCCCGTCTCGAAGGGCACCGGCGCGTGTGGAGACGCGGCCGATACGGACGGCGCGACGGTGACGGTCCTGGCGGGACCGGGAAGCCCGCCCCTGCCGGTCGGATTCAACGAGGCCGGGATCGTCACCGCCGCCGCTCCCGCCGGATGGATCCTCGCCGACCCCGCCGCGAGCGTGACGGCGCGGTCGCGCCGATCGCAATCCAGCGGACGCACCGACGACATCGTCGCCCTCGGCGTGGGCGGCGGCCTGCTCGCCAGCGGCGCCTACATCAAGCTGACGAACCACGGTGGTCGCGAGGGCGGGAATCCCGAGGACGGCGATGGAGACGGCTACACGGAGGCGCTCGGCGACTGCAACGACTCGCGGCGCGACATCCGCCCGGGCGCCGGCTTCTCCGCCCCGTTCGGACCCTACGCGTTCCAGGGCAGCAACCTCGCCTGCAGCCAACCCAACGTCCGGCAGCAGATCTACCGCGTGACCAACCTGTCGTGCGAGCCGATGCAGATCGACTCGCTGCGGTACACGCTCCAGACCAGCGGGGAGGCCTGCTCGGTGCAGGGCTTCTCCGAGGAGCTGGGGCTTTCCGTTCGCTCCCTGCAGGCGGGCGAGTCGACCACGATCCGCCTGGGACCGGCGGCCGGCCTCGCGTGGCCGATGTGCTGCGCCGGGGGGCGCTGTCCGTCTTCCGGCAACTGCCTGTTCACCGAGCGCTACACACTGCGCACGAGCGTCGGCGAGCGGACGTACACGAACCAGTACACCATCAACACCGGCGATGGGACGTCGTGCCTCTCCTGCGACCTCCCCCAGGCGAACCGGCGCGCCTATTGATCAGAGGCCGAGCAGCTTCCGAATGAGCCCGATGTGCTCGGGGGCGTGGCCGTTCTTCGACACTTCCTTGATCTGCACCATCGACGGGTGCAGGAGCTTGTTCACCATCGCGGTGGTGGCCGCCTCGAGGGCCGCCTCCTGCTCGGGGGTCAGCGGCCCCAGCCGATGGCGGGCCTTTTCGAGCTCCCCCTTGCGGATCTCCTCGGCGCGCCGCCGCACTTCCTGCAGCAGCGGGACGACGTCGAGCGAGCGCTGCCAGTCGAGGAACTCGCGCACCTCCCGCTCGACCAGCGCCTCGGCCGCCGCCGCCTGCTTGCGGCGCTCGCGCA
>Ga0075421_100010103_pt1 | contig 11647 bp, 9 predicted proteins | sample SoiMetdeltSBSDD5_FD_75292 | JGI IMG/M metagenome (GOLD analysis project Ga0075421, IMG submission 75292) | Bulk soil microbial communities from a Populus tree surrounding site in Tennessee, USA - Soil MetaG P. deltoides SBSDD5 | ecosystem: Environmental > Terrestrial > Soil > Tree plantation...
GGCGTGTGCCACCCACTTCGGAGGCGTTTCCTGCGCGTATAGTCGCCGCGTGCTCCTCCGCGCAGTTCTCTCGGCTCTCCACGTCCTTGCCCTTGCCATCGGGCTCGGCGCCGTCGCGACAAGGGGCGGTCGCCTCAGGGACTTGCGCCGTGCGCCCGAGGATGCCGCCGTGGTGGGACGCCTACTGCGGGCAGACACCTTCTGGGGTGTGGCCGCACTCCTATGGGTCACGACCGGCATGATGCGGGCGTTCGGACACCTCGAGAAGACACCCGACTTCTATCTCCGCAACGGATTCTTCTGGGTGAAGATGGGGCTCTTCGCGCTCGTCCTGGCGCTCGAGGTCCGGCCGATGCTCACGTTCATCCGCTGGCGGATCGCCCGCTCCCGCGGCCGCGCCCCCGCCACCGTTGGCCTCGGCGCCCTCATCGCGCTCAACGACGCGGAGGTCGCAATCGTCCTCGCGATTCCCTTCGTCGCCGCTCTGATGGCCCGAGGGGCCTGGTTGTTCTGACCTGCTGAGTCTCAGGCGAGAGTGGCTCCGGCGCCTTGCAACGGCTTCGTCCGCTGCGTCTCACTGCTGGGCAGGCCGGATGCAATCTCGTCGACAACCTCGTCCACGGGGCGCATCGTCTCGACCTTCGCCGCAGTGAGGGCCATGTAGATCGCGTAGCGCTCCCGAATGACTGCTTCCTCCCTCTCGCGCGAGCGACGAAAGGGTCGCGTCATTTGACGGCGGACGGTCTCGGCCACACACGCCTCGGGATCGAAGGAAGGTAAGAGGACGAACGTGGATCTGGACGACGCGATCTCCCTGCGCAGGGCGCAATAGACGGGATGAACCCGCTCCGGGTACGTCATGAACCCGGACGAGAGGGCCACAACGCCGCGGCGTACTCCGTCGGCCACGCAGGAGCGGTACGTCTCGACATTCTCTCGAGCGTACGCCTCGTAGCCGCGTCGATCGATGTATTGGGAGATGTCTCCCGCTCGCTCTCTGAACCTAGTATCCAGATCGAGGAACGACAGCTGGAGGCGTGAGGCGAGCACGGCACCCACCGTGCTCTTGCCTGCGGCACCGGGCCCGACTAGGTGGATCATCATTGGGAGCGCGGGAGCTTAGCGTGGTGGGCACAGAGCGGTAGGCTTACCACCCAGCTCGCCTACGAGGAGGTCACGACCATGTCGAAGTCGCTTCTCCCTGGTGCCGCGTTCCTTCTCCTCTTCGTCCCTTGCGCCACCGCACGTGCCGAGACCGGAACGGCGATGTGCCAGGCACAGGAACCGGCCTGGACCGCCGCGGCCGGCGGCCGCTGCACGCCCGCCAGCCCCTGCGTCTGCTCGAGCTCCGAAGCCTGCGAGCTGAGCTGCACGGCTGATCCCAAGAAACCGGACGTCGGCTGCGACTTCGGCTGCCGGGGCGACGGTCCGTGCACCTTCCACTGCGCGGGCGGCCACTGCACGGCTACCGCCTCGGGCCCGGCCGGATCGGAGCTGTCCTGTCCAGGCGGGAGCTGCACGATGACCTGCGCGGGCGACGGCGGGTGCGAAATCCTCGACTGTCGCGGCGGCGGCTGCGTCATGAAGTGCAAGAGCGGATCGGGTTGCGCCTGTGAAGGCCCCGGCTGTGTTTGCCAGGGCGAGAACTGCGAGGACTAGAGCCACCCCGCCCGTCGGTCGTCCGCGCGAGTCACTCGACGATCTTCACCCCGGCCAGCAGGGCGACCGCGCCACCCGTCGTCTGGGCGGCGTTCAAGCCCAAGCGGAAGTCCTTGTCCGAGAACGTCGCGTACACGTCGAGCGGCTGGTGCCACGTGGGGTTCCAGCCGGCGCCGGTGTGCATGCCGCGCTCGTTCTCGCGCAGGCTGAGCGCCGGAACGAAGTCCATGAACGGGCCCGAGTCGGTGTTCGTCATGTGGGGGCCGACGGCCGCCGGATAGTCGGTCGCGAACTTCTCGTTCGCCGTCCGGAAGAAGAAGGCCAGCTTCATCGCCTCGTCCGCGCGCAGCGCCGTCGACTGGAACTCGATGTTGATGTCGGCCTCCGGCCGCTGCTCCGGGTTCCACGTCCCGTCGGCGCGGGGCATGCCGTGATCCCACATCATCATGTCGTGCTGGATCATGGCGAGCCACTTCGGCTCCGGGTAGCGCCCTGATCCGGGTGGGTCTTCCTTCCCCTGGAGGCCGGCGCGCTGCTCGACGTAGGCCCGGGCGCCGTTGAGCCCGGTCTCTTCGTTGTTCCAGAGCACGAAGCGGACGCTGCGCTCCGTCTGGACGTCGGGCATGCTGAAGATGCGCGCCAGCTCCATGACGAGCGCGGTGCCCGATCCGTCGTCGTTGGCCGCTTCTCCCCAGCCGTGCCCGTCCATGTGCGCGCCGATGATGTACATCTCGTCAGGGCGCTTCGTCCCGACCTTGGTGCAATACACCTCCTCACGCGGGCCGTTCACGGCGGGCTCGGCGTTCAGCTCACGCAACCTCGCGTCCGCTTGGGCGCTCGGATCCGTGTTCACCCCCGTGAGCCGCTGGATCCCCCGGTAGCGCGATCCTCCGGGGCCGAGACGTACCTCTCCGCTGGCGATGACCGGCTCGAAGGGAGTCTGCTCGGCCGCACGCGGCGCGCGAGCCGGCGGGTCGTAAACGTAGCGCACGCGTTCGGTCGGGCAGCCATAGGTTCGCAGCTGCGCCTCGATCCAATCCACCGCCTTGCGGTTGCGCTCCGTACCCTGCCGCCGATCCCCGAACTGCGCGAGCCCCCTGATGGTCGCCTTGTACTTCTCGAGATCGAGCCGGGCGAGCAGCTTCCGCGTCATGGCGTCCTGCGGGTCTTGCGCGGTCTGTGTGCCGCCGGCCTGCTGCGGGATTGCGGTGGGAGCGGCGCCCAGCATCAGGATCGTCGCCACCCCCAGCGCCAGCCGCCTTCCCCTGTTCCTTCGAAGCGTGGCGTCGAGCATGTCTCCCTCCCTCGTGATGGTGCGGAGGCCATGCTACGTGATGCCGGCCCCGGTCCGTACCGCCCGCATCCCTCTTCCTGCGCGTCGCGCGGCTGTGACGGCGCGCTTCGGGAACGGGGACCGTGCGACTCCGCGGCACGCGCAGCGTGGCGGCGGGCTCGCGTCTCGCAAATTCATGCGTTGTTGTGCACCAGCCAAGAGCCGTAGCCTCGGGCCATGTCTGCCTCGGCCCGTTGGTCGCTCGTGCTTTCGGCGGTGACGCACCTCGTGGCGACCGCCGCCCTCGCCGCCACCTTCACCGTCGACAGCACGCTCGATCAGACGGACGACGACATAGGGGACGGCCTTTGCCACACCACTGCCGGTACCTGCACCCTGCGCGCCGCGGTCATGCAGGCGAAGACCTCTCCGCCTGGGACCTCTGTGCGACGACTCCGCGAGATGCTCGGAGATGTGCGTCGCACGACCGGCGGACGCCGATGCATGCAGAAGAGGCCGCGTCAGTCGCCGAGCTCGTAACCTTTGAGGAACGTCCAGATCCGTTCCGCCTGCCCACCGATGACGTGTCCGCCGTTGGTGACCAGGATGAGCTGGTAGCGGCTGCAGAAGGGACTCCAGCCGGTCAGGTCGTAGCGCCGCGCCGTGTTGGCGCCGACGCTGTAGGTCTCCCGCAGCACTCCGTTGTCCTGGCCGGTGGAGTTGTCGCCGAGGAAGCAGCCGTTCTGCTCGGCCCACAGCTTCATCGGGAAGAACACGCGCCAGTCGATGGTCCAGTCGATGGGGACGTGGAAGGCAGCCGTCGGTGGTGGCTCCACCGCCGTGTCGTTCGTGCCGTGCAGGTGAAGGATGGGAGTCGTCACGTAGTGGTTGGCCGGCGTCGACATGTCCACCTCGCAGTCGGCGTCGCCGTCCAGGCAATACAGCAGACCGGCGTTCACCACCACGGCGGCGAGGCGGTCGCGGGTCGACGGTCGCTGCAGCAGGAAATACGGCATGTACGCGCCGCGCGAGACGCCACCGAGATAGATGCGGCTGGCGTCGACGGTCGCTCCGCCCACTCCGGAGGCGGTCAGCAGGTCGATGAGGAGGCTGAGGAACTGCGAATCCTGGTGCTCGCCCGGCAGGTCGCCGGCGGCGTGCGTCCAGGTCTGGCCGAGGCCGCTCGGCGTCACCACGATGGCGCCGTCGGGGTCCGTGAACGGATAGAACTCGCTGCCGAATCCCGGGGCGCCGCTGCCGCCGTCGCCGTGGAGCCAGATCAGCACAGGTCGTCCCGCCGGCGGTGCGGCCGTCGCCGGCACCCGGTAGAAGTAGGTGTGGGTCTCACCGTCGCCGGTTTGCAGGGTACCCGAGCCAGAAACGACGCTGCCGGTGGGGCTCCAGGCCGACGTCGAGCCGCTTTCGAAGCCGTCCTGGAAGATGGGCTGCGCCTGAGCCGTTGCCGGCGCGAGCACGCCGGCCAGGGCGAGCGGCAGCCACCAGGCTCCAGCGAGGCGCGCCGTCGCTGGACGCGGCGATGACGGCTCGCCGGCGAGGGACGATCGGACAGATCTGCGGCCACACATCGGAACCTCCAGCCGGTCGAGGCTAGCTCCCCCCGCGGACGAACGGGGTGATCCGCTCCACGCTGGCGAGGGCGGCCTCTACCTTCTCAACGCGAGAAAACAGGGAAAGCCGCCGTCGCCGGTCAAGAGGATCGCGCGCTGAGCATCGTCGCCTTGACTCAAAATGTCATGGGCGCATATTCTCGGCGAGCCCAATGCCCAATGGATCGCGCAGAGGTCGGCGCCGATCTGGGTGGCGCACTAGCGCGCCGTCCGACACAACGGGACGATGCCATGAAGCAAAGATTGGTGCTCGGTCTGGCCATGTCGGTCGTAGCCCTGGGGTCGGCAAATGCCGCGACCGCCCGCGGGGATCTGCGGCCCGCGCTGGAAGCGGCGTTGCGCGAAAAGGCGTGTGGCGTCTCTTCCATTGCATGCAACCAGACGAAGGTCGGTGCGATCGACTCATTGGATTGCGGGGGCTCGGAGGGGTTCTACACCGACGTTTGGCGGTTCCCGGGAGTCGAGGGAACTCACGTCGTGATCGAAGCCTCGTCGCCGAACCTGGAGACCTATCTCGTGCTTCGCGACGGTGAGTCCACGATCCGGGCGTTCGACGACGAGAGTGGCCCAGGACCGGATTCTCACATCGAGTTCACGCTCGACTTCACCGAGCCCTGGACCATCGAGGTCAGCAACCTCGATCCGTTCCACTTCGGGGACTACTCCGTCACGTTCGCGTGCACCACGCCGCCGTCGAGCTGCACGGCCGACGAAAACACTCTCTGCCTCGGCCCTGGCGGCCGATTCAAGGTCGAGGCGACCTACGTGACGGCGGGCAGCGGCAGCGGCGCCGCGAACGTCGTGAAGCTCACCGACGACACCGGCTACCTCTGGTTCTTCGACGCGGCAAACGTCGAAGCGGTGGTGAAGATCATCAACGCCTGCAGCTTCAACCAGCGCTACTGGGTCTACCACGCCGGCCTCACCGACCAGGGCGTCGAGATCACGGTCACCGACACCGCGGCAACGGGCCAGCCACACAAGACCTATTCGAACCCGCTCGGGCGCACCTACGTGACGGTCACCGACAGCGACGCGTTCCCGACGTGCCCGTAGAAGGTCGCGGGCCGAGCCGCTGACGGCGTCCCGACTCCGCACCACGGCATCCCGGCTTCGAACGCACCGCCGCCCCGCTGTCGCGCGCCTAAACGCAATCAACGGCACGAGATGGCCTTTCGACCGCCGCTGGCACGTCGGCTGCTCGGGGGAGCCGCATGCGACACGAGGCACGGTCGGCGCTGCGGCAGTTCTCACGCACCCCGCTCTTCGCCCTCACGGTGGTCGCCACGATTGCGCTCGGCATCGGCCCCGGCGCGGCGGTGTTCAGCGTCGTCGACGCGGTGCTGCTGCGGCCGTTGCCCTATCCCGAGCCGGATCGCCTGGTCAGGGTGTGGGGATTCGACACGGCGGGCGGCCGGCGATTCCTGGAGCTGACACCGGCAGAGCTCGAAGCCCTGCGGCACGATGCCGGATCGCTGGCGGCGGTCGCCGGCTACTCGGCCGCGTCGCGCGACCTCGCTGACGCCGACGGCCGCGCCACGCGGGTCACGCTGGCGCGACTGAGCGCCGGATTCCTGTCGCTCCTCGGCAGCACGTTCGAGATCGGGCGCGACTTCTCGGACGAGGAGGTCGCGGGCCAACAGCCGGTGGTGATCCTGACGCACCGGTTCTGGTCGGGGCGGTACGGAGGGCGGCCGGACGTCCTCGGACGCAAGGTTTTCCTCCGCGGCGAGGCCCACGAGATCGTCGGCGTGCTGGCGGCGAATCAGGAGCTGCCGCAGGGCGCCGACCTCCTGCGACCGATCCGCGAGGTCGAGGTCGAGGACGGCGATCGCGAGCTGCTCGTGCTGGGCCGGCTTCGCCCCGGCCTCGGCATCGAGCAGGCGAGCGCCGAGGCGGCCACCGTCGTCGGGCACGTCGCCGATCGCCAGGCCGAGTCGCGCGGCTACCGCGCCTGGGTCCAGCCGCTGCAGTCGATGCTCGTCAAGGACGTCCGCGCCGTGCTGCTGACGCTGTTCGGCGCCGTCGGCCTGGTGGTGCTGATGGCTTGCGTCAACGTGGCGAGCCTGCTGCTCGCGCGGGCCACGGCGCGGCGCCGTGAGATGGCGATGCGCCGGGCCATCGGCGGTGGCCGGCGTCGCCTCGCGGCGCTCTGTCTCACCGAGAGCCTGACGCTCGCCGTCGCCGGTGGCGCGCTCGGCATCCTGCTCGGTCATGTCTTGTTGCGAACGATCCTCGCGCTCGTTCCCGCGGAGGCACCGAGGTTCTCCCAGGTGGCGCTCGACGCGCGGACCACCGCGGTGATGGCGGTCGTGGTCGTCCTCTGCGGGCTGCTCTTCGGTGTCGCTCCGGCCTGGATGGAATCGCGGCAGGACCTCCGCTCGGCTTCGGCGAGGGGCGGCAGCCGGAGGATCCGCGTCCGCGGCGCCCTGGTGGTGGCCCAGGTGGTGCTGTCGATGGTCATGGTGGCTGGCGCCACTCAGGTCGCGACGAGCTTCCGTCATCACCTCGACCTCGATCGGGGCTTCCGCAACCTCGACATGCTCGAGGTGCGCGTCGCCGCGCCGGGCGCGGGCGCGACGCCGTCGCTCGTCGACCTCTACGAACGCGTGCGCGGGCGGCTGGCGTCCGTCGCCGAGGTACGGAGGGTGGAGATGGCGAGCCTCGGCGCCATGGCGGACAAGAGCCTGCGACTGTCGGTCGCAGTGGAGGGCAGCCAATCCGAGCGCAGCCCCGTCGAGGTCAACGTGGGCGTGGTGTCACCGGGCTACGCGAGTGCCGTCGGCATGCCGCTCCTCGCCGGGCGATACCTGTCCGCCGACGAGGACCGCGCCGGCGCCGCGCCGGTTGCGCTCGTCAACCGGGCCTTCGTGGCGGCCCTCCTCCCCGGAGAGAGGGCGCTCGGGCGTCGCATCCAGACGCCCGCCATCTCCGGCGAGGCGGCCCTGCGACGGATCGTCGGCGTCGTCGCCGACGCCAGACCGAACGCCGAAAGCGTGGCGGTGCCCACCATCTACGTGCCATTCGGCCAGGAGGTCTGGCCCACGATGTATCTGCTGGTGGGGACGTCCGGGGATGACCCGGCGCGCATGGCGGCGGCCGTTCGCGAGCAGATCTGGGGCGCAGTCCCTGGCGCCGTCGTCGACGACGTCGGAACGCTGCGCGAGAAGGTGGGCCGCACGGTGGCGGGCCCGCGACTCAACGCGACCGTCGTGGCAGGGCTCGCCTGCCTCGCGCTCGCGCTCGCTTCGGTGGGTCTCTACGGTCTTCTCGTCGCCGTGGTCTCGAGCCGGCGCCGGGAGATCGCAATCCGCCGCGCGGTGGGCGCCGCGGAGAGCGGCGTCGTCATGCTGGTGGTGCGGCACGGCATGGGCCTGACGCTCGCCGGCGTGGCTGCGGGGATCCCGGCGGCGCTGGGCGCCTCACGCCTGCTCTCCTCGTCGCTCTACGAGGTCCGCTGGGCGAACCCTGCGGCCCTCCTGATCCCGGTGCTCGTCATCGGGGCGATCGCGGTCTTCGCCTGCGTCGTCCCGGCGCTTCGGGCCGCGCGCATCGACCCGGTGTCCGCCCTCCAGGAAGACTAGAGGGCCACCCGCGCTCGCGCCACCGAACGGTGCCCACGCACCATGGAGGTTGCCACGTGTGCGCTGTCGACGTCGCCAAGCGAAGGCCTCTGCAGTGAGTTGATTCTCTGAACTGGGCAAGCTCGGCGCGGTACGCATCCGATACGTCCCCGATACGTATCCATTGAGGAGGTACCCGACATGAAAATGGCCAGTCGCTGCATCGTCGCCACGGGTCTCGGCCTCGCGCTCGCCTCGGCGCCCGCCACCGCGAGCTTCCACCTCATGCAGATCGAGCAGGTCATCGCCGGCGTGTGCGGCCGCATGGGCGAGCAGGCGATCCAACTGCGCATGCGCTTCGCCGACCAGAACCTCGTCGCCGGCAGGCAGCTCGTGGCGTGGGACAACAATGGCAACAACCCGATCGTGCTCATCACGTTTCCCACCGACGTGACGGTCGACGCCCAGGGGAGCCGCATCCTCGCCGTCACCAGCGGCCTCGCCAGCGCCGGCGTCGCCGCGGACTTCACGCTCACGCAGCCGATCCCCACGAACTACCTCCGCTGGGGGCGGCTGACCTTCGAGGACGGCGGCGGCGTCCCTGGCGCCTCGGTCTACTGGTCGCTCGCCTGGGGCGAATACAACGGAGACACCACCGGCAGAACCGACAACGACGCGGACGGCCAGTTCGGACCGCCGGAGGGCGGTTTGCTCCCGTTCAGCACCGCGCGGGCATTGCGCTTCCAGGGCGCCGCCGCCGACCTGTCAACGGACAACGTCTCAGATTACGCACTCACCACGGGCCCCGCGACGGTGACGAGGAACGACGGGACGGCGACCGTCCTCCAGCCCTCCTGCGTCTTCGGCGATGGCTTCGAGGTCAGGACCGAGGCATGGGCTGGTAGCACCGACAACCGGTGCGACGGCGACGACGCCGAGACCCTGGAGCAGTTCCCGCTCGGCGAGAGCTGCGAGCGGCCCGACGGGCAGAAGGGAGTCTTCGTCTGCGGTTCCGACGGCGTCAGCCTCGTCTGTTCCTGAGCGCCTCGGTGGGCCGGGCAGTCGCCGCCCTAGAGCTCGGGCGAAGGAGGCTGGACCTTCAGCGTCGCATCGATCGCCTCGTCGGTCAACGACTCGAGGAAGGCGACGAGGTCGGCGGCCTCGGTGGGCGACAGGGCGAGCGGGCGCAGCACCGCCTCGCGGTGGTGGGCGCCGAAGGCTGCGCCGCGGAGCGTCGAGTAGTGGTCGACCACCTGCGCGAGCGTCGCGAGCTGTCCCTGGTGCATGTACGGCGCGGTGCGCGCGACGTTGCGCAGGGAGGGCGTCTTGAACTGGCCCCAGGTTTCCGCTCCCGCGGCAAGGAAGCGCAGGCGGTCGGCGGCGGCGCTCTCGCCGTCCACCCACGGGCCGACGGCGTTGAACGGGTCGAGGCGCAACAGCCGCGCCCCCTCGAAGCGGCCGGCGTCGGCCGCCGCCTCCGCCGAGCGCGGCGGTACGCCCGTGTCGTGGAACTCGCCGTCGGTGAAGTTGGGCCCGCCGTGGCAGGATCGGCACTCGCCGCGGCCGACGAAGATCCGCAGGCCACGTTGCGCCGCCGGCGCGAGCGCCGAGAGCTTGGTCGCGTCGCCTGAGCGCAGCCCCTCGACGAAGACGTCGAACGGGGACCGCCGGCTCACCAGCCGCCGCTCGTAGGTCGCGATCGCCCTGGCGACGTTGACGAAGACGCCCTCGACGGAGGCGCGCGCCGCGGCGGGCATCGCATCCCACGCCGCGCGCAGCTCGGGGGCCGGCGACCGCGGCCCGCCCCGCGCCGGGAACCTCGTCGCGTCGCGCAGGTCGGGAAGGGGCCCGAACACGGCTTCGTAGGCGCGGCGCAGCGACGGGTCCTGGTGGACGAGGTGCGCCGCCTGCAGGCGGCTGCCGCCGAGCTCGCTCGCGCTCTCGAGCGGTTGCAGCGCCTGCGCCCACAACGAGTCGGCGCGGCCGTCCCAGAAGTACCAGCGGTTGTAGGCGACGTTCCACAGCGAGGGCGTGTGACGCAGCGTGTTGCTTCCGCCGCCGCCCGGCAGCCCGGTCGCCCGCTCCACGACGTCGGGGCTCGCCGTTGGCTCGCCCCTCTGGTTGCTTCCGCCGGCGGGCAGCGGCAGGCCGTCGGCGAACCCGCGCTGCGGATCGTGGCAGGTGGCGCACGCGAAGTGGCCGCCGGCGGAGAGCCGGCGGTCGAAGAAGAGGAACTGCCCGAGCCGGGCCGCGCGCGGATCGTCGGCGACGGCGATACCGTCCGCCGGCGGCGGCGGGAGCGGCGAATGCTGGAGGATCCGCCGCACCTCGACGTCCGTGAAGCCAGGGCGGGCGGCAGCTTCGAGCGGCGGCGCCTCGGCCGCGGCAAGTAGCGACACGGCGCCGGCGAGCATGGCCAGCGACGCGATCATTCGAGAAGCACCACCGCGGTGGCGCGCTCGGTGCTTCCGTCGCGGGTGACGTCGAAGTGCAGGCGCCACTCGCCCGGCATGTGGAGCAGCAGGCCGCGGACCGTGAAGGTCCCGTCTTCGTTGCGGGCGACCTCGGGGCGCGTCGTCATGCCGTGCCGGTGCGCGGGCATCTCGGCGTCCACCGTCAGTCCCACGTCGCCGTCGAGCGGCTGTCGTTGCTCGCCGTCGAGGACCCGCACCCACAGCGAGAACGGCTCGTTGAGCGGGATCTCGGCCGGGGCAGGAGCGAAGCGGACGACGAAGGCGCCGCCCGGCGTCGCCACCTCCGCCGGCGCTCCCGACGCTGGCGGCTCGACCCGCACCGGGTGCACGTGGAGGGCGGCGCCGAAGGCACCCTGGTACGTGCCGTCCGCCGCCAGGAGGAGGACGCGGCGGTTCCCCCAGTCGAGCACCACCACGTGGCCGCGCCCGTCGAAGCCCAGGTCGCGCGGCTTGTGGAGCTCGCCGCGGCCGACGCCGGGGCGCCCGAACGACGCCGCGACGAGGCCCTGCGCGCCCAGCCGCAGCAGACGGGCAGGGTCGGCGACGATCCACGGCGAGCCGTCCGCGGACACCGCGACGGCGCGCGCCCGCGGCTCGACGGCGACGCTTCCCAGAGCGCGCCCCTCGCGGTCGAAGCTGGCGAGGTAGTTCTCACCGAGGTGGTCCTCGCCGAGCACGAAGACGGTGCCGCTGCGGCGGTCGACGGCGACGTCGCGGGCCATGAACGGCCGGCCGCCGGCGCCGGGCGCGGCGAGCACCCGCCGCGGCGCGAGCCGCTCGTCGAGCACCAGGACGAGGCGGTTCGCCTCGTCGACGAGGTAGACCGAGCCATCCGCGCCGACGGCCAGGGCGCCGGGGTCGGTGGGCAGCGCGGGTTGTTCCCCCGGCCGCAACGCCGCGAGCATGCCGTCGGCGCGCACGGCGCGGACGAAGGGCGCCTGGGGAGCTGGCACGCCTGGAGCACCGACGCCGCGCAGGAGCTCGTCGGGAAGCGCGAACTGCTGCAGCCGCCGGTTTCCGGAATCGCTCACCAGCAGGCGACGGCGTGCG
>Ga0075421_100010106_pt1 | contig 11644 bp, 10 predicted proteins | sample SoiMetdeltSBSDD5_FD_75292 | JGI IMG/M metagenome (GOLD analysis project Ga0075421, IMG submission 75292) | Bulk soil microbial communities from a Populus tree surrounding site in Tennessee, USA - Soil MetaG P. deltoides SBSDD5 | ecosystem: Environmental > Terrestrial > Soil > Tree plantation...
GACGCCGAACACGATGTCATAACGTTCGATGGCTTCCAGGTACCGGCGCTGGTTGGTGCTCTTGGGGTTGACCCGCCGGCGCGTTCCCTCGGGCTGCTTTTGACCCTCACGCAGAAAGTATGGGCGCAGGTCGACGTTTTCGTCGTCGGCCACCAGCTGCACGGCGGTCTTCACGTCACCGTTTCTCAGCTCGTACCCATCCGAAATCAAACCGGTCAGCTGATCGAAGAGGCGCTCTACGCGCTGCTCGGCAGAACGCTCGCCTTCGACGATGAGCTCGTCGCCGTGCGTGCGGATCTGGACGCCGAGAACCGACTCGATGTGCTTGAGGTTGTTGTCGTGCGCGCCGTAGAGCGTCTCGAGACCTTCCTGGGGCAGCGCGATCTTCTTCATTCGATCTCCGGTAGACGCCGAGGCAGCGTGATCTTCTTCATGCGTTAAAAGACCCCGGGGGTAATTTTCTCGGAGAAACGTGAGCGGAAAATCACCCCCGGGGTCATGATTTCCGAATCTGCAGATGCAATTCCCGCAATTGCTTCGGCTCGACAGTCGAGGGGGCGTCCGCCATCAGGTCCACCGCAGCCGCTGTCTTAGGGAACGCTATGACCTCACGGATCGAACTTTCACTGCCGAGGATAGCCGCGATGCGATCCAGGCCCAGGGCAATACCGCCGTGTGGGGGCGTCCCGTATTCCAGCGCTTCGAGGAAAAAGCCAAAACGCAGCTTCGCCTCCTCCTCGCTGATGTTCAACAGCGAGAAGATCCTCCGCTGTGTGACGACGTCGTGGATTCGGATGCTTCCGCCGCCGATCTCGCTCCCGTTGAGCACCAGATCGTAGGCCTTGGCGCGCGCAGTGCCGGGTTCTGAGTCCAGCTTGGCAACGTCTTCGTCGAGCGGCGAGGTGAACATGTGATGCATCGCGACGTAGCGCTTCTCTTCAGCGTCCCACTCGAGCAGCGGGAAGTCCACGACCCACGTGAACGCGAACATGTTGCCGTCGAGCAGGCCGTCCTTCTTCGCGAGCGCGAGTCTGAGCTGCCCGAGCAGCTTCGAGGTCGCATCAGGTTCACCGGCTGCGATGAGGAGCAGGCCGCCTCGCTGGACCCCCGCGAGGTCGAGCACGCCGCGCACCGAATCCTCGCCAAGCGCCTTCATGATCGAACTCGTCACCGTCCCATCGTCGGCGCGGCGCGCCCACACGAGGCCGGTCGCTCCCATCGTCTTGGCCTGATCGACAATCCCGTCCACTTCGCTCCGGGAATAGCCGCCCGCCTTCGGGACCACGAAGCCACGAACCGTGCCGCCATTGGCCACGATCTCCTTGAACACCCGGAAGGTCGAGTCTCTGAAAAACTCTCGGAGATCCTGTATCGGCATCCCGCAGCGCAGGTCCGGCTTGTCTGACCCGTATTTGGCCATGGCCTCGGAGTACGGCATGCGCTGGAACGGCGTCTCGATTTCACGGCCGACCACGGTAAAAATGTCGCGCATGAGCGGCTCGATGATCCCGAAGATCGTCTCCGGCCGCGCGAATGACATCTCGACGTCGACCTGTGTGAACTCGGGTTGCCGGTCGGCGCGCAGGTCTTCATCGCGAAAACACTTGCAGATCTGAACGTAGCGGTCCATGCCGGCGATCATCAGGATCTGTTTGAAGACCTGGGGTGACTGCGGTAACGCGAAGAACTCTCCCGGATGGACGCGGCTTGGCACGAGGTAGTCGCGCGCGCCCTCCGGCGTCGACTTCGTGAGAATCGGCGTTTCGATCTCGAGGAAGCCGTTCGCGTCGAAGTACTTCCTGATTGCCGTCGTCAGCTTGTGGCGCAGGACGATGTTGCTTTGCAGCCTGGGCCGACGCAGATCCAGATAGCGATACTTGAGGCGAACGTCCTCCGAAACTGGAGAATCATCGGCAATCGGGAACGGCGGCGTCTTCGCCTCGTTGAGGACGACGAGCCGGCGCACGACCACTTCGACCTCACCTGTCGGGAGCTTCGCGTTCACCGTCTCGGCAGATCGGCGCCGAACGCTGCCCGCCACACCCACGACGTACTCGGATCGAAGGCGCTTGGCCTTCGTCATCAGCGCTTCGTCGTCCTTGTCGAACACGACCTGCGTCACGCCGCCACGATCGCGCATGTCGATGAAGAGCAGGCCGCCGAGATCGCGAACGCGGTGGACCCAGCCAAGCAGCACGACGTCGGCGCCGACGTCATTGGTGCAGAGCGCGCCACAGGTATGTGTGCGTGTCAGGTCGCCAAGTTGCTCAGCCACGTTGTCGCAGTCCCTCGAGAATGGCGCCGCCAGCGGCGGCTTGATCGTAAGTTGCCTGCGTCTGGGCGGTCAGGTTCTTCACCGTGACCGTCCCCGCCGCAATCTCATTGCCCCCGAGGATTGCCACGAAGGGAATCCCCAGAGAATCAGCGTACTTGATTTGCTTGCCGATCTTGTCGGCATCCGGATAGACCAGGACGCGCAGCCCGGCTTCTCGTAACAACCCTGCAACCCGTAGCGCATGGGGGGCATCGGCGGCGTCGAACACCGCCAGCATGACGTCGGCCGCCGTTGTGGTGAGGTTCGGCGGGAACATGCCGCGTTCACCCATCACCACGAGAATCCGTTCCAGGCCAAGCGAGAATCCGCAGGCCGGTACGCTCTGGCCCAGGAACATGCCCACCAGGTTGTCGTAGCGCCCGCCGCCACCAAGACTGCCAGCCAGGTCGGGCACATTCGCTTCCATGATGGCGCCGGTGTAATAGGACAGACCGCGCGCCAGGCTTGGATCGAAGGTCAGATGGCCAGCGGCAGGCGTGTTCTCTGTCAGCTGAAAGATCCGTCGCAGGTTCTCGACCGACGCCGGAACGTCGCCAGCACGCGAAACAAAATCCGCGACGCTTTGCAGGCCCGCCATTGGCCCACCGGTCACGAGGTCCATGGCGATTCGGCCTGTGAACACCTCGGTGAGCGCTTCGATCGCCGCGGCGCTGATGCCGCGCTCGCTCATCTCTTTCGAGACCCCGTCGATCTTGATCTTGTCGAGTTTGTCGAGCGCCACCAGCGCGCTGCCGTGCAGTTCGGCCGGGACCCCGGCAGCGTCGAGGATCTCCGTCAACAGTTGTCGATGATTCAGGCGCAGGTGGAAGTCGGTGAACCCAAGCTCGGTGAGCGCTACCGACACGGCCGTGCACAACTCTGCCTCGATAACGGGCGAAGTCGATCCGAGCGAGTCGACGTCGCACTGATAGAACTCCCGGAAGCGCCCGCGCGCGGGGCGGTCCGCGCGCCATACCGGCTGAATCTGGTATCGCTTGAAGAGTCGCGGCAGCTTGCTCTGATACTGGGCGACGACCCGCGCCAGTGGCACCGTCAGGTCGTAGCGCAAGGCCAGATCTGCCTGTCCGCTCGCCTCGTGCTCTCCCCTTTTGAGGATTTTGAAGATGAGCTGATTGCCCTCCTCGCCGTACTTCCCCATCAGCGTTTCGAGGTTTTCGACTGCCGGCGTTTCGAGCGGCTCGAAACCGTAACGCTCGTACACACGCCGGATGACGCCGATGACGTGCTCACGCCGCCGGATGTCCTCCGGGAGATAGTCGCGCATGCCGCGCGCGGGCTCAGTGCGGGTCATTTCAGAGACATGTAATTCAGAATTCAGAAGGCAGAATGCAGAATGCACAACGACGCGAAATCCGATGCGTCGTTCCAATTCTGGGGGCTTTCTGAATTCTGCATTCTAAATTCTGCATTACAAGGTTGATCAAAGCCGCGGCAGCGTGAGTCCCTGCTGCTTCTGGTACTTGCCCTTCTTGTCCGCGTACGAGACCTCGCACATCTCGTCACTCTGGAAGAAGAGCACCTGTGAGATCCCTTCGTTGGCGTAGACCTTGGCCGGGAGCGGCGTGGTGTTGGAAATCTCGAGCGTGACGTAGCCTTCCCATTCCGGCTCGAACGGCGTGACATTGACGATGAGACCACACCGGGCGTAGGTCGACTTGCCGACGCACACCGTCAGGACGTCACGGGGAATGCGGAAGTATTCGACCGTCTTGGCCAGCGCAAACGAGTTGGGCGGGATGATGCAGACGTCGGTCTTCATATCGACGAACGATCGGTCGTCGAAATTCTTCGGGTCGACCACGGTGTTGTTGATGTTGGTAAAGACCTTGAACTCGTCCGCCACCCGGATGTCGTAGCCGTACGAGGAGAGCCCGTAGGAAATGACCCCCTGTCGCACCTGACGATCTTCGAACGGCTCGATCATGCCGTGCTCGAGTGCCATGCGCTTGATCCACTTGTCAGCTTTGATCGAGGGCATCGTGTTGTCTCTCGGCTTCGAACTCTCGGACCGCGGGCTACGGGAAACAGCGGACAGATTACCGGCGCCCCATCAACATCATCACCAGCGTCAGAACGATGCTGGCAATGATGGACGACGCGAGCGGGAAGTAGAAGGTGAAATTCCCTCTGCGAATCGTGAAATCGCCCGGCAGCCGTCCAATCGGGAGCCCCATCGTCATCAGGACGCCAACGCCCGCCACGAGCAATCCAAGGACGATGAGCGTTCGACCCACTTCAGTACCTGTAGAGCGCGGGCTTCCGCGTCGCCAATGTCGGGTCGCATAGCGACCGACGACAGGGTCAGCCGCGCGTTAGATCATTTCCAAGCCGCGAAAGAAATATCCGAGCTCAAACGCCGCCGTCTCAAGCGCATCGGAGCCGTGCGTGGCGTTTCGCTCGATCGACGTGCCGAAGTCCTTCCGCAAGGTGCCCGAGTCCGCCTTCGCCGGATCTGTCGCGCCCATCGTCGCTCGCCACGCCTTGATTGCATCCGGCGCTTCGAGTGCCAGCAGGATGCACGGCCCCGAAGACATGAAATCGGTCAACCCACCGAAGAACGGGCGCTCGCGATGCACCGCGTAAAACCCTTCTGCTTCCTTCTTGGTCAGGTGCTGCAGCCGCATGGCGCGCACGGTAAAACCAGCGGCCTCGATACGCGCCAGAATTTGTCCTGCCTTCCGGCTGGCCACTGCATCTGGCTTGATGATCGCAAACGTTCGTTCCATATGTGCTGTCGACAATCCCATCTTTGATTCTGATGATCTTTGATTGTTGATTCCTTTTTGATTCGAAGATTGTTGATTGTCGAATGGTCAGGCAATGAATCACCAATCCAAGAATCAACAATCCGTTATCCCAGCGCCTCTCGCATCCTGGCGCCCATATCGGCCGGGCTCTTCACCACGTGCACCCCGGCCTTCGTCAGCGCGTCCATCTTTTCGGCCGCCGTTCCCTGGCCGCCGGCGATGATCGCGCCGGCATGCCCCATGCGCCGTCCCGGCGGGGCTGTTTGCCCCGCGATGAACCCCACGACCGGCTTCTTGAATTCCCGCGCGATGTACGCGGCCGCGTCCTGCTCGGCGGTGCCGCCGATTTCCCCGATCATGATGACCGCATCGGTCTCGCTGTCGTCCTTGAACAGCTTCAGCGCGTCGATAAAGCTGGTGCCGATCAGAGGATCACCGCCAATACCGATGCAGGTCGTCTGCCCCATCCCCTGCTTCGAAAGCTGATGAATGGCCTCGTAGGTCAGCGTGCCGCTCTTCGAGACGATCCCGATCCGACCTTCACGACAGATATGACCCGGGATGATGCCGGCCTTCGCCTGTCCTGCAGTGATGATGCCCGGGCAATTGGGGCCGATGAGCCGGCTCCGCTTCCCTTCCATGAAGGTCATGACCTTCAGCATGTCGATCGTGGGAATGCCTTCGGTGATGCACACGACGAGCGCGATACCGGCGTCAGTCGCTTCCATGATGGCGTCAGCCGCGAACGGCGGTGGAACAAAGATCACACTCGCATCCGCGCCGGTCTCACGAACAGCATCGTGCACGGTATTGAACACCGGCCAGCCCTCGTGCGTGGTGCCACCCTTACCAGGCGTGACCCCGCCGACGACCTTCGTACCGTAGGCCGCCGCCGCTTTGGCGTGGAAGGTTCCTTCACGCCCGGTGAGCCCCTGAACGATCAACCTGGAGTTTCTATCGAGTAGAACCGCCACTACTTACCTCTCGCAAGCGACACGACCTTGTCGGCGGCTTCACCCATGGAATCGGCTGTCGTGAAGTTCAAACCGCTCTCGCGGAGCAGCCGTTTGCCTTCCTCGACGTTCGTGCCCTCCATCCGAATGACGATGGGGACCCGAACGCCCAATTCCTGGACGGCGGCGATGACGCCCTGCGCCAGCACGTCGCAGCGCAAGATGCCGCCGAAGATGTTGATGAGCACGGCCTTCACGTTGCCGTCGGCCATCAGGATACGAAAGGCGTTCTTGATCTGCTCCGCGTTAGCGCCGCCGCCGACATCGAGGAAGTTCGCCGGCTCGCCGCCAGCCAGCTTGATGATGTCCATTGTCGCCATGGCCAGGCCAGCGCCGTTGACCATGCAGCCGATGTTGCCGTCGAGGCGGATGTAGTTCAGCGAGAACTTCGAGGCTTCGACCTCGAGCGGATCCTCTTCCGCAAGATCCCTGAGGTCGCGCAAATCCAGGTGCCTATAGAGCGCGTTGTCGTCGAAAGATACCTTGGCGTCGAGCGCCAGCAGGTCACCGCTTTTCGTCAGGATGAGCGGGTTGATCTCGATCATCGAAGCGTCGGTTTCGACGAACGCCTTGTAGATCGAGTCGAGCAGCTTGACCAGCTTGTTGGCAGGGCCTGAGGCCAGTTCCATCCCGAACGCCAGCTTCCGCGCCTGAAACGGAATGACGCCGGTGCCTGGATCGATCCGCTCGCGCAGAATCTTCTCAGGCTCCTTCGCAGCGACTTCTTCGATGTCCATGCCACCGGCCGCGCTGCAGATGATGACCGGGCTCGCCGACGCGCGATCGATGACGATGCTGAGGTACAACTCGCGATCGATCTGAAGCCCTTCCTCGATCAACACGCGACCGACCTTGCGACCCTCCGGGCCGGTCTGGTGTGTGACGAGGGTCATGCCGATCATCTGCTTCGCGAGCCGCTCGGCCTCATCCGCTGATTTGGCGATCTTGACGCCGCCACCCTTCCCGCGACCTCCGGCGTGAATCTGCGCCTTGACGACGGTAATGGTGCCGCCAAGACGCCTCGCGATGTCTCCTGCTTCCTGCGACGAAAATGCGACTTCACCGCGCGGCACGGTGACACCGAAGCGCGCGAGCACTGATTTGGCTTGATATTCGTGAATTTTCACAGGGGATCCGCTCTACGACCGCTTCGCCGAACAGCCATTCATCGTAGTCCATCGCGCTTCGCGCGTCCAACCGACAACTCCCGATTTCGATATTCGAATTCGCAGCCCCGAAGGGGACCCGATGAATGACTTCGTGGGAGACACCAAACCGACCAAAAACATCGCGCGCGCGATGATGCTGATGGTGCGAGAGATCAATCCGGCCGTGTAGAAAGCGGTGACGTCGAAGGCCGCCGACCAGGTCGCACAAGTGGGTTGCGCGACATGCCATCGGGGCGCCGCGATTCCCGTGGTTGCTCCTGGATCACCTGGCGCGCCGCCGCCGCAGCGCGGTGCCGGACCAGGTGGACTCCCAACTTCCAATTCCTGAAGGCCATCAGGCATTTGGGAGTTGGGAACTGGGATTTGGGAGTCTACATGCCGATTACATCTACCAGCTCTTTCACCGCTGCCGCCGACTTCTTCAGCGCCGCGTCCTCCTCCGGCGTGAGCGTGATCTCGATGATCTGCTCAACTCCCTTGGCACCAAGCTTTACCGGCACACCGACGAAAAGATCGCGGACGCCGTACTCCCCCTGGAGAAACACCGAGCACGGCAGGATCTTTTTCTTGTCCTTGAGAATGGCCTCGCACATCTCGGTCGCGGCCTGACCCGGTGCGTACCACGCGCTCGTGCCGACCAGCTTGGTGATCTCGGCGCCACCGTCGGCAGTCCGCTTGCAAATCGCGTCGATCCGGTCCTTCGGCAGCAGTTCCGTGAGCGGAATTCCCGCAACCGTCGAATATCGCGGGAGCGGCACCATGGTGTCGCCGTGACCGCCGAGCACGAACGAGTGAACGTTCTCGACCGACACCTTCAGCTCCATGGCCACGAACGTACTCATCCTCGCCGAGTCGAGCACCCCCGCCATGCCGATGATCCGCTCGCGCGGAAACTTGGTCAGTCGGAACAACGCCTGTGACATGGCATCGAGCGGGTTGGCGACCGGAACAATGATGGCGTTGGGACAGTGCTGCACGAGGTTGGGCGCAATGCTCTTCATGATCTCGAAGTTGTCACGCACGAGATCATCGCGGCTCATTCCGGGCTTTCGCGGCTTGCCGGATGTGATGACGACGATGTCTGAGTCGGCAGCGGCTCCCCAGTCAGCGCCGCCGATGACGCGTGAGTCCGATCCAATCACTGGACAGGTCTCGTAGATATCAAGCGCAACTCCCGCGGCTTTCGTCTCCGCGATGTCGATGATGACAACGTCGGCGAGTTCTTTCTCCGCGATCGAGCGCGCGACCGTCATCCCGACGTTACCGGCGCCACCTACCACTGTCACTTTGCGATTCATGCGTGCCTCGTCTCGCTCGCGCGGCTTAGGTCACTGTCCCGCAGCCACGCGTCGAAGTATTCACAGTTTCTGTTGAAAAGCCTGTTGAAAACCCTGTCCGCGACCTCGATCGCGGCGGATGATCCTGAGTGTTTTAGCGGTTTGCACCATCGTAGTGCGAACGTTACTTTCATGTCTTGATCGAGTCATCGTCACCGACGTCCAGCCGTCGCGCCAACGGCAGATTATACTTTTCAACTTGTGAAGATCCTCGTCGCTGATGACCTCCCCGCCTCCGCACTCGATCTGCTCCACAAGGAGGGCTGGGACATCGATGCTCGTACCGGCAGAACAGCGGAGCAACTCGCCAACGACCTTTCGGACGCCGACGCCATCGTCGTCCGCAGCGCGACGCGCGTCACCTCGGCGCTGATCGACGCTGCACCCAAGCTGCGTGCCATCGCGCGCGCTGGAACTGGCGTGGACAACGTCGACGTGCCGGCCGCCAGCGCGCGTGGCATCGTCGTCATGAATGCCCCAGGCGCGAACAGCGTCAGCGTCGCCGAACTGGCCATGGCGCTGGTGCTTGCGCTCGCACGACATATTCCCGGCGCCGATCAGGCCATGAAACAGGGAAAGTGGGAGAAGAAAAAATTCCTGGGTGAAGAGGTGCGCAGCAAGGTCCTTGGCCTGGTTGGACTTGGCCGCATCGGACAAGAGGTGGCGCGGCGAGCGTCGGCGTTCGGCATGCGGATAATCGCCCACGATCCCTTCGTCTCCGAGCAGACGGCGGCGCAGTTGGATGTTGAGCTCGTCGGCCTCGACGATCTGTTTTCGCAAGCCGACTATGTCTCGCTCCACATGCCATCTACGGATCACACCCGCCGACTCGTCAACGCGGAACGATTAGCAAAAGCGAAGAAGGGTATTCGCATCGTTAATACCGCGCGCGGTGATCTCATCGACGAAACCGCGCTGGCTGACGCAATCGAATCGGGGCACGTTGGCGGTGCGGCACTCGACGTGTTCGAGAATGAGCCGACAGTCGACCATCGGCTGCAGAAAATGCCCCAGGTGGTCGCCACGCCGCACATCGCGGCGTCAACACGCGAAGGTCAGGAACTGGTCGGGGCCGAGACGGCCGCGGCCCTGCGTGACTTCCTCAAGGACGGCATCATCCGAAACGCCGTCAACTTTCCCTCGCTGTCGCCTGAGGAATTCAAGCGGCTTCAACCATTTGCGCTTCTTGGTGAGCGGCTCGGCACGTTCGTTGCCCAAATGAACGACGATCGAATCCGCGAGGTCAGCCTGCGGTACTACGGTGAGCTGGCACAGAGCCGCACGGGGTTGATCGTCAACGGCGTTCTGGCTGGCCTGTTCAAGCCGATGCTGTCGACAGGGGTAACCGTCGTCAACGCTCGCAGTGTCGCGGCGGAGCACGGGATCGAAATCGTCGAGTCGCGCAGTACGCGCCCACGAAACTACACGAGCCTGATCTCGATCAAGCTTCGGACGGCCCACGGCGAGCGGTGGGTCGAGGGCGCCGTCTTCGAGAACAGCGCGCCACGACTGGTCATGGTCGATGGCATACAAGTTGAGGCACCGCTCGAAGGGGCGATGATCGTCGTGGGAAACAACGATCAGCCCGGCGTCATCGGTGAGATCGGAACCATCCTTGGCAAGCACCGCGTGAACATTGCCAACTTCGCGCTCGGTCGCGATGGTGGTCATGCCATCGGGGTCGTCATCGTCGACGAAACGGAGCCGATTCCCGATGTCGTGCTGGATGAATTGCGGGGGGTGCAGGCGATTCAGTCAGCGCGACTGGTCCGCGTTTGACAGGTGCAGCGTCGTTTGCGTGCCGTCGCTCGTAGTTTCAAGGGTCACTGCGTCGTCGCTGATCGACATGACGCGATAGCCGGCCTCGAGCACGTCACCCTCTTTCACCAGCAACACGCCCTGTAGCGAGCTGAGGATTGCCGTTCGCTTCGTGACACCGTCTTCCACACTCGTCGCCATGCCTGCGAGGCCGTACGGTGGCCGGGAGGGCGCGATGACGGCGGGAGGAGCCTGACTCAGCGATGGCGTCGGCGCTGCCACGGCAGGACGTGGAGGTGGGCCGAATCGAAACGCGTCGCGAGCCGGGTGTGTGTACGCAGTGACTTCTGCCAGCCTGGTCTTCAGGCGATCCGCCTGGGCACCGAGATCCACAAGCGCGCCCGATCGGTCGGCAGCCTGTGTCACGACGGCCGGTGGGTTTTGCCGACTCCGCTCAATCGTCACGACAAAACCCGCGACAGCGGTGCCGAGCACAACCCCAGTCGACGTCAGCGCGTACAGCCTCCAGGTCATCAGGGGACATAGATTTTAGCACGTGAACATGCGGCCGCTGCGAGCCGTCGGCTCTCGAGCGTCACGAGATCGTGTGGCGGAAATTTGCTATGATTCGTCGTGCCCCCGGTTGCGTTTCTCGATCCTTTTCTGAGAACGTCTACCCTCCGCGCTGTCGCTGTCATCCCTGCCCGATTCGCCTCTTCGAGACTGCCTGGCAAGCCGCTCGCTGACATTGCGGGCCGCTCGATGATCGAGCACGTCTATCGTCGCGCCGCCGATGCGCGCGGGATCGACGGCGTCGTCGTTGCGACCGATGACATGCGGATCGTTGCTGCCGTGGAACAGTTCGGCGGGATCGCTCGCCTGACGGCGGCCACGCATCGGACGGGGACGGACCGGGTTGCGGAAATCGCCACAGACTTGTCGTGCGACATCCTCGTGAACGTCCAGGGCGATCTCCCGCTCATCGAACCGGGAATGATCTCGGAGGTCCTCGAGCCGCTCCTGACAGACGCGTCCGTCAGGATGACGACGCTGCGCCAGGATACGAACAGTGCGTCCGAGATCTCGAGCCCGCATGTGGTCAAGGTCGTCGTCGACAACCACAACGATGCGCTCTACTTTTCGCGGTCGCCGATTCCGTTTCGTCGCGACGGCGGTCCGGCTATAGCCGCACACGACGTGCGTCCGGCCGAGACTGACTCCAGGGCAGATGTCGTGTCCGGCTCCAGGCGGACGATGGTTTACAAACACATCGGGCTGTACGGCT
>Ga0075421_100010108_pt1 | contig 11644 bp, 4 predicted proteins | sample SoiMetdeltSBSDD5_FD_75292 | JGI IMG/M metagenome (GOLD analysis project Ga0075421, IMG submission 75292) | Bulk soil microbial communities from a Populus tree surrounding site in Tennessee, USA - Soil MetaG P. deltoides SBSDD5 | ecosystem: Environmental > Terrestrial > Soil > Tree plantation...
GAGGCCACCACTGAGAAGCTGACATTGGTTGGAGACCGCACCACCAGCGGAACCGGCTGCTGTATGATCTTTACTCCGACCAGCACGTTCAGCGTGGCAACGCTGCTGGCCACATATCCGGAGTTGTTCAGAACGAGCACCTGGTACTCGCCTGCATCAGTGCTCGTGACACGACTGAAGTTCAGCGTTGGCCCGGTCTGGCCACTCAGGTTTTCGCCATTCTTCCTCCATTGATAGCGGTATGGCCCAGGCCCGCTGGCAGTCACGCTGAACGAGAACTGGTTGTCCTCGATAATTGTCGCGCTTTGTGGATGGCTGCTGATTGTCGGCCCCAGGCCAGCAGTGTAAGCGCGGCCAGGCGTGGGTGTGGTGCCCTCCCAATTGATCGGGTCATCCGAATACTGGGCCGGAGCACGGCGATGCAGTGAGAACCCGGCACCGTCCGCTGCCAGTGACCATGGGACCTGATCAGCGTATTGCGTTTCCTCGACCAGCACGTAAGGCGCTTCCACCACGTTATTCTCGTTCGTAATCGGCGTATCCGGCTGATAAAGCGAAACAGTTTCGTCATCGTTGCTCAAATCTCCGCGCAGAGGTCCGAGAATCGGCACCTGTGCGGGGACGGCAAACTTAGCGCGGAATGCCTGGGCCATGGCCGGCCTGGTCACGGGATTGAAATTGACCAGCACCACATAACCGCCGGCCGGAATGCTGAAGCCCGGAGGAAAGTCGAATTCCACCGCATTCTCCAGTTTCCAGACGAGGTTCGTACTGCTCGCGTGGTAGAGGTTCAATGGTGAACCACCGCGGTTGTGCAACTCGATGAATTCGTCCTCCGAGTTATTCCAATAAGCATTGTTCGTAAACACTTCCGGCGGATGATAGTTGATCTCCGAAATGACAATGTTCGGAATCAGCGGACCCGCATTTGGACCGTTCAAGCTGCTCGCGGCCTGCGACACAAATCGCGCCTGCTGCAGGCTGGTGAGATGGCGGCCAAAGGTGACGCCGTTTATCTGTGGGCCAAAGCTGAAGCCCGTGAGGTAGCCGGTCAAATCCCCGAGCGCGTTGGCCGAGGCCAGGTAGACCTCGTCACCCGTCGAACTGAGCGCGAAGCCGTTCGGACCGGCGTTGAAGTCGTCCTCATCGAATGTCAGGAATCCTCCTGCGGGAATGACCGTGCCATTGGGAATACGGAATTTCTTCACGTCCAACCGGTCGTCGCTCAGGTACCAATTGGAAATATCGGCGGCCGTGGCCCCGGCGTTATGCAACTCGATCGTATCCAATGAAGGCAGATCGGTGTGCGTGAGCGCCTCTGTGATGACCACCTGCGGGAAGACCGCCGGCACGGGTTCGCCTGCACCCGGTGTTCCATTCACCACCCCGCCGATGCGCCAATTGGCCGGATCATTCCAGGCGGTCGTTGGCAGCGTGTCGTCAGCGATGACCAATGCGAAGCCGAGACCATCGGTCACCTTGTGCCAATCATCGTCGTAGCGGAAGTCATGGATCGGTTCGCCGAGGCGGCCTTCAAGCACCAGGCGTTCGCCAGTGTTGTCGAGGTTATTGTCCTCTCCCGGCGGATTGATGAACTCGCCGGCGATGATCATCCCGTTCGTGTCGTACAGCGCCGAAAACGCCAGGAGATTGTTCACCACCAGCACGCGTTGACCGGCCGCAAGGGGCGCCATGGTCGGGAAGACAAAGTCGATGCCGGCACGGATCTTGTAGCCACTGATATTCAGCGAGCCGCCACCAACATTGCGCAGCTCGATGTATTCGAAATCCTCGTCCGTGAAGCTCGGCGTCGGCGAGTTGGCCGGATGATACATGATCTCGGTAATGCGCAGTCCCGGCGTGGCCGTGTACAGGCTGGAAATGACCGGGGGGCTCCAGGAGTACTGGCTGGTGCCAATGCGCGCGCGGGCAAATGCCTTTACGTTGTTGTTCAACGTGATCGGCAGGGAATACGCCTGCGCCGCCGGGGACACATTGCCGCCAGGCGACCGCGGGTCGGTGCCATCCAAGGTGTAATAGATTGTCGAGCCCGCCGGGCCGCTGATGCTCAGATTGACGCCGGGTGAAATCGGGCCGCTTTCACGATTGAAAAACGGCGCGCGCACGAATTGCGCATCCACCCAATTGAATCGGCCGCGGGTCCAGTTTCTCATCTGGTTGATGATCGCCGCGTAGGTCGGCTGGTTGGCGTAGTTGACGTTCCAACTGCCGCTGCCGTCCGGATTCGGCCACAGGGGGGTTGTGAGGTTGGGATACTTTATGAAATTGCGGGCTGCTGGCGTATTCGTGCTCGTGAACTGGCCGCCGTCGGTCAATTCAGCCGCAATCTCGTCGATGCGCGCAATGACACGATCGCCGTTGAAGACATTCGTGCGCAATACGCCCCAACGATCAATGACCTTCTGAATGAAATCTGGATCGCCGGAATTCATAACGGCCGTCGAAGTGGCTCCCGCGCCTCCAGTGCCTATGATGTTCGGGATGCCGTAGAGCAAGCGGCGCAGCCAGATATGGTTGTTGCTGTCCATGCCTTCACCCTGATGGTTCCAGTACCAGCCATTGGTGCGGCCGCCTTCCAGGTAATTTGCATTTCCAAATGCCAGGTTCCAATCCCAGATCGGGGACATGGTGAGCTTGCCGAAGCGCTTCTTGGACATGAAGTTGCTGATGCGGTAGCCGTCGATCTGTTTGGTGAACTCAACAATCCAGTGCTGGTCCACCCAGCTATCTACGTCGAGGTAATTCGAGTAGTGGTTCGTGCCGGTGCGCGTCAGCCAATCGGTGGCATACATCGCTTCGGTCATCCGGTTTAGGTAATTCTGGATCCAATTGACTTGAGCGGTGGTGACATCGCGCGGCTTAGGCTCGTGCATCTTTATCGTTTGCGCCACGTGCCCTGCCCCACCGTTGACGGTGAAATTGCGGTCCCCACCGCTATCTTTATCTTTCTTTACGATGTAACCGCCGGCGATTTCCGGCTCGGTCGTGTTTGCGGGAGTTAGTTCCTCGACATCGACGCGATTGTCGTCTCGCTCGATTTTCTCAAGGAAGCACAGAACGCCATAATAGCTGCCCGGAAAGCTTATTTTGGCGGCAGCCGGTTGAGGCGCATTGGCGCATATGAATACCTCGACGTTTCGGCGCCGGACCGAGTAGTTGCCCATGTCTTCATACAGTTCATACGCCAGGAAATCGTTCATCAGACACTTGTCCGAAAATGGATTGCGCATTTTCCAATCCGCCTCCTCGGGCATGCCAAGCAGCGAGCGAGCGGTGTCATTGCCGTAGGCGTCGTTCAGTTCGATATTGAAAGGCTGTTTGGCAAATCCAGCCGAGGTCTGGCCGAACACCTCGAGTTGGGCCATGCCGATAAAATCCGGTTCGCCGCGAATGGATGCCCGCCCTCTAAAAGTATTGATGATCGCCACCGAGCCCTTCGTGCGAATGCCGCCGCCCAGAACGTTTTGCGCAATGGAACGCCCGGAAGTGTTCATGATCACAATCGGCAGATTGGAATTGAAATCACGCACGGAGGCGTCCAGGAAGAAATACGCCTTCGCTGTGACCGGCCCCGGGAACATCCCCGGCGTACTGGCAAATACACGCGCCTTTACGAAGACGTTAGTCCCGAAAGTCAGTGGCCCGGTGTAGAGCGGCGAGTTGTTCGTAGGTTCGTTTCCATCCAACGTATAGCGGATTTGAAAAGTCCCCGCAGGTGGGTTCGGAATAGTGATCGCAACCTGGATCGAGTCGTTGGTGAACACCCCGTCATCGACGGAGAACGCCAGCGCAGGCGCAAAGTTCGCGCCGCTGGTCGAGTTTTGCGCGCCTGGCGTCGGCGTGGTGAAAAAGCCGATGATGTTGGGATCCACCCGGTCGCGGCCGTAAGAAACGTCTGCAAATTGCTCCTCATAGGTGGGGGCGAACTCTGAAACCACACGCCCTTCGGGGTCTCGCAACGCCAAGTACTCGCCTCCACGCGCCAACTGAAAATTGGTGTGCAGGCGCGCGATGTTATTTGTGCGGTTCTTGTTCGAGGCCCAGACGCGCAGGTACTGATTCGGGCCCAGCGTCATGTTGATATGGCTCGGGAAACGCCACTTGTTCGAGCCCGCCACGTCCGTCAGGTACCATCCGGCCAGACTCGAATCGACGGCGCCCGGGTTGAAGATTTCGATCCAGTCCTGGCGGTCGCCATCTTCATCGCTGATGCCATTATCGTTTTGGGCCATGAACTCCGAAATCACGAATAGCCCGGTAATCGCATTCGGATCAAGGGTAATGGTCCAACTGCCGCCGCCAAATGGCGTCGGCGTGGCATCGACGTCTGCAATGCCATGAGACGCAGCCCATGCCAGGCTCACCGTGCCAGTGGGCGGACTCGGAAAGTAAAAGGTATAATCATTCGGATTGTTCATCACCATATTCGTCGCGGGCGCGCCGTTGATCAGCAGGTCGGAAGCATTGACGCCAGTAACGTTTTCTGAGAAGAGCGCCGTGACAAACGGCAGCGAAGTGACAATTGCATTCGGGGGCGGGTCCGGTTCGACCGTCGGGGCATTATCATCGACCGTCGTGAGTGACGCTTGCACATGGAAATCGCTGCTGGTGGTGGGACCGTTGAAACCATGTATGGCCAGTGTGTTTGTCCCCACGACCAGGCTGCTGAGATCAGTGATGAATACAGATAAGAGTCGCTCCTCGTCGACGATGGTGGCCTGCGCGTTGTAGGCCAGATCGCCAGCATTCACAGCGGCGCGTCCCACCTCTACCCCGTTGATCCACGCCACGGCGCCGTCGTCCACGTAGACATTCAATGTCAACCCGGCAATACCGCTGAGATTGGTCACGACGAAGGACTTCCGAAAATAGACGCTGGTCCATGTCGGCGTGGACGCACTGGTGCGGAGTACCGTGGCGATACTGCCCTCATAACCAGTGAGCGTGCCGCCGGTGGTGTACCCGATAGGCGTTTGGCCGGTAGACCAACCCGCATCGTCATACCCATTCGCGCGCCACGCGCTTATCGGCGCGGACACTTCCTGCGTGGCAATAACGTATTTCCAGCCCGGTGCTCCGAGTGGGATCAGGTCATACGCCCGGCTTGTGCCGGCCAATAGAGCGAGTGAGACAATTACCAGCGCGAAAGGACGGAAGTGTAGAATGGGGTTCATAACATTAATAAAGACGTTACGGCTGTCCGAAAAGCATGGCTTCGGTGCAGTTTATAGCAGCGCGGTCCACTTCCGCCAAGCTCAAAATTAAGCGGAGTTTTTGCCTGGGCATCCCGGCATGCACCGGCCCGGCTCTGTCGGGAAAGTGGAGGTGCTAGACCAGCCGTTAAGGCCGATGTTAACGTTCGGATTTTCCACTCCTGGCGGGTCCGAAGCACAGGTTTCAGCGCGAAGCTTCGGATTACCTCGGATAGGTTCGGGAAAGGTTGGGTGAAAGTGGGCGGGGGGTGCACGATTTGATCGTGGATTATCAATGACTTACGACAGGTCCTTCCCGAGGCCCGCCGGGAACCGGGCGTTTTAAACACGGAGACAAGAGGCGAACGAGCTTTTTCATACGATTTTACGGTTGTTTCGAGTCTCACGATTTACCTAACTATATGGAATATATTAAATGAGAATAGAGAGTCAATAATAAAACATATCGATATAGTTATTAAAAATGGCCGCTTTATCGAAGGAATTCGTGCGGCTGGCTACGGTGGTACTGCCATGCACCCTTTTCGGCTCGAGCTAACCCTGCGCGGACAGCCTCAGGAATGGGATGACGCGTTTCTGAAGCTCAGTGACGGGGAGGTCCAATAGTTCTGAAAGCGGCAGCGCGTCTGCCACGTCGAAGCGGCCGGAAACAATGCGCCGAAGAGTGGCCAAGTGGGCCCCGCATCCGAGTTTTTCGCCCAGTTCGTGCGCGATACTGCGCACGTAGGTGCCTTTGGTGCAGGCGATGCGAAATTCGGCGAGAGGCTCCTGATATTGGCTGAAGTTGAAGTTGTAGACGTGGATCAGGCGCGGTTTGCGTTCTACTTCCACGCCTTTGCGGGCCAGCTTGTAGAGCGGGATGCCATCAACCTTCACCGCCGAAACCATGGGCGGGGTCTGGAGTTGGTCTCCTACGAACGTGCCGGCCACCTCGTTCAATTTCTCGACCGTGAGTGGCGGAACCGCGCGCGTTTCCAGGATCTTGCCATCGGTATCGTAACTGTCCGTGGTTTCCCCGAACTTTATGGCACCTGCGTACACCTTGTCGTCAGCCATGAGTTTCTCGGACAACTTTGTGCCGCGCCCGAGCATCAGGATCAACAGGCCGGAAGCATTGGGGTCGAGAGTGCCGGCGTGCCCGACCTTTTTGATCCCGAATCGCCGCCGAACGCGGTCCACGATGTCGTGCGAGGTAGGACCGACGGGTTTATCCACCAACAAAGCACCGTCCAATGGATCGAAAGCTTCCATGTTCCCAATGCGCGCGGCGAGAACCTAGCGCTTGTTCAATGCCTTCTTCAGCGCGTTGATCACCTGGCGCTGCACGGACATCGGCCGGCCCGCCACCCGCGCCCCGGCAGCGGCCGGATGACCGCCACCGCCAAAGCGCTTCGCCACTTCGTTCACGTCCACCTTATCATCCTTCGAGCGCAAACTGATGCGCGTCAACTCCGGCTCGATCTCTTCGAACAGGCAGGCAATGACGACAGGTTCCATAGCCCGAATGTGATCTATCAACCCTTCCGAATCGGCAGGCTCCGCGCCGGTGCGCGAATAGTCAGCCTTCTTCAGCCAAAAATAGGCAATCTGGTTGTCGTGCGTTAGTCGGAACTTGTTGTACATGTGCCGCAGCAACCGCACGCGCGAGAGAGGATAAGACTGGTAGACCTCGTTGCAGATCTTTGCCAGGTCGGCGCCCTCTTCGACTAGCTGGCCCGCAATATGCAATGTGGATGGGCGCGTGTTCGAATATTGAAATGACCCGGTGTCCGTCGAAATCGCCGCGAAAAGGCAATCAGCGATGTGCGGAGTCATCTTCCACTTGGCGGTCTCGATCAATCGAAAAATCAATTCGCCGGTCGATGGCTCATCCGCGTCGATCCAGTTGATCTCCGCGTACTGCGTGTTGCTTTCGTGGTGATCGATATTGATGAACGCATCCCGATCCGCAATGGCGGGCCCGACCTTTCCGAGGCGCTCGAAGCTGGCGCAGTCCGTGGCGATCACGCAATCGAAGTGTTTGCCCATCTTCGGCTTTTCCATCAGCTTCAGCGTGTCAAGAAACGCCAGCTTGGCCGGCATATCGTCCTCGTTCCAGCACACCACGTGCTTGCCCTCGTCGTGCAGCGCGCTGGCGAGCGCCAACTGCGATCCGATGCAGTCCCCGTCAGGCCGCACATGTCCGGCCACGCAAATCGTTTCGCTCTTGCGGATGACTTCCAGAATTTTCTGGGTCAACTGTTTGGTTTTGGATTCTGAGATCAAAGTGTTACTTTTCGTCCCCGCCGCCGGAGTTCTTCTCCAGCTCGGCGATAATTTCGAGCACGCGGTTGCCGCGCACGACCGAATCATCCATCACGAAGTGCAGGCGCGGAATGTACTTTAGAAACACGGACTTGGCCATCAGGTTTTGGATGCGTGCCCGGTTTTTCTGCAGAAGCGCCAGGCCGGTGCGCTGTTGTTCCGGGCTCCCGAGGAAACCCACGAACACCTTCGCGTTTCGCAAATCTCCGGAAAGGTCGACATCATTCACGGTGATCAGTCCCGCCTGGTCCACCGGCAATTCGCGGCGGAGAATCTCCCCTATCTCCCGCTTGAGCAATTCCCGAACCCGTAACATGCGATGCGATGCCATACTTCAACTCCATATGCGAGGTTTACAGTTTGGCGGCGATCTTTTCGACCACGAACGACTCGATGAGGTCGCCCGTCTGGAAATCGTGGAAGCCTTCCAGCCGGATACCGCACTCCATGCCCGCGCGCACTTCGTTCACCTCATCCTGGAACCGGCGCAAGGACGAAACCGCGCCCTCGTAAATCAAGCTCTTGCGTCGCATCACGCGCGCTTTGCCGCGCGTAATCCGTCCCGAAGTTACGGCGCAACCGGCCACCTTGCCGCCCTTGGACAACTCGAACAGCTTCCGCACTTCGGCTGAGCCAAGGATGTTCTCCTTCAGGATCGGCTCGAGCAAACCGGCCATCGCTTCCTTCACCTCGTCGATCAACTCATAAATGATCGAGTAGAGCTTGATCTGAACCCCTTCGCGCTTCGCGATGTCCGAGACACCGACGTCAATGCGCGTGTGAAATCCGAGGATCAATCCGCGCGACGCCGAAGCCAGGTGGACATCCGACTCTGTAATCGTGCCGACGCCATTGTGAATTATTTCCAGGGAAACCTTGTCCGACTGAATCTTTTTAAGCGCCTCGACGATGGCCTCGACTGATCCTTGCGCATCGGCTTTGACCACTAGTTTCAAAACCTTGAACTGCGCGGTCGCCAGCGTGTCGAACAGGTTCTCGAGCGTCACTTTCGGCCGCAACTCGGCAGGCTGCGCTCGTGCTTCAAGCACGCGTTTCCCCGCCTCCTCGCGCGCGGTCTTTTCATCTTCAAGAACCGCAAAGCCAACGCCCGCTTCGGGAACGCCATTGAGGCCAAGCACCTTTACCGCCACTGATGGCCCTGCTTCCTTCAGGCGCTGACCTTCTTCATTGATTAATGCGCGCACGCGGCCCCAGTAAGGCCCGCAAATGATCGCATCGCCTACCTTTAAGGTGCCTTTGCGCACCAGCACGGTTGCAGTGGGGCCGCCGGGCGACAGGCCCGATTCGATGACATTGCCTTTCGCAGGTCGATTTGGGTTTGCCTTCAACTCAAGCAAGTCGGCCTGGAACAAAATCATTTCCAGCAGTTTGTCTACGCCCTGTTTGGTCAGTGCGGACACATCCGCAAAAATCGTTTCGCCGCCCCACTCGTCCGGCACCAAGCCCTGCTCCTGCAATTGCTGGCGCGCCTTTAATGGATTTGCGTTCGGGTGATCCACTTTGTTCACCGCGACAATGATGGGCACTTTCGCCGCCTTCGCGTGGTTCAATGCTTCAATGGTTTGTGGCATCACGCCGTCATTGGCAGCAACGACCAGCACCACCACGTCCGTCACGTTGGCGCCGCGCGACCTCATGGCGCTGAAGGCTGCGTGGCCAGGCGTGTCGAGAAAGGTGATCTGCGCCATTTCCTTCTTACGCTCAGGGTGTGGCACCGAAATCGTATAAGCACCGATGTGTTGTGTGATTCCGCCTGCTTCCCCTTCGGCAACGTTGGTCTTGCGAATCACGTCCAGCAACGTCGTCTTCCCGTGGTCAACGTGGCCCATGATCGTGACGACCGGCGGCCGGGGTTTTAGATCCTCAGGCTTGTCATCCACCTCCACTGTCGGCTCGCGGACGGGCACGGGCGCCGGGGCAGCGCGGCGTTCGCGTTTCTCGACCTCGAACTTAAATCCGTACTTGGCGCACAAACGCTGGGCCACAGCTTCATCGATCGCCTGATTTACGTTTGCCAGGACCTTCAACTCGATGAGATCCGCGATGAGTTGATACGGCCGGCGATTCAACTTCTCTGCAAGCTCGCGAACAATGATCGGTGGTTTAATGGAAATGACAGGCGCGTCCGTTGGCAGAACAATCTTCGGTTCCTCCGGTTTGGAAGGGGTGGGCGGCTGGCCGGGACGTTGCTGCTGGGCCGCGGGACCGCGCCCTTGCAGGGGCGGCATCCGACCGCCGGGCCGCTGCTGTTGCTGGGGCCGCTGCTCGACACGCGGTGGTTGCGGCGCCGGACGGGGCGGTAACTTGACTGAACCCACTTTCTCGCCGGGACGCGCTCCCGGCTTGGGTGGCAATTGAATGCGCCCGATCAAATCACCCACGCGGGGCGTTGGCGGTTCCGGTGGAGGCGGCGGAGGGGCTGCTGGGGGCGCAGGTTCCGGGATTGCGCGTGCCTGCACAGGCTCGGGCATCTCGGGTTGCGGCGGCGGAACGCTTTCTGGGAGCGCCTCGGGCGGCGGTTGCACTACAGGTTCACCCCGAATCTCGATGTGCGGGGCTTCGGGCTGAATCTCGGCTGCTGGAGCAGGGGCTGGGGCTTCAGTGGTCACCGGAGTTGTTGGCGCTTCGGCAGCAGGAGCGGGTTTGAAGTGACCTTCGAGGTATTCGGCGGTGATCTTATCCAGCGAACTGGATGGAACGCGCGCGGCGGTGATGCCCAGTTCTTTGGCCTTGACAAGGACTTCCTTGCTTTCGATCCCTAACTTCTTTGCTATGTCGTAAATACGAACGGGCATAATTTTTCTGACCCATCGTGCTGGAACACGGATTATTCATAACCGGACCATACACAATGTGTTTATACCAACATAAATCTTCAGGCAGCGGCTTCACCGCCACCGAGCTTAATCGACCGCCGCGAAGCCTCAGCTTTCGCTGCTTCGTAAATGGCCCCGGCCTGTTCCCCGATCTCGGGTATCTCTGCCAAATCGCTGACCTTGGCTTCAAGCAACGCCTCCAGGCTGGTTAACCCATTCCTGAAAAGCACGTTCGCTTGTTCCACCGAGATCCCTTCGATGGCAGCCAGTGACTGCACCGCCTGGGCCATTTGTTCTTCAAATCCTACCGTGGCAATGCGTTCAGCTTCAATGTCCACCTGCCAGCCGGTCAATTTCGAAGTCAGACGCGCATTCTGGCCACGTTTGCCTATCGCCAGCGAAAGCTGATCTTCGGCAACGGTAACCTTAACGCGTTTTTTGGCTTCATCAACGTCGAATGTCTTGATCTTCGCCGGATTCAGCGCGTTCGAGATAAACTGTTTCACGTTCGAGTCCCAACGGATAATGTCCACCTTCTCGTTGTTCAACTCGCGAACAATGTTTTTCACCCGCTGACCGCGCAAGCCAACGCACGCGCCCACAGGATCAACCTTCTCGTCCCGGGTCCAGACCGCCACCTTCGTCCGAAAGCCGGGCTCCCGGGCAATCGCCTTGATTTCGATCGTGCCATCGGCGATTTCCGAGACCTCAAGCTGGAACAGCTTGATCACGAAATTCGGGTCCGCCCTCGAAAGGATGATCTCAGGTCCATGGGGTCCCTGTTCCACAGCCTTGACGTAGCAGCGAATCCGCTCGCCAATCTGATATTCCTCAGTCGGCACACGCTCGCGATTCGGCAGCAACGCCTCGTATTTGCCGAGGTCCAGGGTGACGTCCGAACGCTCAAAGCGCCGTACTGTCCCGCTCACGATGTCGCCCACGCGGTCCTTGAACTCGACAAAAATCAGCTCTTTCTCAGCCCGCCGGATCTGCTGCATCAACGCCTGCTTGGCGTATTGCGACGCAATCCGCCCGAAATCGGCCGGGGTGACTTCGACTTCGAGTTCTTCCCCGAGCTGCGCGTCGGGCTTGATCCGTTTGGCATCGGGCAGGGAAATCTGGTCGTGCTTGGAGAGCACCTTTTCGGAAACCACCAGCTTTGCAAAAGCTTTGATGTCGCCGGTCTTGGGATCGATGACGCAACGCATTTCACGAGCCGGACCAACGGCTTTCTTGGCGGCGGAAAGGAGGGCTTCCTGGACAGCGCCG
>Ga0075421_100010111_pt1 | contig 11643 bp, 9 predicted proteins | sample SoiMetdeltSBSDD5_FD_75292 | JGI IMG/M metagenome (GOLD analysis project Ga0075421, IMG submission 75292) | Bulk soil microbial communities from a Populus tree surrounding site in Tennessee, USA - Soil MetaG P. deltoides SBSDD5 | ecosystem: Environmental > Terrestrial > Soil > Tree plantation...
GCCCTGCGTGCTGCTGATCGACGAGGTCGACAAGGCCGACATCGAGTTCCCCAACGACCTGCTGCGCGAGCTCGACCGCATGGAGTTCTACGTCTACGAGACGCGCGAGCTGGTGAAGGCGAAGCAGCGGCCGATCGTGTTCATCACCTCGAACAACGAGAAGGAGCTGCCCGACGCCTTCCTGCGCCGCTGCTTCTTCCACTACATCCGCTTCCCGGACAAGGCGACGATGGAAAAAATCGTCGCCGTGCACTTCCCCGGCCTGAAGAAGTCCCTGCTGCGCGAGGCGATGGAGGTGTTCTTCGAGGTGCGCGAGGTGCCGGGGCTGAAGAAGAAGCCCTCGACCTCGGAGCTGCTCGACTGGCTCAAGCTCCTCCTCGCCGAGGACATCCCGCCCGAGGCGCTGCGCTCGAACGACCGCAAGACCATCATCCCGCCGCTGCACGGCGCGCTGCTGAAGAACGAGCAGGACGTGCACCTGTTCGAGCGGCTGGTCTTCATGACAAGGGCCAAAGGGGCTTGAGTTGCTCATCGACTTCTTCCTCAAGCTGAAGTCGCACAAGCTGCCGGTCTCGATCAAGGAGTACCTGACGCTCCTGGAGGCGATGGACCAGGGGGTGATCGGCCCCTCGGTGGACGATTTCTACTACCTGTCGCGCGCCTCGCTGGTGAAGGACGAGGCCAATTTCGACAAGTTCGACCGCGCCTTCGGCGAGTTCTGGCAGGGGGTGGAGACGATCCCCGGGTTCGAGGCGCAGGTGCCGCTGGAATGGCTGCTCAAGCAGGTCGAGCTCACCCTCAGCGAGGAGGAGAAGAAGCAGATCCAGGCGCTCGGCGGCTGGGACAAGCTGATGGAAACCCTCAAGGCGCGGCTCGAGGAGCAGAAGGGCCGCCACCAGGGCGGCTCGAAGTGGATCGGCACGGGCGGCACCTCGCCGTTCGGCGCCTACGGCTACAACCCCGAGGGCATCCGCATCGGCCAGGACAAGGGCCGCAACCGCAGCGCGGTGAAGGTGTGGGACCAGCGCGAGTACCGCAACCTGGACGACGCGGTGGAGCTGGGCACGCGCAACATCAAGGTGGCGCTGCGGCGGCTGCGCAAGTTCGCGCGCGACGGCGCCCCGGAGGAGTTCGACCTCGAGCACACCATCGACGCCACCGCGCGCAAGGCCTACCTCGACATCCACATGCGGCCCGAGCGCCACAACACGGTGAAGGTGCTGATGTTCATGGACATCGGCGGCACCATGGACGACCACATCAAGCTCGCCGAGGAGCTGTTCTCGGCCTCCAAATCCGAGTTCAAGCACCTCGAGTTCTTCTACTTCCACAACTGCCTGTACGACTTCGTTTGGAAGGACAACCGGCGCCGCCACTCCGAGCGCACGCGCACCTGGGACCTGCTGCACAAGTACGGGCACGACTACAAGGTGATCTTCGTCGGCGACGCGACGATGAGCCCCTACGAGATCCTGCAGCCCGGCGGCTCGATCGAGTACTTCAACGAGGAGCCCGGCGCGGTGTGGGTGAAGCGCGTCGCCGAGGTGTACGCCAAATGCGTCTGGCTCAACCCCGAGCCGGAGGAGATCTGGGGCTACCGCCAGTCGATCCAGATCATGAAGGAGCTGATGGACGGGCGCATGTTCCCCACCACGCTCGACGGCCTCGAACGCGCCATGAAGGTGCTCGCCAAATAGCCGCGCTGCGGATCTGCCTCGCCCTGGCCATCGCCTGGCCCGGCGCCGCGGGCGCGCAGGGCCTTGCGCGCCCGCCCGGCCTGCCGGGCGCGCAGGCGCAGCGCATCGAGGAGCCGGTGTTCAAGGGGCGGGCGGCGGTGTACGAGGCCGGCAGGGAGCGCAAGCGCACGATCCTGCTGGTGCACGGCCTCGGCGCCAACGGCGCCGCCGATTTTGCCGAGCACGCGGCCTGGCTGGCGCGCTCCTACCACGTGCTGGCCGTCGATCTGCCGGGGTTCGCGCAGTCGGACAAGGCCGCCGCCGCGTATTCCCCGGCGACCTACGCCGCGTTTCTCAAGCATGTGGTCGAGCGCTTCGCGCGCAAGCCGGTTGCGCTGCTGGGGCATTCGATGGGCGCCGTGGTGGCGCTGCGCTACGCCGCGAACTACCCGGAGGACGTCGAGCGGCTGGTGGTCGTGGATGCGCCCGGCATTCTGCATCGCGCCGCGTACGCCGGCGATTTCCTCTCCCGGCTGGGCCTCGGGTTCCTGCAACCCGGGTCGGGGGGCTCGCCGGCGGCCGGCGGCGAACCCCTCGGCATGCTCATCGAGCGCCTGCACCAGATCCTCGGGCGCGCCGAGCAGACCGGCCTGGACCCGCAGCTGGTCCTGTCGATCCCGCTGCTGCGCGAGAAACTGCTGCAGAACGATCCGCTGAAGATCGCCGGGCTGGCGGTGGGGCTGGAGGACCTGAGCCGGGAGCTCCCGCAGATCAAGGCCGAGACGCTGGTGATCTGGGGAGCGCAGGATGCGATCGCGCCGCTGCGCACCGGCAAGCTGCTGGCGCACGTGCTGCCGCGCGCGCAGCTGGCGGTGATCGAGCGCGCGGGGCACACGCCGATGCAGGAGGAGCCGGCGCGCTTTCGAGAACTGCTGGAGCCGTTTCTCGCGCAGGGCCTGGCGCCGGCGCCGGCGAAGGCGGAGCCGGCCCCCCGGCGCGGCAATGCGCAGTGCGATCGCCAGAGCGGCCTGCTGTACGAGGGCGACTACGGCCTGCTCGTGCTGCAGGGGTGCAGGAACATCCGCCTGCGCGCCGCGCGCGTGCGCGAGCTGCGCGTGCTCGATTCGTCGGTCAGCATCGAGGACAGCGACATCGGCGGGGACAGCGCCGGCCTGACCGCCGGCAACGCCGCCGTCACCATGACCAACGGGCGCATCCGCGGGCCGGTGGCGATCACGCTGCGCGCCAGCCGGCTCGACCTGGCCGGCGTGCGCGTCGAGGGCCGGGACGCGGCGGTGCTGGGGCAGGACGTCGGGCCTGCGCCCGCCTCGTCGGTGGTGTTTTCCGTCAGCCGGGTGCGCAGCCCCCATACCGACGGCGCGATGCACGGCTACATGGTCGTGGTGAGCGGCAAGCCGCTGTAGCCGGCGCTGCCATAAGATAGCGCAGTGGGCATGCGCCTCAGCCAGCTGGTGCTCAACCTGCGGCGCAACCTGCCGCCGGACCCGACGCGCTCCTCCAGCCTGGAGCGCGTGCTGCGCCGCGCGGGGCGCCTCGCCGGGTGGCTACGCGCCGACCTCAACTTGCTGGCCGCGCTCTATGGCACCGACAAATACGGCGAGCACGACTACACGCCGGTGTACGAGGAACTGATGCGCACTGCGCGCGGCAAGCCGGTGCGCCTGCTGGAAATCGGCGTCGGTGGCTACGCCGGCGCCCTGGGCGGCGAGTCGCTGCGCATGTGGGAGAGCTACTTCCGCCGCGGGCGCATCACCGGCATCGACCTGTACGACAAGACCGCGCTCTCGGGGGGGCGCGTGACGGTGCGCCAGTGCTCGCAGGTGGACGCCCCGCAGCTCGGCGCCCTGGCGCAGGAGCTGGGGCCGTTCGACTTCATCATCGACGACGGGAGCCACCTGAACACCCACCAGATCGAGACTTTCCGGATCCTCTGGCCGCACCTCAGCGACGGCGGCGCCTACATCGTGGAGGACGTGCAGACGTCCTATTGGCCCGCCTACGGCGGCGGGCCGCTGGGGACCGAGGGCTACCGCAAGTCGTGCATGCAGTGGTTCAAGGACTACGCCGACAGCGTCAACCTGCCCGAATTCCTCGCGCCGGCGCCGGGCGCGCTCGACCCCGGATTGCTGAGCATCGCCTTCCACCACAACCTGATCGTGCTGAAGAAAGACCTCGCGGCGCGCTATTCCAACGCCAACCTCGACCTGCCCGAGGCGCGGCGCGCGCTGCTGCAGCCGGGCTAGCCCGCCGCAGCCAGGCGGCCCGCCAGCGCCAGGCGCTCGAAGGCCGCCGCCTCGAGCGGCGCGCTGTACAGGTGGCCCTGCCATTCGTCGCAGCCCACCGCCAGCAGCTCGCGCAGCTGCGACTCGGTCTCCACGCCCTCGGCCGCCACCTGCAGCCCCAGGCCGCGCGCCATCGCCGCGATGGTGCGCACGATCATGGCGTCGCCGCTGCTCGAGTCGAGCTCGCGCAGGAAGCCGCGGTCGATCTTCAGCTTGTCGATCGGCAGGCGCCGCAGGTAGGCGAGGCTCGAGTAGCCGGTGCCGAAATCGTCGATCGCCAGGCGCACGCCCAGCGCGCCGATCTGGCGCAGCGTCTCGATGTTCTCCGGCAGGTGCGCCATCAGCACCCGCTCGGTCACTTCCAGCTCGACGCGGCCGGCGGCCACGCCGTGCGTCGCCAGGGCCTCGCGCAGGCGCTCGACGTAGGCCGCGCCCTGCGCCAGTTCGAGCGCCGACACGTTCATGGACACCCAGGGCTCGCCCGGCAGGCTGCGCCGCCAGGCGCCCGCCTGCGCCAGGGCGCGCGCCAGCGTCCACTCGCCGACGGCGCGGATCAGCCCGCTCTCCTCCGCCGCCGGGATGAAGGTGTCGGGCAGCAGCAGCCCGCGCACCGGGTGGTTCCAGCGCACCAGCGCCTCTGCGCCCACGATCCGGCGCTGGCGCAGCACCGGCTGCCAGTGCAGCACCAGCTCGCCGCGCGCCAGAGCCCCGCGCAGGTCGCTCTCCAGCGTGAGGCGCGCGGCGGCGCGCGCATGCAGCTGCGGCGAGAAGAAGCGCATGCTGTTGCGGCCGGCGTCCTTGGCGTCGTACAGCGCCGTGTCGGCGTTCTTCAGCAGCTCGCTGAAATCGCGCCCGTCCTCCGGATAGATGCTGATGCCGATCGAGGCGGTGACGTTGAGCGCGCGAGCGTCGATCTCGAACGGCCGCTGCAGGATGCCCTGGATGCGCTGCGCCACCAGCGCCGCCTCGGGCGCGCCCTTCAGCCGGTCCCACAGCAGCACGAACTCGTCGCCGCCCAGCCGCGCCAGCGTGTCCTCGCGGCGCAGGGTGCCCTGCAGGCGCTCGCCCACGGCGCGCAGCAGCGCGTCGCCGGCCTGGTGGCCGAGCGAGTCGTTGACCAGCTTGAAGCGGTCCAGGTCGACCAGCAGCACCGCCAGCATGCCGCGGCCGCGCGCCGCGGCGAGGATCGCCTGCCGCGCCCGGTCGGCGAGCAGCGCGCGGTTGGGCAGGCCGGTGAGCGCGTCGCGCGTGGCGAGGTACTGGATGCGGTCCTCGGCCAGCTTGCTCGCGGTGATGTCGGCGCCGGTGCCGCGGTAGCCGGCCAGCAGCCCCTGCGCGTCGCGCACCGGCATGCCGCTCACCTGCTGCCAGATCACCTGGCCCGAGCGCGCGATGGAGCGGTGCTGCAGGCCGCGGAACGGCTGGCCTTCCTGCGCGTTGCGTTCGAACCAGGCATCGAGCGCGCGCGCCTCGCCCAGCGGCATGAACTCGCGCGGCGTGCGCCCCAGCAGCGCGGCGCGCGGGTAGCCGAGCACCGACTCGACGCGCTCCGACAGGTAGGTGTAGCGCCACTGCGCGTCGGTTTCCCAGACGTACTCGCCCGAGGCGTCCACCACGTCGCGGTAGCGCTTCTCGACTTCCTGCAACGCCTGCTCGGTGAGCTTGCGCGCGGTGATGTCCAGGTTGATGCCGGTCATGCGCAGCGCGCGCCCCGCCGCGTCGCGCTCGGTGACCTTGCCGCGCGACAGTAGCCACTTCCAGGCGCCGTCCGCGGCGCGGAAGCGGTGCTCCTCCGCATAGTCGGCGCTTGCGCCCGTCACCGCCTGGCGCTGCTGCTCAAGCGCGCGCGGCAGGTCTTCCTCGTGCACGCCCTGGATCAGCGCCTCGACCGTGGTCGCGGTGGGCGCGCGCGGCAAGCCGAGGAATTCGGCCCAGCCCTCGCTCAGGTACACCTTGCCGCTCTGCAGGTCGGTGTCCCACAGGCTGGCGCCCGAGCCCTCCAGCGCCAGCTGCAAGCGCTCCTTGGCTTGCGCCAGCTCGCCCTCGGCGTGCTTGCGAGCGTCGATGTCCGCCGTGACGCCCGAAATGCGCAGCGCACGCCCGCCGGCGTCGCGCTCGGTGACGCGCCCGGTCGAGAGCACCCATTTCCAGTCGCCGTCGCGCATGCGCAGCCGGTACTCGGCGAGGTACGCGGGGGTCGTGCCCTTGATCGCGCCCACGAACGCGGCGCGCGCCGCGACGGCGTCCTGCGGATGCACGTGCTGCAGCAGGTCCGCCGAGCGCACATTGCGCGCCTTGGGCGCGTCGCCCAGCAGCCGCGCCCAGCCCTCGCTCAGGTAGATGCGGTCGCTGCCGATCTCGCAATCCCACACCGCCAGGCTGCCGCCTTCCAGGGCGAGTTCGAGGCGTTCCTTCGCCTCGGCCAGCTCGCGCTCGCCGCGGCGCCGCTCGGTGACGTCGCGGCCGACGCCGCGGTAGCCGAGGAAATTGCCCGCGGCGTCGTGCCGCGGCTGCCCCGACACCAGGTGCGTGTGGCGCGCGCCCGCGGCGTCGGTGCGCGCCAGTTCCAGCTCGAAAAACGGCAGGCGCCGGCGCAACTGCTCCAGGTGCGCGGTGAACGCGCGCCCGTCGAGCTCCACCCCGGGCAGCTCCCACAGCCGCTTGCCGAAGGCGAGGCCCGCACCGAAGAAGCCGAGCACCGCCGGGCCGCCGGTGAGCCAGGTGATGCGGTACTCGGTGTCGCACTCCCAGAACCAGTCTGCCGACAGCGCGGTGAGATTGCGGAAGCGCTCTTCGCTGATGCGCAGGGCGAGGGTGGCGCGCCGGTCGCGCAGCCGCGCCTGCATCCAGGATGCGAGCACCACCCCGGCTGCCGCGACCAGCAGGAGCGCCTCGATCAGCTGCGTCCAGTCCATCGCGCCCGCGTCCCTAGCCGGCGCCCGCGCGCACCGGCGGCGCCACCTTCAGCACCTCGTCGATGGTGGTGAGCCCGCCGGCGACCTTCATGGCGCCGCTGATGCGCAGCGGCTTCATGCCTTCCTTCATCGCCTGCTCGCGCACGCTGGCGAGGTCGGCCCCGGCGCTGATCAGCTGCTTGACCGCCGGGGTGTGCAGCAGCGTCTCGTAGATGCCGACCCGCCCCATGAAGCCGGTCATGCGGCATTCGAGGCAGCCGACCGGCTTGTAGACCTGGGCCGGGCGCGAGGACTTGAACGGCGCGGCCAGCGCGTCCCAGGCCGCCAGGTCCTCGCCGCGGTTGAAGTCCGCGGGCTGCTTGCAGTGCGGGCACAGCGTGCGCAGCAGCCGCTGCGCCATCACGCCGTTGAACGTGGCGTTGAGCAGGTAAGGCGCGATGCCCAGTTCCAGCAGGCGCGTCACCGCGCTCGGCGCGTCGTTGGTGTGCAGCGTGGACAGCACCAGGTGGCCGGTGAGCGCCGACTGCACCGCCATTTCCGCCGTCTCGAGGTCGCGGATCTCGCCGATCATGATGATGTCGGGGTCCTGGCGCATCAGCGCGCGCACCCCCTCGGCGAAGCCCAGATCGATCGCGGCATGCACCTGCATCTGGTTGAACGCCGGCTCCACCATCTCGATCGGGTCCTCGATGGTGCACACGTTCACTTCCGGCGTCGCCAGGCTCTTCAGCGTCGTATACAGCGTGGTGGTCTTGCCCGACCCGGTGGGCCCGGTCACCAGCACGATGCCGTTGGGGCGCTCGGTCATGTCCTTCCAGCGCCGGTGGTCCTCGTCGGAGAAGCCCAGCTCGCGGAAGTCGCGCACCAGCACCTCCGGGTCGAAGATGCGCATCACCAGCTTCTCGCCGAAAGCGGTGGGCAGCGTCGACAGGCGCAGTTCGACCTCGTCGCCGTCGGCCATGCGCGTCTTGATGCGCCCGTCCTGCGGGCGCCGCTTCTCCACCACGTCCATGCGGCCGAGGATCTTGATGCGGCTGGTCATCGCCGCCAGCACCGAGGGCGGGATCTGGTAAACCTGGTGCAGCACGCCGTCGATGCGGAAGCGCACCAGCCCGGCCTCGCGCCGCGGTTCGATGTGGATGTCGCTGGCGCGCTGCTCGAAGGCGTACTGCCACAGCCAGTCGACCACCTTGACCACGTGGGCGTCGTTGGCGTCGAGGGCCTTGTTGGCGCTGCCCAGCTCGACCAGCTGCTCCAGGTTGGCCAGCCCCGAGCTGCCGCCGCCGGCGCGATTGGCGCTCTTGATCGACTTGGCGAGGTTGTAGAACTCGACCTGGCAGCGCTCGATGGCGACCGGATTGGCGATCACGCGCCGCACCGCGCGGCGCGCCAGGCGCGCGATCTCCGGCTCCCATTCGCGCACGAAAGGCTCGGCGGTGGCGATCACCGCCTCCTTGGCGGTCAGCTCCACCGGCAGGATGCGGAAGCGCGTGGCGTAGGCGCTCGACATCACCTCGGTGATCACCGAGAAATTGATCTTCAGCGGATCGATGTGCAGGTAGCCGAGGCCGACGCGACCGGCCAGCCATTCGGCCAGCGCGTCGAGGGTGAGCGTCTTGTGCGGCGCCCGCTGGTCCTTCCAGTTCTCCTCCGCCACCAGCGCCAGCGGATGCTGGCTGCCGCGCCAGTAGCGGCGCTCCTTCTTCAGCTCCTCGGCGGGCGTGCGCCCCACCACGCCGTCCTCGACCAGCCAGTCGAGGATTTCGGCGAGGGTCAGGCGGTGCTCGACGACGGGCTTGGCGGCGGCCTGGGCCATGGGCGCGGACACTATACCGCTAGAATGCGGCATGCCCCAAAGCCCGGCCCTGGCGCAGGACGTCAAGTTGCGTGAAGTCTGGGCCTGGAGCATGTATGACTTCGCCAACTCCGGCTACACCACGGTGGTGATCACCGCGGTGTTCAGCGCCTATTTCGTCGGCGCGGTGGCCGAGCGCGCGCCCTGGGCCACTTTCGCCTGGACCGCGGCGCTGTCGCTGTCTTATCTGCTGGTCCTGCTCACGGCGCCGCTCATCGGCGCCTGGGCCGACGCGCACGCGGCCAAGAAGCGCCTGCTGCTTTACGCCACGGTCGGCTGCGTGCTGTTCACCGCCGCGCTGTGGTTCGCGGCGCCCGGCGCGGTCGCCGTGGCGCTGCTGTTCATCGTTCTGTCCAATTATTTTTTCGGTGCGGGCGAGAACCTGATCGCGGCGTTCCTGCCCGAGCTCGCCGAATCGAGCGCCATGGGGCGCGTTTCCGGCTGGGGCTGGGCCTTCGGCTACCTCGGCGGCATCGTGTCGCTGGGCCTGTGCCTCGCCTATATCACCTGGGCGGAAGGCACCGGCCAGGGAGCCGGTCAGTTCGTGCCCGCGACCATGCTGATCACGGCGGCGTTGTTTGCGCTCGCCGCGACGCCGACCTTCCTGCTGCTCAAGGAGCGCGCGCAGCCGCAGCCGGCGCAGGCCAACCCCTGGGGACGGGTGATGCAGACGGCGCGCGAGGCGGCGCGCTTCCGCGACCTGCGGCGCTTCCTGCTGTGCATCCTGTTCTACCAGGCCGGCATCGCGGCGGTGATCGCGCTGGCGGCGATCTACGCGCAGGAGGCGATGAAGTTCACGCAGCAGCAGACCATCATCCTGGTGCTGGTGGTCAACCTCACGGCCGCAGTCGGCGCCTTCGGCTTCGGCTACCTGCAGGACGCCATCGGCCACGTGCGCGCCATGGCGCTGACCATCGTCGGCTGGATTGTGATGATCGCCACCGCCTACTTCGCCGACGACGCGCCGACCTTCTGGGTGGCCGCCAACCTGGCCGGGCTGTGCATGGGATCGGCGCAGGCCGCGGGTCGCGCCATCGTCGGCTACCTCGCGCCGCGCACGCGCGAAGCGGAGTTCTTCGGCCTGTGGGGGCTGGCGGTCAAGGCGGCTTCGATCTTCGGCCCCCTCACCTACGGCGCGGTCACCTGGATCTTCGCCGGCAACCACCGCCTGGGCATCCTCGCGGTGGGGGTGTATTTCGTCATCGGGCTGGCGCTGCTGAAGAGCATCGACGTCGAGCGCGGCCGGCGCGCTGCGCTGCAAAGCGCCTGAACAGGACTACTCCAGCGCCGATTCCATCGTGATCTTGGCGTTGAGGAGCCGCGATATCGGACACCCCGCCTTGGCGTTGCCGGCTGCCTTGTCGAAGGCGGCCCGGTCGGCTCCCGGGACCTTCGCCTTGACCACCAGGTGGATCGCGGTCACCGTCATCCCGGCGTCGGTCTTTTCCAAGGTGAGATTGGCCGTCGTCGCGATGCTCTCCGCCTTGAGGTTGGCCTGGCCGAGCTGGCCGGAGAGCGCCATCGAGAAGCACGCCGCGTGCGCCGCGGCGATCAGCTCCTCGGGATCCGTCTTGCCGCCGGCCTCGAAGCGGCTGGCAAAGGTATAAGGCGCCGCGGCAAGGCCCCCGCTGCCCGTGGATACCTGGCCATTGCCGTCCTTCAGGCCGCCTTTCCATATCGCCGAACCTTTGCGCTGCATGCGAGTCTCCTTTAGATTGGAATGCTGGCGCGTTATTATCCCCGCTCCCCGCAACTTCACTTAAAGGCAAGCCAACATGACGATCAAGGTCGGCGACCGGGTGCCCGAGGGCAAGCTCCTGGAGGCAACGGAGTTCGATTCCGCAACGCAGTGCGCGCTGCCGCCCAAGCCCGTCGAAATCGCAGGGGCCGTCAAGGGAAAGCGCATCGCCGTCTTCGGCCTGCCGGGCGCCTACACGCCGACCTGCTCCGCCAAACACGTTCCGGGCTACCTGGCCAATATCGACAAGTTGAGGGCGAAGGGCGTGGACGAGGTCTGGTGCGTGGCGGTGAACGATGCTTTCGTCATGGCCCATTGGGGCCGCGATCAGAAGGCGCTGGGCAGGATCCGCTTCCTCGGCGACGGCAGCGCGCTCTGGACCAAGGCGCTCGGCCTGGAGATCGATCGCAGCGCCGCCGGCATGGGCGTGCGCATGCAGCGCTTCTCGATGCTGGTGGATGATGGCGTGGTGAAGCAGCTCAACATCGAGGCCCCCGGCAAGTTCGAGGTGAGCGACGCCGAAACGATGCTCAAGCAACTGGGATGACGCGGCGCGGACTGCTGCTCCTCGCCCTCCTCGCCGCCGCCACCTCCCCGCAGGCGCAGTCGCGCGCCGAGGCCGGCCGCGAGCAGTTCCGCGAGGCCGGCCGTACCTGCCGCTACGCGCCGCACGCCGAGCAGCGCGCCTGCATGGCGCGCGAGCTGTGCAAGAACAACCGCAACCCGGAGCGCTGCGAGGAACGCTATTTCGTCAATGCCGAGCGGCGCGACCTGGTGCTCGAGGCCTGCAAGGGCAAGCAGGGCCGCGTGCTGCGCGACTGCATGCGCGACGAATACAAGAAGCTGGGCCCCGAGCCGAAGTCCTAGCGCGCGCCGAACCTTTGCCCGCGGCCCGGCTCCAAGCAGCCTGGCCCGCCTGCCGATGAACAGACTCCTCGCCCTCCTCCTGCTGTGCTGCGCCCTGCCGGCGGCCGCCGCCGACCTGCCGCGCAAGGTGGTCGAGATCGAGGGCCTCGCCGAGTACCGCCTCGGCAACGGCCTGCGCGTCCTGCTGGTGCCCGACGCGAGCGCCGACACCGTCACCGTGCACATCACCTACCTCGTCGGCTCGCGCCACGAGGGCTACGGCGAGAAGGGCATGGCGCACCTGCTCGAG
>Ga0075421_100010112_pt1 | contig 11642 bp, 8 predicted proteins | sample SoiMetdeltSBSDD5_FD_75292 | JGI IMG/M metagenome (GOLD analysis project Ga0075421, IMG submission 75292) | Bulk soil microbial communities from a Populus tree surrounding site in Tennessee, USA - Soil MetaG P. deltoides SBSDD5 | ecosystem: Environmental > Terrestrial > Soil > Tree plantation...
GGGCGTGAACGTCACTCCGTGGAACTCGCACGAGCTGTACGAGAGCCAGTCGCCGATCCATCACGTCGAGAAGATCAAGACGCCGTTCCTCATCCTGCACGGCACGGCGGACGGCGCGGTGGACTGGCTGCAGGGGCTCGAGTACTTCAACGCCGCGCGCCGCACGGGGAAGGAGGTCATTCTTCTGTCATATCCCGACGAGCCGCACCATCTCGCGAAGAAGGAGAACCAGAAGGACTTCCAGATCCGCATGAAGCAGTTCTTCGATCACTACCTCAAGGGTGCGCCAGCGCCGAAGTGGATGACGGACGGCGTTCCGCAGCTTCGGAAGGGAGAGTCGATCCAATAAGCGGTGCTGGTGGCTCGAGCCATCAGCTAGGAGCACGCGCTGACGGCTGACTGCCGATGCTGACTGCTGACTGAGAGACTCAGAGTCGACTCTGATCCCACCCACGGTTCGAGAAGCTCGCCGGCGGCCGTTGACGCCCGGCGGTTCGCGGTTGACATCTTGCATCTCACCGGCGGTGCGGCCGCTCTATCCGGCTGCAAGCCCGCCACGGCGGTTCTGTCTCGGTCCCCGAACGAAGGAGTAACGAGATGACTCGCATCCGTCCCTGGACGCGCATGGCCATCGTCGCGGCCGTCATGTCCACCGTGAGCCTAACGTCGAGCCTCGAGGCACAGCAGGGCGGCCAGCGCACGCCTCGCGGCGACAGCCTGCGTCAGGCGCAGCAGCTCGACTCCGAGGGCGATCACGCCGCGGCGCGGCGGCTCTTCCAGACGCTCATCGACAACGCGCCGGACCCAGCCGCCAAGGCGGCCGCGCAGCGCCGCATGGCGATGTCGCACGGGTTCGAGGGGCACTGCTCGGAGACGGTGCGATACGAGGAGATGGTGATCGACTACTGGAAGACGCGCGAGCAGGCGGAGCCGCAGAACGCATTCTACCAGCAGGGCGAGATGGCGAACGAAGCGGCGCGCGTCTGCATCGACGCTGGAGACCTGGCAACCGCGGAGCGGATGTATCGGCGCGGGAGTGAGCTCGGCCTCAAGGAGCCCGAGCCGAAAACGCACCCGAAGAGCCTGTGGGACTATCGTCTCGCGCACGCCCTCGCGCGTCTGGCTGCGCGTCGCGGCAACAAGGCGGAGGCAGAGCGCCAGGTCGCCGAGGCACGGCGGATCCTCGACGGCGATCCGAAGATGGCCGAGCAGCAGGAGCGTTTCTACCCCTACCTGACGGGTTACGTCGCGCTCTACACCAACGATCTCGCGAAGGCGGATGCGGAGCTGAAAAAGGCGATCGCCATGGAAGACAACGATCGGGACCCCTTCATGCACGCCTTGCTCGGGATGACGCACGAGAAGATGGGGCACGGCGAGGTCGCGAAGGAGTGGTATCAGAAGGCCTACGACCTCGCGACCGGGCACAACCCGCCGGCGGTGTTCACGCGTCCGTTCGCGCGAAAGAAGCTGGCGGCGCCGTAGGCGGATGGCATCCCCAGCCCCGGTGTCATTCCGAGCGCACCGAGGAATCGCGCGGGTCGCGGCTGAGAGCCTAGCCCCGCTACCGGGACGACTGCGATTCCTCGCCTGTCGGCTCGGAATGACAATAGCGTCGCTCGGAATGACAACCCTCTGGGCCGCCGCGCCGCTGCACGCGCAGAGCTCATCGCTCACGGCCGTCCGCTTCGGAAGTCTCGTGGACGGCACCGGGCGGGTGACGCGTGACGCCGTCGTCGTCATCGATGCAGACACGGTCGTGCGCGTCGGCTCCGGCGCGAGCGCAGTACCTCGCGGCGCACGCGTGATCGACCTCCGGCGCTACACGGGAATTCCTGGCCTCATCGACGCGCATACGCACATCAGCTACTACTGGGACCAGGCGCCCGGCAGTGATCCGTGGTCGCAGAACGGACGGCGGCGGAGTGCGGTCACGGTGTTCCTCGCGCAGGAGAACGCGCGCAAGACGCTCGAGACCGGCGTCACGACGATCCGCGACCTTGGGGCGTCGGAGTATGCCGATCTCGCGATCAGAGACCTCATTGCCCGCGGCGCGATGGTCGGCCCGCGTGTCTTCGGCGCCGGGTACGGTCTACGACGGGCCCCCGCAACGACGCCACCTAACGCGCCGCCGGGGCCGCCCCGCGGACGAATCGCGAGCGTCGAGGACGTGGCGGTCGCGGTGAAGGCCCAGGTCGATGCCGGCGCCGACGTCATCAAGGTGTACGGCTCCACCGGGAGTGCGGCGGACGTCACCGGGAGACAGACGCTCTCCTACGACGAGATGAAAGCGATCGTGGACGCATCGCACGCCGCAGGCAAGCGTGTCGCGATCCACTCGTACGGCCCGGACGGCGCTCGTGACGCCGTGCGGGCGGGCGCCGAGTCGGTCGAGCATCCGATCGATCTCGACGATTCCACGCTGGCGCGCATGGCGGCGCAGGGCACGTACTACGTGCCGACCATCGACCACAACCGCTACTACGCCGAGTACCGCGATCAGTTCAAATACTCGGCGGCGCAGGCCACGGCGCTGGATTCGTTCCGCCTCCGGAATCTCGAGACGGCGCGCCGGGCGTTCCGCGCCGGGGTGAAGTTCGCGATGGGCTCGGACGCGGTGTTCACGATGTTCGGTCAAAACACCCGGGAGCTCGAGTGGTTCGTGAAGGCCGGCATGACGCCCGCGCAGGCGCTCGCCACGGCGACGACCAACGGTGCCGCGCTCCTCGGGATGGACCGGAAGCTCGGCGCCGTCGCCCCGGGCTATCTCGCGGACCTCGTCGCCGTCGAGGGCGACCCGCTCGCCGACATCCGGGTCGTCATCGATCGTGTGCGATGGGTGATGAAAGGAGGACAAGTCGTCGTCGATCGCACCGCTAAACGGCGGGCAGCTGATCGCTGATAGCTAGAGCTGACGGCTGACTGCGGGGGCTGACGGCTGACTGTTCATGCTGACGGCTGAGGGCATGAGCTGAGTGCCTCGCTCCTTGCTCTCAGTCAGCCGTCAGCATCTCCAGTCAGCCGTCAGCCCGAGCCTCCAGCCGACAGCGATCTGTGTCGATCCGATTCGCGGTTCCCTATTGCTGAGCCGGCGCGTAGTCTAGGCCATGCCCGTGCTCTTTCGTCACGCTACGCGGCTCGGCGCGCTCGTCGTGGGGTTCGCGGCCTCCGGTGGCGCCCAGTCGAGCACCACAGCGTCCATCGCCATCGCGGACTCGCTCTTTCAGTCGATCCAGCTGCCACCCGCATTGGCGTTCGGCTACCCGCCTAACGATATCCACAAGCCGCGGATCGTCGAGATGATCCGACGCCGCGAGTTCGACGCGCTGGATGCCGTGTACGGTGCCCTGCAGGCCGACGTCGCCCGCGACGTGAAGCATGAGATGCGCTTCGCCGACGCGTTCGAGGCCGTGCACCGTGACGAGCCGACGCTTCTCGCGAGCATCAGCGCGTGGGTCACCGCTCGACCGCGGTCCGCGCACGCCCGTGTTGCCCGCGCCAGCTATCAGTTCGCGGCGGCGTGGCGTCGGCGCGGCACGGCGTACGTCGCCGATACGCCCGAGGAGAACATCCGTGGCATGACGGAGCTCGCGCAGCGCGCCGTCGACGACGTCGTCGCCGCCCTCCAGATCGATTCGACCCATCTCATCGCCTATGAGGTCGCCATCGGCGTGACGAAGCTCGCCGGGTCGCACGAGTTGGCGGCGCAGTTGATGACCCGCGGGCTTGCGATCCACCGCGGCAGCTACGACCTGCGGCGTGCGTTCATCACGATGCTGTGGCCGCGATGGGGCGGCAGCGAAAACGCGATGGTGGCGTTCGCCGAGCAGGCGGCGCGGGACAGCGCGCTCAATCCGCGGCTCGCGACGTTGCGCGGCGCCGTCTACGAGAACCGCGCCAACGATTCGTCCCTCGCGCGTAACTACGCCGGGGCGGTCCGTGAGCTCAACAAGGCCGTCGCGTTCGGCCCCGAGCGCATGTACGTGCGGGGGCGCGGCGAGGCTTACTTCCGGCTCGGCGCATATGAGTACGCGTTCGCGGATCTCCGCTTCGCGTTGATCGAGCGGTCGCAGGACCGCGTGACACTCGAGTACTACGGCCGGACGCTCGTGGAGCTGGCCACCCGCGCGCGTCAGGCAATCCGGCCGACCATTCTCAGCCGTGCGATCGAGGTGCTCGAGCTGGCTGCGTACCTCGATCCACCGAATGTGCGGGTTCGAAACGCTCTCGTTCGAGCGAGGGAGATGGCGGGGTCTTAGGACTACGTCCAGGCTACGACCTTGCCGCTCGCTGATACGGGCTGCAGTCTCAAAAGGAGTCCGTCGTTGTCACGACAGCCTCCCGGAGATCGATGTCCAACCGCCGGGCCCTCACGCTCGCCATCGCCGCGCTGGCACTGGTCGTCGCCCTCGGCGCGTGGCTCGGCTCCGGCGGCTCCGACGCCACCGCCGATCATCAGACGGTCGCGGCCGAGCGGCGGGCGTTCGCGTCGACCGTGGCCGCAATCGGCGCTGTCAAGCCGCAGATCGGCGCCGAGGTGCGTGTCGGCTCTCGGGTGTCCGGTCGGGTTCGCCGGCTGCGGGCGAACATCGGTGATCACGTTCGCAAGGGTGATGTGATCGCCGAGATCGAAACCGCGGACTTCGATGCGCTCGTCGCCCAACGTCGGGCGGAGCTCGAGCTCGCAATCGCGCGGCTGGCCGCGCTCGATACCGTTTCCCCACACGAGATCGCCCGCGCCGAGCACGACGTCGCTCGCTTCGAGGCCACTGCGAAGCTCGCCGCCGAGGAGGCCGAGCGGCAGCAAGGGCTACTGCGCGAACGCGTCACCTCGAAGGCCGAAGCCGACGCCGCACACGAGCGGAGCGTGGTCGCTCACGCTCAGCTCGCGTCGGCGCGCCGCGCGCTCGACCTCGCCCGCGGTGGAAGTCCGCAGCACCGAAAACAGGCCGTCGCCGAGGTCACGCGTGCGCGGGCGGCGCTCGAGAGCGCAGTGGTCGATCGGTCCTTCACGATCATCACCTCGCCGATCGATGGCGTCATCGCTTCGGTAGCGACGCAGGAAGGCGAGACCGTCGCCGCGGGGTTGAACGCGCCGACGTTCGTCACCGTCGTGGACCTGCGCCGCCTCCAGGTGAACGCGTATGTGGACGAGGTGGATATAGGGAAGGTGGCCGTTGGACAGCTCGCGACCTTCACGGTGGACGCATTCCCGGCTCGCGACTTCCAGGGGCGCGTCGAGGCGATCTACCCAACGGCGACAATTCAGGACAACGTGGTGAAGTACGTCGCGGCGCTGACGATCGCGAACGATTCCACTGGACTCCTTCGACCGGAGATGACGACGAGCGTTCGCCTCAAGCTCGATCAACGCACGGTGCTCGCCCTTCCGACCCGCGCAATCGGGCGCGCGAACGGACGAAGCGTCGTCTATGTCTCGACGAGCGGTCGCGCGGAGACTCGCCCGGTTCGCACCGGCTGGCGCGACGGGCCGTGGGTGGAGATTCTGGAAGGCGTTCGCGAGGGCGAGCGTGTTCTGCTCGATCCTCCCCCAACCGATCGGAGAGAAACGCGATGAGCCGATCGCAGCGCATGGCCAGGCACGTGGTGCAGTCCCTCGTTGCCAATAAAGGGCGCACGCTCCTCATGATGCTCGGCGTCGCCGCCGGAGTCGCGGTCCTCTCTGCGGTCATCGTGCTCGGTCAGGGCACGCGAGAACGCGTGATGGGGCTCGTCAGCAAGCACGGGCTCGACATGCTGATGGTTCGCGCCGGGGGTGAGGTGCAGGTGTTCGCCCCAAAATCCGATCGTGGTCTCGCGGTACTGTTCGAGCCGGACGCGCGCGCGATCGAGAACGAAATCCCGAACGTCCAGCTCGTGAGCGCCGTGCAGAATCAGCGGGGCATCACGGTCGTGCACGAGGATCGCTCGGTGACGACGCGCGGGTTCGGCGTCGAGCCTGACTGGATGGAGATTCGGCGGTGGGGTGTGGCCGAGGGTGAATTCATCACGGCTAACGACATGGCGTCGTCGGCGCGCGTCGCTCTGCTCGGAGCGCGCGTGGCGCGCGAGCTCTTTCCCGAGGGAGGTGCGGTTGGCCGTGTGGTCCGCGTAAACAACGACCCCTACACGGTGACGGCGGTGTTCATCGAGATGGGCACGGACGCCGGCGGCGATGACTGGGATAATCGCATCGTCGTCCCACTCACGACGGCAACGCGCCGGCTATTCGGCCGCCCCTCACTCGAGCAGATCGTCATTCGCGTGAGCGACGCGCGGCGCCTGCCGGAGACGGCGGAACGTGTTCGCACGCTTCTTCGCGTGCGCCATCAGATCGCGCCGGGGAAGCCGGACGATTTCTTCGTGCGTGAGCCGGCGGACGTGCAGGGGACGGCACTCGAGACATCGAACACTCTGTCGACTTCGTTGATCGGCGTGTCGCTGGTCGCGCTTCTCGCCGGCGGGCTCGTGATCATGAATCTCATGCTCAGCGGCGTCACGCAACGGGCCGGTGAGATCGGGCTTCGCCGGGCCGTCGGTGCGCGGGCGGCCGACATCACGCGGGAGTTCCTGCTGGAAGCGGTGTTCATCGCGCTTCTCGGCGGGATCGTCGGCGTGATCCTCGGCGTCATGATCGCCATGCTGCTTTCCGCGACGGGCATGGGCACGAGCCGCGTCACGTGGCATCCGTTCGTCGTGGCCGCCCTGGCCTGCGCGGCGATCGGCGTGGGATTCGGACTGCACCCTGCCCGCCGCGCGGCGCGTCTCGATCCGGCCACGGCCCTTCGCGGCAGTCGTGCCTAACGCGATGGGAATCGTGATCGAGGTCGAGGAACTGGTCAAGGCGTACCGGAAAGGCACCGTGGTCACCGAGGTACTGCGGGGTGTCTCGTTCGACGTTCGGCAGGGCGAGTTCGTCGCGATCATGGGGCGATCCGGCTCCGGCAAGTCGACGCTGCTCAACGTTCTTGGCTTTCTGGACCGCCCGGACGGCGGACGTTACCGGCTTCTCGGCGAAGCGTTGACGTCGAGCGACGACGATGCCCTCTCCGACGCCCGGAGCCGGAAGATCGGGTTCGTGTTCCAGCAGTTCCACCTCCTCGACCGGGCGTCGGCGCTCGACAACGTCATGTTGCCGTTGGTCTACGCGGAGGTTGACGCCGGTGGCGCCGAGCGCGCCCGGTCACTGCTGGAGGCGGTCGGGCTCGGAAATCGAGCGGATCATCTACCGGGGGAGATGTCAGGCGGCGAGCAGCAGCGCGTGGCGATCGCACGGGCGCTCATCAATAACCCGGTGCTCGTGCTTGCCGACGAGCCGACCGGCAACCTCGACGAGGGAAGTGCGTCCGACATCCTGGACATCTTCCGGCGGTTGAGCGGCGAAGGCCGGACGATCGTGCTCGTCACCCACGATCCACTGGTCGCGGCGCGCGCCGATCGCGTGTTGTACCTCGACGGTGGGCGCCTGGTGGCTGGCCGGCCTGGTACGGTGGGCATCGCATCAGCGGCGACCGGGGACGCTACGCCTCCGACCGCGCATCCCACGGCGTGACGACAACCGCGTCGGCGCTGGGCGTGCGACGCCAACGGCTGTCGCGAGTCGTTCGGCTCTCCATCCGACTTCTGACCGCGCACCCCCTCCGAACGACGCTCGGCATCTCAGGGCTGGCGATCGGCGTCGCCGCGGTCACGATCATGGTTGCCGTAGGCGCGGGGGCCGAGGCGCGCGTGCTGCGGCGCATTCGCGCGATGGGAACCGACCTGGTGGTCGTGACGGCACCGCCAGCGCCGGTCATCGCTGGGCGGCAGCGCCAGATCGAAACTGTCACGAGCCTCCGCGTGACAGACGCGGTCGCGCTCGCGCAGGATGCCGTGCATGCCCGGGCCGTGGCGCCCGGCGTGAGTCGCACCATGACCGTGCGGCACGAAGGGCTAAACACGACCGCGGCGGTGGTTGGTACGACGGTGACCGGAACTCGTATCCGAAACCTGGAGGTGGCGTCTGGGCGCATGTTCGATGAGACCGAGGACCGCGAGCGGCGTCGAATCGCCGTCATCGGCCCGGTCGTGGCGCGTAACCTGTTCGGGTCAGATGATCCCGTCGGGCTCGCGATGCGAATCGACCGCGTTCCGTTCCAGGTCATCGGGGTATTGCGTCCGAGAGGCACGGACCCCGGTGGGACCGATCTCGACAACGAGGTAGTGATCCCACTGGAGACGGCGATGCGCCGCGTGTTGAACGTGCCTTACATTCACGCGATTTACCTGCAGGCGAGAGGGAGCAACGAGCTGGATGCGCTCGAGCGCGAGGTGCGGGCGATTCTCGATGAACGGCACGGGCAGCGGTCGGGGATCGCGACGCCCTTCGTGATCCGCAATCAGTCGGTGGCCTTGCGGACCGAGCGTGGGGCGACCCGCGCGCTCGGGCGCATGACGGTCGGCGTTGCGTCGCTGGCTGTTCTCGTCGGCGGCGTTGGTGTGCTGTCGATCATGCTCATGTCGGTGCAGGAGCGGGTACGTGAGATCGGCTTGCGGCGAGCGGTCGGAGCCCGGCGCGATGACATTCGGCTCCAGTTCCTCGCGGAGTCGAGTCTCCTTGCCGTTGCCGGCGCCGTTGCTGGAGGGATGGTTGGAGTGGCGGGTGCAGCGATCGCCGCGATGGTGGGGCCTTGGGACCTTGTGATCGAGTGGCGCGCGCCCGCACTCGCGATCCTCTTCAGCACCGTCCTCGGGCTCGCGGCTGGCATACTTCCGGCGCACCGCGCCGCCTCCCTGGAGCCGATCGAGGCACTACGGGGCTAGCGCCGGGTGGGCCATGACTCCAGTAGCTCTGTCGGACCTGCGGCACGGGTCACACCTTAGTGGTTGTCCCATCGACGCCGACGTCATGAACCCTTCGCGCCGCCGGAAACGCATTCGCCTCGCCAAGCCGCTGTTCGCTTGCTGGCTCATAGCTCTCACGCTCGCCGCCGCGACCGCCGGGGCCCAGACGCGGACCGTCATCCGCGCCGGTCGCCTCATCGATGGCAAGGGAGGGGTGCGCGACAGCGTCGCCATCGTTGTGGAAGGCTCGCGGATCGTCCGCATCACGAGCGCCAGCGACAGCACCCTCGGGGCGGTCACGTACGACCTGTCACCCTTCACACTGATGCCCGGGTTGATCGACACACACGTGCACCTCGACTCGCACTTCGGGCGCGATGGTCGCATCGCCACCGGGCTCGTCTCGCAGTTGGACCGTGTGGTAGCCGCTGGCCAGAACGCCGAGCAGACGCTGCGGGCCGGGTTCACGACGGTGCAGAGCATCGGGGCTCCGCCAGACGTCGAGCTCCGGTACGGTATTGCGCATGGAGACTTCCTCGGTCCCCGGGTCCTGACGTCGGTCTCACAGCTCACCGATACGAAGATGACGCCCGCGCAGATCCGGCAGTGGGTGCGCACGATGGTCTCTCGCGGCGCGGACGTCATCAAGATCTTCGCGTCCAAGAGCATTCGCGAAGGTGGCGCACAGACGTTGAGCGACGCACAGATCCGCGCAGCGTGCGGCGAAGCGAAGCTCGCCGGCAAGCGGAGCTGGGTCCACGCGCACAGTGCGTCCGCCGCGCGTGCCGCCGTGCTCGCCGGCTGCACCGCCGTCGCCCACGGCAGTCAGCTCGGCGACCGCGAGTTCGAGCTCATGGCGCTGCACGGGACGTACTTCGAGCCGAACATCGGGCTCGTCTCGCAGAATTACCTCGAGAACAAGGCCCGCTACCTCGGCACAGGGAACTATTCAGAGGAGGGATTCAAGAAGACCGCAGAAGGAATTCCGCTCAAGCTCGACATGTTCAAGCGGGCGCTGCGGCATCCCAATCTGAAGATCATCATGGGCACGGATGCGACCGCCGGGGCGCACGGACTGAACGCGCGCGAGATCATCTACCGTGTGCAGCAAGGCGGCCAGGCGCCGATGGACGCAATCAAGGCCGCCACGTCCCTGAACGCCGAGGCGTTAGGCATGGCCGGTCAGGTCGGGGCCTTGGTCGAGGGGTTGGAGGCGGACCTCATCGCGGTGGAGGGCGACCCGGTGCAGGACATCACGGCGCTCGAGCGTGTGCAGTTCGTGATGAAGGCGGGCCGGGTCTATCGCAATGGCCGCGACGGGCGGCGTCTCCTCGAGAACCGGCAGGGCATGATCACGATCGTGTCGCCCGGTGTGCGCCAGCTGCCGAACGTGATGGTACTGGACTCGGTCACGCGCGGCGGGACGTTCACGGGGACGATCGTTCGACGCGATTCTACCGACATCCCGATCGCGCGATATGTGGACGTCGCGCCGCGCATTGCTCGGCTTCGGGTCGAGCCCACGGAACTTCGGATCGCGGTGGGCGATACGGTCACTGTCGCCAACCGGATACGCGTGTTCGCCGTGGACAGCGCCGGCGCCACGTTCGGCACGCTCTCCACGTACGACGTCTCACTGACGACGGGCGGGGTCATGCCGGTGACGGGCGGCCCGCGCACGGTGATCGGTCAGCGGGCCGGGGAGTTGGTCATCACCGTGTCGTTCCCCAGAGCCCTCTGGCCGCGGCAAGGGGACCCGCCCACCACTCAGCTCAGGATCATCGTCAACTGAGGATTCAAGGGATTCAAGGGGTCAGAGTTGTTGAACGCCGACCGATCAAGGGGTCAGAGTTGTTGAACGGCGACGGACCGGGTTTCAACGACTCTGACCCCTTGAACCCTTGATCCTTATTCGGACCGTAGAGCGACGACGGGATCGACCCGCGTCGCGCGACGAGCGGGTACGAGCGCGGCCACGAGCGCGACGACCAGAATCGTCCCCGCGGCGCCAGCGAATGCGATCGGGTCACGCGGCGGCGTCTCGAAGAGCAATGCCTCCACGTACCGGGACGCTATGAGCGCCGCCAGCGTGCCTAACGCTGCACCGATCGCGGCCACGCGCATCCCCTGGCCGAGCACCAGCCGGCGGATGTCGGCGGACTGGGCACCGAGCGCGACGCGCACCCCCATCTCCCGCATCCGCTGCGCGATGTCGTACGCAATGACGCCATAGAGTCCCACCGCTGCCAGGACGAGCGCCACGAAGCCGAAGATCGTGAACATCGTGGCGCCCAGCCGCCACTGTCGCGTTACAGGATCCAACACGCTCGCGAGCGTCCGGATGTTCGCATAACCCGTCCCCGGCAGGAGGCGCTGCACCTCTCGTCGAATCGGCTCGGCCGCCGGGCGTGCGTCGCCCGAAGTGCGCACGATGAAGCGTCCCGACGCCGCGCCGCGCATCTGCGCGGTCGGGACGTACAGCTGGAGCGTCTGATCGTCCTTCAGGTCCCCGAACATGACATCCTCGGCGATGCCTACGACCTCCCGACACGGCGCCGTGTCGGCGCCGAGCCGGAAGCATTCGCCAATGGGATCTCTGCCCTTCCATAGCAGCTTGCCCATCGACTCGCTGATGACCGCGACGTAGGGTGACGTCGCCCCGTCGGCGGTACCCACGGCGCGGCCGCGGAGCAATCGTGTCCCCATCGTCGCGAAGTAGTCATCGGCTACCGGATTCACGACGTACGTGCGGAGACGACTCGTGGAGTCCATCCCTGGCACGATGACGTCCTCGGACCACGTGCTCCAGAAGGGAACGC
>Ga0075421_100010113_pt1 | contig 11642 bp, 9 predicted proteins | sample SoiMetdeltSBSDD5_FD_75292 | JGI IMG/M metagenome (GOLD analysis project Ga0075421, IMG submission 75292) | Bulk soil microbial communities from a Populus tree surrounding site in Tennessee, USA - Soil MetaG P. deltoides SBSDD5 | ecosystem: Environmental > Terrestrial > Soil > Tree plantation...
CAACGCCCCGTGCCCGGATGGCTTGATAAGCCGGGCACGGGGCTCGAGGTGCGATCGAACTACGGTAAAGAACCGCTCACTCTTGACACGGTCTTTCCATATCAGAAGTCGATCTGAGCGCTCACTTTCACGAACCGCGGCGACAACACCGACTGCGGCGTCAGCCACGAGCCGGTCGGCGAGTACGTCTGGTTGTAAGTCAACGTTTTGTTCGAGTTGATCAAGTTGAAGATATCGACACCGACATTCGTCCGCGTGCGGCCGAACCTGAGGATCTTCCCGACGCGAAGATCAATCTCGTTGATGCGATCGCCCCAGACCTCGCCCGGAGCAATCAGGTTGATGGACTGCGTCGTGCCTGTGATATTGGCGGGCCGACCGAGCGCCTCCGAGATCACTGCGACCGGCACGTTGTAATTGGCCTGAAGCGGGGCACCCTGATCACTCCTGAACGTCCCGGCCAGAATGACATCGATCTTGGGAACGGTGTAGGCGCCCACCAAACGCATGCCCGTCACCCATCCGGGCGCATTGTGGCAGTACGGGTTGGTCGGATTGGTTTCCGGCAACGCTTCACGGATTTCACAGCTATCGGTCACCGTCACGCCGCTGTTGACGCCACCCTGCAGCGTCAGGCCGTTGCGGATTCTGGCGCTGACACTGAGCAGCATGCCGTTGAAGCTCTGATACTGCTTGCCGAAGTTCTCGGCGCGAGTGATGTTGTTGCTGACTCGCCCGAAACCCGAAGCCACCACGTTGTAGAGCGTGCCGACCGTGTGACCGCCACCGCCGGGCAGCCGCGGGTCGAGCGGAGCGGTGATACTGAACGGTGTGAAATCGGCAGACGTGACCGCGAGGTTATCCGTGGACGTGAAGTTCTGGAGCCACCGCTTCAAGTAGCCAATCTCCACGGAGACGCGCGGGAACACCTGCTGCTGCACCGACGCACCGACCTGCCAGTCTCGCGGACGGACGCCCCAGCCATTGAGTAGGCCATTGTCGATTGCCGCGGTCGTCAGCGCCGCTGTACCGAAGGTCGTCTGGTTCGTTGCGGCACATTCGCCGTTCGCGGCATTGTTGGTGAGATCGCACTGCGGGATGAAGTCGCCGGCGATGCCACCGCCCGTACCGTTGTCGGTCCACGTCCGCGACGCTGTCGTCGCGATGCGGGCAATGGGATTGGAAATCGAGTAATTCCCGTTCAAATTGCTCGCCGGATCCATGTACTTACCGAAGTTGATCTTGACGGCCGTCTTCCCGTTTCCAAAGAGGTCCAATGCGAGACCGCCGCGAGGTGACAGATCCTTGAAGTTGACTCCGTCAGTTTTTTCAAATCTCAGCGGCGTCGAGAGGAACGTCTGACCGTTGATGAGCGCAGGACCGATCGTCTGTTCCGGAGAGTAGCTCCAGGCGTTGTCAAATCGCAGCGCTCCTTGCAACGTCCATCGTCCGCGCGTCCACTGATCCTGCACGTACATGGCTGTGGTCCTGACACGGTCCTTCTGCTTGAAGACTCGAAGGGTCTCGGTCAGCTGCGAGGGCCGTCCACCGTTGAACTGATACGCGAGGTTGAGATCGTTCCCGTGATTCTCGATGTCCTCCACGAGGTAGCTGCCTTCGTACCCGAATTTCATGCTGTGGGCGCCGGTAACGTACGACGCGGACGCGCGCCACCTGTTCGGGTTATCCCAGTTCTCTGCCCAGTTGGCCGAGCGGTAATTGAAATTGGCCACGGCGCCGTTCCGCGCGGTAATTTCCGTCACCCGGACGAGACTGCGCGTGACGTTGCCAGGGGCTTCGAAGGGTCCCCAGGCCGCGACATACGAACCCAGACCCGCTTCCAGCAACAACTTGTTCGTCAGGGGGTTCTGCCACGTGACCTGGCGATTCTGAACCGTCGTGCGCAGGTATCCGGATGTTTCCGGTGAAGTCGTTGCCGACAGGCCGCCGAGTCCGAGGGGCCCGACGACGGAGCCATCTGACTGCTCCCGACATGCATCGCCGGTCGTGAATGAGGCGCCGTTGCAGGGCCACTGCAGGTCCCAATGGACGTTGAACTTGTTCCGCTGCGTCGCCTGCACGGTGAAACGCACGCTCGCTAACTGAAAACTCTCCGCGCCGCGCGCCTCCCGGCTCGTGTCAGGGCTGTACTCCCATTTCGTCGGGTCGCCCGCGTTCAGGTTCGGGAAGATACCGGGAATCGTGCGGTGTTGGCCCTCGTCGCGATACGTCACGTAGTACCACAACCGATCCCTCTTGATCGGGCCGCCCACACCGAAGGTCTCATCCCACTGCTTGAGCAGCTTGCCCGGTGTGGCCAGTCCGGCGGCTCTCAGCTCCTCGGTGTAGTTGGTGCTCACGAAGCTTGACGGCACACCAGACAAGTAAACCTGACCCTTGATTGTGTTGCCGCCGCTCTTGGGAACGATGTTCATCGCCGGCCCGCCGACTTCGGCTTCGCCCAACCCGCCGGAGTTCGTCGTGACAACTTCCTGCGCGTTCGAGATGTCGGCCACGTAGGTGGAGACGCCGCCGCCATTCAGCGCGGCGCCGGTCCCAAGGCCATCGACCTGCATGCGGCCCTCGTTCGCACGGCCGCCGGCGCCGCCGAACACCGTCATCTGCGGCGTCACCTGAATGTCCGAGCTCGTTCCGGCCTGAACGGTTACCCCTTGAAAGAGCTGCGCAATCGAGTACCACGATCGTGCGTTCGGCACCGTCGTCAGCATTTCGTTGGTAAGCGTGGTCTGTCGGCGGACGCTCTGCACATCGACGATGGGTGATTCAGCGTTGACCGTGATGGTCTCTTCCAACGTGCCGACCTTCAAGTCTGCGTTGATGGTGGCGACAAACGCTCCCGTGAGCTCGATGCCCTCGCGCTTGACCGTAGTGAATCCGGGCAACGAAAACGTGACGGCGTATGTGCCCGGCCGCAGGTCGATAATTCGGTACTGACCGGTGCCGTCGGTCACGGCCGAACGAACTTTTTCGATGAGCACTGGGCTTGCCGCTTCGACTGTCACACCCGGCAGCACCGCGCCGGACGCGTCTTTCACCACTCCCGCGATGGACGCCTGCGCGTACACCGCTGAGGGGACCAGGATCGTAAACAGGATCCCGGTGAACACGCTTACGAGTCTTCGCATCACGACTCTCTCCTGATTAAGTGCGCGTCACCCGCTGCGACGCACACGACGACCGAGAAGAGCGCGGCAGTGCCCCCGCTACCCACTCCCCCCAGCCTCCAATGCTCTGACAAGCGATTGGGCAGCGTACGGGCGGAGATCGTGATCTGTCAAGGGAATCGCGGTGCCCCCCTGTGCCCGAGACTCAACGGGTATAATGCGCAGCGCGTCTGCTGGCACGCGTCTGCGCGCCCGACTACCTGGGAGACCACTCATCGATGAAGAACAGCAAGTGGATCGCGGTGGCGATCCTCGTCCTCGCTCTTGGTGCGGCCGGCGTGCTTTTCGGCTGGAATCTACTGCCCGACGGCGCATCAGCCGAGGCCAAGGGAACTTACGCCCCCTGGCTCGGTACCTGGATCCTGATCTGGGCCGTGCTCGCACTGTGCGTGACGCTGGCCGCCTTCCTCTTCGCGGTCGGAACGGGCAGGACCCGAGGGTGACGGATGGTTGGGCCGCCTCGCCAGCCATGGCGGAGGAGGGCGGCCCCTACTTTCGACAGCGCCCCTACGTAAAGAGTCCGATCAGGCGAGACGGGATCGTCACGCCTCCAATCCACAACAGAATCGACGCCAGTCCAGTGAGCTTGCTCATCGCCGGAGCGACACGCGATTCGTCTGCCATCGCGACGCGTTGCCGGATGGTGAACGTGTAGATCAGCGCGATCGGCAGCACGTACATCTTGATCCAGAAGAAGTCGCTGAAGTACTCACGCATCGCGTTCTGCATGAGTTGAGGGATGCCTGTCACGACGAGGCCGAGAAAGCCAACGATCATCCATGGCCGCGCGTCGCGGGCGACCTTCGCCACCGGCTGCTCACGCATGCCCCAGCCCATCAGCCGGAGATCGACGATCAACAGCGAACCGGCAAAGAGCGCGAGGAACACGAGGTGAATGGCCTGGACGAGCGGGTAAATCCAAATCGATTCACCAATGGCCTTACTGACAGCGAGGTCGTTCATCCACTGGAAGTACGGCTCGAGCATTGTGGGGTTGTCTCCTAGTTATTCTGGAACCAGTTATACGGAATGAGTCGTCCGGCAATAATGACGAAGCCCCAGAGGGCCACGCCCAGCGCGCCCGCCAGTTTGGCACCAAACGGCGGCACCCTCGCGTTGTCCCACGAGTCCACGTCGAAGTACGCAATGAAGTGAAACGCCATCGCGTTGACGAAGGCGATCACCATCATCAGCATCTTCATCCAGAAGAAGATGTTGGCGTAGAACCGCATCGGATCGCCGAACACCAGGACCAGACCGGTCGCCGCAGCACCGGCCATCCCGAACATTTGCCACGGAAAGAGACGACGCTGAAGCTGTGAGAACGGCGTCTGCATATTGCCGACGCCGAGCAGCCGCAGGTCCATCATGATGATCAGACCGGCGAAGATGCACATGAAGACGACGTGCGCCACTTCGAACAACGACCAGACGTACTGCGACTCGCGCAACGCGATGCTGTTCTCGAGCTCGGAGACGTAAAAGAACAAGTCGTGCAGCGGTTTGAAGATGTCACCCATGAGTCCCTACTTCGCGGCCGCCGCGGCTGGAGGCGTACAGCGATCCTTATTGTCCGGCTTCTCGCGGTAGATCTCATGGCAGGCGGCGCAGGCATCCGAGACCGTGCCGCTCGCTTCCACCATCGCGTCGATGCTCTTCGATTGTGCCGCTTTGTATGCCGCCTTGCCCGCCTCGGCCAGACCTGCCGCGAACTTCTTGTAATCCTCGCGATCGAGTGGAACCGGCTTGCCGTTTTCGCACAGCCGACCTGGGATCATGATCAGGTTTGCCGTCTCAGAAATGGCGAGCGCTGCGTTCTCGACCGCCTGCCATCCGCCATACACGCTGTTGTACTGCGCAGATGCGCCCGCGGCCGCGCCGCCCTCGGCCGGCTTCTTTTGCGCTCCGGGATCAGTCGTCTGTGTGTCGAAGATGATGTTCGAATTCGGGAACGGGATGCCGCGCATCACTTGCGCCAGACTCGCGTACGGCTGCGCGGTCGGAGCCGCAGGTGCCGATGCCGGAGCAGGCGCTGGACTGGAGCATCCAGCCACGAGAACTGCCATTCCCATCAATCCGTACACACGTTTCATCTCGCTTATCTCCCGGAACGCTTTAGCCGCTCCACTGGTCTCCCCAGCCACAGTTCTGATAGCTGAAACAGCCGCAAAGTCTATCATGTCTTACACTACCACCTGTGCAGGACCTCACCACCGGCTCGCTCACTGGTCATCTGTTGAAGACCACCAGCTTCATGCTGGTCAGCATGGTGTTCCAGACCCTCTACGTGCTCATCGATCTGTACTGGGTCGGACGACTCGGCACTGACGCGGTCGCCGCCGTTGGACTGAGCGGCAACCTCATGTTCATCGTGCTCGCCGCAACGCAGATGCTCGGTGTCGGCACGACGACGCTGGTCTCGCACGCCACGGGCGCGCGTGACCGCGCACGCGCTAACCTCGTCTTCAACCAGTCGCAGGTCCTCTCGCTGGTGGTCGGCGGTCTGTTCCTCGTCCTGGCGATGGCCGTGCGACGTATCTACGCTGAATCGTTGAGCGCTGATGAAGCGACGCTGCGCCTCGCCGCCGAGTATCTCCTGTGGTTCATCCCGGCGCTCGCGCTGCAGTTCGGACTGATTGCCATGGGCTCGGCGCTCCGCGGTACCGGAAACTTCCGTCCAGGCATGGTGGTGCAGACGGCAACGGTGATCCTCAACATCGTGCTCGCGCCGGTGTTGATCTTCGGATGGGGCACGGGGATCGCTTTCGGCGTCGCGGGCGCCGCACTCTCGACGCTCATCGCGATTGCCATCGGTGTCGCCTGGATGGTCGTCTACTTCCTTCCCGCCGACGCGTATCTTCGCTTCTCGTTCCGCGACTGGGCGCCGCGCCTCGATCTCTGGCGCGACATGCTGAAGATCGGTCTTCCCGCCGGCGCCGAGTTCGCGTTCATGGCCGTCTATCTGATGCTCGTGTACGTCGTCAGCCGGCCGTTCGGCGCCGCCGCACAGGCGGGCTTCGGCATCGGGATGCGCATCATCCAGGCCTGCTTCCTTCCTGTCGTCGCGCTCGGTTTTGCAGTGGGGCCAGTCGCCGGCCAAAACTTCGGTGCGCGCCAGGCTGACCGGGTGCGTCAGACGTTTCGCACCGGGGCCGCGCTCGCAGCTGCAGGGATGTTCGTCCTCGCGGTGATCGTGTGGCTCGCCGCCGCACCGATGGTCGGCGTGTTCTCCTCCGACCCGCAAGTCATCGCTGTCGGCTCGGAGTATCTCCATATCATCGCGTTCAACTTCGTCGCGTCGGGCATCGTGTTCGTGAGCTCGAGCATGTTCCAGGCGATGGGCAACACCATCCCGTCGCTCATCACGTCGGCAGCCCGCATCGCGATCGTCGCCGTCCCCGTGCTGCTGTTGGCGCAGGCTCCAGGGTTCAGCCTGCGCTGGATCTGGTATATCTCCGCGGGCGCGGTGGTCGTGCAACTGGCGATGAATCTGTGGCTGCTGCAGCGCGAATTCCGATTGCGATTGAACTTCGGCCCGCTGTCACGGCTTCAGACGACGTCACCACCGGAGTCCGCTCCTGTCCTGTCGTCGTAAAACACGCTCGTAGCGTCTGCACGATCGATAGGCACAACCGCTGCATGCGGCGAGGCGATGTCTCGTCGCAGGTTTACATTCTTTACATTTACAGCCGCAATGATCCTCGTCGAGACGCATGGACTGATCTCTCAGAGTCCGGCGTCGACGGCCCCGCGCGTGGAATTGAGCGCGGCAACGCACCTCCGTTTCACCGGAGATGTCGACAGCAACAGCCCCGCAGTCTGGCAGCGGGTCGCCGGGCTGAATCAACTCCTGATACTGACCTCAGTGGCGGGAAAGCCAAGTCTCGCAACAGGACCTCAACTCGATCGTCTCAGCGTCGCATTGCCAGTCCAGCTCGATCCCTGGCCCGGTGAGGGCGTGTGGATGGAGGCCACTATAGAAGACGATGACGGAACGCTCTACGGTTACTACCACAACGAAAACACGGCGACGGTGTGCCCGGGAAGTGGCAAGGTGATCCCGCGCATCGGTGCGGCGCGATCGACCGATCACGGGCTGACGTGGACATCGCTTGGCGTGATCCTCGAAGCCCCTCTCGGATCGCACGACTGCGAGACCAACGACATGTACTTCGTCGGCGGTGTCGGGGACTTCAGCGTGCAGCTCGATCAGGACGCACGGGACTTGTACATCTTCTTCTCGCAATACAACCGACGCTCGCAAGGCGTCGGCGTTGCGAGGCTCGCGTGGGCCGACCGTGACAACCCCACTGGCAAGGTCATGGTGTTCTCCAACGGCGTCTGGCTGCCAGCGCGAGGCTTCCCGTTTCCCAACGGAACGTTGCGTTGGAGCTACCCTCCCGCGGTTCCTATCTTCCCGACACGGGAACCGTGGAACGACGATGACACCGAGGTCGACGCGTTCTGGGGGCCGGCCGTGCACTGGAACGTGTTCCTCGAGCAATACGTGATGCTGCTCAATCACGCCAAGGACACGAACTGGAAGCAGGAGGGGATCTACGTGTCCTTCAATCGTCGTCTCGACGACCCCGCCGGCTGGTCTGCGCCGGCGAAAATCCTGAGCGGCGGGCGGTGGTACCCACAAGTCATGGGCATTGAAGCAGGGGCCGGCACCGACAAGGTGGCCGGCCGATGGGCTCGATTCTTCATGAGCGGCACATCCGAACACATGATTCAATTCATCAAGTAGGCGCTTTCGTTATAATCTGACGCCATGCCTTTCGTCATCACCGACCCGTGCATCGGCACGAAGGACTCCGCCTGCGTTGATGTCTGCCCCGTGGACTGCATTCATCCGCGGAAGGACGAGCCCGAGTTCGCGCAGACGACAATGCTGTACATCCATCCGGATGAGTGCATCGATTGTGGTGCTTGCGTGCCCGCATGTCCGGTGGCCGCCATCTACGACAGCCCGGACTCGACGCCGGCCTCGCAGAAAACGCTCATCGAAGCCAATTCGGTCTATCGCGCCGGTGACGCCGGGGCCGTGGCCCAGGCGGAGGAAATCGTCCAGTCGCACGTGGCCGCGCACCCGGACTTGATGGCGGTACCGCCGACCGAGCGTGCCGCGGCTCACGCCAAGTAGGGACACAGATAGCAGGCTGGTGACCTGTCCAACGAAAATGGCCCGCGGTTGGGAAAGTAAGTCGGTGGAAGCGCAGCAGGATGCGGCGGCGGAAGAACCACGTCGCGTCGCACCGTTTTCGGCTGACGAGATCCGGACACGTACCGAGCGGGCGACGCTGATGCTTGCTCGTACGCGAGCACTGAGCGACCTCCAGCATGCGTGCGCGCCCGCGCATCGCGCGATGCTGGAGCAGGCCATCGCCGATCTCGATCGGCGACTGCAAGTCCTCAGCTAAAGCGAAGGCCTAGCTGGCGTGACGCAGGTCGGGCGCCGAGTCCTCCGAGACCGGCTCCGCGCAACCCTGCGCAAGCAGCACGCCGGCGACTGCAGTCGGAACCGCATGGATCTCACCCTTGCGGAAGTTGCTTAGCTCCCGGCCCCACACGCGAACCCTCACGGATTCCTTGAACCGAATAACCATCGCCGTGACCTCCGACAGATTACGTAGCAATCTGCGGGCCAACACAGATCGCCGGCCAATTGCGACTCCTGTCGAAGATCCCGGACAGTTTGTACCAAGCCGCTCAGATGTTCTGAGCCGAGAGTGACCGTTGTGCTGGTTCGGGTTGCTAGACGCGCATCAGCACAGCGCGCGCCGAGCGGCCCGTTGCTGCCGCGACAGCGGCGGCATAGATGCGAACCTGGCGCTGATAACGCTCAACTGAGCCGTCGAGTTCGCGGTCGGTCTTGAAGTCCACCACCACAAAACCTGTGTCATCGGCATACGCGAGATCGACAACGCCTTCAATGAGCGCGCCTGAGTCGATTCGCCACGTCACCGGCATCTCGCGATAGCAGCGTCCCTCGCGGGCAGCACGCGCGGCTGCCCGCAGGACGGGGTGTCTCACGAGCCTTCGCACGAGGTGCTCTGCCGCAACGACCTCCGCGTCGATGGCGCCGAGGACACGTCCATGCGCGACTGCCAGTCGCGTGATCGTCTGTTCATTGGCCGCATCAAGCGGCATATCGGCAATGAGCGCATGGACGAGCGAGCCGAACCGCTGTCCACCCGGCCGCCCGGGCGCCGCAGTGCCGGACGCGTCAGGCAGCGCTCCATCGACAATCTCGATAGCCACGCCATCGACGATGTCGATGACGACGTCGATCTCGTCGCCGATGGGATCACGCACCACATCCGCCGCCGCCGCCGTCGTCGTCATCACGTTGATGGACGGCTGTTGCGCGGCACCAATCGCTGCTTCGCGCTCGGCTTTCCACGCGTGATACGTATCGAGACCACGCCTCAAGACGGCCGGCGCAACGTCCTTCACAATCAAGTCGTCACGGCGCAGCCCGAATGGCGCTTGCGCGCCCAGCGACAGCACTGCGGGCTCGGGCGACCACCACACGACTGAGTACGGTTCGCTGTCAGATGTGAACTCGTGCTGTCCGGGACACACCGTCAGCCGGGTTGCGGGGTCGCCGTCGGGACGCGAGAGGACGGAATCCTTGCTCGCAAATTCCGGGCAACCCACCGCGCGCGCCTGCACGCGACGGGCGTCTTCTGATGGATACAGCGCCGCGTTCAACGGAGCGACCCATCCGTCGGTATACGGCCCGTCGCCAACCGCCGGGACGACGAGCAGATCGCGCGCCCGCGTGGCGGCCACATAGGCCACACGCTCGCCTTCTTTCTCTTCGCGCACGAGCTCCATTGCCTTGTTGTCGTTGAGATCCTTCGGCGACCAACCGCCGATGCGCAACGCGCAGCGCTCCCGCTCGGAATCGATATGCCGGCTGGCGTCGAACGGCGTCAGCCGCGCGGTAATGTCCGCCAGTATCACCACCGGAAACTCGAGCCCCTTGGCCTTGTGCACGGTCATCAGGCGAACGCCGTCGCTCCCCTCTTCGAGGATCGGCGCCTCGGCGGCCTGACCGCCGGTTGCGGCTTCACGCAGCGCTTCGACGAAGCCGCGGAACGACATGCCGCCCTCGATCTCGTACTGTCTGGCGAGCTCGGCGACGTGGAGCGCGTTGGCGAGCACCTGCTCGCCACCTGGCCGCAGCACGAAGCTCACGTGGGCGCGGGTCGTGCCAAGGACATCGGAGATCGTCTCGGCCACCGGACGACGGTTGCGGCGGCGATGCCAGTTGGCGAGACATGTCAACGCCTCGCGAACCGGTTCGAGGCCTGTCGGCAGCGTTTCCGGAATCCTGAACGGATGGAAGCTGCGGGCGTGATGGTGATATTCGAGCAGCTCTTCGTCGCCAAGGGCGAAGAGCGCGCCGCGCAGCGTGGCAAACACCGACAGCTGATCGTCGGGCCACTCGATGGCCATGAGCGCCGCGCGCAGGGTTTCGATCTCCTCGCGGCCGTGGAACGCCCGGCCGCCGACCAGGAGATGCTTGATGCCGCGCGCCTCGAGCGCCTCGACGTAGGTGCGCGTAATGTCCTCGCCGTAGCTGACGAAGCGTCGAAACAGAATGCAGATGTGGCGCGCCTCGATTCGCACGCGCGTCGCCGGATCGCGTCGCTCCGTGACCATCCAGCCGCTGTGTGTGACCAGCCATTCGACGTATGCGCCAACCGCGTCTGGCAGCGATTCCTCGATCGCGCGTGCCGCCACGAACCGCTGCGCGTAGGGCCTCGGCACGGGCAGCGTCACGACCGACGGCTGTTCGGCATGATCGGGACGCGATGGCTCGAGCGCAACGTAACGCGCCTGCCTCGTGTCGACGTTGCCGTCCATCACCGGCGCGAAGGCGGCGTTGATCACCCGCTGCAGGTTCTCGACGCCACGGAAGCTTCGGCGGAGCTCGACGAATTCAGCGCCGCGCGCGATGAGCTGTTCGCAGACCTGCCGGTAGATGTGGACGTCAGCGCGGCGGAACCGATAGATCGATTGCTTCGGGTCGCCGACCAGGAACAGCTTGCCGGGGACGGGATCCACGTGGTGCCAGCGCGTCTCACCGGGGTCCTTTGACGCCAGCAGCAGAAGCAGTTCCGCCTGCAGTGGATCGGTGTCCTGGAATTCGTCCACGAAGAGACACCGGAAGCGGGACTGAAAATGATTCCGCACTGCCGTGTTGTCGCGAATCAGGTCGCGCGCGTGGAGGAGCAGGTCGAGAAAGTCGAGCGCGCCCTCGCGGGCCTTGAGGTCCTGATACCGATCGACGCACGCGAGCAGCTCCTCGTGCAGCAGCGCCGCCAGATCGGCGTCGGCCCGCAGCTGGAACTCGTCGAGCGCCTGCACCAGCAGATCGCGTGCCTCGAGCACGCGTGCGCGCGGAACGCCTTTCGCGTACGTCGGCCCGCTTCCCTTCCGGCC
>Ga0075421_100010114_pt1 | contig 11641 bp, 7 predicted proteins | sample SoiMetdeltSBSDD5_FD_75292 | JGI IMG/M metagenome (GOLD analysis project Ga0075421, IMG submission 75292) | Bulk soil microbial communities from a Populus tree surrounding site in Tennessee, USA - Soil MetaG P. deltoides SBSDD5 | ecosystem: Environmental > Terrestrial > Soil > Tree plantation...
AGGACCCGCTCGACTCGAGTGGCCCCGGCGAGCTGCTCGAGAAAAGCCGCGGGATCCTGATGTACGGAGATGCTCCGGTACGCCGTTTCCACGATCGACCAGTAGTCGCCTTCGGCTTCCGTGCCCATCTACGGCTCGTCCCTTCTTCAGCGCGGACCCCGGCAGAGCATCACCAGCTCCTCGACCGGGATGTTCGAGTCCCCCTGACCCGAGTGCACCATCCGGTGCCGCTCCGTCGAGACCTCGCGGTACTTCTCGAGGCAGAGGCGCTCGAGCTCCCGCACCGGATCCGTCACCCCCATCTTTGCGTACTGCTTGAGGAGGAGCCCCGTCGGCGATGAGTAGCTGATCACGAGCTTCGCCCCCGAGGCTGCCGACGCGGCGATCACCCGCCGGAACTCGCTCTCGACCCCCGTGGCCTTCGCGAAGCCGGACTGGAAGCGCGTCCCGATGGCCGGATATCGCCCGCGCACCGGGCGTCCCGCGGCATCCCTCTCGAGCGGCGGGTAGTCGTAGCGCGCGATGACATCGAGCACGTGATAGAAGCGCGAGTAGTTGTCGGCGGTGTAGGGCGGATCGAAGTACACGAGGCCCGGAGAGGAGGGAAGCCCGAATGCATTCCGCCCGTCCAGGAGAGCCGCGTAATCGCCCAGGAAGGCGCGGTTCCCGGGCACGTGCCTCGTGGCGAGCACCGCGAGGAGGATCCTCCTCGACATCTCCGAGAACGTCTCGAGCACGGAACGGCTGCGCCTCGAGGCGAGGGCCGCGAGCTCCGACGTCTTCGTGAGGTGCCGCGGCTGGGCGAAGTGCGAGGTGCCGGATGTCGATATGGACGCGGCATGGAGCAGGGCCGCGAGGTAGTGGACGCGCCTCGACTCCTCCCCCGGGCCGCCGGAGACTTCTTGAATCGCTCTCCGGATGGAATCGATCTCGAGGGACTGCCGGAGCCCGAAGTAGACGTTCGCCCAGTACGCGGTGACGAGGCACGCGGGACCGATCCTCGGATCCTTCCGCCGCGCCCCGATGGCTTCCTCGGAGACGAGGTCGGCCGCCCCGGAAAAAAGGCCGCCACCCCCGGCATCGCCGTACAGCGCGCCGCGCTCCTCGAGGAACTTCCTGTAGTCGCGGCTCCACCTCGCGCCGGGGCCATCCCGCCGGAATCGCTCGAGGAGGTCATCCTCCCTCGCCAGGGGGACTTCGTGGGCCGCCTGGAGCGCGGCCAGGTTCCTCGAGCAGGCATCCGAGAGCTCCTCGGCCCCATCCACCGCCCTCGCGAAGGCGGCCTTTCGCCGCGGATCGTGCTCGATGAAGCTCCTCGCGGCGATCCAGGCGGCATCGCTCGCGTCGTTCGCGAAGACGCGGAACTTCCGGGCGCAGTGGGCCGCGACGATGCCGGTGCCCGACATGAGGTCGACGATCGTCCCGCCGGCCGGCACCTCCCTCTCGAAGAGGGGACCGAGGACGGGAAGGAGGCGCGCCTTCGCACCCATGTACCAGAACGTCGGGGGGGTGGGCGACTCCACGCATCCACCCGCCACTCCACGCGTGCGCCGCGTCGCCTCCATGAGGACCCGGAGGGTAGCGGCTACGCGGCTTTACCGCAACATGGCCGTTTCCCCTCCTCTCTTCCCACTCCCGCTCCCGCTCCCGCTCCCGCTCCCCCCTCCCGATCTTCTCCTTGGCCCGTGTTGCTTTCCTCTTGTGCATCCGCGTCAGCAAGGCGAGCTTGTAAGCCTCATCCGGTCACCCCTCTGGAGAAACATCCATGGTCAGGACGTTCGCCGCGTGCTCCGTCTTCCTGGTCTCTCTTCATGTTTCCGACAAGGATGCACGGGCCGAGGACAGGGCCGAGCGGGTCCACAAGGACCTGAAGGACTTCACCTCCGGGGGACGCTGGATCTACAACGATCTGCCGAAGGGCTTCGAGGAGGCGCGGCGGACGGGGAAGCCCCTCCTCGTCGTCCTCCGCTGCATCCCCTGCGAGGCGTGCCGGGGATTCGATGAGGGAGTCGCGAGCTTCGACAAGAGGGTGGATGCCCTCCTCGAGAAGTTCGTCCGCGTGCGGATCCCGATGGCGAACGGGCTCGACCTCTCTCTCTTCCAGTCCGACTACGATCTCTCCTTCTTCGCCTTCTTCCTGAACGCCGACCGCACGATCTACGGGAGGTTCGGCACGCGCTCGACCCAGAAGGACAAATCGGGTCAGGTCTCCATCGAGGCGTTCCGGGAGGCCATGCAGAAGGCCCTCGATCTCCACGCGAAGCACGCGGAGGTGAAGGAGTCTCTGCGGGGAAAGACCGGACCCGCTCCCCCCTTCAAGGTGCCCGAGGAGTCTCCCGACCTGAAGGGCAAGTACACGGCCCAGCTCGATTACGACGGGAAGGTCGTCCAGAGCTGCATCCATTGCCACCAGGTGCGCGAGTCCGAGCGCCTGATGTTCCGCTCGCGGAAGGAGCCCATCCCGGACCCGATCCTGTTTCCCTGGCCTTCGTCCGAAGCGCTCGGGCTCCACCTCGACCCGAGCCGGGCCGCCACCGTGAAGAAGGTCGATGCCGGATCCGCCGCGGAGAAGGCGGGCTTCCGCGCGGGCGACGAACTCGTCTCGGTCGCCGGGCAGCCCATCGTCTCCGAGGCCGACGTATCCTGGATCCTCCACTGGAGCCCGGAGACCGGCTCCCTCGATGCCGCCATTCGCCGGGAGGGAAAGGAGTCCGGGGCGAGGATCGCCCTCGAGCGAGGCTGGCGCCGGAGGAGCGACCTCTCCTGGCGGTCCTCCACCTGGGACCTGAGACGCATGGCCACGGGCGGGCTTCTCCTCGTGGCGGTCCCGGCCGAGGAGAGGAAGGAGAAGGGGATCGAGCCCGGCAAGCTCGCCCTGCTCGTGAAGCACGCCGGCGAGTACGGGGAGCATGCGAACGCGCGGAACGCAGGCGTGCGAAACGGAGACATCATCGTCGCCCTGGAAGGGCGCCGGGACCCCATGCGCGAGGAGGACCTCATCGCGTACGGGGTGCAGGCGAAGAAGCCGGGAGACGAGATCGAGCTGACGGTCCTCAGGATGGGTAAGGAGCAAGCGGTCCGCTTCAAGCTGCGCTGACATCGCCGAGCCGGCGAGCTTGTGGTTACCATTCGGTCATCACCCAGGAGATCCGTTTCGATGAGACACCTGCGTCCCACCGCGCTCGCCGCCCTCGCCCTCCTCGCCTCGCCCTCCCTCCGCGCGGACCTCGAGTCCTACGTGAAGGCGCCCGATCCGAGCTTCAAGCACGAGGTGAAGTCCACCTTCGACCTCCCCGGCGGCGGCAAGGCCGTCCTCGCCCACATGACATCCCAGACCTGGCACGGGATCCCGTGGGAGCACTGGCTCGCGATCCTCCGGCCGGAGACGGTCCAGCACCCCAAGCACTGCCTCCTCCTCGTGGCGGGCGGCAGCAAGAAGTCCGAGCCCCCGAGCTCGCTCTCGAAGGAAGCGATCATCCTCGCCGGCGTGGCCGCGAAGCTCGGGATCGTCGTTGCGGTGCTTCCGCAGGTCCCGAACCAGCCCCTCTTCGAGAACATGAAGGAGGACGCGCTCATCGCCCACACCTTCGTCAAGTTCTTCGAGACCGGCGACGAGACGTGGCCGTGCCTCCTTCCCATGGCGAAGAGCGCGGTGCGGGGGATGGATGCCGTGCAGGCCATCGTCAAGAAGACGTTCGACCAGGACATCGAGCGCTTCGTGGTCACGGGAGCGTCCAAGCGAGGCTGGACCACGTGGCTCACGGCCGCCGTGGATCCGCGGGTGGTCGCCATCGCCCCCATGGTGATCGACACGCTCAACATGCAGAAGCAGATGGCGCTACAGAGGCTCTCCTTCGGAGGGTACTCCGAGCAGATCGAGGACTACACGTCGCGGAACCTCCAGGCCCGCATGCAAGACCCCCGGGGGAAGCGCCTGCTCGAGCTCGTGGATCCGTACAGCTTCACGTCGCGGCTCTCGATGCCGAAGCTCATCATCCTCGGCACCAACGATCGCTACTGGCCCGTCGACGCCGTGAAGCTCTACTTCCCCGATCTTCCCGGCGAGAAGCTCATCCATTACGTGCCCAACAAGGGGCACGGTCTCGGGACGGAAGCCGTCGATGCGATCATGGCGTTCACCCATGCGGTGATCACGGGGGAGCCCAAGCCGCGCTTCGAATGGAGTCTCGCCCGCGAGGCAGGCCAGGCCATCCTCTCCGTGAAGACTCAGGATCCTCCGGAGTCCGTCGAGATCTGGCGCGCCGAGGCCCCCACGCGCGACTTCCGGGAGGCGAAATGGACCTCGGCTCCGGCCGAGAAGTCCGGGGACCTCATCCAGGGAAAGGTGCCCGTGCCGGAAAAGGGCTATGCCGCCTTCTTCGGCCGTCTCGTCTTCAAGACGAAGGGCGGGTTCCTCCTCGCGGCCTGCACGAACGTCGAGGTCCTCGGCGATCCCCCTCCGGCCCGCCCCTGAGGCCCCCGCCTTCGCGCCCGGGCGACCTGCGCGTATCGGAACGGCATCGTATTCTTCGGATGGCTGCCCCGGCCGGCGGCCCATCCAAAACGCTACACTTCCGGAGGGTCCGTGGAAACGCCTGAAGTCTTGACGATCCTCGAAGGTCTCCGCATTCCGCGGAAGGACATGAACCTCTCGGGCGACGAGCTCAACGCGGTGCGCGGAGCCCTCTCCAGGCTCAAGGACTTCGAGCTCCTGCGCACGATCTGCCTGCTCGGAGCGAAGTGGATGAAGGCGCATCCTGCGCTTCCCGGGGAGCCCGCCGAGGACCGGGAGCTCCGCAAGGCCATCGAGGAGTTCAAGGCCCTGAAGTCGGTCGAGAACTTCGGCACCCTGGCGCCCCGGCGGATGGACTCGACGCCTTCCGCCCCCTCCGCACGGGTCGCGAAGAAGGTCTGAGCGCGGTTTCTGGCGCCGGCGGGGCTGCGCCCCGCCTCGCGCCAAACTTCAAGGGCGTTGAGGCGGTCCTGGAGTCGCTCGGTTAAGGGGACGGGAACGGGGGGAGACGCGGGTTTCCGATGGTTGCTCCGACGCCTCATCCGCCTTGAACCGGGCTTAAGCTTCCCGGTGTAGGATCATTCCGGGAAGCCGTTCAACCCGGAAAGGCGCCGAGCGTGAGAGTCCTTGTCGTCGAAGACGAGCCCGGCCTCGTGGAGGCCCTGCGGAAGAGCCTCGAGGACGAGGGGTACGCCGTGGATACGGCCGAGGACGGCGAGGAGGGTCTCTACAAGGCTTCCGTCTGGGAGTACGACGTCGTCGTCCTCGACATCATGCTGCCGCAGCGCGACGGCTGGGAAGTCCTGCGGGGCATCCGCCGCTCGAAGAAGATCCCCGTCCTCATGCTCACGGCCCGCGACACGGTCGAGGATCGGGTGCGGGGGCTCGACAACGGAGCGGACGACTACCTCGTCAAGCCCTTCGACATGGGAGAGCTCCACGCGCGCTTGCGCGCGCTGATCCGCCGCTCGGTCGGAAAGCCGAGCCCCATCGTCGAGATCGGATCCGTTGCCATCGATACGGCCTCGCGCAAGGTCACCCGCGGAGGCCGCGATGTCATCCTCACCGCGCGCGAGTACTCGCTCCTCGAGCTCCTCGCGCTCCATCGCGGCGAGCTCGTCAGCCGGACAACGATCTACGAGCACCTCTTCGACGAGAACGACGACACGACCTCCAAGGTCGTCGAGGTCCACGTCTCGAACCTGAGGAAGAAGGTCGGCAAGGACCTGATCACGACACGAAGGGGGCTCGGCTACATCATCGAGTAAGAACGATGTTCCGCTCCATCCATTCGAAGCTCATTGCCTGGCTGACGATCGTGCTCGTCCTCGTGGTCGGCGGTTTCGGAGGATCCCTCTACGTCCTCGTCCAGCGCTCGAAGCTCGGCGAGATCGACGCGGAGCTCGCCGGGACCGCCGGCGTCATCGCCGAGAAGCTGCGGGTGCCGCGCCCTCCGCCTCCTCCGGGCGGCTCGCGGAAGAAGGGAAAGCCCAAGAGGTTCGAGGACTGGTCCGAGCTCGACTTCCCCCCGCCGTACGAGAAGGACGGCCCGGGCCCCGGAGACCCCGGAGACCGTGGACAGTTCGGGCCCTTCGAGAAGCGTCCGAGAGGAGATGACCATCACCACCCGAGAGGCCCCAGGGGGGAGCGGTCCCTCGAGGACATCGTCCACAAGCTCGAGGTGCCGGAGAACCTCCTCGACCCCACCGAGTCCGAAGGCAAGGCGGCCCGGTACTTCGCCGTATGGTCCCCCGACGGCGCCCTGCTCCGGGAATCGACGCCGGGCCTGGGAATCCCGTCGTTCGAGCTCCCCTCCGAGGAGGGCTCGTCCGCGATCCGGAGCCGTGGGGAGCTCCGCGAGCTCCTCCTCAGAGGTCCGCGGGGGGCACTCGTCGCCGTCGGAACCTCGGTCCATCGCGAGCTCGTGGACCAGCGCCGCCTCGCGGGGTACCTGCTCGGAGCTGGAAGCGCCGTGATGGCCCTGGGGCTCCTGGGAGCGTGGTTCATCTCGAAGCGGGCGATGCGCCCCCTGCGGGAGATCAACGAGACGGTCGAGGAGATCTCCGCCTCGAACCTCGACAGGCGGATCGATCTCGCCGCGACCGAGACGGAGCTCGGCGGGCTCGCCCGCGTCCTCAACTCCGCGTTCGACCGCCTCCAGGACTCCATCGAAAAGCAGGTTCAGTTCACGGCCGATGCCTCGCACGAGCTTCGCACTCCGGTGTCGGTGATCCTGGCGCAGACCTCGATGGCCCGGAGGCGGGATCGTCCCGCCGAGGACTACCGGGACGTCATCGAGACGTGCCACTCCGCCGCAGCAAGGATGAAGTCGCTCGTGGACGGGCTCCTCATGCTCGCCCGGAACGACGCCGGCGACCTTCGCCCCCGGATGTCCGAGTGCGACCTGCGGCAGCTGACCGACGAGTGCATGGACCTCCTCGTCCCCCTGGCAGTCGAGAAGGAGATCACCCTCCGCCGCGAGCTGGCGGAGGTGTCCGTGGAGGCCGACGCCGAGCTCCTCGTGCAGATCATCTCGAACCTCGTCTCGAACGCCATCCGCTACAACCGAAGGGGGGGCGAGGCCCGCGTGACTCTTTCCACCGAGGGCCCGGAGGCCGTGCTCACGGTGTCGGACACGGGCCCGGGCATCGCCGCGGATGACATCCCCAGGATCTTCGATCGCTTCTACCGGGTGGACACCGCGCGCTCGAGGAGGGACGGGGGGACCGGACTCGGCCTCTCCATCGCCAGGGCCATGGCCCTGGCCCATGGAGGGACCCTCGCCTGCGAGTCCACGGCCGGCGAGGGGGCCAGGTTCATCCTGAGGCTCCCGCTGCGGCAGGCCGGAGCCGACGGCGCCGCGGCTTTCGGCGCTTGAATCTAAGGCCGCCCGCGGCTTTAACGAGGCTTAAGCCCCGACCTCCTACAATCCCATGCATAGTCCGATGGGGTCGCGCGTTTCCCAGCGTCGCTCCCTGGAGGTCGGCGGTCCCTTCGAGGTCGCCTTCCGACCCGGAAGCAAGAGAAAGGAGTCGGTATGAAGCGGAGCTTTCAAGTGCTCGCCGTGGGGGTCCTCCTGGTGTCCTCCGGAGCGATCCTGGCCCACGGTGGAGGTCCGAGAGGGGGTCCAGGCCGCGAGGGTCCGGGGCCCGCGGGGCCGGGCGGCCTCGCCGCGTTCGATGCGAACGACGACGGGAGCGTCAGCGGCGATGAGCTGACGGCCGGCCTCGCCGCACGCCAGAAGGAGAGGATCGCCTCGGTGGACACGAACGCCGACGGCGCCCTCAGCGCCGCCGAGCTCGAGGCCGCGGACGACCGCGCGGCGGAGAGCCTCTCGCGGCACGACACGGACGATGACGGCGCCGTCAGCGCGGCGGAGCTCGCCGCCGCCGTCGAGGCCGAGAAGGCCGCGATCCTCGACAGGCACGACGCCGACGACGATGGAAGCCTCAGCGAGGCGGAGCTCCAGCCGGTCCGCACCGATGGCCCCCGCCCCGGTGGGCCCGGGGGATTCGGCGGCCTCGGAGAGTTCGACACGAACGATGACGGAGTCGTCTCCGGAGAGGAGCTCGGCGCCGGCCTCGCCGCGCGCCAGGCCGAGCTGATCGCTCCCGTCGACACGAACGACGATGGCGCCCTGAGCGCGGAGGAGCTGGACGCCGTCGGCGATCGTCTCGCGGAGAAGCTCCTCGGACTCGACGCGGACGACAACGGCGCCGTGAGCGCGGCGGAGCTCGCCGCGTCCGTCGAGGAGAGAAAGGCGGAGATCCTGGACCGCCTCGACACGAACGACGATGGCGCCCTTGGAGAAGACGAGATCCAGGCGAGCAGGCCTCCCGGGCCGGGGCGCGGCGGGAGGGAGAACGTCGGCGAGTTCGATGCGAACGACGACGGCTCGGTGACCTCCGCCGAGCTCGAGGCCGGACTCGCGGCCCGCCAGGCCGAGATGCTCGAGACGGTCGACACGAACGGCGACGGCGCCCTGAGCGCCGAGGAGCTCGCGGCGGCGAACGACCGCCTCGCCGAGAAGCTCCTCCAGCTCGACACGGACGACAACGGCGCCGTGAGCGCGGCGGAGCTCGCCGCGTCCATCGCGGCGAGGAAGGCCGACATCCTCGAGAGGCTCGACACGAACGACGACGGCACCCTGAGCGCCGAGGAGCTGGCGGCGGGCAACACGGGCTGCATGGACCGCGGTGAGGAAGAAGAGGAGGCCGCCGAGCAGGCGGCGCTCGTCTTCGGGAGCGATCCCACGTTCATCCGCGGGGATGCGAACGGCGATGCGACCGTGAACCTCACCGACGCGGTGGGCCTCGCGGGCCACCTCTACCTCGGCCTCGCGGCCCCTGCCTGCAGCGACGCTGCCGATGCCGACGACGACGGCTCTCTCGCCCTCACGGATGTCATCATCATCCTCCAGGGCCTCTTCCAGCCGGGGTCGGCCGTCATCTCGGCACCCTTCCCGGATGCGGGCGTGGACGCCACGGACGACTCTCTGAGCTGCGACGCGTAGCAGCGACGACCTCGAATACATTCCTGGATGCGCCTGTTCCGCTCCGCGGACCGGGCGCATTCTTTTTTCGGACGAAGTGGCAGGGCCGTCGCCGAGGCGCTCAAGTTCCGTTGATAGGACAACTCCCGAGAGGGCGTCCGGATCCGGACACTTCCCATCCTCCGGCGCACGTGCGCCGCTTGCTGAGAGGTGTCCGGATCCGGACACCCTCCGGCGCACGCGTCGTCGTGCCCCCCCAAGAGGCCGGCGAACTGCAGGGGCTTCCGCGCCGACCTCCGGGGCAGTTGAAAGGCCGGCTCAGGACACGGGTTCTGGATGGATGGGGAGCGTGATCTCCACGCGCAAGGGGAGGCACCGGGAGGGGGTGAGGTAGAGGGAGCGGGAGAGGGACTCATCAGCGGGTAACGGGGTCGAACCACGACTCCGCGGTCCGGGCCAGGATCAGCGGATACCTCGCCGGCACCACCGTGGGACCGCCGGACACCGCGAGGTAATAGAAGGTCAGCGGCTCCACGGCCGCATCGATCGTTCCATCTCCGCCGACCTTGTACCCGTCGGCGCCAATGTGGGCGACGATCCTCGAGCCGTCGCGCGTCCGCACGTGCACGGCTCCTTCCCCGTCCCTCTGCGTGACCTTCCACTCGAGCTTCTTCTGGTCCGGGCCGGTCCGGAAGTACCACACCTGCTTGTCGAGCAGGACGGCCTCCGCTCCCGGCTCGACGATGCCGACGGCCCCCGGCTTCCCGTCCACGCTCCTCTCGACGACGGCGGCGCCGGCCGGAAATCGCTGCGCGTCCTTCCCGCGGGCAACGAAGAGGTCGAGGCCGGCCTCGTCGAGGGCCCGGAGGTATGCCGGCCAGTGGGTCACGCGGAAGACCGTCTTCAGCCAGCCGTACATGGCGGACCTGTCTCCGATCCGGGGAGGCTCCGGGCTGTAGCGGAGGCTCAGGAAGTAGACATCGGCGAGGCACTCCTCCAGGTGGGAGCGGTCGCCGGTCTCGTGGTACTTGAGGGCCTGCGTGTTGGCGCGGGGGCCGTCGTACGGGCTCGAGTCCAGCGCCCAGGCGAGCGCGCGCCTGCGGTAGTTCTCGTTGCCCGTGAAGGGCAGGTACCGATCCAGGAAGGGAGCCATGTTCAGCCAGTGGTTTCCGAGCTTCCTGTCGTCGCGCTCGAAGTGGAAGTGGGCGTTCCCGATCGCGCGGGCGATGTTGTCGAGGACCTCGAGGAGGCCGGGATCCCACGTCGCCGGGTACGCCTCCATGAGCTCCGCGCCGATGGATGAGAACTCGCGGCCCGTCTCGCCGGAAACGCGAGTGTTCTTGATGGCCTCGACCCACACCATGGCGACGTCGAGCGCCCGGCGGTTCCCCGTGACGTAGTAGTTCCAGAAGAGCTGGTCGTACTCCCCGTTCACCCACATGCAGTCGACGCAGGGCCGGTCGCCCCAGTGCTGGAACCCGTAGCAGCCGTAGTGCGCGCCGACCTCGTGATGCGGGCGATACTCGCCGGGGTCGCTCCCCGGCGGGGAGAGATCGTGGCCCGGCGTGACGAAGTGAACCGTGTCCACGTTCATCACGTGCCTCGAGTTGCGCCGGCCGAACCGGAGGTGCCTGGGATCGCCGGAGCGCGCGTAGAGGAGCCAGGGCATGCGCGGCCCGCCGTGGTGATCCTTCCACACGCGGTCGAGCCCCCACGTGCCCTTCGCGAAGTGACTGTTGTCGGAGTGGATGCACCCGTGGTTGAACATGCCGTAGTCCCGGGCGTGATCCTGCGCGGCGAGCCTCACGTCGACGGCGTGATCGAGGTAGGCCTCCGCGGTCGGGAAGCGTCCCGGGTCTCTCGGCAGCATGCGGCCGAACGCCTCCGTGTCGCAGACCCACCGCGGCTCGGCCCAGGCATGCGGAGCGTACTGGTACGTGGCGTTCAGGCGCGCCGCGTCGCCGGCATCTCCGCTCGCGCCGAACGCGAGGATGAAGTCGTTCTCGATGGCGACCCCCTGGGCGTTCGCGAAGCGCTCGTGCTCGTGGACGTATTCCTCCTCCAGGGCCGCCTTCTCCAGCTCGTACGCCTCGCGGGGAAGCGGGAAGGCGAGCTCGGTTCCGGTGTGACACCACCAGGCCTTGTAGATCTCACGGGGATCCATGGGGTCCACGCCCGCGTAGGTCCGGCCGTGACGGGGCCAGATGTTGAAGGAGAGGCGATCGCCGCGGACCTCGAGCTCCTTCGGGTAGAGCTGCCAGAGATCCGTGACGCAGAGCGTCACCCCCCCGCCCGCGCCTCCCAGCCTCACCCAGCCGTCGGCGCGCTTCCCCTTCGAGATGACGCGGAAGTCCGGGGCCGAAGGGTCGCCCTCCTCGACCTGCGCATCCACGGTCGCAGGCTGGTAGAGGCGCACGGATCTCGGCCCCGGCCCCGGGACGGCAACCTCCTTCCCGTCCAGCCCGAGAGCCGCGGCCGACGCGCCCTCGACGCGCTGAGCGATGCCGATGTGCCGGAGGCGCACCCGGTGCGTGTCGAACGTGATGACGAGGACGTGCTGCACCTCGACGTGCGTCCGCCCCTCGAACGCGGTGATGCGCGTGTCGTGGAGGCACAGACGGTCCGTCGGGAGGACG
>Ga0075421_100010116_pt1 | contig 11641 bp, 6 predicted proteins | sample SoiMetdeltSBSDD5_FD_75292 | JGI IMG/M metagenome (GOLD analysis project Ga0075421, IMG submission 75292) | Bulk soil microbial communities from a Populus tree surrounding site in Tennessee, USA - Soil MetaG P. deltoides SBSDD5 | ecosystem: Environmental > Terrestrial > Soil > Tree plantation...
GGAGCCCGAAAGGGCACTTCGAGCTATTCAGCAAATATCGCCTGTGGGCCGAGAAGATTGGCTGATCGCACTTCTCCAGCAAGACCCTCAAGATAGACAAGGTATTGTTCACCGCGTTATTGATATGTTGGGGATGACGGGTAGCTTGCAAGCACTTCCTGTACTCCAGCAGTATTTAGAGAATCATCCAAGTGAAAGAATTAGACTCTTTGCGTTTTGGGCCATTCATAATATATACAAATCTCGAGAACAAGCTTGGTACGATGGCCAGGAAGCGGGTTGTTTGTAATCTTTTACGTATTGACTATCAATCGAAAGGTGCCTCTTGCTAATCCTCTACACCCTCACCATCTTCCTCAGCGCCGCCCTGTTATTTGTCGTGCAGCCTATGTTCGCCAAAATGGTGCTGCCTATGCTCGGCGGCTCGCCGTCGGTGTGGAATACGGCGCTGGTCTTTTATCAAGCGGTTCTGCTGGCAGGTTACGCCTACGCTCACGCCAGTGCTAAGTGGTTAAGTTCCCGCGTCCAGGTCGTTCTCCACTTATTGCTTCTGCTATTGCCCATAATTGTTCTTCCTATCCATCTTCCTAAAGGCTGGACACCTCCCACCGAAACCAGCCCGGTGCTCTGGCTGCTTGCGCTAATGGGTGTCGCCGTCGGGCTGCCGTTCTTCGTCATCTCAGCCAGTAGCCCGCTACTTCAACGCTGGTTCGCCGGGACCGGACATCCGGCGGGAAAAGATCCGTACTTCTTGTACGGCGCGAGCAACTTGGGGAGCATGTTAGCGCTTCTGGGGTATCCGCTCATCATTGAGCCATCGCTGAAATTGATGGATCAAAGCTGGGGGTGGACGGTCGGGTATGGCTTGCTGATCGCGCTCATGATTGGGTGCGGGGTGATGCTCTGGCGGTCGCAATCCGCCGAGGCAGGGAGCGGGGTGACCGAGTCAGTCGAGACAGAATCGTTGACGCTGTGGCGGCGGGTAAGGTGGCTGCTGCTCGCCTTCGTCCCCTCGAGTCTGATGTTGAGCGTCACGACTTTCATTTCAACGGACATCGCCGCTATCCCGCTGCTGTGGGTTGTGCCGTTGGCGCTGTATCTGCTCACGTTCGTCATCGTCTTTGCGCGCACGCCGCCGCTCTCGCATCGCTGGATTACCCGCCTGACGCCGGTCGTCATGCTCGTGCTCATCACGCTCCTGGTCTCCAAGCTGACGGACACCACGATGTCCTTGATCCTTTTGCACCTCGCCGCTTTTTTTATGCTCACGCTGTTCTGTCATGGCGAGATCGCGCGGGATCGGCCCGCCGCCAGTCATCTCACGGAATTTTATTTGTGGATGTCGTTGGGTGGCGTGCTCGGCGGCATCTTCACCGCGCTCATCGCGCCGCTCATTTTCAACGAAGTCGTCGAGTATCCATTAACCCTCGTCCTCGCCGGTCTGCTGCTGCCGGCAGCTGTCTCGACAGTTGTTCAATCCAAACGCCAACAAAAAGCGCAGCGCAAATCAGGGCAGGCAGATTCGCCCGCGCTGGAGGGCTGGCGGAATTTTGAACGTCGCTATCAGCGGCCCTTGGACTTTATCTTCCCGGTCGTCATCGGTCTGGTGTGTGCCGGTCTGGTCCTCGCCTTGCAGAACCCGGATCGCAATCTGCCCACGGACCCGGTGTTGGTGGCCTTGATGTTTGGCTTGCCCGCGCTCCTGTGTTTATTCTTCGTCCCTCGGCCCGTCCGCTTTGGTTTGGGGATGGGAGCGATTTTGCTCGCCAGCAACCTCTACCTCGCCGGGCGCGGCGACATCCTGCTCACCGAGCGCAGCTTCTTCGGTATCACGCGCGTGATCCTTTTTTCCGGGCGGCCCTTTCACATGATCGTTCACGGTAATATCGTCCACGGCATCCAAAGCACGGACGCCGGCCGCCGCACGGAACCGCTCTCTTACTATGCGCGCACCGGCCCGTTGGGAGATTTGTTCAACGCCTTGAATGATGAGCCTTCGGCTACCGCTCAGGCCGCGCCGCACGCCGTCGCCTCGGTCGGATTGGGCGGCGGCACCTCGGCCTGTTATCATGAGCCGGGCCAGGAGTGGACGTTCTACGAAATTGATCCGAACGTCGAGCGGATTGCGCGTGACGACCGTTACTTCACTTATTTGCGAGATTGCGCGCCGGAGGCCAAAGTGGTGTTGGGCGATGCGCGGCTTTCGCTCACCTCCGCGCCCTCCGGACACTATGATGTTATCCTCCTCGACGCTTACAGCTCCGATGCGATTCCGGTTCACCTGATTACCCGCGAGGCGCTTCAGCTTTACCTGGACAAGCTTACGCCGCATGGCGTCTTGGCTTTTCACTTGACCAACACCCATCTCAATCTAGACCCAGTCGTCTTCAACTTGGCCTTGGACGCCGGTCTGACGTATCGGATCAGAGATGATCTGCGCGCGACGCCCGATGATCTCAACCTGGGCAAGATGGGTTCCAAGTGGGCCGTCATCGCGCGCACGCCCGCCGACCTCGGCGCGCTAATAGATAATCCGAACTGGGTTCTGCCTCCGGAGCAGCCCAAACTGGCGGTCTGGACGGATGACTTCTCGAGTATTTTGAGTGTATTTGTCTGGCATTGAGGTAAATGTTTGACATTAACAAAGAGAGTATAGGTGACTGTCACCTCGATTCTGAAATTATTTGACATTCACTCTGAGCGGGTTACAATTGCTATCACGAAGCAGGTGAAACATCGTTAGCTTACTTAATCGCTCACCCCTCCGCTTGGTCTTCCCTCAGCTGGTCAGGTTTAGCCTGTTCCTGGCGCTCTGCCTGATCGTGTCTTCGATTGTTGAAGAAGTCGCAGGCCCTCGCCCCTTCCGCTTTCCCTTTGACGCCTCTCGGCCCGCCGCCGGTGCTGAAGCGGCGCACGACAAAGAACTACCGATCAACGATTTAGATGATGACCCAGCGTTGCCGAATTTCTCCACCTGGGTGGCGCTCATCGGTTTGATTTCTCCTCTCACGCTTCCCCGCCTGCGCCTGCTCTCTCGGCGTTGGCCGCCTCCGCTCCGTCCGCCTCAATTCCTCTTTAATTGAATAAGGCCCTGGGCCTGTCTTAATTCGCCGGCGGCATACATCGGCGAAGGCCTTTTTACGTTTAAAAGTAAAAGCAGAAGCAACTTCAATCAAGAGGTGGGTATGAGTGAACATTCTAAACGTCGTAGTTCAGGTGATTCCTTTTTGAAAAATGCCGAGGCGCGTGGAAACGGTTCTAAGGGGGCGCCTCCCGAAAAGTCGGCTGACGCCGAGTCGTCATCCACCGGATCGGCGGCCGCCTGGCATACCTTGCCCAGTGAGGCCGTTTATGCCCGCTTGAACTCAACGCCCAACGGCTTAACCGCGGCCGAAGCCGCTCGACGCCTGTCCGAGCATGGCCCGAATGAACTTCAAGCCGTTCAGCGTGTCTCCCCCTGGGCGCTGCTCTTTGAGCAATTCCAAAATGTATTGATCATCATCTTGCTCATCGCCACGGCCCTCTCGGCTTTTCTGGGCCATGGGGTTGAAGCCGTGGCGATTGCGGTCATCGTGCTCTTTGCCGTGCTGTTAGGTTTTGTCCAAGAGTATCGCGCCGAGCGTGCCATTGAAGCCTTGCGCCAAATGGCTGCACCGACGGCCGCTGTTCTACGCGACGGACACGAAGTGGAAGTTCCGGCGCGCGAAGTGGTGCTGGGGGATGTCACGTTACTGCGAGCCGGCGACAAAGTTCCGGCGGACGTCCGTTTGCTGGAAGCGATCAATTTGCAAATCGAAGAAGCCGCGCTGACGGGTGAGTCGTTGCCGGTTGAAAAACACACTGCGCCGCTGAGTAGCGCTGACCTCGCCATCGGTGATCGTAAAAATATGGGCTATGCGGGTACGGTCGCTACGTATGGCCGCGGCCGCGCAATCGTCGTAGCAATCGGCATGGACACAGAGTTTGGCCGGATCGCTCAAATGCTTCAGGGAGTCGAAACGGGCAAGACGCCGTTGCAAGTGAATCTGGATAAAGTCGGGCACACGCTGGCGCGGGCAGCGTTCGGGGTGGTGGCGGTCATCGTCGCCCTCGGCTTGTTCCGTGGCCAACCGTTTATCGAAATGCTAATCTTCGGGATTGCGTTGGCGGTCGCCGTCGTCCCGGAGGCCTTGCCGGCTGTGGTCACCATCTCGCTCGCGCTGGGTGTGCAGCGCATGGTCAAGCGCAACGCGCTCATGCGTCGCCTGTCGGCGGTGGAAACGCTCGGCAGCACCTCTGTCATCTGTTCCGATAAAACCGGCACGTTGACCAAGGATGAGATGACCGCGCGCCGGATTCTGGTCGCCGGGCAAACGCTTGAGGTCACCGGGGCCGGGTACGAACCGCAAGGTCAGTTTTTGCGCGAAGGCGCAACCGTCGAGCCCTCGTCCGAATTGAAGTGGCTGTTGCAAGCCGCCACGCTCGCCTCGGATGCGCACATCGTTCAGGATGAATCTAATCGCCGCTGGCACGTCAAAGGCGATCCCACCGAGGGCGCGCTCGTCGTGGCCGCCGCCAAAGCCGGGTTGAAGAAAGACGAGTTGGATCAGCGCTTCGCCCGCACGGGCGAAGTCCCGTTCACTTCCGAAACAAAGCGCATGACCACGCTGCACACCGACTCGTCCGGCGAGATCGCTTATTCCAAAGGCGCGCCGGAAATCATCTTGGACTCCTGTGCGTGGCAGTTAACGGCTGACGGTGAAAGTCCGCTTGACCCCGCGAGCCGCGAAAAGATTTTGGAAGCTGCCCGCCAAATGGCGAGTGAGGCGCTGCGCGTGTTGGCGGTTGCTTCGAAACCCAACGCCACGCTGAAAACCGCCGAACGTGACATGACGTTCCTCGGCCTGATTGGGATGATTGACCCGCCGCGCCCGGAGGTCAAAGCCGCCATCCAAACGTGTGAAGAGGCCGGCATCAAGGTGGTGATGATTACCGGCGACCATCCCCTCACCGCGCAAGCCGTGGCGCGCGAGTTGGGTTTGCTCAAGACGGGCCGCGTCATCACCGGCGCCGAACTGGAAGCGCTGAGTGATTCCGATTTCGAGCGCGAAGTCGAAGAGTTGGAGGTTTACGCCCGAGTTTCTCCGGCTCACAAACTGCGCGTCGTCACGGCGCTGCAAAAGAAAGGCCATATCGTGGCGATGACTGGCGACGGCGTGAATGATGCGCCCGCGCTTAAGAAAGCCGATATTGGTATTGCGATGGGCATCACCGGCACCGATGTGACCAAAGAAGCCGCGGCCATGACGCTGACCGACGACAACTTTGCGTCCATTGTCGCGGCGGTCGAGGAGGGACGGGGCATCTTCGGCAACATCAAGAAATATTTGATGTATCTGCTCTCGTCCAACATCGGTGAGATCGGTTTGATGGCCGGGGCGAGTCTGCTTGGGCTGCCGCTGCCTTTGAGCGCGGTGCAGATTTTGTACGTCAATCTGGCGACGGATGGGTTGCCGGCCCTGGCTTTGGCCGTTGACCCGCCCGAACGCGACCTGATGCGCCGCAAGCCACGCGATCCGCGTTCCGGCATCTTTACCCGCCCGGTCATCACACTCATGTCGGTCGGCGGGGCGTGGTCGGCGCTGGTTAACTTGAGCCTCTTCGCTTGGGCGCGGAGTTCCGGCCGCAGCCTCGAAGAGGCGATGACGATGACGTTTGCCTCGCTGGTGCTGATTCAATTCTTCAAGGCGTACAACTTCCGTTCTGATCGCCATTCGGCGCTGCACCGGCCTTGGGCCAATCGCTGGTTGAACCTGGCGATTCTCTGGGAGTTGATTTTGTTGGCGCTGATCATCTATCTGCCTTTCCTACATGAGCCGTTTGGCACTTATAGCCTGTCGCTGGTGGATTGGTTGATCGTGATCATTTTATCCTTCACCGTGTCACCGATCTTGGAAGCGGCGAAGTGGCTGCAGCGCCGGGGGTGGTTTGGGAAGCTGGTTTGATATTACATCAAATTCCGGGTTAGCTTACGGAATACGCAATACGGAATACGTAGTGCTACCAGATATTCCGTATTGCGTATTCCATAATTGGAAATCGCTCTAAAATCGAAAGGAAAAAACTCACATGGATTGGTTAACTCAACCGGAGACTTGGATCGCGTTTGTCACTCTCGTCGTGCTGGAATTGGTCTTGGGAGTAGACAACGTGATCTTTATTTCCATCTTGGTCGGTAAACTCCCGAGCGCCCGGCAACCTCAAGCGCGCACGCTGGGGTTGAGCCTGGCTGTGATCTCGCGCATTTTGCTGCTCTTCTCCATCTCCTGGGTCATTGGCCTGACCGCGCCGTTGTTCTCTGTGTTCAGTCGGGAAATTTCCGGGCGCGATATTATCCTGCTCCTCGGCGGCTTGTTTCTCATGGCTAAAAGCACGCACGAGATTCACCAAAAACTGGAAGGCGTGGAAGGGGAGGCCTCCGCCCGCGTCTATCCGTCGTTTGCCAGCGTCCTTGTGCAAATTCTGTTGCTGGACATCGTCTTTTCATTAGACTCCGTCATTACAGCGGTCGGCATGGTGAGCGAATTGGCGATCATGGTCACGGCGGTAATCGTCGCCGCCATCGTCATGATTATCTCGGCTCAATCCATTGGCAATTTCGTAGACCGCCACCCAACGATTAAGATGCTGGCGCTCAGTTTTCTGCTGCTCATCGGCTTCACGTTGATCGTCGAGGGGCTGCACCAGCATATCCCGAAAGGCTACATTTATTTTGCGATGGCGTTCTCGATCTTCGTGGAAATGCTTAACTTGCGACTGAGGAAAGCCCACGCCGCGCCAGTTAAACTGCACGAGGAGTACGTCGAAACGGCGGCCCCCACCCCGGGCCGCGCGGCCGCTTCGGACTAAACTTGGACCTCGCCTATAGCAAATTCCAGATTAACTCACGGAATACGCAATACGGAATATCTTGTAGCATCATGTATTCCGTATTCCGTCTACGGCTTTTTTGTGTTTGGGCCTCTCTCTGCTAAACTAGGCAAAACCTGATTGTTGACACAAGGAGAGAGCTAATGCACTACGTGAACCTCGGCCATACCGGACTCAAGGTTTCAAAATTGTGCCTGGGCATGATGACCTATGGCTCCAAGCAGTGGCGGGATTGGGTGCTGACGGAAGAAGAAGGCCGCCCCTTCGTCCAACGCGCGCTGGAGGCCGGGATCAATTTCTTCGACACGGCGGATATTTACTCGTTGGGCGTCAGCGAGGAAATCACCGGGCGGGCGCTGCGCGATTTTGCCAAGCGGGATGAAGTCGTCATCGCCACCAAAGTCTTCAATCCAATGAGTGATAAGCCGAACATGGGCGGCCTCTCCCGCAAGCATATCCTGGCGGGGATTGACGATTCACTGCGCCGCCTGGGGACGGATTACGTGGACTTGTATCAAATCCATCGTTGGGACTACACCACGCCGATTGAAGAAACGCTGGAAGCGCTCAACGACGTGGTGCGGGCGGGGAAGGCGCGCTACCTCGGCGGCTCAAGCATGTTTGCCTGGCAGTTCGCCAAAGCGCTCTATCTCTCTGACCAAAATGGCTGGGCGCGTTTTGTCTCGATGCAGAACCATTACAACCTGGTTTATCGCGAAGAAGAGCGCGAGATGATTCCGCTGTGCCGCGCCGAGGGGATTGGTCTGATCCCGTGGAGTCCGCTGGCGCGCGGATTTTTGGCGGGCAACCGCTCCCGTGAGGGGTGGGGCGAGACCGCGCGCGCTAAGACCGATCAGTACGCGCAGCAAATGTATTATCAAGAGACCGACTTCCAAGTAGCGGAGCGCGCCGCTGAAATCGCCGAGCGTCGAGGCGTCTCCCCGGCGCAGATCGCGCTCGCGTGGATTCTGCGCCAGCCGGATGTTACCTCGCCGATCATCGGCGCGAGTAAGATGAAACATTTGGATGAAGCGATCGCCGCCCTGGAGATTAAACTGTCGGATGAGGAATGCAAGTCGTTGGAAGAGTTGTATCAGCCGCATACGATTCAGGGGCATAGTTAAAAACCTACCACGAGGACACCAAGACACAAAGAGTCAGAAATCCGGTTTCTGGCTGAGAAACCTCGAAACGCTTATTAAGGGATAGAAACCGGGTTTCTTGCGACAAACTCCCCAACCGCGCGGACGCGGGCTTTGAGCACAAGAAGATTTAAAGTTCTTCGTGTCCTCGTGTCTTGGTGGTGAAGAAAATTTGGAGGCATTATGCGACTACAAAATAAACGGATCGCCGTCTTTCTCGAAGAAGGCTTTGAAGATTTGGAGTTTTGGGTAACAGTGATGCGTCTGCGTGAGGAAGGCGCAAAGGTCACGCTCGTCGGGCTGAAGGCGGGGCAAACGTTCAAAGGCAAGAATGCCCTCCAAGCCACGAGCGACGTCGCCGCCGAGACTGTGAGCGCGGATGACTTTGACGCCGTTGTCGTCCCCGGTGGTTGGGCGCCGGATAAACTGCGGCGTTACCCGGCGGTGACCGGGATCGTGCGGAAAGCCTATGAGCAAAAGAAAATCGTCGGGCTGATCTGCCACGCCGGGTTGGTGGGAATTTCCGCCGGGGTGGTGAAGGGCCACAAAGCGACCGGCAGCCAAGGGATCAAGGACGATTTGATCAACGCCGGCGCGATATGGGTGGATGAACCGGCGTTTCGGGATGGCCCTCTGGTGTGGGGAAGAGTGGTCGAGGACATCCCTGACTTTTGCCGGGAGTTGGTCAAGGCGATTGAGGCGGGGTAGATCAATTTACGGAATACGTAATAAGGAATATCTGGTCGCACTACGTATTGCGTATTCCGTATTCCGTATTGCGTAAAAACTTCGCAGGTTGAAGCCTTGTCATCCATTCTAGACAACTTTGTCTAAAAAATTAGACAAAGTCTATGCCAAGCTGCGAGGCTCCGCTCCCAGGAGCGTCGCAGCTGTTTTTGTATTCCAACAAAAACTGTCTATCGCGACAGACAAAACTGTCCAGGTTGAACGACAGACAAGGCCGGGTGTTTTATGAATAATGGGGTCAATCAACGCAAACAAATAAGGAGACCTCAACCATGAACACCCAGCCCCACTTCTTCACCTTCACCGCTTCTTCCCGCTTCACCCCAGCGACCCGCTGGATGCACCTCATCATTAGCCTGGCGCTCGCCGCCAGCCTGTTTGGCCTCGTCCCAGCGCAGACGACCTCCGCCGCCACGCTCGCCGCTATCTCTAACGGTGACGGCCTGGTGGCTTACTGGAACCTGGACGAAGGCAGTGGCACCACCGCCGCCGACCTGACCGGCAACAACTCCAACTTGACGCTCAACGCCACTTACCAGAGCTTCGCCGTTGAAGTGCCCACGCTCGACTTCGGCAGCGTTTCGTCTGTGAACTATGAAGGTAACTCCTCCGCGGGTGGAAGCCTGGGCACGACGGTGAAAAACCTGCAAACCATCACCGTCGCGCTGTGGGTCAACCCCGATACCATTCCGGGCAGTGGCATCGCTCGCTACATTTCGCTCGGCAACGAGAAGGCCGTGCTGCGGAGCCAGAATGCCAAGCTGAATTTCTACATGAAGATTGGCGGCGCTCTCAAAGGTATCTCGGTCGCCAACGTGCTGCAAGCCGGGCAATACCAGCACATCGCCGGCACGTATGACGGCTCAACCCTGCGCGTTTACCGCAACGGGTCGGAAGTTGGTTCTCTCGCTGCGACCGGCACGGTGGACACCAGCGGTTCGCAAGTGTTCACCAGCAGCGGTTCCGAATCGTTCGACGGGCGGCTGGATGACATCCGCATCTACAACCGGGCGCTCTCGGCCAGCGAAATCACGACGCTGTACAACGGCGAAGAGTGCATGGTGGAAGCGACCGGCGATAACGTGACCGATTACATGAGCCTGACCAGCGATGCCGCGCTTGAGAATGCCATCAGCGCTGTCGCTGCGGGCGCGACGTTGAAAGTGGCGGGCGTCTGCAACAATGCGTCCTTCACCGTCAACAAGAACCTGACAATTGAAGGCGCTTACACGGTAGGCTATTGGACGTACCCGGCGGCCACCACTGCCTTCTCCTCCACGCTCGACGGGGAGAATGCCAACACCGTCGTCACCGTCAATTCCGGCATCACGGCGACCCTCAACTACCTGACCATCGCCAACGGATCGGCGCTGACCGGCGCGGGCATCAACAATGCCGGCACGCTCACGGTCAACAACAGCACGTTCTCGAATAACATTGGTCTGACGACTCAGGACTCCAAAGGCGGCGGTATCTACAACAGCGCCACCCTGACGGTCAATTACAGCACCTTCACGGGCAACACCGCCAAAGTGAGCGGGGGTGGGATCGCGAATTACTCCGGCACGGCGACGGTGAACAACAGCACCTTCACCAGCAATACGACCACCACGGATGGCGGCGGCCTTTTCAATAACGGTGGGACGGTAACGGTCAACAACAGCACGTTCAGCAGCAACTCGGCCAAGTGGGGTGGTGGGATCTCCAATTCCGGAGGGACCGCCAACATCAACAGCAGCACGTTCACTGGCAATTCTGCGACGCAGCAAGGCGGCGGCATCTACAACTGGTACGCGATGACGCTCACTGGCAGCACCCTGAGCAGCAACACGGCGCCGTATGGGGGTGGGTTTGCCAATAATGACGATAACGATATGACGACGATTAGCAGCAGCACGATTGATGGGAATACGGCCTCGGTCAAAGGCAGCGAGTACTACGGCTTCCCGGCTGACTTTGAAAGCGTCAATTTCGGTGGAGACAAGTTGTCTGTCCCCTAATTTAGATGGCCTCTCGCTTATAGCAAAAAGGTGCGCCGCACTTCCAAAGTGCGGCGCACCTTTTTGCTATCTCTCCCCGTTGAATTAGCGAATCTCTGCCGCTCCTTCACCCACCACCACCGTAAACGACAGCGGTGGCAGTTTCAACCGAACGATTCCATCCACCACCGGTGTTCGCCCCACTTTCTTGGGCACGATGACCTCCGGCTGCGCAAAGGTGTTCGCGGCTTTGGGGTCTGTCCCCGCGATCTGATGAACGGCAACGATTTCTTTCGGCGCGCCGGTTTGCCAGATGATCTCCGTCGGCAGCGGGTCCGTTTGGTGGCGGTTGACCAGGAACACCGTGCTCTGGCCATTGTCAGCCGTATAGGCGGCGGAAGAGTCCAATATCGGCCTCTCACCAAATTGTTGGGTGGGATAGACCGGCGAGTGCGTCAACGGATCCAACGCCTGGCCGTGTGCGAATTGGCGAAACAGCATGAATGGGTAAAAGGTGGTCTGCTTGACTAAGCCCTCGCGGCTCGTCAGGATCGGCGCGATGACGTTAACGATCTGTGCCAGGCAGGCGATCTTGAGTACGTCGCACTTGCGCAGGAACACGTTGAGCCATTGGGCCACGACCAGCGCGTCCTCCAAGTTGTAAACCTCCTCGATCAAGCGCGGGGCTTCCGTCCAACTGCCCTCCATCGTCATATCTTTATACCAAACATTCCACTCATCCCAAGACAGATGCACCTCATGTTTCGAGCGCAGTTTGGCTTTGACGTAGCGCAGCGTCGCGGTAAGCGTGTTCACTTGATCTTCGAATTGCGCCGCCAGCGCTAAATAGCTTGCCGTGTCCTC
>Ga0075421_100010121_pt1 | contig 11637 bp, 9 predicted proteins | sample SoiMetdeltSBSDD5_FD_75292 | JGI IMG/M metagenome (GOLD analysis project Ga0075421, IMG submission 75292) | Bulk soil microbial communities from a Populus tree surrounding site in Tennessee, USA - Soil MetaG P. deltoides SBSDD5 | ecosystem: Environmental > Terrestrial > Soil > Tree plantation...
CAATCACCTGACGGGAGAAGGCGACCTGCGCGTCGCATTTCAGCGCATCGCCGACAACCTGCGGCCCGGCGGCCATCTTTACTTCGATTTGGTCACGCCCTGCCAGCCGCTCGGAGGAGGCATGACCTACGTGCGGCGGATGAACACGGCCAACAGACAGGTGATTCAGCAATTCAGGTTGGACATGGCGCGACGTACGATTTCGGCATTCGTGATTATGCGCTCGATGGACGCGCCGCAACCAACGATGGAGATTCATCGCGAGCGCGTTTATTCGTTTGCGGAAGTCGGACGTTGGTTGATGGACGCGGGCTTCGTCATTCGTGGCGTTCACGACGCCGAGACGCTGCTGCCGGCGAGCCGATGTCCTGCGAGAATAATTGTCGTTGCCCAGGTAGCTGGAGCCCCAGGGTCGTCCCGATGACTTCAACATCTACGGTATGCGGATGAATTTGAGACAGGCGAAGGAGAACTAATATGTACCCGAACGCGAGAGAAGGTTGGGGCCAGATCCCGACAACATCTCAACCCCGCGAACTCAGGCGCAGTGGCTATGGGTTCGGACCACCGGCGCCAGGCTTCGGCCAACCTGAGGCGCCCACGCGACTCGCCGCGCCGGTCTTCGATATCCAATGTCCCAATCCCCCGGGCTGTCCGCCCGTAGCTGCCGGTCAATGCAGAGCTATTTTGCGCCAGGCGATCATCGTGGCGATCAAACTGGCCAACGGCGCGGCAATGAAGATCGATAAGGCGACTAAGATCGAACCCGCTAAGCGGGACGCTGAAGCCAGGGAAACCGCGCGCTTATTTAAGTTCTTCTTCGGTCACGACCCCTCACATCCAGTCAGTTGGGCCGGCAATGAGCCGTCCGGGGTCAGCGTAGCAAAACGGTTCTTGGCAGTTGCGAGTGAGTTAGGAGGAGGACGACGAATTGTCTTTCGCTGTGGCTGTCCTGGCGCCGGCGCAGAGGTTAGGGCGCGGACCAATCAGGCCGCAGAGCCCAACGTCGTGAATCTGTGCGCAAGGTTCTGGAATCCCCCTCCGGGACTGCGGGGGCTTCCGGCGCCATACTTTCGCGCAGGAGTTATTCTCCACGAGACGCTGCACATCTACTTTCACGAATTCTTCCATCACGCCGGACACCCAAGCGGCGATCCCGAAAGGAGAAGAGATAACGCCCATTGCTTTGAGGCTTTTGCTATGCGGGTCGCGGGCTTCGGCGCAGACCCCTCAGACGTCCGCCAATGCTCGGCTAGGCTAGCCGGGAACCTCGGCGGTTGGGGCAGGTTCGGCGAACCCGCGCCCTTGCCACCCACACCGCCTGTCCCACCAAGAGTCTTCGATCCCTTCAAAGCGGCCAGAGAAGCCGCCGAGAAAATAGTCCCGATTAGACCAGAAACCGTTGAAGAGCGGATACAGCGCATCGTGAAGGAACGTCCGCCTACACTGCCTCCCGGCAGGTCTTTCAAAGAGTGGTTCGACGGAAAAATGGCGGAACGTCGCGTCCCGAAATGGCTCCGTGACAGCATCTGGAAATCTTTCTTCGATAAGAACTGGGGGCTGCTGAGTAATTTGTTAAGCACGGCAGGCTTCAGGGGCGCAATCAAAGAGTCGATTATCGAGACGGCGCGCGTCGCCAGTGAAGTTAAGGTTCGATGAAACAAATAATAACGGCTCCGGAGCGTGTTCGCCGCCGCGCCGATATTCCCAAATTAACTGAAGCCTGCGCATAAATCGGCGTAGCCTTTGGAGCGCGGTTGCTTGGAACCGCTTTGGTAGTCCACTTCGATCATGCGGCAATGATCGGAGAGGAAACCCACTCGGGTCCTTTGCCTGGGAAATCTGTAGAATCCGGAGATGACTACCAAAGCGGTTCCAAGCAACCGCGCTCCAAAGGCTACGCCGGTCTGATTTATGCGCAGTCTTCACATTAACCGCCGTACATTCATCACTAATGTCAATGGAGAGAACTCATGTACATCCATTTGCACGGCCTGGCAGAGCCCGTCCCTGCGTCAAAAACAATATGGCTTAATAACACGGACTTGAATGCTCCTTATTTTGGCGGAAATTTTAATTTCTTATATAACGGCGGAGCCGACGAAGCCGCAATAACATTCAATACCTATTTGTCGTACAGGAAAAATTATACAGATGCTCTGAAAAGAGCTTTTGTAGATAGGTTACGAAACGCCGTGGCGGTATGGGATAGCGCCGCAGAAGTACAAGTGAGAGATAACAGCGGTAACTATAATAAAAGAATAAAACTCCGTTTCAAGTTGAATATTGTCTCTGACGCTAAATACTCAAATAAGATTACCGACATCCACCCCGTCAACACTTGGTCTTCATGGTTTAATGGCAAGAATAGAGAAATCGTAATGAGAGAACTAAATGTGTTTATAGGAACAAAGAGAAATGTCTTAGTTCATGAGCTTGGGCATGTCTGGGGGCTTTTGGATGAATACGATACTAAGTGGATCGAAATGAAATTCAGCCCGGGACACGTCGGGAGTAATTCCCCTCTCATAAAAGATACAAAAGCAATAATGAATATTGGTTACCAGGACGAAGTAAGTAATACAGGAGAATTCAGAACTAGGTATTTTACTCATTTTGGAAGAGCGTTATTGGGAGCATTTTGGGGTTTGAATAACTATGTGGCGCCAATCCGGCATAACGGGAGAATTGTCGCTAAGGCTATTCATGGCAGAATAACGCTGCTGAAAAAAGATATTGCCGGCTCTGCCCCTTATACGACTGATGTGCCGCCACTTAACCCGCAGTTTACTTATTTCAGCGTCAGCAAGAGATAACGCGAGTTGTCCACCGGCTGAGGCCGGGCAATATCATCTGTCAATAACGACACGCCGAATTACGGAGCGAGTGATTAAAGGAAAGAAGCTGGATCCAGATTTTGTAAGCCGGCGCATGTTCACGAAGAGGTGTGGCCCGGTTCCAAAAGGGTGTCGCAAATCAGAGATAGGGAAGAAACCCACGCTTCCGGATTGGCGCCCATAGCGGCCTAGTTCGCAAAGGAGGTGACAGAGTGTATTTATATGATAATCGATCAACTGCCGGTAGGTTGTCGGAGGCGCCACGGATGCACCCTCGCTGCCCGAAAAAAGAATTCACGGCGCCCCAAACTTATGAAGAACTTGAGAGCGTAGTCAGACAATGGATCAGTACATGTGTAATGTCCAGAACCAAAGTGCGCGGGGTCCCGGTGCGCCGCGAGCGAGTGTTAGTTAACGGCAACCCCACCTTGAAGAAGATTTGGGACGACGTTCTTCAATACTACAAGGGGAAAAAAGTAGTAATCATGGCGCAGTATGTCTGGCTAGGGGGCGGTGTAGAACAAATAGTTTTCTCCACTCCCATGCCGCCCCCTCCTCCTCAACCTAAGCCTCAACAACCTGCAGCGCTAGTGTGGCCCAATGCGCCGCTACCTCCTTCGGAGATTCAACGATTCCAAAAGGCATTAAAGGACCTCGAGACTAAAGCTTACACTACCACAGATCCGCGAAGGTGGCGTTACCTGTGTTGGATTGAGAAACTCAAAAAACCGGACGTAGATGATCGAATCATCCGCTGGGCTAGAATCTGTCCCAAAACATCTGGCGCAATAGGCGCCGCATACGTAGTTGGCGGCTGTGATCCGACTCAAGGCACGCCAGTTAATCAGGCCGCGTTCGAACGAAGTATTCGATCGGTAAGCGATGTTGAGAACGCTAATAAGTCTCTAGAATTCATTACATATATAAAACCGGATATTGTCGTCTCCTATGAGATGACATCTCAACAGTTGGAAAATCTGCGCATGGTAACAGATGAGGCGGGGCGCGCCATTGATAAACTCGACTTTTGGGCCAACAACCCTATGGGAGGTAGTTCGGCAATGCCACCAGCATACCGAGCTGTCAAGGATTGGATAATGATGCGACAGAAGGATCCTAAAAGCCTTTATAGCTGTTTCTGATCGACTCAAGCTGCATCGAGCCATTTTTTCCAAGCGCGGAAGCTTTAGAGGAATTGTCATGTATCTCTCCGCTTATGACAATGCATGGTCGGGCGTGGCCGGAAGTTCGCGCGAAGGCCGAATTTTTCGTCGATACCCGGCCGATTGGCTCGCTTATAGTTTAGGCGATGTGACGACCGTGCCCAGGTGTATTAGCAAACCGGGCGATTTGAACCTGCTACCGCACTTCTTCATTCCCAGTAAACCTATTTCCGGCGGGAAGGGTTGGGCCTCGACAAACGCTGTCACCCCTTTAACATTGGGCATGTTGAATCCGGGATTCATTGACCCGGTCGATCATTCTCTCCTGCTGGATGGGAAACTCGACCCGGCGCTCAAATCGTTGGTTGCGAAGTTACAGTCGAACCAGGCCCCTTTCGATCGCGAACCGTACCTCACATTTCGCCGCAGGAATGGGAAGGCGCGCATCGCCCTGGTCAACCTTTCAACGCCGGCCCAACTCACTTCTCCACGCCTTGCTGAATTCGATTCCGGCGCCCAGACCTATGCCGCGAGTTTGGCCAAGATCGCGGCGCTATATGCGGCTTATCAACTCAAATTTGATTTGAATTCGACTGCCACGACCAGCCCCGGAACCTTCGCTCAAAATCGTTTGAACGCGCTCAAGAAAATTTTCGATGTGACCAATGTATCAGGCGCTTCTCCCAGTTTAAAATTCGAGTTCAACAGCTCGTTTCGGCAAGCGCTCGACGCGATTTGCGAGAATTGCGACGCCACTTACGTTATCGGTAATCTTGGTTTCAGTTTCATCGCGTCCGCCCTTTGGCAGTCCGGGCTTTACGATTGCCGCCGCGGCGGACTCTGGCTCGGGGCCACTTACGGCGCCTGCCGTGGTGTTCCTCAAAGGAGTTGGCGCTCCGATCCGATTGGCCACGCGTCTCATGGCGCGACCGCGCTCTCTGTTGCAACCTACTTCACTCTACTTGTTCAAAAACGGTTGATAGACGGCCCTTCATCACTCGGCGTCATTGCAAATTTGATTCGCAACCGCGCGCATTGCCGGAGTTTCTTTGAAGAAGGTTTGAGAGCCGCCGGCAAATTCGTAGTCAATTCCGGTAATCCCGCGGACAGCGATCTTACCGTTTCCAAAATCGGAATTTATTACAGCAAGGGTACGCCAGAATATTACCACGAGGGCGCTGCGATCAGACGGACACATAACGGGCGGACGCTGCGCTACGTCGTCGCCGTTCTGACCCAGGCGCAACCTGCGAAAGAGCGAATCGGGCACCTTGTCTTGCGAGATTTGATTCAACATCTCGACAATCTTGTGGTTTCGGCCTGATCGGGGCTCGAATGGGACGCTGGCAGTTATCGCGCAAGAACATGATTATGGAGGATTGCTATGTACTTTCGGTTATTTGATGGGCCGGGACACACACAAGACATCGAGGAGCAAAAGCGTAGAGTCGTAGAATTTGGGCGTCGGCTGTCGCTTGCTAAAGAGAAATTCGAGAGGCCATTCAATCCGTTTTTGGGCGAGGCCTTACCGCAAAGTGTATTAAAGCGAGCGGGATTCACACCCGAACGGTGGGCGGACGCGAAAACGCCGGCGTTGCTCAAAGCGGCCATCGAACAGAGCCGCGTGCTGAGGCCGTTTATCGCCGGCAAACTCGGCAAAATAGACATCTCCAAGAACTATCGCCATTACGGATCTGATCCGGAGTTCGTCTCCGCCTATCTGAAGTTGCATAAGATCGTCGTCCCCTTTGGCCCTCAGGAGAGAGCGTTGACGGACAACGTCCGGGCCTATTATCACCGCCCCACCGACTCGATTCACCTCCGACCGCGCACACACTTTGGCCAAGTACTCCTACTGGCCATCACCAAGTTCTCGTCCCCGGGGTTTGGCGGTTTCTTTGGCCCCTCACTGGCCGATGGCGTCGGTTTGTACTTCACAAATCTCGTTCTTGAGGAACAAGGCCTTGGTCGGATGAAATCTGTTGAACTGAAAGATCAATTGAGTTGCGCGACAGATTTGGTCGCTGTGGCCGGACTCAGCCTGGTCGGTAAGGCGTATTTTGAGAATCATTCGGATCTCATTCGTCATCTCACTACGAACCTGAGCATTGGTCCAGTTCGCACTGAAGAACTGGCCAGAGATTTGCTTTGCAAGACAACACTATTACGCACGGCAAGGTTCGCCAGCCACCAGGTGAAGAACATGGTGGGGGTCGGAATGACGGGACCAGGATTTGTGCGGCTCTGGATGCGTACAGAATCCCCCGGCGTGCACGAGTTGCAAATTATTGGCGCTCGAGGTTCCAGGAGTTCAAAAGTAATGATCCCCGCCGGACCAGTAGGGGACCAGACGCTCGCTGTTACCTATCCGCCACCCAACGAGCCGCAGCTCGCCCCGATGACGAAGTATCGCTTTCGGGTCGTACGGACAGGCGACGGTAGAGTCATGGGAGAGGGCTCTTTCGAAACGGCGCCCGCCCGCGAAGTAGACACGCCACCCAAGGTGGTCATCGCCCTAATGAGCTGTCATCAGCCGTTCGATGAGCATGGGGGTATCCTCCCGGAATCGGACCGAATACTTCGCCTGCTGCCCCGGATTCTCCGGGAAAACAACGTAAAGTTCGTACTCCCCTGCGGCGATCAGATCTATGCGGATGATCCTGGAGTTTTCTCCCTTTTCAATAACCCCTACCTAATCCGGCAGGTTGTTCCCGGAAAGACGGATATCAGGCAATGCAACTTGGATGAGGTACGCCGTCTCTACGACATGCGATACCGCACGTTCTGGTCTCTAAAGCCTATCCGCGACATGTACGCCAACTATCCCTGTTACCCAACGCTGGACGATCATGAAATCATGAATAGTTGGGGGACGCAGCCGGAGCACTCTGCGCATCCCTATCCCACCATCTTGAAGGGAGCGCTAGGCGCTTACTTCGACTATCAAGCCTCGAGTGTGTTGCCACGGATGCCGTCTGGCTCATTTCACTACAACTTCAGCTACGGCAACATCGGTGTCTTTGTCATGGATATCCGTTCCGAGCGGTTCTCCAACAATTCCGGCAACCAGATGTTCAGCATGAATCAATTGAATGATCTCAGGCAATTCCTTAATAACAACGCAAACAAGAAAGTGTTGTTTATCGTATCCAGTGTTCCTGTATTTTTTGTGCCAGAAGGTTTGGCAGACTATGGGGGGAGGGTCAAACCTACCACCTTTCAAGATCATTGGTCACATCCAAAAAACATTCCTTACCGCGACGCTTTTCTCAACGTGTTGTATGCGCATCGGTCGAAGAACCCTAATCAGGTCGTCGCCATCGTCAGTGGTGATGTTCATATAGGGCATGCCTCCGCCATCCACGTGGAGGGATTCCCACAACCATGGCTTTACGAGTTCACGTCCAGCCCCATCTCAGTCAAGGAAAGTTGGGGCACCAAAACTAAGGTCAGAGTCGCTCCGCGCCTCGTCACAACCTCAAGTTCAGATTTCGTTTTCCCTTGTACGGAGCGTGGGGAAATGTGTCCAGGGCGAGTCAGCAGACTTCCGGGAGTGAATGGAGCTTCGCAAAATCCTTTCGTAGATATGAATATCGGACTGATCGAAGTTCAACGCCAGGGGAATATCTCCAAGCTCAAATTCAAACTGATCGGCGCCCACCCGACGGAGGAACGGCCAGTCACGTATTTCGAAAGCGGATGGTTGGGCTGAGCCGTGCGACGCCCTGAAACAATGAGAATCAACCACGAAGAAACGAAGAGGACGAAGAAAAGACCAGAAAAAACCTTCGTGCTCTTCGTTTCTTCGTGGTTGATTCTCCGCAGGAGTGTAGTATGAGAAAAAGGTTTTGGCTGATAACCACTTTGTTATTTGCCTCTGTTTTGTTGATGGTTGGGGGCGCCCAGAGAGCTAGTGTGACCGGCGGGGCGACGGTTGCCGATCCGATCTGCGCGTCGAGCGCGACGCTCGAAACGCTCGGCGACTGCATCCGCGATCATATGCCGAAGGCGGGATCGAACGGCTTCGTCGCGCCGAACGAAACCGAACAATCCGATTGGCGCGCCGTCGTCAATAAAATGTTACGAGGCTCTTGTGATTTCAGCTTGCCTGCCTCTTTGAGCGGCGTTATGCGGATCAAGACCTTCACCGATTCCGCCAACGGGCGCAATTACTGCGTGTTGATGGAAGCGCACGCCTCGAAAAGTGACGGCTCCGTTGATCGCGGCTGGGGAACATTCATCGTCTACAATGGCGCAACGCGCGAACTAAGCCATCAGGCCCCGCACCCGATCTCCGATAGCGAAACCGAAATTCAGGCGATCACGATCTTCAAAGAGACCGATTCGCGCAGCTATTTGATGGCCGGCGCGCGTAGGGACACCAACTCTGCAAACAGCTCGTGTCAGTGCACTTCCAAAGAAGCCGACGCCGCGCACAACACGGCCAATATGTTTCAAGCGACCAATCAGGAGCTGATTAACTATTACGGCGCTTCATCGTGGTATGCGATTCAATGGCACGGGATGGCGGCGGATACCTGTCCGTGTACGGACGTCTATCCGTCGCACGGGGTGGAGGTCGCGCCGCTTGCGACCGATAAAATCGCAGTCCTGAAGGCCAACCTGCGGATTCATAATCCGACCTGGGATGTTGATCTGCCGGGCACGGGCGCTTGCACATTAAACGCGACAGATAACACGCAGGGGCGCTTGATCAACGGCGTTCCCGCCGGCAGCGTCTGCGGGACGCCGGCGTCAAGTTACAACGGCAAATTCATTAGCATCGAACAAGACCCGGGCTTCCGCAATCCGAGCGATTGGATCAATCCGGTCAAGGATACCTGGCCGGCCGTGACGATTCCGCCTGCCCCGGCGGGTCTGACAGCGGCGCCTGGTAAGAGAAAGGTCATACTCAGTTGGGACGCATCGAGTGGGGCGCAGAGTTACAACATCAAGCGCGGCAGGGCCAGTGGCGGGCCTTACACGACCATAGCTTCCGGCGTGACAGGCACGACATATGCAAACACCAGACTGAGGCCCGGCGTGATCTATTTTTACGTGGTCACGGCGGTGAACTCCGCCGGCGAGAGTGGTAATTCCAACCAGGCTAGCGCAAGAGCCAGGGTTGGGTAGCCTCGACTGACCCGGACCCTGTTATGAGGAGATCGGCCTGTCATTGCGCAACAGGAGCTGGTGGAGAGGCGCCGAGATGGAAGATACGTTGTGAGGCAATATGAATGAGGCCAATCGCCAATCTATTCTGATCGTCGCGCCGAACGCGCAGTTCCGCGAAGAGATCTTCAACTTTCTGCTCTCCGCGGGTTATGAAAACGTGACGGCGACCGACAGTCTGCCCGCCGCCCTGGATAAAATCCGCCGATCGGAGTGCGAAGTAATCGTCGCAGACGCCGGCAGGCCACCGACCGCCGGACTACAATTCGCGGCAGACTTGGCCAGCTTGAAGCCCGGCGCCAAAATCATTTTTATGATCAACGCTGAAGACCAACAATCGTGGGATCAGATCGCCTCGCAGTCTGTCGGAGTCAGGTTTCTGATCAAGACCGACTTCGCGCGAAATTTGTTGTACTTGCTCGAGGAAAGCGCGCGGCCATAACGGCCGTCAGCAAATGTCATTGTCCGTTCAAAAAAAACGCGCGGATGGTAATCCCGAAGGGAGTTCAGCCACTTCTCTTTCTGAGATCGATTTGCCAAAGGTCCTCTGAAACAAGCAAGGGAAACTATGATAAAATCCGCAGCCTTCGAGGCCGTCGCTTCAGTCAGCGATCACGAGATTTTCAAAGCCTTGATGGAGAACGTGAGCGAGGCCGTCTTCGTCATCGAGCCTCACACGTTGCGCGTCCTCGACGCGAACCGGGTGGCCGCCGCTCGCCTTGGGTATTCGACCGAGGAGATGTTGGCGCTCAAAGCAGACCGTATAATCCCCGATTGCGCGAACCTCTTGCGAGACTCCGCCGGCGGCGAAGCGCCGGTCAGGGAGAACAGGTTGGCGCCGAAAGACGGCCAGGCGATCGCCTGCGTTTTGACCGTTCGGCAGATCAAACATCTCCCGTGTCCGGTGGCGCTCCTGATCGCTCGCGAACCTGCGCGGGACGCCTGCCTTTCTACCGGTCGCCAGTCTGTCGCGGAGGGCGCGGTTGATGCGGGCCGAGAAGACCTGATCGAAACCAACCTCAACTTTCCCAGCATCATCGGGCAAAGCCGTCAAATACGCGAGGTCTGCCGCCTGATCGGCCTTGTGGCGCAGACCGAGGCCACGGTTTTGATTCAGGGCGAAAGCGGGACCGGTAAGGAGTTGGTCGCCCAGGCCGTCCATTTTCACAGCCGCCGCAGCGCCCGGCCTCTGATCAAGGTCAATTGCGCCGCGTTGACCGAAACGCTGCTCGAAAGCGAGCTGTTCGGGCACAAGAAAGGCGCTTTCACCGGCGCGATTCAGGACCGAAAGGGCCGCTTCAAATTGGCCGACGGCGGAACGATCATCCTCGACGAAATCGACAGCCTCTCGCTGCCCGGCCAGGCGAAATTGCTGCGCGTGTTGCAGGAGAAAGAGTTCGAGCCGGTAGGGGATTCGACCACCATGCGAGTCGACGTGCGCGTCGTGGCCATCACCAACGCCGACTTGACCAAATCCATCGACGAAGGCCGGTTCCGCGAAGATTTATTTTATCGGCTCAACGCCTTCCCGATCCGCCTGCCGCCGCTGAGGGAACGGCGCGAAGACATCTCATTGCTCGTCCGCCATTTCCTGCAAAGCTACTCGACGTCGCTTAGAAAGCAGATCGTCGACGTCGACTTCGACGCGCTCTCTTTAATCATGGATTACTCATGGCCGGGAAATGTGAGGGAGCTGGAGAATACTGTCGAATACGCCGTCATTCTTGAGAAGGAGCGGCGTCTCGGCGTTCGGAGCCTGCCCGACAAACTCAGACCGGAAGCGGCGCCTGACCGCTCCTTGAAAAGACGCCTTGAGATCGCCGAGAGACAGATCATCCTGGAGGCCTTGCTCGCGACCAAAGGCGTGAAAACCCGAGCCGCCACCATGCTCGGAATCGACCGCCGCAATTTCAGCTACTTCCTCAATAAACACGGCATCGGCTGATTGCGGATTGCGGATTGCGGATTGCGGATTGCGGATTGCGGATTTATGAGTCTATTCAGCCACGGACTCGGCGTCGAGATCGAGGGTTTTATCAATCCGCAATCCGCAATCCGCAATCCGCAATCAGCCTCGCCTGTTCTCGGTCAAAAACGACATCGCCTCGATGCGGGTGCGTTCGTCTTTTCTGAAGACGCCGCGCACCGCCGAGGTGATGGTCGTGGCGCCGGCCTTTTTGACTCCACGCATCGTCATACAGAGGTGGACCGCCTCGATCACCACCATCACGCCTTTCGGCTGCAGATCGCCGTGATAGAGCAGTTCGGCGATCTGAGTGGTCAATCGCTCTTGAACCTGCGGGCGGCGCGAATAGACGTCGACGATGCGCGCCAGCTTCGACAAGCCGACGATGCGCCCGTCCTTCGGAATGTAGGCGATGTGCGCGACGCCGGTGAAGGGAAGCAGATGGTGTTCGCACAGAGACGCGATGGGGATGTCTTTGACCATCACTATCTCGTCGTGT
>Ga0075421_100010124_pt1 | contig 11636 bp, 10 predicted proteins | sample SoiMetdeltSBSDD5_FD_75292 | JGI IMG/M metagenome (GOLD analysis project Ga0075421, IMG submission 75292) | Bulk soil microbial communities from a Populus tree surrounding site in Tennessee, USA - Soil MetaG P. deltoides SBSDD5 | ecosystem: Environmental > Terrestrial > Soil > Tree plantation...
GACGCCGCAGCCGCTCCAGAACATCGCGCGGGGGGAGGCGCTCCCCGTCGCCATCCGGAACTACCGCGCGGCGCTCCGGGAGGAATGGCTCGAGTTCGAGTACGCCGCCCATGACCTGACGATCCGCTTCGGGGATGACTTCCTCGCGCGCCACCAGGGAGCCGTCCTCTCCTTCGATCACTACGAGTGGGACCGGGAGCGCTTCCGGACGTTCCCCGCGGAGGAGGCGATAGACGGGTCACCGGTGGATCTCCGCCTCCTCCCGCCGGGCCTCCACAGGATCACGGTCCGATCGGCCCGGGACACGATGCTCTTCACGCAGCTCGTCGACCTGAAAGAAGACCGGGCCATGGAGATCCGTTAATATCCCTTTACGCTCCCGCTCCCTCTCCCTCTCCGAACAGCTCCAATGAAGACCACGATTCCATCCCTGGCGACCCTTCTCTCTCTTCTGGCCCTCGGCTGCGGCGGCGACACCACCGCGGCCTGGAAGCTCTGCACGGACTTCGGCGGCTCCACGACGACCAATTGCAACGGCACCGTGGTCGTCATCGTCCACGACGCGCAGGAGCCGTCGGTCTCCTCGTTCCAGGTCACCGTGCGCCGCCTCGAGCTCCTCGAGAGCGGCAGTACGTACACCTTCTTCGCGGGCGCCCGCCGCGAGAACCTCCTCGACTTCACCGAGGGCGGGTTCCTGCTCGGGAAACGGGAGGACGTCCCCGAGGTCGAGTTCGATACCCTTCGCATCGACCTGGAGGACCTGGCGGTGTCGCCCTCCGGCGCAGGCTACCGGATCGCGAGGTCGCCCGTGGAGGTCCGGATCGAGCCCCCGCTCTCCGTGAGCCGCTCCTCGGTGTCGAGTCTCCGCATCGACATCGATGTGCGCGCGAGCCTGGCCGGCGCCGGACCGTCGGGAGACGTCATCCCCGTCATCATCGCGTCCGGCAACGAGCCGGAGGCGCGGCTCTCGGTTTCCCACGGCCGGGTCGCGAGGCTCGACGCGGCGAGGAATCGCTTCGTCTTCGAGGCCTCGCCGGAGGCCGGCACGTACCGGGCTGCGATCCCGGATGGTTCCGGGCTCTCCCTGGGCGATCTCGTCCCCGGAAGCGAGGTCGTCCTCGAGGGGGGCTCCTTGCGCGGCGGGGAGCTTCATCCGATGAGGGTCACAATCGTCACCCCAAAAGGTTAGAATCCTCCCCCCATGGAGACACTCACGAGCGCAGCCAAGCCCGTCATCGACGACCCGAGATCCAGCCGCCCCGCCGTGGGGTTCTTCGAGCGCATCCTCCCTTGCGTCCTCGCCTTCACCGCGAGCGCCTGCATCATGGTTGTCGAGCTCGTGGCCGGGAGGCTGATCGCAAGGCACGTCGGATCGTCGCTCTATACCTGGACCTCGGTGATCGGTATCGTCCTCGCGGGCATCACCGTGGGGAACCTGGCGGGAGGGTGGCTCGCCGACCGCTTCGACCCCCGGAGGCTGGTCTCCGCCCTCTTCATCTTCGCAGCCCTCGCGTGCGCCGTGATCCCCGGCGTCGATCACCTGGTAGGGGATGTCGACATCATCACGGACATGGAGAGCTGGCCGCTCCGCATCGCGACGCACGTCGCGATCGTCTTCTTCCCCTCCTCCTTCGTCCTCGGCCTCATCGGACCCGTGGTGGCGAAGATGGCTCTCGATCAGGGCCGCGCGACCGGGCGGACGGTGGGCAACGTGTATGCCTGGGGCGCCCTGGGGAGCATCGTCGGGACGTTCATGACGGGCTTCTACCTCGTGGCGGCCGTCGGCACGAAGGCGATCCTCCTCTACGTCGCGGCGTTCCTGGGCATCGTCGGGCTCTCGCTCGCTCCGCTCTACTCGGCCCCGCTCGCGGTCGTCCTTGCCGCGGGGTGCGTCTTCGCTTACGGGCCGGTCGGCAACGGGCTCGGGAAGAAGATCTTCCAGATGGACCAGGACGGATGGATCGACCTACCTCTCCAGGAAAAGACCCGGGAGGGATGGGTCTACGCCGCGGAGAGCCAGTACTCCTTCGTCAAGGTGGAGGAGGAGGATAAGGAAGGCACTCGCGAGCTCGTCCTCGACTTCCTGATTCACGCGTACCTGCCGAAGAAGATCACGAACCTCGAGTACGACTACGAGGACATCTACGCGGCGGTGACGCACCGCTCCTTCGGAAAGCGCAGCGACCTGAGGGCCCTCTTCCTGGGAGGCGGAGGGTTCATCTTCCCGCGGTACCTGAGGGTCTTCTATCCGGACTCCTGGCTCGAGGTCGCCGAGATCGACCCGGGAGTGACCCGAGCCAATCTCGTCGCCTTCGGGCTACTCCCGGAGGAGGTCGAGATCGTGGGCGACCCCGACTTCCTGAAGCGCGTGCCCGCCGCCAGGCCCCCGGCCTCGATCGAGGAGCCGGACGCGAAGGATGGCGAGGCGACCGGCTCGAACGGATCCGGCGAGGAGGAGGAGGAATCGGAAGACGCGGCCTCGAGGCCGCGTCGCGAAGCGAAGAAGCCATCGGAAAAGACGCCCGTCCACCGGATCCAGGTGTTCCATTTGGATGCGCGCCAGCACGTGGAGGATCTCGTCCGCCGGAAGCGAAGCGGCGTTCCGTTCGAGCCCTTCGATGTGATCTACGGAGACGCCTTCAACCACTACTCGGTCCCGTTTCACCTCGTGACCTACGAGTTCAACGAGAAGCTGAAGGAGATCCTCCGGCCGGAGACGGGGCTCTACATGATCAACGTCATCGACATCTACCACCACGGCCTCTTCATCGGCGCCATCCTGAACACCCTGCGCGAGACCTTCCCGCACGTTTACATTCTCCCCAACAACGAGGGAGGCCCCGATGAGCGCGAGGACGGACGCGATACCTTCATCGCGATCGGCGCCTTCCGCGCGCTCGACATGGATAACCTGGGGGACGAGCTCGGCGGGAAGGAGATCAAGGCCAGCATCCTCGAGCCGGAGCACCTGAAGACGCTCGAGGAGCGCTCCGGGCGCATCGTCCTCCGCGACGATTACTCCCCTGTCGAGAACCTGCTCGAGCCGGTAATCCGGGCGAGCCGATAGCTCTGTCGGAATCCACGGGTATTGGCGGTTGCGTCCCGGAAAGCCCGAACCGTATCATGGCGGACCGTTTCCGGAGGGGCGCACTCAGAGGGACCTGGATGTCGTTTCGCGGGGTCGCGAAAGCTCTCCTCATCATCGTTCTCGTTCCACCGGCCGCGCGGGGGGATGAGTACCCCGACTTCGACCTCGAGATATCGTGCCAGACGAGGCTCTCGGGGACGCCGGGAAGCACGCTCCGCTTTCCGGCGCGGGTGTATCTCCGCACGGCTCCGGGAACGACCGATGGTTCGCAGGGGGCGAGGGCCTGGTCGCTGAGCCTGGCCGCGGGGCAGGGAGCCCGGATCGTGGCGGCGGATGCGTCCATGGGAGCGGGTGCTCCCGCGCCCGTCGGGCAAAGGCGGGAGGATGGCTACGAGAGCACCGAGATCACCACGGGCGTGGCCAACGAGGGCGTCGTCTCGGCGGTCATTCTGTCGTTGACCACCAAGGGCGTGTACCTTCCCGGCTCGGGCCGGGAACCGATGCTCGACATCGTGATCGAGAGCAGCGTGCCGGTCGAAGGATGCGCCGAGTCGAGCGTCGACTTCGTCGACGGGCGGAAGGGCTCGGGCGAGCCCGTGAAGAACATCATCACCTATGGAGTCGACTCGGCCTCCACGCGCCGCGATGATGCGGGGCCCTCCGACAACGACATGGATGGCTACGAGCCGTGCCGCTTCTCCTCCTGCGCCGGACCCTATTTCTTGCGCGGCGACGTGACCGGAAACCTGGCCGTCGACCTGAGCGATGCCGTGAAGATCCTCGACCACCTCTTCCGCGCATCGTCGCCCCCTCTGTGCCTTCGCACGGCGGACGTCGATGTGGATGGCGACGTCAATGTGTCGGACGCCATCTTCCTCATGAATCATCTCTTCCTGGGCGGCGCTTCGCCTGCAGCTCCCTACCCTCAATGCGGGCTGGAGACCGAGCCGAGCACGCTCGCGTGCGACGCGGCGCACTTCTGCCCATAGCTGCGCTCCGGAGCAGGGCCCGCTCGGCTACACCCCGATGCAGTCGAACCCCAGAGCGCGCGCCCCCGTCGCCTGTTGCGCATCGTGCGTGGCGAAGATGATGATGCCGGCCGTGCGCTCTTGAAAGAGAAGCGCACTGGCGATGTGGATCGCATCGAGCGTCCTCACGACCGTGGCCATGGGCATGGCGGCCCGGCGGAGCACGAGGGGGGTCAGGTCGATCTGGCCGACGGATCGCTCCATGCGCGCGAGCTCGCCGTGGGCTTCCGCGACTCCCTGGTCATCGAGCGCCCCGTCCAGACGCAGGCGATCCAGGGTCCTCCTCGCCTCGAGGCCCAGAATCTCGCTCGAGTACGCTGCCTCCCATTCCGCCCACGAGTCGAGCGGTTCTCCCTGGCGAAGGAGTACCCTCAAGACGACGCTCGAGTCCAGGTAGACGATCACCGCTGATCGCGGCTGTCCCTCAAGAGCTTGACGACGTCCACGGCGCGGCGCATGCGGACTCCCCGCACCTTCTTGAGGTCGCGGGGAGAACGGGAAGCCTTCCGTGCGCGGAACCCGTCGCTCTCCGCCCCGTAAGGGACCAGGCGTGCTATGGGGGTGCTTCTGTCGCATACGATTACCGTTTCGCCCCTGCGAACGTCCGCCAGGTAGGCGCTGAGGTGGGCCTTGAGCTGGGATACCTTGGCGCTCTTCATGACTACATCATGACCACTTCAGGTCACGTTGTCAAATCGTGGGGCTGCCTCCCCGGACAGGCCCTGACAAGTGCCCTTGTCGGTCTTCTGCACTGCGGCGTCACGCTTTAACACTTTGACGCAGCCAATGTATGCTTTGGTGCATGAGGACGACGATCCGTATCGATGACCATCTCCTGCGGGAGGTCAAGAAGCTGGCGCTCGAGACCCGGCGAAGCCTGAGCCAGGTGGTTGAGGATGCGCTGCTCGAGGCGGTCGCGCGCCGCGAGCGGCTCGGCTCCCGGGAACCCGTGAGGCTCACGACATTCACGGGCAGAGGTCTGCAGGCCGGGGTCGACCTCGACGACAGCGCTTCCTTGCTCGAGCGGATGGAGGAGAAGTGATCCTCACCGAACCCGGTAACCCGCAGCGCCGCGGCTTTCGGGTTTGCCTGAAGCCCTGCTCACCAACCCGCCTCTCCGCGGGCCTTCTTCTCGAGCCGCCGCCTCACCCGCTCCGCCTTCCGCGCCACGGCCCGGATGATGGCCCTCCGGCTCCAGCGCCGCCTCGTCGCCTTCAGGTACTCCCCGAGGAAGAGCCGCTCGCTCCAGGCGGGGAAGCCCTCGCGCCGCGCGGACGCGAGGAGGCTCGCGAGGTCCTTCACGATCCATCGTCTCCGGACGAAGCGCATCACCCGGCCCACGTCGATCAACCTGAAGGCGCATCCATCGACGAGGACGTGATAGACGTTGAGGTCGCGGTGGCAGAGGTTCGCGTCGTGCATGCGTGCCACCCCGGCGGCGAGCTCCCGCGTCACGCTCCGCAGGGCCTTCCCGTCTGCCCCGGACCGTATCCACGCGTCTCCGGGACGTCCGGGCGACCCCTCGAGGACGACGAACGAGCCGCCCGGATGGCGCCCCCATCCCGTTGCGACGACGGTGGGCAGGCCCAGGGCGGCGATCCGCGCGGCGTTCCGCCACTCCGCCCTTCCGGGGTTCCCCAGGACGCCGTGCCGGAACCACTTGAGGTGGAACTCGCGCCCTCCGTGGAGCCGACGGGCGTTCACGTGGCTCGCGCGATCCTTCTCGACGATCCAGCCGGCGAGCCCTCCATCGAGCGGGGGAAGCATGGATCCCTCCCGACGCTCGCACCACCGGATCGTCCCCACGAGGGCTACCCCCTGGGGGACTCCGCGAGCCACGTCGAGAGCTTCGCGAGCTCGGCGCGCGCCTGCGCGTCGTCGGGCGCGATGCGAAGGAGGTCCTGGAGCGCCCGCAGGCGGTAAAAGACCTCGCCCTGCCCCCGAAGCCAGCCCGCGAGGTCCCGGAGCGCTTCCGCGGAACCCGGCTCCGCGTGGAGAGAGAGCCGCGCCCACCGCACCGCTTCGAGCTCGAGCCCCCGGGCGGCCTCGAGCCGCGCGAGCTCGCGGTAGAGGGGCGCGTTGTCCGGCCAGGGGGAGGACGCGATGCGCCGCCGGAGCTCGCGCGCCTCGGGCTCCCGGGCGTCATGGCGGGCGAGCGCGCTCCTCGCGGCCTCCATCTCCTCCGCCCCGCCCCCCTTCTTCGCGAGGAGCGCGAGCCTGGCGCGGAGGCAGGCCCGCGTGGAGCGGCGCACCGGCGGGACGCGCTCGAGCGCGGAGGCGGCCGCGCCCAGGTCCGCCGGCCCGCCGCCCTCCGCGAGCGCCCTCGCGAGCCACGCATCGCCCTCCCAGGAGTCCCAGCGCGTGTCTGCGGTCGAGATCGACCGCAGGACCTCAAGGGCGCGGCCGGGATCTCCGTTCTCGAGATGGGCGCACCCGAGGAGGAACGACGCCTCCCGGTCGGCGCTTCCCTTCCGCGCGCTCTCGAGCGTCGCGATGGCGCCCCTCGCATCCCCGCCGTCGAGGAGCGCGCCTGCAAGGCGAGCCGGCCAGGAACCCGGCTCGGAGGCTCCGGCTGCGGCGTGGAGCCGTCTCAGTCCCTCTTCGGTCTCGCCGCGGAGGATCAGGGCGAGACCGCGATACCCCAGCGCGTCCGGGTGCGACTCGCCGACCAGAACCGCGCCGCGCACGAGCGCCCTGTCCGCGTCCAGGGACCGGAGCCAGTCGATGTAGAGGCTCACGAGCGCGAAGACCGCGTGGGGATCATCCCGGAGCGTCTTCTTCCGCAGGGCCCCCTCTGCCTCCGCCATGCGCCCCGCGAGGACATGGCCCGTCGCTTCCGCGGCCGCAGCCCTGCCGGGCCGGCCCGCCCCGCGCAGCTCCTGCTCGCGTCTCCACTCGCGCTCGCTCGGAGCGAGCTCACGGGACTTCGCAAACATGGCCGCTGCCGCCTCGGGCTTGCCGAGCCGGGAGAGCACGAGCCCGAGCTGGTGGTACGCCCTCGCGAAATGGGGGCTCCGCGCCAGCAGGTCCTGAAACGTGGACCTCGCCTCCTCGAGCTTCTCTCTCTTCGCGAGGGCCATGCCGAGGTGAAACGCGACCTCGTCCGTGTTCGTGCGGGCGGCGAGTGCCGCGCGGAGCAGGGGCTCGGACTCCTCGTGTCGACCCATCTCCGCGAGCGCGATGCCCTCGGCCATCGAGCACTCCGCGATGGCATCCGGCGTTAGCCCGGGGAGGCGCGAGCGGTAATCGTGCGCGACGCGCGCGAGGAGATCGTACTCCCGGAACCGGTGGAGCACTTTCACGGCGTTCCCGAGGACCTCGGCCGCCCTGGGATGGGTCCAGCATCGCTCGGCCGGATACCCGATCGCATCCAGCGCGCCCCGGATCGCGGCGATGCCTTCCTCTCGCGCTCCCATCTGGAAGCAGGCCTCGCCGAGCCAGTGCCAGGGCTCCCACTCCCCCGGGTGGAGCCTCGCCGCCGCGCTCAGGCTCTCCCTTGCGGGCTCCCACCGCCCCAGCGTGTAGCGGACCTTGCCGAGGAGGAGCTGGTGGTGGTAGTCGTCCGGGAATCGCTCCACCCATGCCCTCGCGAGCAGCTCGACTTCCGCGGGCCGTCCCTTCGAGAACGCGGTGGTGCAGAGGATCCAGTGATGGCCCGCGAGGTCCGGCGTCCACGCGTCGCCCTTCGCGATGAGCCCGAAGGCCGAGGCGAGGGCCGGCTCCGCGAGCGCAGGATCCCCTCCGGAGTCGAGGTGCGCATCGGCCCTCCGGAGCTCCTCCACGGCGCGGTCCAGGTAGGGCCGGGCCTCCGGGCTCGCATGGGGAAACGAGATTCTCTCCGGTTGCGTCCTTGCCGGCGCGGCCGGCGCCGTATCCCTGCGCCCCGCAGGAACGATGAACCAGGCGGCGAGACCCGCGAGCGCTCCGGCGGCCACACCGGCAATGAAGAGCCTGCGCCGCGTCCTGGATGCGCCGGCACGATTCGGAGCGGCCGCCCGCCCGGCTCCCTGGCGCGGTCGCATCAGAACCAGGGCCTGTCCGCGGGCCGCCCGGTGCCCTCGACGAGGCGGTGGACCTTCCGGGCGGTCAGGTTCTCGAAAGTCTCCCGCAGGCCTTCCGGCCACTCGACTTCGACGCTCTCCGCCAGCGCGGCATCACCGAGCCCGAAGTGGAGGCGTAGATCGTTCATGGAGCAGTAGCTTGCCCCGGAATGCTGCTCGGCGATCTGCGACACGCCCCCGGCCGTCACCTTGACGAGGGCGCCGATGCCATGGCGGTTCCGCTTCCCGGCGAGCTCGATGAGGATCCAGCTCTTCCTGTTCCCACCCTCGTTTCTGAGGAGGCTCGGCGTTCCCCGGGAGTTCGAGACGACGATGTCCACATCGCCGTCGTTGTCGAGGTCGCCGAACGCGGCGCCCCGGCTCGAGTGCCGCGCCTGGAAGGCGGGGCCGGCCTGCGCGGAGACCTCCTTGAGCATGCCGCCTCCCAGGTTCCGGAAGAGCTGTCGCTCCTGGAGATACGTCGAGGACTGGTCGTACTTCTCGATCGCGTCCTCGAGGTGGCCGTTCGCGATGAAGAGATCGAGCCAGCCGTCGTTGTCGAAGTCGAAGAACTTGGTCCCCCAGCTCACCATGGGGAGGCACGTCTCTCCGAGGCCGTGGGCCATGGCCACGTCGTTGTAGATCCCCTTGGCCTCGGAGCGGTAGAGCGCGTTGAGCTGCTTCTGATAGGTGGTCACGAAGATGTCGAGGCGCCCGTCGCGGTTGAAGTCGGCGACGTCCACGCCCATGTTCCCGTTCTCGTCGCCGCTCGCGCTCAGGGCCACTCCCGAGGAAAGCCCCACGTCCTCGAACTTACGGTTCCCGAGGTTCCTGAGGAGGAAGTTCTCGCTCGCATCGTTGGCCACGAAGATGTCCATCCAGCCGTCCCGGTCGAAGTCCGTCGCGACGACGCCCATGCCTCTCCCATCGGTCATCGCCGCGATCCCCGAGGACCCCGTGATGTCCTCGAACGTGCCGTCGCCACGGTTCATGAAGAGCGAGTCGCCCTCGGGCTCGTACGTGCTGGGCGCGCAGTAGCGGACCACGGCGCCCTCGCCGCACTTCCTTGGAGACTTGAAGTCCTCGCGGCAGTAGTTGGTGACGTAGAGATCGAGATCCCCGTCCCGGTCCATGTCGAAGAACGCCGCCCCGGCGCTGAAGCGGGGATCGTTCGCGCCCGCCCGGGCGGTGACATCGGTGAAGCGATACCCTCCGGCCTTCCCCTCGTTCCTGTAGAGGACGTCCGGGCCGTACTGGCAGATGTAGATGTCCAGGTCTCCATCCCCGTCGTAGTCCCCGGCCACGCCTCCGCCGCCGAACCCGGTGCCCGGGATGCCCATCTCGGCAGTCACGTCCCGGAACGTGCCGTCGCCGGCGTTCCTGTAGAGCGCGTTCGAATGCTTCGCGTTGCCCTCCGCCGACGGTGGGAGGGGACGCCCGTTGATGAGGTAGATGTCGAGGTCGCCGTCCTCGTCGAAGTCGAGGAGGAGAACGCCCGAGGCGAGGGTTTCGACGATGAAGTAGCTCCCCGAGCTTCCATCCGTGTGCCGGAAGTCCAGCCCGGCCTCCGCGGCGCGGTCGACGAAGGTGACCCCCAGGGGACTATCCGCCGGCGAGGGAGGCCTCGTTCCGCCGGTGCAGCCCGCTTGAAGGAGCGCGAGGGCGACCGGCGCGAGGAGAAGCCGCGTCCGGACCGGACTCATGGAGGGCCTGCTCCTCCTCCGGCGTGGGGGGGGATGGAGCCGGATCGCGCTTCCTGGAGCCGCCGCAGCCTGTCCCTGAGGGTCTCGTCTTCGGGGTTCCGACGGATGCCCTCCTCGAGCACGACCACCGCTTCCGCGACTCGGCCTGCCCGGAAGAGGGCATACGAGAGGACGTCGTAGCTCGGGGGTTCCGGCCGGAGCTGGACGGCCTTCCGGGCGTGCTCGATGGCCTTCCCGATCAGCTCGGGCCTCTCGAGCTTGAAGAGGATGAGCCTACCGATCTCCCTGTGGGCGTCGGAGTGATCGGGGACGGATGCCACGATCGCCGAGAGGGCTCTGTAGGCGAGGTCCGCGCGCGGGCGCGTCTTGTCGGCATCGATCATGTTGCCGGCGAGCTCGTAGGCCGCCTGCGCGAGCTCGGGATCGTTGGGGATCGCCTGGAGGGCCGCCTCGCACGCGATCACCGCTCTCTCCACGTCTCCTATTTGACGGTAGTGGGCCATGAGCACCTGGCGCGGCTCGGTGCTCGACGGATCCAGGCGGATCGAAGCCTCGACTCCCTGGAGGAACCTGCCCTGGAGGTCCGACCGCTCTCTCGCGTCTTTCGTCTGGGACGCTCCCATCAGGTAGAGGTGCGCCGCATCGAGCCACGTCTCCGAGGCGAAGTGGCGCTTCTCCCGATCGGCTCCAGCGGTGCGGCTCGCCGCCCCTGCCCTGGTCGCCTCGTCTTCCTTCCGCTGGACGTCCTGGAACTTCTCGAGCGCCTTCTTCTCCTCCTCGGCCTTGCCGAGGACGCGCAGGGACTGCGCGAGGCCGTAGAGGGCACTGCGGTGCTCCGGGCTGGACTCGAGGGTCTTCCGGTAGCTCTCGACGGCATCGGCGTGCTTCCCCTCGAGCGCGTACACCTGCCCCTTGAAGTACTGGGTCTCTCCATCCGCCGTACCGGCCCGGATCTCCTCGTCGAGCGCGCGGTGCGCGTCCTCGAACCTGCCGAGGTGCATGAAGACGAGCCCGAGCCTCGAGTAGACGCCGGCCGCGCCGGGCTTCGTTCGAAGGACGTTCTGATAGGCCTCGATGGCCTGATTCATGCGGTCCTTCTTCTGGGAAAGGATGTAGCCCATCCTCTGGTAGGCATCGGCGAATCCCGGGTCCTCCTTCACGACCTCCGCGTAGACCTCGAGGGCCTTCTCATCCAGCCCGAAGCGCTCGTGGACGCGGCCCTCGAGGAACCGCGACTGCACGGACTGCGAGGGGAGGACGAGGCCCACTCTCGACGCCACGGCCATGGAGTAGGCGTACAGGTCCGTTTCGGGAGGGAGCGGATCGTCCGGCGACGGACCGCAGCCGGAAAGTGCGGTCGCGAGGAGGGTGGCCGGAATGCCGGGATGGCGGAGCATCTGGGCCATTCTAAGGCCTCGTCGGATGCGCTTCATCGGCGTTGGGGGCAACGGAAACGGGAGAGGGAGCGGGAGAGGGAGCGCAAGAGGTTCTCCGCAGGAAGGCCCAGGCGGCCACGCATGTTGCCGCGAACACGGCCCCGGCAATCGGAAAGTAGGCCGAGAAGCCGAACGCGATCGGGACGAAAAAGGCGACCAGGGATCCGAGCGCCGCCCCGAAGGCATCCATGGCGAAGACGGCCAGCGGGTTCCGGGCCGCGAGATCGAAGAGCGCCGGGAAGAAGCTCCCCGTCGCGAACGCGACCGGAGCCATGAAGGCGAGCAACGCCGGGACGGACAGAGCTTCCTGGAAGACGAGGAGCGGGACGAGGAGGACGAGC
>Ga0075421_100010126_pt1 | contig 11634 bp, 3 predicted proteins | sample SoiMetdeltSBSDD5_FD_75292 | JGI IMG/M metagenome (GOLD analysis project Ga0075421, IMG submission 75292) | Bulk soil microbial communities from a Populus tree surrounding site in Tennessee, USA - Soil MetaG P. deltoides SBSDD5 | ecosystem: Environmental > Terrestrial > Soil > Tree plantation...
GCGTGCATTTTTCAGGCGGTCCAGGCCTGGACATCAACGCCTCGTACGTGCGTTCTCTGGCTCGCGCGGATCTGAACGCATTCACGACGTTTTACGATTCAGTGCTGTGGCCGATCGTGGGGCGCAACGAGTACGCGCCGGCAAGAGCAGACGTGCCGCACCGGTTGCTGGTGCGCAGCCGTGCGATGCCGACGCCCACCTGGCTCATCGTGAACGTCGTCGACTGGCACAACGGCCTGCCATACTCAGCAGTTGACGAATACCTCGATTTCGTCGGCCCGAGAAACGACCGCAGGTTCCCGGCCTACGTCAGGACCGAGCTGGGCATCGAGCACCGCTTCAAGATCTACAAGCTGAGGCCGTGGATTGGCGTGCGCGCCGACAACGCCTTCAACGCGTGGCTGCCACTCGACGTCCAGTCGAATATTTCGTCACCCGCGTTCGGCACGTTCTACAATTCGCAGTATCGTCAGTTCCGCGTACAGTTCCGTTTCGAGCGATAGCGGTCGGTTGACCGGGAACCCGGCGGCTGGCGGCCTCTCTCGCGGCCTGCTAGGCGGCTGACCTCACGCGTTGACCCAACCCCAGAAATCACGCGTACCGTTCCTCGTTCTCGCCGCGCTCGGCGTCGTCTACGGCGACATCGGCACCAGTCCTCTGTACGCTCTGCGCGAGTGCTTCGCCGGCACCCATCCGATCCCTGTCACACCCGAGAACGTGCTGGGCGTCCTGTCGCTGATTTTCTGGTCGCTGATCATCACGGTGTCGGTCAAGTACCTGCTGTTCGTCATGCGCGCCGACAACCAGGGTGAGGGCGGAATTCTGGCGCTGGTGGCGCTCCTCCGATCGAAAGCCGGTGAGCTCGTGCACACGACGCTCATCGCCATCGGGCTGTTCGGCGCGGCGCTTCTGTACGGCGACGGCATGATCACGCCGGCGATCTCGGTTCTGAGCGCGGTCGAAGGACTCGGGGTCGCCACGCAGGTCTTCGAACCGTTCATCGTGCCGATCACGATCGTGATCCTCGTGGGGCTGTTTCTGGTGCAGTCGCGCGGCACGGCGGGGATCGGCCGCGTGTTCGGGCCGGTGATGATTCTGTGGTTCGTGACGATCGCGGGCCTGGGGCTGCCGTGGATCGGACGCAACCCTGCGGTGCTCGCAGCGATCAATCCATCGCACGCGGTGCAGTTTCTGACCCGGCACGGTCTGTCGGCGTTTCTCTCGCTCGGTGCCGTGTTTCTGTCGGTGACCGGCGCCGAGGCGCTCTACGCCGACATGGGCCATTTCGGCCGGAAGCCGATCCGCATTGCCTGGTTTTCGCTCGTGCTGCCGGCGCTCGTCATCAATTATTTCGGACAGGGTGCGCTGCTGCTGAGCGAGCCGGCGGGCGACCTGCATCCGTTCTATCACCTCGTGCAAGACTGGGGACTGTATCCGCTGGTGGTGCTGTCGACGTGCGCGACGGTGATCGCTTCCCAGGCGGTGATCTCCGGCGCGTTCTCGCTCACGCAGCAGGCGATTCAGCTCGGCTACTCGCCGCGCTTCAACATTCTTCACACCTCGGCGCAGGAGATGGGGCAGGTCTACATCCCCGAGATCAACTGGCTGCTGATGCTCGCCACCGTCGGTCTGGTCTTCGGGTTCAGGAGCTCGACCAACCTCGCAGCCGCCTACGGCATGGCGGTGACGTTGACGATGGTGATCACCACCATGCTCGCCTTTGTCGTCGCCCGCGAGCGATGGAAGTGGTCGCTGGCGCTGGCGGGGGGCGTGGCCGGCTTCTTCCTGATCATCGATCTGGCATTCTTTGGCGCCAACGTCATCAAGATTCAACACGGTGGGTGGTTCCCACTGCTGATGGCAGGCATGGTCTACACGGTCATGACGACGTGGCATACCGGACGCCGGCTGGTCGTGAAGCGGCTCGCCGACTCCGAGATTCCGCTGTCGGCGTTCTTCAGCAGCGTGGCGGCGCGGCCACCGGTTCGGGTCAGCGGCACGGGAATCTTCATGACCGCGCGTCCCGAGGGCGCGCCGCCGATTCTCGTGCACCATTTGACGCACAACAAGGTGCTGCACGAGCAGGTCATCCTTCTCACCGTGGTGATGGTCGACGTCCCGACGGTCGATCCGGAGGCGTCGATCGACATCGAGCCGCTCGGCAACGGGTTCTACCGTGTGGTCGCGCGCTACGGCTTCATGGATACGACCGATGTGCCGCTCGCCCTGGATCGTGCGCGCGATCGCGGTCTCCGGTGGTTAAACGAAGACACGACGTATTACCTGGCCCATCTCACCTTGTTTGCAAACGCACGGATCGGTATGTCGACGTGGCGCGACAAACTCTTCGTGTTTCTGTCCCGCAACGCCCGCCGCGCGACCAACTTCTTCCTGATCCCACCGGATCGAGTCGTCGAGATTGGTATCCAACTCGAGATCTGACAGCAGCGCCTACGGCGACAGCGGGTCCGCAGTCAGCGAGAGCAGGCCGGGTCCTCTCGCCTCCGCTCGCTTGTGAAGGCATGCGAGCTTCGGCGAGACTCGCCGAAGCGCAAAGCGCGAGGGCGGTTGGACCCGGCGAAACAAGGCGGGTCTAAAAAGCAGGACTCGCCCTACAATTGGTCTGTAGCGCGGCGAGCGCCGCGCTGTCCCAGTGTCCCGGCATGGCGACCGGAGGCGTTTCATGGTACGAGTGATCACGTCCACGTCGGCTGCGGCCAGGCTCCAGGCGGCCACCGAATTCCTTTCCAATCGCTCCCCATCCGCAGAAGTCGTCATCGTCGGCGCGTCGCGCGGCGCTGCGGATGATTTCGCGCGTGCGGTCGCCGGCCGCGCGGGCGCCACATTCGGACTGTCGCGGTTCAGCCTGACAGAGCTTGCGGCCCGAATCGCGGCGAGCGCACTGGCCGGCGCGAAACGTGCGCCGGGGACGCAGGCGGGGGCTGAAGCGACAGCGGCTCGCGCGGTGTTCGACGCGTCGGCGGCCGGCGAGCTCGAGTACTTCGCGCCGGTCGCGCATATGCCCGGCTTTCCGAAGGCGCTTGCCAGAACGCTGCACGAGCTGCGACTGGCGACGATCGGCCCGGCTGCGCTGGCCACCTCGTCCGCACCGGTCGCGACCCGGGATATCGGGCGTCTGCTGGCCCGAGTAGAGCACGAGCTGTCGCACGCGGCAGTCATCGACCGCGCGGAACTGTTTCGCCTCGCCGCGGTGAGTTGCACCGGTCACGCACGCTGGGTGGGTCTGCCGACGATTCTGCTCGACGTCCCGCTCGATTCGCGCGCGGAGCAGCTGTTCGTGTCGGCATTGATGGCTTGCGCCCCCGAGGCGCTTGCGACAGTCCCCGACGGCGACGTCTTCGCACGCGACGCCTGGACCGCGATCGGTGCGCGCATGGAGACTCGCGACGATCCGGCGCCGGCAGAAAGCGATCTCCGCCACCTGCGCCGATTTGTGTTCAGTGAGGATCGACCTCCGGCGCGCGCGCGATCGGGTGACGTCGGGCTGTTTTCTGCGCCCGGCGAGGGGCGCGAAGCCGTCGAGATCGTCCGGCGCGTGCTCGACGAGGCAGCTCGCGGCGTGCCCTTCGATGACATGGCGGTCTTCCTGCGGGCGCCGCAGCAGTATCTCGGTTTGCTCGAACACGCCTGCGCGCGCGGCGACGTGCCCGCGTATTTCGATCGCGGAACGAGGCGGCCCGATCCGGCGGGACGCGCCTTTGTCGCGCTTCTCTCGTGCGCCGTTGAAAATCTCTCCGCCAAGCGATTCGACGAATACCTGTCTCTGGGCCAGGTCCCGCAAAAGCCCGCGAAAGGATCCGAGACAGCCAGTCTCGACGTTCTGCCGGCCTCGCCGTTGTACGACACCTTAGGGCTCGTGGAGGAGCGCGCGTCGCCCGACGACGAGGCGCCGCCGCTTGATTCCGATGACGATGCCGTCGTGCAGGGGACGCTGCGAGCTCCATGGAAGTGGGAGGAGCTCATCGTCGAGTCGTATGTGGTCGGTGGTCGCAGCCGCGTCGACGGCAAAGAGCGGTGGCGACGGCGGCTTGGTGGCCTCGCGGCCGATTACCGCCTGGCGATCCGCGAGCTGAGCAGCGAGGAGCCGGAATCGGCGCGCATCTCGCGCTACCGGCGCGACCTTCGCAATCTCGCGCATCTTCGGGAATTCGCATTGCCGGTGATCGACATCCTCGCGGAGTGGCCCGATCGCGCGTTCTGGGGCGAGTGGCTCGACCACTTCAAAGTCCTGGCGGCTCGAGCCCTCAAGGATCCCGTCCGCGTGCTCCAGTTGCTGACCGAGCTGAGACCGATGGCGAGCGTCGGACCAGTGAGCCTCGAGGAAACGCGCGACGTCCTGCACGACCGGCTCGTCACGCTCGACCGCGATCCCCCGGCGCGGCGATACGGCCAGCTGTTCGTCGGCACCCCGCATCAGGCGCGCGGACGAACGTTCCGTGTCGTGTTCGTTCCCGGGCTGGCCGAGCGGCTCGTTCCGCAGCGTCCGCGCGAGGATCCGCTGCTGCTGGACGACCGCCGCGAGTCGCTCGATTCAGCGCTTGTCCGGAACACCGGTCGCAGCGGCGCCGAGCGCCTGCTCTTGAAGATTGCGATCGGCGCCGCCAGTGAGCGCCTGTACTTGTCGTACCCCCGACTCGACATTGCCGAAGGACGGGCGCGCGTGCCGTCGTTCTACGCGCTGGACGTCATGCGCGCGATCACGGGCGCCGTCCCGGACCACCGCGTGCTTGCGGCGGAGGCCGCTGAAGAGGCCGGTGCAAATCTTGGCTGGCCCGCACCGCTGCGGGCCGAGGGTGCCATCGACGATCTCGAGCACGACCTGTCGTCGCTCAGGCCGCTGCTCGACTCGCGCGATCCGGCTTCGGTGAAGGGCCACGCACACTACCTGCTCGGCCTCAACGACTCGCTGCGGCGATCGGTGATCACCCGATGGGCGCGCAACCGCAGCGCGTGGTCGGACAGCGACGGTCTGGTCAAAGTCTCGCCGCCGATCGCGGCGGCGCTCGATCGGCAGCGCCTCCATCGCCGGGCGTATTCGTTGTCGGCGCTTCAGCGATTTGCCTCGTGCCCGTATCAATTCCTGCTGGCGACGATCTATCGCCTCGAGCCATGGGAGGAGCCGGAGCCAATCTTCCGGCTTGATCCGCTGACTCGCGGCAGTCTCTTTCACGAAGTGCAGGCGGAGTTCTACCGTGCGCTCGAAGCCGAACGGGCGCTGCCGATCACCAGCACGACGCTGCCGATGGCGATTCGTACGATTGACGAGGTACTCGACCGGGTTGCACGCAAGCAGGCCGAGGAGCTGGCGCCCGCGATCGAGCGGGTCTGGAACGACGAGATCGAAGAGTTGCGTCGTGATCTCGGGATCTGGGTGCAAAAGCTCGTGGACGCCGGCGCGTGGGAGCCGGAATATTTCGAGTTCGGCTTCGGGCTGGACCTCAAAGGCCGCGATCCTCGAAGTCTGAAGGAGCCGATTCTCGTCGGCGGCCGCTTCCTGCTGCATGGCTCGGTCGACCTGATCGAGCATCGCCGCGACCTCGACGTCCTGCGCGTCACCGATCACAAGACCGGCAGGAACCGCACGACCGCCGACCTCATCGTCGGCGGCGGCAAGGTGCTGCAGCCCGTGCTCTACAGCGCCGCCATCGAGCAGGGTCTGTCGAAGAAAGTGACCGAGGGTCGGCTCTTTTTCTGCACCACCGTCGGTGGCTTCGCCGATCGTCCGATTCCAATCAACGACTACACGCGCGGTCAGGGTCTGCAGGTGCTCGAGATCGTCGATCGCGCGATCGAGCGTGGGTTCCTCGCGGCAGCGCCAGAGAAGGATGCCTGCCGTTTTTGCGACTTCAAACCGGTGTGCGGCCCGCGCGAGGAAGAGCGCGTGAAGCACAAGCAAGCCGATCGTCTGGCCGACCTGGAAGCGTTGCGCGCATTGCGCTAGGGCTCAGCGAGTGAAAAACCATGATCTCCGATAGCAAAGCTCGAGACGCCATCAAAGACTCACTCGATGAGACGCTCATCGTCGAGGCCGCGGCCGGCACCGGTAAAACGACCGAGCTGATCAGGCGGATCCTCAGCGTGCTCAAGGCCGGCGTGCTGATGAAAGAGATCGTGGCAGTGACCTTCACCGAGAAGGCTGCCGGCGAGTTGAAGCTCCGTCTGCGGGAGAGGCTCGAGCAGGAGCGGACCGACGCAAAGGACGAAGTTGTCGCAGGCCGTCTGGAAAACGCGCTCAAGAGCCTCGAGGAGGCGCACGTCAACACGATCCACGGGTTCTGCGCCGATCTGCTCCGTGAGCGGCCGGTCGAGGCCCGCGTCGATCCGCTGTTCATGGTTCTCACTGAACCGCAGGCCGGGCGGCTGTACGCGAGAGCCTTCCGCGCATGGTTGCAGGAATCGCTTGACGATCCGCCGGAAGGTCTGCGGCGCGCGCTGCGCCGTTCGAGCGCGCCCGCGTTTGGAAGCATCGACGACGGCCCGATCGAGCGGCTACGTGGTGCAGGCTGGAAACTCGCGGAGGCGCGGGACTTTTCAACCGCCTGGACGAGGCCGCCTTTCAATCGCGTCGCCACGATCGATCGGTTGCTCGAGGGGCTGCACCGCCTGGCAACCATGACGGCGGGTGCCTCGTCCGAGCGCGACAACTTGTATATCGACACCGACGCGGTTCGCCGGTTGAGCCGCCAGATTCAGCTCGAGCAGTCCTTCGGACGCCGAGACGATGACGGCTGGGAATCACGGCTCGTCGATCTCGTGCGCGATCGCGGCCTGTCTCGGACGAGGAAGGGCAGTGGCTACAAGTTCGGCAAGGACGTCACGCGCACCGAGGTACTCGCCGAACGCGATCGCTTCTTTGCGGAGCTGCAGCAATTCCGAAAGGATGCCGACGCCGATCTCGCCGCCTGCCTGCAGCAGGAGCTCGCCGGCGCAACGGCCCGTTACCAGGCGCTCAAGGCTGCGCAAGGCGCGCTCGATTTCACCGACCTTCTCGCGCGCGCGCGCGATCTGATCAGGACCGACGCCGCCGTACGCCGGCATCTGCAGTCGTCTTTCAAGCGCATTTTCGTCGACGAATTCCAGGACACTGATCCGACGCAGGCCGAAATCCTGTTGCTCCTTTCGTCAAACGACCACGCTGCTACTGAACCGGATGACGTTCGTCCTGTCCCCGGCAAGCTTTTCATCGTCGGCGATCCGAAGCAGGCGATCTACCGGTTCCGCGGAACGGACGTGGGCACGTACTGGAAAGTCGCGGAGCAGCTCGAGCGACACGGCGGCCGCGTGTTGAAGTTGACGACGAGTTATCGAAGCGTACCGGCGATCCAGCGATTCGTGAATGCTGCATTTACCGGAGAAATGGTGGTCAACCCACTGACGCTCCAGGCCGGATACGTGCCGCTCTCCGAGTACCGGCCGGCCGACGACACCCAGCCGGCGATCGTCGCGCTGCCGGTGCCGGAGCCGTATTCGAAGCGCGGGCCGCTGAAGGCGTCGGCGCGGGCCATTGACGAGTCGCTTCCGACCGCGATCGGCGCGTTCATCGCGTGGCTGGTCGATGAAAAGACCGGCTGGATGGTTTCCGAGCGTGGCTCCGACGGCGTCGAGCGGCGTGTTGCGATTCGCCCGAAGCACGTCGCTGTTCTGTTCCGCCGCTTCGTCAGCTTCGGTCAGGACGTCACGCGAGCTTATGTGGACGCGATCGAGGCGCGCGGCATTCCTCATCTCCTGATTGGCGGGAAGGCATTCCACGACCGCGAGGAGGTCGAGACGATTCGCGCGGCGCTGGCGGCGATCGAGTGGCCGGACGATGAGCTGTCGGTGTTCGCGACGTTGAAGGGCTCGCTCATCGCCATCGACGATGCGCACCTGTTCGAGTTCAAGCACCGCTTTCACACGTTCCATCCATTCAGAGTACCGAAGGAACTTGGCGGCAACTCCGGCCACGAGCTCGCGCTCTCTGGCGAGCCGGTTGCGCATCTGATGCCGATCGCTGACGCGCTGCGTCTGTTGCAACGGCTCCACCGGAGCAGAAACTATCGGCCCGTGGCCGAAACGATCGGCCGCCTGCTGGCCGAGACGCGCGCCCACGTCGGGTTCATCCTTCGACCCGCCGGCGAGCAAGCGCTCGCCAACGTCCTGCACGTCGCCGAGCTCGCACGTCAGTACGAGTCGGGAGGCGGCATTTCGTTCCGCGGGTTCATCGACGAGCTGCGGACCGCGGCCGAATCGGAAGCCGCGGAAGCGCCGATTCTCGAGGAGAGCAGCGACGGCGTTCGCCTGATGACCGTTCACAAAGCCAAGGGGCTCGAGTTTCCGGTCGTGATTCTCGCGGACTTGACCTGCCGCATGAGCCGCGACGAGGCGAGCCGCTACCTCGACGCCAGTCGCCGGTTGTGCGCGATGAAGATCGGCGGCTGGGCGCCGCACGAGCTTCACGAACACGAGGCTGAGGAAGTTGCGCGCGATCAGGCTGAAGGCGTGCGCCTCGCATATGTTGCGGCCACTCGCGCGCGGGACCTGCTCGTCGTCCCTGCACTTGGTGACGATCAGTGGGAAGGCGGATGGTTCAGCCCGCTCAATCGCGCGCTCTACGCGCCGGCGGCGTCGAGGCGGAGCGTGACGCGCGGGCCGAAGTGTCCCGCGTTCCGGTCGAAAGACACCGTGATGCGCCGGCCCAACGATGAAGTTGCCGGACCATCGACGGTTTGTCCGGGTCAACACACGTTTCCGGCCGAAGGCTATTCAGTCGTGTGGTGGGATCCCAACGCGCTGTCCCTCGACCAGGAACCACTGCTCGGCGTCAAGCGGGCGGATCTCATCGTCAAGGACGTGCCGCGTCACGTGGTCGCCGACGGACGCAGCCGCTACGACCGGTGGAAGCTGGCGCGCCTTGATGCGCGAGCCGCGGGCGCGAAGCCGGCCGTCACCGCGCTGACCGTCCGCGAGTGGACGATGGACCAGACGCGCGAACTGCCGCCGGCGGTCCGGGCCATCGACGTGGCCATGGAGAAAAGAGGCTACGATCCGAGCTCAGAAGAAGCGCAGTCGGGCGGGATCGCCTTCGGCGTCCTGGTCCACGCCATCCTGGCGCAGACGCCGTTTGACGCGGACCGCGCTGCAATTCTCGACATCGCGCGCATCGAGGCACGTCTCCTGGGGTTGAGCGACAGCGATACGGAGACCGCTGCCAAGAAAATAGAAGACGCGCTGAAGCATCCCCTGCTCGCCCAGGCTCGGGCCGCCTCGGAACGCGGCGCTTGCCGACGTGAAACGCCAATCACGTATCGACTGCCGGACGGCACGATCGTCGAGGGCGTTGTCGACCTGGCGTTCGAGGAACGCGGCCGGTGGACCGTCGTGGATTACAAGACCGATCGGGAGTTGGCGACGGAGGGCGAGGAGCGGTACCGCCGGCAGATTGCACTCTACGCTGCCGCGATCGCGCAGGCGACCGGCGGCAGCGCCACCGGCGTGTTGCTCAGGGTTTAGCCACGAAGTCACGAAGGCACGAAGAAGATCCAATCTTTCTCTGGGACAGCGCGAAAACAAACCTAAACCTGATCTTCTTCGTGTCTTCGCGTCTTCGTGGCAACGCCTTGAACGACGCCCGAGCTAAAGCTCGGGCCTACATCTGTGCGGCTACTAAGGCTCGGGCCTACTGCGCGGTTTTTTCGGGCATCAGCGTCGCAACCGTATAGCGGTCGAGCGGGAAGTACTTCCTGAAGACTTCCTGCACGCCCGCGGGCGTCACGCCGTCGATCCGCTTGGGGCGCTGCAGAATCTCTCCCGGCTCGGTGCCGTACATGTGCGCGGACTGCAGTCGCCGCATCCAGTACTGGTTTTCCTTGAGGCTCGTCTCGTACCCGCGCCGCGCGGTTTCCTTCGCGCTGTTCACAAGCTCCGGTGAGGGTCCCTCTTGCTGCAGCCTCCTGATTTCCTGCAACACTCGATCGGTCATCGTCTGAATGTTCTCCGGCGCAGCGCCGAAGTTCACCTGCATGTGACCGGCGCCTTTCTGCGGCAGCGGCTGCGCGAGCCCGACGGCAACGGTGTAGGTCTGGCCGAGATCCTCGCGGAGGATGTCCCGAAGACGCGTCTGCAGCACGGTGGTGGCGGCGCCGATTCGCTCGCTCTCGTCGAGGTCGATGGACGGATCGGCGAAGAAGCTGATGACGGTCTGGCTGCGCGGCTCTCTTCCTTTTTCCACCACCGTGCGCTCGATGCCAGTGGGGAAGTGGATTGCCAGGTCTTTGTAGTTCGTTGTGCGCTTGCCGGTCGACGGTAGCGAGCCGACGTACTGCGTCAGAAGCGGGATGACCTCGTCAAGCTTGAAGGAGCCCACCATGAAGAACGTATAGTCGGCGGCGTTCGCGAAGCGCTCTTTGTAGAACTTGAACATTTTCGAGCGGTCGAGCGTTGCAACCCGTTCCGCCGTGAGCGGCTGCTCGGTGTAGTGGTTCGACGAATTCATCAGGCCGACTTTCTCGCTGAATACCTGCCCCGGACTCTGGCCGCGATTGGCCATCGAGGCGTCGAGCTGACGCTTCATCAACGTAAACGCATCCGGATCGTCGCCAGGCGCCGTGAACGTCTGGTAAAGCATCTGCAGCGCGGTCTCCAGCTCCGCAGGCGCCGCCGATCCTGAGATCCCGTGCGTCGACAACGACGTGTAGGGAGACGCGTTGGCTCGTTTGCCGGCGAGCAGCTTGTCGAGATCGACGGCCTTGATGCCCGCCAGGCCGCTGAAGCCTACATACGAGGTGGCGAACTGGGCCTCGACGAAATCGGCTGGAGGCGCCATCGACAAACCGCCCCACGAATACATGTTGAAGACGACCTGGTCGTTCTTGAAATCAGTCGGCTTCAGCCAGGCCTCGACGCCATTGGCGAACCGCACGACGGTGACGCCGACTTCGGGCAGCGTTCGCCTGTTCGTCACCGTGCCGGGCGCCGGCTTCTCCTCCATCAGCGCGCCCGCGACAGCCGTTTCGGTCCACGGGGCCACGGCGACTTTCTCGCCTGTTCCGATGGCCGCGCGCAGATCGCCCTCGGAGGGCAGCGACACTGTGGGTTTCTCAGGGGAAACGGCCAGCACGACGCGGCTGTCGTCGGCGAGCGCTTTCCGTGCGAGCGCTGTCACCTCATCGAGCGTCACACCCGAGAGGACCTGCTGTGCGAGCCGGTACTCGTATTCGATGCCGGGCGTTGGCTCGTCCTCGAGGAAGTAGGACACATATTCCTGGACGTAGCCGCCACTCTCGCTCTTGTCGCGCTCGTTGTACGCGCGCTCGTAACCGGCGAGCATCGATTTTCTTGCGCGCTCGAGCTCGGCGGCGGTGAACCCGAAGTCGCGGACGCGTTTCGCTTCGACGGTCAGCGCTTCCAGGCCTTCCACAATCTTCCCGTCCGGCACGCGCGCCCTGAGCGAGAACGTATCGACTGCCAGACTCAACCCGCCGCCGCCCGCCCCGGCGCCGAGGAATTTTGCGTCGGGCTTCAGCGTCATCTCGCTGAAGCGCTCGTTGAACATCCGGCGGAACAGGCTGTCGACCATCATCCGCCGGTAGTCGCCGGCGGTCTTCTGCGGCTCTGACGGCCGCTTGCGCACGACTT
>Ga0075421_100010131_pt1 | contig 11633 bp, 10 predicted proteins | sample SoiMetdeltSBSDD5_FD_75292 | JGI IMG/M metagenome (GOLD analysis project Ga0075421, IMG submission 75292) | Bulk soil microbial communities from a Populus tree surrounding site in Tennessee, USA - Soil MetaG P. deltoides SBSDD5 | ecosystem: Environmental > Terrestrial > Soil > Tree plantation...
GGTCCTCTGCGCTCGCTAGTGGACGACTCAGGGCTACGCCAAGGACCCGGGGACCACGGACCAAGGACCCGGGGACCACAGACAAAGGACGGACCCCGGACCAAGCACGGACCAAGAACGAAGCACCAAGGACATAGGACCAAGGACGTGACCCAGGCATGAACTCGATCGTCGTCCATTACCAGGAGCTCGCGCTCAAAGGCAAGAACCGGCCATGGTTTCTCAGCCGGCTGGTGCGCAACCTGCGTCGCGCCTTGTCCGACCTCGACGTGCAAAGCGTGCGCGCGCTGATGGGGCGCATCGAAGTCGTGCTTGGTCCAGACGCAGTGCCGGACGAGGTGAGCGATCGCATCTCACGGGTGTTCGGCATCGCCAACTTCTCGTACGCCGGGAGCAGCGCGGTCGATCTCGACGCAATCGCGAATGCGATCCTCACGGACCTTGGCGATCGGACCTGCGCGAGTTTCCGAGTCTCCGCGCGCCGCGCCGACAAACGGTTCCCGCTGACCTCGCCACAGATCGAGCGCGAGGTCGGCGGCCGCATCAAGGAGGCACGCGGTTGGACGGTCAATCTCGACGAGCCCGAGCTCGTCATCCACGTCGAGCTCCTGACCGATCGGGCCTTTTACTTCTTCGGCAAAGAGCGCGGAGCGGGAGGACTGCCGACGGGCACCGCCGGACGCGTCGTCTGCCTGCTGTCCGGCGGGATCGATTCGCCGGTCGCCGCTCATCGGATGATGAAGCGTGGCTGCACGGTGACGTTCGTGCACTTCCACAGCTATCCGATCCTGTCGCGTGCGTCGCAGGAGAAGGCGCGCGAGCTGGTGACGCTGCTGACCCGATGGCAGCAGCGGTCGCGTGTGTATCTCGTCGCGTTTGGCGAGATCCAGCAGCAGGTGGTGCTGGCGGTTCCAGGACCGATGCGGGTCGTGGTGTATCGGCGGCTGATGATGCGCATTGCCGAGACGATTGCCCGGGCGCGCGGTGCGCAGGCGCTGGTGACCGGCGAAGTCGTCGGGCAGGTCGCTTCGCAGACGCTCGAGAACCTCGCGGTGATCGATTCGGTGGCGGTGATGCCGATCTTCCGGCCACTGATCGGCATGGACAAGGACGAGATCACCACTGAGGCGATCCGCATCGGCACCTATCCAATCTCGATCGTGCCCGACCAGGACTGCTGCACGCTGTTCACCCCGCGCAACCCGTTGACCCGGGCGCGGCTCGACGAGATCCAGGCGGCGGAGCAGGCGCTGCCGATCGACGATCTTGTCGAGCGCGCGGTCCGCGAAGCCGTCATGGAGCACTTCGATTTCCCAGTGATAGGATCGAAGGTCAATCAAGAGGTGTAGACGTGGCTACTGCAGTTTCCGGTCTCAACGGCATTGCCTCGATCCTCGGTGACGAGGTGTCGCTGCTCGAGCATCAGTGCAAGACCATCCCCAAGGAAAGCTTGCTCCTGCCAGGCCCGGATTACGTCGACCGCGCTTACGGGATGTCCGACAGATCACCGCGCGTGCTGGCGGCGCTCCAGACGATGTTGAACACCGGCCGTTTGAACGACACGGGCTACGTCTCGATCCTGCCGGTCGATCAGGGCATCGAACACTCCGCCGGCGCCTCGTTCGCGCCCAACCCCGCGTATTTCGATCCCGAGAACATCGTCAAGCTGGCGATCGAAGGCGGCTGCAATGCGGTCGCGTCGACTCTCGGCGTGCTCGGATCCGTGTCGCGCAAGTACGCGCACAAGATTCCGTTCGTGGTGAAGCTCAATCACAACGAGTTCATCTCCTATCCGAATTCCTACGATCAGATCCGCTTCGGCAGCGTGAGGCAGGCATTCGACATGGGCGCGGCCGCCGTCGGCGCGACGATCTATTTCGGGTCCGAGGAATCGAAACGGCAGATTCAGGAAGTCACGGCCTGGTTCCAGGAAGCGCACCAGCTGGGGATGTTCACCGTGCTGTGGTGCTACCTGCGCAACCCGGCCTTCAAGACCAAGGACAAGGACTATCACCTTGCGGCGGACTTGACCGGCCAGGCCAACCACCTCGGCGTGACGATCGAGGCCGACATCATCAAGCAGAAGATGCCCGAGAACAATGGCGGCTACAACGCCATCAACTTCGGCAAGACGCACAAGGCGGTCTACTCGCAGCTGACGACCGACAACCCGATCGACCTGACGCGATATCAGCTCGCCAACTGCTACATGGGCCGTGCCGGCTTGATTAACTCTGGAGGCGCGTCCTCAGGCGAGAGCGACCTGAAAGAGGCGGTCAAGACGGCCGTCATCAACAAGCGCGCCGGTGGCATGGGACTCATCTCGGGCCGCAAGGCGTTTCAGCGGCCGATGAAGGAAGGCGCTGCGCTGCTCAACGCGATCCAGGACGTCTACCTCACGAAGGAGATCACGATCGCGTAGCGTACGTAGTGTCCGGCTTCAGCCGGACCGACCCAAGAACTCGCGCAACGCTTCCGTCGTGCTCTGAAACGCCAGCTCGTCCCACGGGATCGTGTCTGGCGTGAACCACCCGATCTCGAGGCCTTCGTCGTCGTGCGCCAGTTCTCCGCCGACCATCGTTGCCACGTAGACGATGATGACCGGCGCCCTGCCTGGGTACGAGTACACGTTGAGCAGATGGTCGATGCGGATGTCGAGACCGGCTTCCTCCTTCGCCTCACGTAGCGCGGCAACGGTCACCTGCTCGCCGCGATCGACGAATCCGCCGGGAAACACCCATCGTCCGTAGCCGGGCTCGATGGCCCTCCTGACCAGGACGATCTGATCGTCGCCGTTGCGGATGATGGTGCCGACCGCGACCTTGGGATCCTGATAGAAGATGAATCCGCATCGCGTGCAGACCAGGCGGTCCGGTTCGGTCGGCTTCAGCGACCGCAGTTCCAGGTCGGCGCCGCAGAGCGGGCAGTGGCTGTACGGGCGCTCGTCGTGCGGCAGCATTCGCGACTTGTTCGTAGTGTCCGCCTTCAGGCGGACCATATAATTTACTGCGATGTCTATCCTGAAAGTCGCGCGCATGGGGCATCCCGTGCTCCGCGAACGCGCGCGGCCGCTCGACAAATCCGAGCTGAAGGATCCGTTTCTGCAGAAACTCATCGACGATATGGTCGAGACGATGCACGAATATCACGGCGTCGGGCTGGCCGCGCCGCAGGTCCACGAAGGGCTGCGGCTGTTCGTCGCACTGCTCGACGAGGATCCGGATTCAAAGAGCGAACCGACCGCGATCATCAATCCCGAGATCGTTCCCAATGCCTCCGACACGCGCGAAGGCTGGGAGGGCTGCCTCAGCATTCCTGATATTCGCGGCATGGTGCCGCGCTACACCGACATCACCGTCGTCGCTCTCGACCGTCAGGGCAAGAAGATCGAGCGCCGGCTCAAGGATTTTCCGGCGCGCGTCGTCCAGCACGAAACCGACCATCTCGACGGCGTTCTGTTCTTCGACCGGATGACCTCGATGATGTCGCTCACGTATCTCGAGGAATACTCGCGTTATCACGCCAAGGACGAGGACTAGAGAGCAATTTCGCTTTCACGATCTTTGCGTCCTCGGGCAATCACCCACAAGCACGGCTGCGATCCAATCGCCAATCGAGAATCATCAATCAACAACGAATCACCAATCAAAAGTCAACGATCACCGATGACCTATAATTCCCTTTCCAGTGCTCTCCACCGGATCTCCAGTCGTCACCCTCCGCACCGCACCGACGCGCCCGTTTGACGGCGCGATTGCCGCGGCGCGCACGTGCTATTCGCCGCGGGTGATCGGCACGACGGAGGTCACCGACAAACAGCGCGATTCGATCGGCGCGCTGACGTTCGACGCGGGTCATCACACCGTTTATCAGCACGCCAACTTCGAGTTCGGGCTCGAGAACATCTCGCGGCAATTCGTCTGGACGTTTCTCCACTCGTATCCGTTCTACAACTCCGAGCAATCCAGCCAGCGCTACGTCAAGCTGAAGGAGCCGCGCGCCTTCGTGCCGCCCATCACCGGCCGCGCGCGCGACGTCTTCGAATGCGCGATCGTGCGAGCCTGGGATCGTTATGCCGAGCTCTCCGCGATTCTCAAGGACGATGCGTTCGGGATCCTGAAGGAGCTGCGCTACGTCCGCCCGACGACGAATCCGGAGCGCTTGAAGCAGATCGAGAAGGACGCTGAAAAGCGCGCCATCGAAACCGCCCGCTACGTCGTGCCGATTGCGGCGTTCACCTCGATGGTGCACACCGTGTCGGGAATCGTCCTGCACCGGCTGCACCGGATGATGAACACCGGCGACGCGCCGTACGAGGCGCGCGAGGTGATCTCCGAGATGGTCCGCCTGGTGAAAGTGTGGGACCCGTACTTCTTCGAAAAAGTCGGTCTGTCGCCAATCACCGAGCAGGACGTGCCGGAGGCGGCGTTCCCCGCGCCACGGCAGGGTTCCGATTGTTTCACCAAGGAATTCGACGCCCGGCTCAATGGGCGGTGGTCCCGGCTGCGCGACGTGTCGCCCGAAGCCGAAGAGATCGTCGCGGAATCGGTACGCTCGGTCTTCGGACTTACCGCGGCCGAGATGTCCGACGACGAGGCGCTCGATCGCGTGATGAACCCGGCGCGCAATCGTTATCGTCTCGACGTGCTCAACGTCTCGTATCACTCGCCCTTGATGCGAGCGCTGCACCATGCCACGTATGTCTTCGAAAAGAAGCTGAGTCACACGGCCGACTCGCAGGATCAGCGCCACAGGATGGTGCCGGCGTCTCGTCCGCTGATGACGTTTGCGGACACGACGAGCCCCGACTACATCACTCCGCGCCTCATCGCGTCGAATCCGCGGGCCAAGGCCGTGTACGACGAGGCGATGCTGGAGGCGTGGGCGGCCAAGAACGAGCTGCTGGCGTTGGGCGTGCCGCTCGAGTTCGCGCTCTACGTCCTGCCGAACGCGAAGACGCTGCGCTTCATCGAATCCGGATCGCTGCTGGCGCTGCTGCACAAGTGGACGATGCGCAGCTGTTTCAATGCGCAGGAGGAGATCTATCTCGCCACGATGGACGAGATCGATCAGGTGCGGTCGGCGCATCCGCGCATCGGCCGGCACATCGGGCCGCCGTGCGTGGTCCGCAACGGTTTGATCTCCCCGCGTTGTACCGAAGGGTCGCACTTCTGCGGCGTTCCCGTCTGGCGCGACTTCCCGAACGCCGTCCGCCGCTTGTAGAGCGTCGATGATTGACGATCGTTGATTGTCGATTCCTTGTTGATTGGTGATCGTTGACTGGTCATTGGTTCGCTCGATACCCGCAGTCGACCTCACATCGACAGTCAGCAATCGCTCATCAACAACGAATCAACAATCGACAGTCGCGAAATCAACGATGCTGCTAGCCGCGTGGCTCGTTCACGTCTACACGGCCAGCGGTATCGTCCTCGCTTTTCTGGCCGCGCGCGCGGTGATCGACTTCGATTATCGGAGTGCGTTCTTCTGGCTCTGGATTCAAGTCTTCGTCGATGCGACCGACGGGCTCCTGGCGCGCCGTCTGCAAGTGCGCGAACGGATTCCGTGGTTCGACGGCGCCAAGCTCGACGACATCACCGACTATCTGACGTATGTGTTCGTGCCTGCGCTGTTCGTGTGGCGTGGCGCGCTCGTACCGGGTGTGGCGGCGATTCCTGTCGCCGCCGCGATGCTGCTGACCAGTGCGTACGGGTTCAATCGCACCGATGCGAAGACCTCGGATCATTTCTTTACCGGCTTTCCGTCGTACTGGAATGTGGTGACGTTCTACCTGCTGATTGCGGGGTGGCCGTCACAGGTGAACGCGGCGATCCTCGTCGTCCTGGCGGTGCTGGTGCTCGTACCGATCCGGTATGTCTATCCGACGCGGACGCCGGTGTGGCAGGGCGTGACCAACGTCGCCGGAGCGGTCTGGGCAGGGTCGCTGCTGTTGATGCTATGGCAGTACCCCGCCGTGCCGCGGCCGCTGTTCTGGGCGTCGCTCGCCTACCCTGCGTACTACCTGATGCTGTCGTTTGGGTTGCATGTCAGGCGGATTTCCTAGGCAACTTGACAGCCTTGTGAAGCGATTCACACAATCAACATCGTGAGAGCCGCCCTGGTCGCGCTGTGGTTGCTCGCCTGGGGTCAGGCCGGGGACAGACCCGGGACAGCCCCGGGTCTGTCCCCGGCCAGCCCCCTGACTCCGGACCAGGTCGCGCGGCAGGTGCGCGACCGCGACACGGGACGTGACTCGCGGGCCGAGATGCGCATGCGCCTGTTCGACCGCCAGGGCCGCGTGCGCGAACGCGCCATGACGCTGTTCACGCTGCGCGGCATGACGGGCGCGGGCGACCGCACCCTCGTGCGGTTCACCTATCCGAACGACATCCGCAACACGGCGTTTCTCGTGTGGGAGCACCCCGAGGCCGACGACGAACGGTTCCTGTATCTGCCGGCCCTCGGCCGCGTACGGCGAATCGCCGGCGAGGAGAAGCAGGAGAGCTTCGTCGGCAGCGACTTGAGCTACGAGGACGTCGGCGGCCGCGATGTCGCCGACTACACCTACGCATTCGCCAGCCCCAACGCCTCGTGGACTGCTCCCGACGGCTCGATGCATCAGGCCTGGGCGCTCGAGTCGCGCGCCAGGGATCCGCGCGCCGACTACCCGCGCTCGGTCAGCCTGATCCTCAAGGACCGCTTCGTCGTCGTCCATGCCGACACGTTCAACCAGCGAAATGAGCGGGCCAAGGTGTTCGACGTCCGTAAGCTCGAACGCGTGGACGGGATCTGGACGGTGCTCGAGCTGGTCGTCGCCAACGAACGCGAAAAGACGCGCACCGAGCTGACGACGACGGCGATTCGCTACAACACCGGCCTGACCGCCGCCGACTTCGAGCGTCGCGAGCTGGAACGGGGCGGGAAGTGAGCAGACGGCTGGCGGAGGCCATCTTTCGGCTTCGCTATCTGCTGTGTGCCGTGATCGTCCTCGGATTCGTCGTCCTGCTGCCCAAGACGAACTTCACCGAGATCGACAACGACATCAGCATGTGGATCTCGAAGGACGATCCGGTCTACCAGACCTACGATCGCTTCCGTCGCGAGTTCGGCGGACAGCGGACGCTGCTCATCGCGCTCAAGTCCGATCGGCTGTTCACGCGCGAGTCGCTCGAGTTCATCCGCGCGATTACGCTCGACATCGAGCGCGTGCGCATGGTCGAGCGTGTGCAGAGCCTGGCGACGGCCAACATCGTCCGCAGCGTGCCGCCTGCGCCCAACGACGACGGCGGCATCGAGGTCCAGCCGCTGCTCGACGAGCAACTCGATACGCCCGCGGCGCTGGAGCGCGTTCGTCATCTCGCATTGGATGATCCGCTGCTGCGCGGCGATCTGGTGTCCGAAGACGGCACGGTCACCGCGGTGGTCGTCAGCTTCGATGAGGATCGAATCGACGATGCCCGTTCCGAAGTGATCGAAGACATCCATCGGGTGATCGACCCCAGGCTGCCGATGGGCATGACCGCGTTCTACAACGGCAGCCTCGAGATCAGCGAGACCTACAACCGGATCACGATCGCCAACACCAGAAACCTGACGCCGCCGATTCTGGCGCTGACGGTCGCGGGAATCTTCCTGATGTTCCGCTCATGGCGGATCACGGTGCTGCTCGTCGTCGCGGTCCTGGTCAGCGCTGTCTGGACGATGGGTTTGTTCATCGCGATGGGGTTCAGCTACAACGTGCTCTCGAGCATGATGCCGGCGCTCGTGCTGATCCTCGCCGTTGCCGACGACGTGCACATCGTGCAGCACTTCAATCACGAGCTGCGCGCGAGCGGCAGCAAAGAGCATGCGTTCAAGTCGAGCATCGAGCACTTGTTCATGCCGCTGCTCGCCGCCAGCGCGACCACGGCGATTGGCCTGGCGTCACTCGCGACGAGCAACGTCGTCGCGGTGAAGAGCTTTGGTGTCGGCGCCGCCGTCGGCGTGATGGTGGACTTCGTGATGTCGCTCGTGTTCGTGCCGACGCTGCTGATGTGGTTGCGGCCCGAGACGGGTGAAGCGCCGCAGGAGCGCTACCTGCTCGTACCGATGCAGCGCGTCGCGCGATTCTCGATACGGCATGCGCGGTCCGTCCTGGCGGTGACGATGCTCTCGATGGTGGTTGCTGCCGCGGGTGTGTTCTGGCTGCGCGTGGACACGAACCACGTGAATTTCTTCGCCGAGGATCACCCGATTCACCAGTCCGCGAAACTGATCGACGAGCAGCTCTCGGGCATCTACAGCTTCAACATCCTGCTCGAGGGCGACGCCGACTCGATGAAGACGCCGGAAGCGCTGGCTCGCATGGAGGAGCTGCGCGTCAGGGTCGAGAAGCTGCCGTTCGTGAAGAAGGTCGTCTCGCTGGCCGACTACGTCAAGCGAGTCAATCGCGAGTTGAATGGCGGCGGTGAACAGGCCGCGGTGATACCCGCGAGCGCCGACGCGATCGCGCAGGAGCTGTTCGTCTTCGGCCTCTCCGGCGAAGGACGCCGCGAGCTCGAGCGCATCGCTGCCAGCGACTTCTCGCGGGCGCAAGTGTCCGTGAAGCTGGCGTCGATGAGCTCGGACCTGGTGTTCGAGCAGATCAGACTCACCGAGCAGGTCGCGGCTGACGTGTTCAAGGACAGCGGCATCACACCCACGGTCACCGGATCGGGACGCCTGTTTGCGACCCTCGACCACTATCTGGTCATCTCGCAGTTGAGCAGCTTCGGAACGGCGTTTCTGTTCGTCTTCGGCGTGATCTTCGTCGTCTTCAAGTCGGCGCGCTTCGGCGTGCTCGGCATCATCGCCAACGCGCTGCCGGTCTGCGCGGTGCTCGGCCTCATGGGCTGGCTGGGGATCTCGCTGAACGTGGCCACGGTGATGGTGGCAAGCGTGGCGCTCGGGATCGTGGACGACGACACGATTCATTTCATCGGCCGGTTCAGACGCGAGGCGGCCGCCGGCGCCAGCACTGAAGAAGCCATCGAAGCGGCGACGATGCACGAGGGCCGCGCGTCGCTGACGACGGCGATCATCAATAGTCTTGGCTACGGGATCATGGTGTTCTCGGCCTACAAGCCGACCGCCTGGTTCGGCGGCCTGCTCGCGCTGACGATGATCGTGGCGTTTCTCGCCGAGGTGTTCGTGGTGCCAGCCGTGATCACGCTCATGCCGAGGATCTTTGGCGCGCCGCGCTTCTCGCGCGTCGGCAACGCGGCATGAAGGCGCGCCGGCGCGCGCGGACGATCGCGCTGGTCATGGTGCTGGCGGCCGGTGTCTCGGTGGAGGCGCAAGTCACCGGATCGGCCTCCGCGATGGTCGACGTGCTCCCGGATCCGGACGAGGCGTCAGGACGTCAGACGGCAACCGAACTTCGGATTCGCGTGTTTGCCGAGCGCAGGCAGGACGTCGGCGAGCACCTGCGGCTCAACGCGTCCGCATACGTCGAAGGGTTGGCCGGCGATCGAGGTGCGGCCGGCACGGCGAGCGACGCCGTGATCCGGCCGGTCGATCTCTATGCGGAGTGGTCGCATCGGCGCTTCGACATTCGCGCCGGTGCGACGCGCATCGTGTGGGGCCGGCTCGACGAGTTCCAGCCGACCGACGTCGTCAATCCGATCGATCTGACGAAGTTCCTGCTCGAAGGCAGGAGCGAAGCACGGCTCTCGGTTGGCGTGGTGCGCGGCCGCGTGTTCCTGCCCGGTTCGTCCACTCTCGAGGCCGTGGTCGTGCCGGCATTCCGAGCCTCACGGTTCGATCAACTGGACGAAGCGACGTCACCGTTCAACGTAGGGGTTTCCGCGCCGGCGCGTCACGAACCCGATATCGCGTGGCGCAACATGCAGGGCGGCGCGCGGTTCACGTCGACAGCGTCACGCATCGATTGGGGACTGTCTGCCTATCGCGGCTTCCGTTCTTTTCCGATCGTTACCGCCATCGCGGCTCCGGCAGGCGTGACGCTCACCGAGACGTTTCCGCGATTCACGATGATCGGAGGCGATTTCGAGACCGTTCGTGGACCGTGGGGCCTGCGCGGCGAGGTCGCGGCGTTTGTCGAAGACGAGCTGCAGGCGAGCACGCCACCGCGCGGTATTCCTGGACGCTCGGTCGACGCCGGTGTCGGCCTCGATCGCCGCGCCGGTGACTATCGCATCGGCGCGAACGTGTTGTGGTCACGGCGATCAGCAGACGAAACAGACTCGGACGTGACGCTCGTCATCGCCGGCGACCGCAGCTTCGCGCGCGAGACGCGTACCGTTCGCGTGTTCGGCGTGTACGATCCTGGCGACGCGACGGCGTTCGGTCGCATCATCGCGGCCATCAGCGTTCGTGACAACGTGTGGCTGGAAGGATCCGGCGGCGTGTTCACGGGAACATCTGCCGACGTGCTCGGCCGTCTGTCGCAGCGCGATTTTCTCTACGCGCGACTGAAGGTGTTCTTTTGAAGGCGATCCCGATACACGCGTTCAATCCTGGCCCCTACACTGGGGCGGGCAATTGGACGTGGTTGATCCGCGGGCGCGTGACGACGCTCATCGACGCCGGCACCGGCAAGCCGCAGCATCTCGAGGCGCTGGAACGGGCGTTGGCGGGGACGCCGTTGCAGCAGGTGCTCGTGACGCATGGGCATACCGATCACGCGTCGGGAGCCACGGCACTGGCTGCGAAGTTTCCGGGTGTCCGCTGGCTGAAAATGCCGTGGCCCGAACGCGATGCGAGATGGCCGGTGCCCTGGGAGCCGCTTGCCGACGGCGCCTCGATAGCCGCTGGCGACGATGCGCTGACCGTCGTGCATACGCCTGGCCACGCGCCCGATCATCTGTGCTTCTGGCACGCCGAGTCGCGCACGATGTTCGCCGGCGATCTGGCCCAGAAGGGTACGACGATCTACATTCCTCCGAAGCTGCAGGGTGATCTCGTCGCCTACCTGACGTCGCTCGAGCGAGTGCTGGCGCTGCAGCCGGTGCAGCTGCTGCCCGCGCACGGTCCAGTCATCGACGACCCGGACGCCGTCCTGCATGCGTACATCGAGCATCGCCGGGATCGCGAGCGGCAGATCGTCCGCCTGCTTCGCGAAGGCGCGATCGCTCCAGACGGCATCGTCGCGCGGCTCTACCGGGGGATCGAGAAGTCCCTGGTGCCGCTGGCTCTCGAGAGCGTGCTCGCGCATCTGATCAAGCTCGAACGCGAGGGCCGCGCGCGCCGCTCGGGAGACGCGTGGCATATCATTGACCCATGAATCAGGTCGTCGATTTCATCAACGTCAACCGCGACAGATACGTTGACGAGCTCAAGCAGTATCTGGCGATTCCCAGCATCAGCGCCCTGCCGCAGCACGCCGCCGACGTGCGCCGCGCCGCCGAGTGGACTGCCGAGGCGCTGACGGCCGCCGGCCTGCAGAACGTTCGTCTGATCGAGACGCCGGGCAACCCGGTCGTGTACGGCGACTGGCTGAATGCGCCGGGCAAGCCGACGATTCTCTTCTACGGCCACTACGACGTGCAGCCGGTCGATCCGGTGGAGCTGTGGACGAGCCCGCCCTTCGAGGCGACGATTCGCGACGGTGAAATCTACGCGCGCGGCGCCGCCGACGACAAGGGCCAGGTGTT
>Ga0075421_100010133_pt1 | contig 11632 bp, 7 predicted proteins | sample SoiMetdeltSBSDD5_FD_75292 | JGI IMG/M metagenome (GOLD analysis project Ga0075421, IMG submission 75292) | Bulk soil microbial communities from a Populus tree surrounding site in Tennessee, USA - Soil MetaG P. deltoides SBSDD5 | ecosystem: Environmental > Terrestrial > Soil > Tree plantation...
GCGTTCGCGCTCACCTACAACGTCGGCGACACGCACGTCTTCCTGTTGCCCGGTCATTTCCTGATGGCATTGGCAATCGCCGCTGGTCTTGCTCACTGGGCTGATGCACGCGTCCGACACGCGCTGGCGATTGCGGCGCTGCTCTATGCGGGATGGCGAGGGTGGGATACGTGGCCGGCTGTCGATCGTCATGCCGATCGCCGCGCCGACGCGCAGCTCGCCCACCTCGCCGAAGGCGTGGACGCGCGAAGCGCGCTGCTCGTGTCCAGGATGGACTGGCAGCTCGAGAACGTTCTGCTCTACGCGTCGCGGAACGAGAGGCCCGATCTGACGTGGGTACGACTCGACGATGTCGTGCTCCACTTTCCTTTCCTGGTGCGGGACAACCTCGCGGAATCGCGTGACCTCGTATTGACGGCCGATGCAGCGAAGGGCGTGGTCGCCGCCTACGCCAACGAGTTTCCGCTGGTGCTCGATCAACCTGCCGCACCCGGTCTCGCCGACGTCGTCTCGCGCATTCCGCGCGGGACGCCGTACGTCCTGACCCTGCTACTCCCCCCGCCGTCAGGCCGGACGTTCGATCCCGAGGACTTCGCCAAGGGACTGGCCGAGCTTGCCGGCAATCGCGTGCCCAGGCGCGTTGAGGCCTCCTACGAAGTGTGGGCAGGCAGCCACGGAGAGGAGCCGACGCTGTATCGATCCTCCGCTCATCCATTTCGGCAGAACGTCCTGATTGGCGGAGAACCGTTCACAATTCGAATGGATTCGTGGCTTCCCGAGGACAGCTTCCGGCGCGGTGGCTTTGCCCATGTTTTGCATGGGAGGAGGCATGCGCTCATCGCCGAACGCGGTATCAGCCTGGTGTGGCTGCAACGCGATGGATCCCCGGCCTCGTACTACGGCGCGGGTCTCTACACTCCGGAAGCCCGGTTCCGCATTCCGGCGCCTGCTGCCCACCTCGCCAGGAATCAGTAGACTGGGACCGATGCGCACGGTCCTCATTGCCGCCGGCCTGTGTCTGTCGGTGCTGGCCACCTCACAGGAGGCTCAGACACCCGACGCCCTGGCCCGCGCTCTTCAGAAGCGGTATCAGGGAATCCGCGACTTCTCCGCTGATTTCGTTCAGGTCTACCGCGGCGGGGTCCTCAAGACGCAGAGCCGCGAGGAAGGCAAGGTCTCGATCAAGAAACCCGGCCGGATGCGATGGACCTACGTCAAACCCGAGAAGAAAGAGTTTGTGTCGGACGGCACGAAGGTCTATTCGTATATTCCGCTGGATCAGCGGGTCATCGTGAGCCCGGTTCCGCCGGACAACCAGGCCACGACGCCGGCGCTGTTCCTGGCTGGCAGCGGAGATATCGTGCGGGATTTCACGTCGGCGGCGGCCGAGGGGGCCGTTCCGGGTACGGTGGCGGTGAAGCTCACGCCGCGAAAGAGCGACCCGGAATTCGAGTATCTCGTGGTCAGCCTGGACCCCAAGACGCTGCAGATCCGGGCGTTGACGACCCTGGACCGCCAGGGTGGCCAGTCCACCCTCACGTTCACGAACCTGAAGGAAAACACGGGAATATCCGATAAGGAATTTGCGTTTCGCGTCCCGCGGGGCGTAGACGTGATCACGAATGGCCAGACCACCAAATAGCCGCCAGTTCGCCCCTGTCGCCCTGGCCCTGTTCATCGCCGGCTGCGCCACCGCTGGCGCCATGCGCAGTGGACAGGCAGCCGAGCAGCTCCAGGACTACGACCGGGCGGTCGTCGAGTACACGAAGGTGCTCCGCAGCCAACCCGATAATCGAGTCGCCCGTCAGGCGCTCGACCGGGCCAAGCTGCGCGCGTCAGCCGACCACTTCTCACGCGGGCGGCGGTTCAGCACCGGAGGCCGTCTCGACGAAGCACTCGTCGAATTTCAGCTGGCTGCCGAGCTCAACCCGGGCAACCCTGAAGTCGAGGAAGAGCTCGCGACGGTCAAGACGCAGCTTCGCAACAAGGTGGCCGTCGCGCGCGACGGCAAGACGGCGATCGAGTCGCTCATCGAGCGCACGCGCAGTCTCGCACCGCAGGGTCAGGACCTGCCGGCCGACGCCAGGCTGCCGGCTTCGATGGCCTTCCGCGATGCGCCTTCGCGCGACGTCTTCACCGCGCTGGCCCGATTCGCCAACGTCAACGTGACGTTCGATCCGCAGTTCCGCGATCAGCCGGTCACCATCGATCTCCGCGAGACGACACTCGAGAGTGCGCTGCAGGCGCTCTCGGCCACTACCCGCAGCTTCTATCGTGTGACTGGTCCGCGATTCATCACCGTCGTGCCTGACACCGCAGCAAAGCGGCAGGAGTACGAAGAGGAAGTCGTCCGTACCTTCCCGCTCAGCAACGCCGATCTCAAAGAAACGGTCGATCTGCTGCGCATCGTCATCGACGCGCGCCGTCTCGCGCCGGTGACGGCCACCAACACGATCGCGATCAAGGACACACCCGCGCGCGTCGCCGCCGCGGGCCGGTTGATTGCCGCCATCGACAAAGCACGGCCCGAGGTCGTCATCGACGTCGAACTGCTCGAGATCGATCGCACGCGAATGAAGGAGTACGGCCTGCAGATCGCGTCGCCCTCGGCCACCAGCACCACCGGGCCCACGGGCATCAACGGCCAGGCCGATGTCAATCGCGACGACCTCACGCTCCGCGACCTGCGCACGCTGACCCAGGCCGACGTCTTCCTGACCAACGTGCCTGCGCTGTTCTATCGGCTGCTGAAGCAGGACACGAACACGCGTACGCTGGCCAACCCGCAACTGCGGACGTCCGAAGGCATGCCGGCCCAGGCGAGGTTTGGCGAACGTGTGCCTGTACCGGTGACCACGTTCTCGCCCATCGCCACCGGCGGCATCAACCAGCAGCCGATTACGTCCTTCAACTACGAGAACATCGGCGTCAACATCGACATCACGCCACGCACGCATCACGATGACGATGTGTCGCTGGCGTTGAAGATCGAGGTCAGCAGCATCTCTGGCGCCGGATTCGGCGGCCTGCCGACCTTCGGTAATCGCTCGATCAGCACCGTGATCCGCCTGCGCGACGGCGAGACCAATCTGCTGGCGGGTCTGATCCGCGACGATGAACGCCGCATCCTGTCGGGGATTCCCGGCCTCAGCGACTTGCCGCTGGTCGGGCGTCTGTTTGCGCACTCGCGCCGCGAGACGCAGGAGACCGACATCGTGCTCACGTTGACGCCCCACATCGTGCGGGTCCTCGACCTGAGTGAGGAGGATCTGCGGCCGTTCCGCGTCGGCCGTGATGGTGACCTCGCGCAGCCCGGTATCGTGCCGCTGCCGCTGCCGCTGCCCGTCGAAGTCCCAGCGCCGCAGCCGCAGCCGGCGCAACCACAGCCCCAGCCGCCGCCCGCTCAGCAGCCTCTGCCGCCGGCAGGTACCGCTCCGATCCGCCCGCCAGCCGGAGCTCCGCCAACGCCCGAGAAATAGAATCGCCGGATGCCCTCGGCTCTCGTGATCCGGCCCGCCGGGCCAGCCGACGCATCGGTGTGGCAACGCATGCGCGAGGCGTTGTGGCCGGACGAATCCGGCGATCACGCACGCGAGATCGCGCGCTATTTCGCCGGCCCGCGTACCAACCCGCTCGACGTGCTGCTCGCGTGCCTGGCGTCAGGCGCACCGATTGGATTCGTGGAGCTGTCGATTCGCCCTTACGCCGAAGGATGCGCGACCGATCGTGTGGCGTTTGTCGAGGGCTGGTATGTCGAAGCCGATCATCGCGGACGCGGTGTGGGCGGTGCGCTGATGGCGGCCGCCGAGGAATGGGCGCGTGCGAGCAGGTGCACCGAGCTCGCCTCGGATACGCAGCTGCACAACGAGGCGAGCATTGCCGCGCACACCGCGCTCGGCTTCGAAGAGACCGAGCGCCTTGTCTGCTTCAGGAAATCGCTGTAGCCGGTCGCTCAGTTGCGACGTGCACCATCGCGGCGGATCCGCTGCAGCTCCTGCTCCCAATAGATCCGCTCGCGCCACTGCAGCCGGTTGTACTTCTCGATGCCGCCGTCGAGCCGGGCGCCCTTCCGTGGAAAAAGCGATTGTCGAGACAGGACTGTGCGTCCATCAATCGTGAGCGAGATCGACTCGCCGCCCCAGCCATCGGCGCCATGGTTGATCACCCGGACGAACCGCGCGTTGAGGAACGAGTCGTCCGGGACGAACCTGACGATCCTCGATACCTGCCCGGGACGCGCGTCGAAGCCCGAGACGGTGAACTCGGCGAGAACGTCCTGGCCGAGCAGCGGCGTCGGCGGCGTGGAGAGCTCGCCGCTGGCGTTCGAGAACACGATAGTGAGCTGATCGTCGGAGGCGCGCCCGATCGCCGTGGTGGACGTGCGCAGCTCGAAGACCACCTCGTGGCCGCTCGCGCGGTTCGACTGTGCCACCACAAGGCTTTGCAGAGACGCGGCCACCAGTCCGGACGCGATCACCGCCCAGCAGATGAGGAAACGTCCGGTCGTTGTCATCGATCGCATATCGCTTCTCATGTCCTGACGTCAGCAGCCCGTGCGCCTCTCGTTGCTGCCGCCAACTTCCGGCGCAACAGGCAGTGCGCCACCCTGCCGGCGGTAGTACTCGATGAGGATCACGGCCGACGCCGACAAGCGGTCGTTGGCCGACGCGCGAGTCAGCAGTGGCCGGCTCTCGTACAGGCTGCCGCCGGCGCGCACGAGCGTCGCCGCCAGGTGCGCCAGCATCCGCGAGACGCTGTCGCCGCCTTGCAGCTTCGCAACAACGGGCAACGCTCGCTCGCGGAGCACGGCTGCCGCACGCGCCGGTTGCTGGGCCATCACCAGCGCGTCTGCGAACTCGATCATGACCTCGAGCAGGGCTTCGTCTGCGAGCGACGCGCGACCGGCCACCGCGACTGCGTCGTCCACGATTCCAACGGCGACGATTTCATCCGCGAAGCCGACCAGCACCGATAGCACATCACCCGGATCCTTCTCCTGTCCGAGTGCGGTGAGCGCGCTACGGCCTACGCGCGCCGAAGTCGCAGTGTCGGAGCGAAGGCTGGCGGCAATCGCCAGGAGCGCTGCGGCGCGGCTGCGCGGCTCGTCCAACTCGCTGGCGAGGCCGACCGCACCAGTCGTCGCGCGCTCCACTGCCTGAGGGGCGCTCACGCGGAGAGCGACTGCGATGGCAGCGGTGAGATCGGCAATGACCGCTTCGGGGTTTGACTGGCCCGCCGAGGTGAGGGTCAACATCTGATCGAGTGCTGCGCGGGCGTCGTCGAGTTGCCCGGTGTCGGCGAGTCTGCCCGCGATATTGACCAGCGTCGGCCGGCGGACGTCGGGTGGTTCTTCGGCCGCGAGCCTGAGCGCCGTTTTGGCGTCGCCCGCTGTTGCGAGCAAGGTCGCCAGCTCCACGTTCGAAAACGTCGCGGGGTAACGAAGATCGCGTGAACGCTCTGTCCGGAGTGACAGCGTGGTCAATGCTTCACGTGCGCTCCCGAGGTCATTGCGGTCGAGCGATGCCTGGGCGACGCGCCACAGGGCGTCGCGCGCCCATTGGGCGTCCTTGATGCGCGACGCAATGGTGAACGCTTCCTGCCCCGCGCCGATGAGCGCCAGCGCCTCGGCGATATCGGCAAGGATCATCGCCTCCTCTGGCGTGGTCACTCGCGCCAGGATGGTTTTCGCAACGCTCCTGGTCTCCACGGCCTTACCCGAATCCGCGAGCGTCGTGGCAAGCTCGGCCAGCGCGTGCAGCCTGACGTCGCCGGCGTCGGGCAGTCGGGAGACCAACGCGAGAGCCTGGTCCGTCATGCTCACTCGCGCAAGCAGCTTGGCGACATCGGTGACCGCGGCAATGTCGGTGAGAGGCGTCTGGCTTGCCGCACTCGAGGCCGCACGCTGCGCCGGTGCGCACAATCCAATGGCAAGCAGTGAATCGCTCACACCGAAAAGTGCCTGCCCTTGTGCGTCCGACTCGGGAACTTTGCTCGCCGCTTCGACGGCTTGATTGGCCGCGTTGAGCGCCGCCGGAGGCGGATCCACTGTGGCCGCACGTTGGCGCAGCACGCCGGCAATCTCGGCCAACACCGAGGCCGCGCGCGCCGAGTTGGTACCGGACTCGACGAGCGCCGTACGGCTGGCCTCGTCGGCGACGCGATCGCCTTGCTCACCCTCCGGCATGCCGGCCGCGACAATGGCGATCGCCACCGCTCTCCGATCCGGCGAATCGAGCTGACGCGCGGAAGCCAGTGCCTGGTCGAATCGTCGCGTCCCGGCGAGTGCCGAGACCCACTCGAGAAGTGACCCGTCCGTGTAGTCCGGATTCTCCGCGGCACCGTCGTCAATCAGGTTCGAGAGCTGAGATTGATCGGTGCGGCTGTAAGTCAGCCAGCCGCCGCCAACCAGAAGGACGACAACAGCCGCTGCGCCTGCGAGTGCGTACCACTGCTGCCACCAGACGAGGGGCTTCGGCCCGGCAGCGATACGACGGGCCTCCTCTTCGCGGCTGCGTTCGATGAACTGCCGTTCGCGTTCGTTCAGGTCCGGCCAGCGCGCGGTCCACTTCTCCACCTGGTCGAGCGCCCGGCCAGTCAACAGCGCGCGTGGATTGCGCTTCCATTCACGCGCGCCCTCGCGAGTCGCCTGACGGAAGATCAGAAAGTCCCGGTCCTCGGCGATCCACGCGGTCAGCTGCGGCCATCCTTCGATGATCGACGCATGCGCGAACTGCAGCCGATCGTCGCCGGGCCCGCTGCTCGAGGGAACGGAGCGCGCAACCAGGCCTTCTGCAATCAACGCTTCGACGATGGGCGCGGCTGCCGGGTCGACCTCGCTCATCGCGATCGTGACTGGCGCGTCGGCAACTCCCACTTCGGCATCGCCGATGCGCACGAGACGCAGGACGACGCGGCGCACGAGATCGACCTGGTCCGGCGACGCCAGCCGCCGCAGGAACGCGGCGGCGCGGCGGCCTTGCTGCTCGGCCGAGCTGAAGTCCGCGGCCAGCCGCTCGAACTCCGTCTTGCCGTGTGCCGTCGCCCACGTGGCGATTTCCTGGAGCAGTCGGTCGAAGGCGGCGACCAGATCCTTGGCCTTTGCCAGCGCGCGATCGACGACGGCGAGACGCTCGCGGTAGGCGTAATAGGGCACGTAGGGCACGCCCAGCGCCAGGTACGACTCGACATCCACACCGAGACGATCCCTCAGCACATCGCCAAACCGCGCGCGGAAGGCGGTCTCGAAGAGCGTGAGCTGATCGCCCTCGGCGCGCTCGAGGCGCGTCGGCACGACGATGACCCCCAGCTCGCGCCCGCCGCGGGTGCTCTTCAAGCCCGGGTCGAGATAGCGCTGCGCCATGTTGAACGAGCCGCCGAGGTTCTGCTCGTTGGTGGCGCAGAACATCACGACCAGGTCGGCAAGATGGAACGTGCACACGCCGCCCATCTCGGTGGCGCCGGTGCGGCTGTCGAGAAACACCAGGCTGCCGCGTTCCGCGATCGCGCGCCGGAACCACTCGAAGAAGATCTCGCCTTCCCAGTTCGCGTAGAAATCGTTCCAGTCGAACGCGTGAATCGCGGCCGCGTACGAGGGGAAGTCGGTTCGGCGCCCGGCCGGGAGCAGCCACAACCGGCCGCCCTTGTCGCTCGGCTCCCTCAGCGACACCACGTAGTCGTTCAGATCGACGCCGAACGGCCGCTTCGTATCGACGCTGCTTCGTGGGTCGGGTCTCGACAGCCAGTTCTTGTAGGCCCCGAGCATGTCGATGACGCCTGGTTTGTCGAGAATCGGAGCGACATCTTCGACGAAGTAGCGCTCGATCCCCGGCGCCTCGAGGTCCCAGTCGATCAGGACGATCGAATAGCCCTCACGGTACAGCAGCTCGGCGATGTTCGCGAGCGCCATCGAACGGCCGACGCCTCCCTTGTATGAGTAGAACGCGACGATCATCGGCGATCGGAGGAGGTCTGACTGGTCGGATCGAGCCAGGCGCGATGCACGTTGTTCGACGTGAGGTTCATGTCGCGGGCGGTGTCCTGCGCGCGCTTCTGTTGTGTCGTGCTCGGGATCTGGCCACGCACTTCGGCAGCCACACGCGGCAGCAGGGCGCAGAGCGATCGGGTCAGCCGGCGCGCATCGGAAATGCCGAATTCAGACGTCGGCGCGAGCTCGGCGTTGAAGCTGTTGAACCGCAACTGCAGCTTGGCCTGCACCTGTGTTTCCAGAAACCGATTGAGCCGGAGGATCTCGGGCGGCACGGGGGACATGCCGACGATCGAAATGCGCTCCGACCCGGCCACCGCCGACTCGCTCAGCGTCTTGAGCACGTCCGGATGGAACAGCGAGACGGCGTCGACGATCATCATGCAGCCGACCGTCTGCAGATAGGTCCACGTGCTGATCTGGTACTGCATATCCGTCGAGAAGAAATCGGCCGAGAAGAACTGTGCCCACAGCTTGTCTGGCAGCGGCGCCGCGCTCTTCTTGGAATTGGCTTCGTCGATCTGGTTCGCTCGCGCGACCGCGTGCTCGATGGCGGCGCGAATCGGCTCGTGCTCCTCCTGGAACGTCGGCGTCCAGTCGGCGGCGAAGCCGGTGCGGATCGTCCTGAACGGCGGATTCCAGTCCTCGCGCGACTGGCCGTAAAACGTGTCGAGGCTGTTGATCTTGAAGTCGGTGGCGAGCATCTCGAGCAACTGAACCCGCTGCCGTTCGCGCTCGATGCCCTGCTCGTCGTTGCCGAAGAGCGGCAACGGACCCGACGGCCGCTGGCGGACGCCGCTCATCAGCTCCACGGCCTCGGTTCTCGTCATCGCGGCGATCACGAACGGAATGCCGGTTGTTGTCTGGACGTCTCCCTGGATACGTTGAATCAGGCCGTCGACGGTGTTCCTGAATCCGGCTGCCTCCTCCACGACAACTTCGCGCAGATCGAAATGGACGAAGCTGCCGAGGAGCGGCGGAATCTGATCATTCGTGACGCCGCGAAGAAGTACCGGTATCAGACGACGAGTGCGGTCGCGAGACATCTGGACGAGCTGTGTCGTCCATTCCTGATGTACCCAGAACGAATTGAGCGCAGCCGGCGACAACAGCAGTATCAGCACCTGTGTGTTGCGCAGTCCGTTGTCGATGCTCGTGACGAACGACGTGCCGGGGCGAACGTTCGAAGGCGCGTAGTAGGTGTCGAGCCCCTTGCGGCGGAACTCCTCGGCGAGCCGCTGTGCGAGAAGCGTATCCGCCTGCGCGTAGCTGATAAACACGTCGCGAAGCTTCGTCTCTTGCGTCATAAGGCTCGCGCACGACACGAGGGCCGGCACTGACGTGGTTGGCGCGGTGCGTGATTCTACCCCGGCCTCCCCCTATTCGACCCTAATTCCACCCAATTCACCTATTCCACCTTGGCCACCTTTGCACCGAGAGCCAGCAGGCGATCGACGAGCTGGCTGTAGCCGCGCTCGACGGTCTCGAGCGGCGTCACCCGCGTCTGGCCATCGGCGGCAAGTCCGGCCGCAATCAACGACATCCCCGAGCGCAGATCGCGGCTGTCCAGCGTACGGCCACCGCGCAGCTTGGTCGGGCCCGTGACGATGATGCGATGCGCGTCGGCGAGAAACATGTCGGCCCCCATGCCGCTCATCTGCTCGAGCGCAAACAGGCGCAACTCGTACATCCAATCATGTACGAGCGTGCGTCCCGACGCCTGCGTCGCCAGCACCGTGACGAGACTCACCAGGTCGCTCGGAAACGAAGGCCAGAGTCCGGTCGTGATGCGGCGGACCGCGACAGGTTTCGACGGCTTGACCTCGAAGATACCAGCCCGCATCCCGCACTGAACATTCATGCGCTGCATCACCGCCGCGACCACTTCGATGTCTTCCTCGCGGCAGCCCTCAATCGCGATCTCGCCGCCGGTAATCGCGCCCACGACGGCCCAGCTGCCGGCCTCGATGTAGTCGCCGCCCAACCGGTGCTGCGCACCGCGAAGCTTCGGCACGCCCTCGACGCGGATTCTGGAACTGCCAATGCCAGTGACGCCGGCGCCCATCTTGGCGAGGAACTCGCACAACTCGACGACGTGCGGTTCAGTGGCGGCGTGCCGAATCTCGGTGACACCCTTCGCCGAGGCTGCCGCGAGCAGGGCCGTCTCAGTACCGGTGACCGACGCCTCGTAGAGATACATCGACGCGCCGGTCAGTCCGCTCGAAGGCGCTTCGAGCACGTGGTCCGGGCCTTTCCCTTCCACAGCACCGAGCGCTTTCAGCGCTTCCGTGTGGGTCGAGATCGTGCGCCGTGCCGGAAAGTCTCCGCCCGGCGGAGCGATGTGGGCACGGCCGGTCCGGGCCAGCAGTGGGCCCAGCAGCAGAACTGAGCCGCGAAGCCTGCCGACGAGTGACCGATCGGGTGAATCGCTCGTGAGCGTCGGCGTGCGGATGCGCAGCGTCGTCGTGCCGATGCCGTCCACTTCGGCGCCCAGGTCGAGCAGCAGCCGCGCCATCACTTCGACGTCGCCGATGCGCGGCACGTTGGTCAGCACGCATTCTTCGTCCGTCAGCAGACACGCGGCGAGCAGCGGCAGCGCCGCGTTCTTGTTGCCTTCCACGGCGACACGGCCTTCGAGCCGGTGCCCGCCGTCGATGAGTAGTGTTGACATCAGCCCTGTGCTTTCGTCAGAAACTCTGTGTCGGGGTCCGACTGGAACCCCACGAAGACCGGCTCCGGCGTGAGCCACACATCGAAACGAGATCCGACTCCCCGCTTCACCGCGCCTGCCAGCCGGAGGACGTCGGCGGCCGTGGCTCCTCCACGGTTCACCAGTGCAAGCGGGTGCTTCGTCGAGATGCCCACGGCGCCGTCAACGTGACCTCTGCGAAAACCCGATCGCTCGATCAGCCATGCCGCCGGTATTTTCACCCGCCCATCGTCCATGGCGAAGGCCGGCGGGCGTTCACCGGCGAGCGAGGCGACCCGCTCTCGATCGGCCTCCGTCACGACTGGATTCATGAAGAACGACCCGACGCTGCGCGAGTCCGGGTCCCGCGCGTCCACGACCATGCCTTTCGAGCGCCTGATGTTCAGCACCGCGTCGCGAACGATGGAGACCGTTGGCCTCGACACGTCGGCGCGCTTCAAGTAGGCGGCGACGTCGGCATACGCGGCGGTCGGCGGTCCCGGCCGCAGGCGGAAAGTCACATCGCACACGACGAACCGCCCTTCGTCGCCGGCCTTGAATCGGCTCATGCGATACGCAAACCCGCACTCGGAGGCGGGCAGCGACGTGAGCGTGGCCTCCAGGCAGTCATAGACGCTCACCCGCTCGATCGTGCTCGAGACTTCCTGACCGTATGCGCCGACGTTCTGGATTGGGGTGCCACCAACCGTGCCGGGAATTCCGGAGAGGCATTCGACTCCAGCCAGACCGCGCTCGATCACGGTGCCGACCAGCGCATCCCAGCTCTCGCCCGCGCCGGCCGTGACGAGCGTGTCGTCTCCATCACGCACCGCCGACGTGCCTGCGATTCCGATCTGCAGGACGAGTCCGTTGAACCCGGTATCGGAGACGACCACGTTGCTGCCTCCGCCCAGGACGAACCACGGCACGTTCTGCTCGTCACACCAGCGGCGAGCGGC
>Ga0075421_100010134_pt1 | contig 11632 bp, 13 predicted proteins | sample SoiMetdeltSBSDD5_FD_75292 | JGI IMG/M metagenome (GOLD analysis project Ga0075421, IMG submission 75292) | Bulk soil microbial communities from a Populus tree surrounding site in Tennessee, USA - Soil MetaG P. deltoides SBSDD5 | ecosystem: Environmental > Terrestrial > Soil > Tree plantation...
GCTGCTGCAAGAGCGACTTGATCATGTCGAGGTCGCGCTGCATCAGCACTTGCTGAGCCTTCAGCCGTTCGATTTCACGTTTGAGCGCCGCAACCTCGTCCGCCTGGCTCTGCGGCGGCGAGAGCGACAACAGCGCAACGACGGTGACGCTCGCGAGTCTGGCAAACATGGAGGTCATGATCTTATCAGAGGCGTCCGCCGGTCCGCCGAATGCTGATGATTTTGATCGCAGGACGAAGTGTTTCGCCCTCGGCGGCTGATTCCTGAATGCGGCGAACGACGTCGATTCCACGCACGACCTGTCCGAATGCGGCGAAGCCCTGACCGTCAGGATTTCGTTTGCCTCCGAAATCGAGTTCCGGCTGATCCCCGACACAGATGAAGAATTCCTGGGTCGCGGTGTCGACACCCGCTCGCGCCATCGACACCGTTCCATCTTTGTGCCGCAGCCGGGTCTGGCTGGTGCGTTCGAGCGCGATCGGCGAGAAGAATTCGCTCTTGCGAGCGGCGTTCGCCGCGCCTTGAATGACCGCGATCTTCACCGGCTTCTCGCGCTGATTGTCCGGACGGACGGTGCGGTGAAAGAGGCCGCCATTGTAAAGACCGGCATCGATATATCTCAGAAAGTTTGCCGACGTGACCGGGGCCCTGACCGCATCGACCTCTATCTCGATCTCACCCAGGTCAGTGTCCACGACTACGTGCGGCAGCGATTGCGCCGGCGTGAAAGCGACAAGAATGAGAAAAGCCGCGAGTATCAGCATTGTCAGGGAAATACTTTTCCGGGATTCAAAATGCCGTCGGGATCGAACGCACGCTTGACGCGCTTCATGAGAGCGATCTCATCCGCGGAAAGTTCCATCGGCAGGAACGGCGCCTTCGCGAATCCGATCCCGTGCTCGCCACTAATCGATCCTTCGAGCGCGATAACGCCGGCAAACAACTCGCGCTCGGCTTCGTGGGCCCGTGCCACATCCTCCGCCTTGTCCTTGTCAACCATGATGTTGACGTGGATGTTCCCGTCTCCCGCATGGCCGAAGCATGGAATACGGAGGCGGAAGCGCTCCCGGATATCGCGCACGAGCGCGAACAAGTCCGGAATTCGTCCTTTCGGAACGACGACGTCGTGATTCAACTTCAACGACGCGATCGTTTTCAGCGACATCGACAATTCGCGGCGAACACGCCAGAGTTCCTGGCGCTCGGCTTCGTCGCGCGCGCGCAGGATCTCGGTGGCGCCGGCCGTCCGGCAGGCCTGCTCCACCCGCGTCGCTTCTTCGGCGACCGCTTCAGGCGTGCCATCAACCTCGAGCAGTAACAGCGCTTCTGTGCCTTCAGGGGCGAGCGATCGGACGTTCAGGTTGCGTGCGACCGCTTCGAGTGAATCGCCGTCGATGAGTTCGAGCGCCGCAGGAACCACGCGCTCCCGAATGATGTTGACCACCGCGGCGGCCGCAGACTCGACGTCCCGGAACGTCGCGCGCAGTGTCTGTTGCACCGGCGGCTTGGGCACCAGACGAAGGATAATCTTCGTGATGATGCCGAGCGTCCCTTCGGAGCCGACGAGAAGCTGCGTCAGATCGTAGCCGACGACGTTCTTCACGACCTTGCCGCCGGTCTCGATGATCTCGCCCGTCGGCAGGACCACCTCGAGCCCGAGCACGTAGCGCTTGGTCGTCCCGTACTTGAATGCACGCGGGCCGCCCGCACATTCCGCAACGTTCCCGCCGATCACCGACTGGCGCAGCGAGGCCGGATCCGGCGGATAGAACAGGCCGACCTTTTCGACGGCGTCCTGGAGATCGCCTGTGACGACGTTGGGCTGGACGACGGCCAGCAAATTGGCTTCGTCAATCTCGAGGATGCGACTCATTCGCTCGAGTGACACGACGACGCCGCCGTGGGAAGGAACCGACCCGCCTGTGTAGCCTGTGCCGCCGCCGCGCGGGACGATGGGGATGCGCCGCTCCGCGCAGAGACGGACGACAGCAGCGACTTCCTCGGTGTTACCGGGGAAAACGACGATGTCTGCGGGACGTCCGCGCTTGAGCGCGTCCGTCCCGTAGATGGTGCGTGAGGCCTCGTCGGTTTTGACGTGCGCGGCGCCGAGTCGCGCGGTCAGCGCGTCAGCGAGCGCCTCGACGAGGTTCGGCGCGATCACCCCGCCACGGCCTTGCGGCTCTCGAGCGAGCGTACGAAGGTCAGGAGCCGCTCGGTGCCGCGTTTCAACTCCTGAAGGGACGTCGCGTACGAGATGCGCAGGAACCCTGGCGCATCGAACGCCTCACCGGGCGTGACCGCCACGCGCGCCTCATCGAGCAGCGCCTGCGCCAGCTCCATCGTCGTGCGAATGCCATCGGGCGACAGGAATTCCGACACGTCCGGGAACAGGTAGAAAGCGCCTGCCGGTTTGACCAGACGAATCCGCGGCTCTGCTGCGAGCCACTCGCACAACTGGTCGCGACGCTGCCGATACTCGTTCAGCATCTCCGTGACGCATTCCTGCGGACCATTCAGCGCCGCCGTTACGGCCTTTTGCGTAATGGAGCACACATTGGAGGTTGAGTGACTCTGGAGCGCATTGCAGGCACCAATCAACGCCGCAGGTGCCACTGCCCAGCCGCATCGCCACCCTGTCATCGCGTAGGTTTTCGATGCCGACCCGCAGAGAACCGTGTGGTCGCGCATGCGCTCATACAAGATGCGCGGCAGGTTGTGCGGCGTCGGATCGTAGATAAGGTTTTCGTAACAGAGATCGAGAAGCACCCAGATGCCCCGCGTCGCCGCCTCGTCGGCGATCGCTCTCAGGTCTTGTTCCGAAATCAGCGCACCGGTCGGGTTCCCCGGCGAGTTGATGATGATGCCGCGCGTGCGCGGAGTGATGGCTGCGAGAATCGGTTCGGCTCGCACCGTGAAGCCGTCTTCGGCATGGGTGTGGACGATGACCGGTTTCGCCTCCGCCAGCTTGACCTGCTCAACGAGCGTTGGCCATCCCGGCATGTGCGTGATGACCTCGTCGCCGGGCCCGAACAGGCACATGGCCGCGTTGTACAGCGCCTGTTTGCCACCGGCCGCGATGATCGTCTCCGCGGGGGAATACTCCACGCCGTAGTCAGTCTTGTAGCGCGAGCACACGGCGCGCTTCAGATCGTCAGTCCCGGAGTTGGTCGTGTATTTCGTGAAGTTGGCATCGATGGCCGCGTGCGCCGCCGCACCAATGTGTTTCGGCGTTGGAAAATCCGGCTCTCCGGCGCCGAAATCAATCACGTCGACGCCCTGCGCCTTCAGCTTCAACGCCTCCGCCGCAACCTTCATCGTTGGCGACACACCGATTTTCTTGGTCCGTTCTGCGAGCATACGTTCAGGCCCTCAAGGTTTCGCGCGCGAGCTTCTTCTCGCGCAGCCGCTTCTCCACGCTTTCGGGGACGAGTCCGTGCACCGATCCGCCGAGCGCAACGACTTCTTTGACCAGCCGTGAGCTCACATACGTGTACGGCTGTGTCGGCATCATGAACACGGTCTCGACCTCAGGATTCAGCTTCCGGTTCATGAGCGCCATCTGCATTTCGAATTCGAAATCGGAAACGGCGCGAAGTCCTTTCACGATGACGCCGGCTCCCCGCCTGCGAGCGTAATCGACGAGCAATCCATCGAAGGTATCCACCTCGACATTGGGTTGGCCGGCGAATGCTTCGCGCGCAATCTCGACTCGTTCAGGCACGGTAAAGAGTGGTGCCTTCTCGAGATTGATCAGGACAGCGACGACGATACGATCGAAGAGCCGCGCGCCGCGTCGGATAATGTCGACATGCCCATTGGTCAACGGGTCGAACGAGCCCGGATAGATCGCGACGACATTGTGCATATTTACTCCGAGGGGCTTCGCCCCTCGGACTCCCCTACACGCGCGCTCGCGGGACCCCACGATCCCCGCTCCGCGCGCGTGGCTGGCTTCGCTGCGCTTGCTCGCGTCCTTTCGCTCGAATGCAGTTCTAAGTTCCGGATCGGCGGTTATAAAACGCCAGCGCGCTGTCACCAGAGGTCAGTACTCGCGTACGAACCAGGAACCCCATCGACTCAGGCGCCGGATCGCGCCGGGCATGTTCGATCACGAGCAGCGTCTCTTGTTCGACAAGCGGTGCGGCGGCTTCAATCGCGCCAACCAACTCGCGCGCGCCATACGGCGGATCGAGAAAAACGATGTCGAACGAGCCGCCATCGGTCGGTCGCGCCGTGCCGGCAAACCTAGCGCGGATAATAGCATAGCGGTCGGTGATGCCGCACCGCTCGAGGTTGGACTTGATGAGCGCGATGGCGCGCGAATCGCGCTCGACGAACGTCACGTGCGAGGCGCCGCGACTCAGCGCTTCAATGCCAACCGCGCCCGTTCCGGCGAACCCATCGAGCACGCGGGCCCCTTCAATTCTCGGCGCCAGGACGTTGAACAACGTTTCGCGGAGCTTGTCGGATGTGGGACGCAACCCTTCCCAGGTTGGGGTATCGATACGACGACCCTTCAGGGTGCCTGCGACTATGCGCATTGTCAGTTGCCAGTTGCCAGTTGCCAGTTGCCAGTTGCCAGTTGCCAGTTCCCAGTTTCCAGTTGCCAGTTCCGAGGTTCCAGTTTCCAGTTTGAGAATTGAATTGGGAACTGGGAACTGGAGACTGGCAACTGGAGACTGGAAACTGGAAACTGGAAACTACGATTATCCCACCCCCACCAACCCAAATCTCCGTTCCCAGTTCGTGCGCACGAAGGCGATGAGCGTTGCCGCCTGCTCTGGATCGTCGAGCGCGGCCACGGCCTCGCGCCGCGCCGCTTCCATGATCTGGTGATCGCGAACGAGATCGCCGACGCGAAGCGTGGGCATACCGGATTGTCGCGTGCCGAAGAAATCACCCGGCCCGCGCAGCTCGAGATCGCGTTCCGCGATCTCGAAGCCATCGGTCGATTCGGTGAGCGCCTTCAGCCGCGCGCGTCCCTGGTCGGTCAACGGCGCCTGGTACAGCAGGATGCAATACGACTGATGTGGACCGCGGCCGACCCGGCCACGCAGCTGGTGCAGCTGCGAGAGACCGAACCGTTCCGCGTGTTCGACGAGCATCACCGAAGCATTTGCGACATCGACACCAACTTCGACGACAGTCGTTGAAACGAGGATATCAAGCTCGCCGCGGGAGAACGCCGCCATCACGCGTTCCTTCGCATCGGGCTTCATGCGGCCGTGAAGCAGGGCGACGCGATATTGCGGGAACACATCGTTCGACAGGTGATCGGCCATCTCGGTCGCCGCTTTCAGGTCTACTTTCTCGGACTCCTCGACGAGCGGATAGATCACGTAGGCCTGTCGTGCCGCATCGATCTGCTTCCGAATGAAGTCGTAGATCTCATCCCGCCGCGACTCCGGCTTTGCAATGGTCTTGATCGGATGTCGTCCCGGGGGCATCTCGCGCATGACCGAGACGTCAAGGTCACCGTAGGTCGTCAGGGCAAGGGTGCGCGGAATCGGCGTCGCGGTCATGACCAGCACGTCCGGTCGCAGCCCTTTGGCCCGCAGCGTGGCGCGCTGGAGCACACCGAAGCGATGCTGTTCGTCGATGACGACGAGCCCGAGCTCACGAAACCCGACCGGGTCTTCAACGAGCGCGTGCGTCCCGACGGCAAGATGAATCGAGCCCCCGCTCAGCTCCGCTTGAATCTCGCGCCGTCGTTTCGCAGGGGTTGCGCCGGTCAACAGCGCAAAGCGGAATTTCGAAGCCTCGAGCAGGCGGCGGATGGTGATGAAGTGCTGCTCGGCCAGGATTTCGGTCGGCGCCATGAACGCGACCTGAAACCCGTTCTCCATCGCGACGAGCGCAGCCATCAGGGCGACAATCGTTTTCCCTGATCCCACATCTCCCTGCAGCAGCCGGTTCATCGGCTGCGGCCGTTTCATGTCTTCGACAATTTCAGCGATCGCCTTTTTCTGATCGCCGGTCAGCCTGAACGGGAGGACGCGGCGCGCTGATTCCCTGATGTCGTCGTTGACGACGACCGATCGCGGCTTGCGTTCGGCGTCGAATTGCCGCCGTCGCAGGACGAGGCCAAGCTGGAAGAGGAAGAACTCTTCAAAGATCAAGCGGCGCTGCGCCGGCGATCGAAAGGCGTTCAGCGTTTCAATCGGCGTTCCCGCCGGCGGAAAGTGCACGTCGAGCAGGGCCGTCCGCCGATCGATCAACTGCTGGCGGGCACAAACGCTCGCGGGTAATGGATCGGTAACGGCCGCCGGGATGGCGCCTAATGCCTGGTGAACGATCGCGCGCTGCATCTTCGTGGTCAGCGTGCCGGTCTTCTCGTAAATCGGAACGATACGCCCCGTATGCAGCGTCTCGTCGTCGGACTCGGCGGTCGCCTCCGCATCCCCTTCGGCCTTGAGAATTTCGTACTGCGGATTCTGCATCTGCATGCCGTGCGAGGTGAGCTCGAGTCGGCCGAAGAGAATCACGCGCTGGTGCGGATGAAAGACGTCGTTCAGAAATGGCTGGTTGAAGAACACCGCACGCAGTGCGCCCGTGTGATCGCGGACCAGCATTTCAAAAATCTTGAAACGCGGCCGCCGCGTCGGACGAATCCCGCACGAGATCACTTCACCGGCAATCGACGCCGACATCCCGGGACGCAAGGCGGAGATGGTCAGAAAGGAACCGCGATCCTCGTACCGGATGGGAAAGCGATCGAGCAGATCCTCAACCGTGGAAAGACCGACGCGCTGGAGATCGGCCGCGCGTCTGGGTCCGACGCCCTTCAAGTACTGAAGCGGCGTATCAAGGGAGATCACTCTAATTGCTGATTGCTGAATGTTGATTGCTGATTTTTGTGATTGTCGATTGACGATTGTGATTGTCGATTGACGATTGACGATTGACGATTGTGATTGTGATTGTCGATTGACGATTGAGATTGTCGATTGCTGATTGTTACTGCACCACCGTCGACGTTCCGGTGCCGACGCGGATCTCTTGGATCTTCGCTGGCAGCTCGAACGGCGCATCCATGTTGATCCCTTCGGGGTTCTCAGCGCTCTTCGAGTAGTACGACAGGAGTTCCTGAAGCACGGATTTCGGAATGGTCACACCGGAAATCTCGGCAGACTGAAGCTGAAACTGCCCTTTTCCCTCCTTTGTGATCAACACGCCTGACGCGGTCACCGGCAGCTTGCCTGTCAAATACCCGAGCGGGTCGAGCCAGCCGCGTTTCTTCTGGGTGCGGACCGCATCGAGATCGACAACAGCTTTTCCGGAGACGCGACCGCCGCCGAGAGCGCTCAGCTCAGGATCGACGATGCCGGTTGGGATTTGCTCGCCGGCGCGATACTTGAGATACGAGTTCAGCTCGAGATCCGTCACCGGTGTGTTGCGACGTTGCGAGCTCTTCGCGGCGGGGGCGTTGCCGAACTCAACAATCTTGGTGAGCTTGGACTGGAAGCGGTCGGCGTCCTCCTTGGACAGACGACCCTGTGCCACAAGAGGTGCGGCGAAGATGAGAGCGCCGAGCAGCCAGACAGCGGAACGCCGCGCCATGGTTCGATTGTAGCAAGGCTCGGCGAAATCCGGGCCTGGTCCTGTCGGACCCGGCTATTGGCCCCCGTCTCTCCGGCCCGCGGCGCGTTGTCGGGCTCGCAGCAGCAAGTCCATCTTTCGCCGTTCGATTGTTTCCTCGAAAATCCTGAATCGGGCCTGCTGGCGGATGTCGAGTACTTCGTCGAGCGAATCGTAGGCACGCCGGAGGTCAGCAGCAGAGCGCTCGTCGAGCTCGCGCAACGCCTTGAGCCGATCACGAACGGCTGCTTCATCGATCGTCGCCACTTGCGGGCCGGTGAGTCGTCGCAACTCCTGCACGATTTGATTCCGCGTGCGCTGGTTTCTTCGACGCGTTTCCTGGAGCGTTTTTAGCCGCCCGACGAACGTGCCGTATTGGGCATCGTTCAGCTGCAGCGCATTCTGCGCCTGCACCAGCGCGTATGCGTCAAACATACCGACGACCTCGGCTGGCGACAACTCGCCGGGCGTGCGGTCCGGCCGGGCGTCGGGGACCGCCTTCGGCGCCTGATGAACCGATCCCGCGGGCTCGGATAGCCCAACGCCGGCCGACAAGAGGACGACGAGGAGCGGTCCAATCATCGTTTATGCTCCGTTCCGCTTCATATCTTCGTCGAGAAGCCGCTCGAGTTCGACGCGCTCGGCGGCATTGAGTTGAAGCGCCGCACGTTCGACCTCACCCGGGTGCGCGCTGATTCCGGCTTCGTGCGCGTCTTCCCACGCCAGGTCCGCCGTCGCCGCCCGAACGACAGCCCATGCTTCGTCGGTATCCAAGTCGTCGACGGGCTCCATCCCGGCGAGATCGACAGGCGCGCTCATCTGCGCAGGGACCTGTGGTGAAGGCGCGTGAAGCGTCGTCCGCCAGACGACGGTGGAGATCAGCAACATGATCACCACGCCGGCCACTGCCCATGTGGCAAACGGAACAGGACTCCAGCGCGTCCCTCGAGCGGGAGCAGGCTCGCTGCGCAATTGCGCGGCCACTCGTGCTGAAAAATGATCCCAGAACAATGGTGAGGGTTCCGGCATCTCGTCGAGAGTGGCCAGCGATCGAACCGAACGAAGCGTCTCGGCGCATTCGCGGCATCGCTCACAGTGCGCGAGGTGCTCTGCACGCTCGGCCGACAACCCGGGCGAAGATTCAATCAGATCGACGAACTGAGCGCGGGTTAGATGCTTCATCACTTCGTGCTCAACAGCTTCTTCAGATTCGCCAGTGCGTGAAAGAAATTGGCCTTGACCGCCCCCACCGACGATCCCACGATCGCCGCAATCTCATCGTGCGGCAGGTCGTGATAGACGCGAAGAATCAGCGCGGCACGCTGCTTCTTCGGCAGACGCGCGATTGCCGCGCGCACCGCGGCCGCACGCTCATCACGGAGGATTCTTGCATCAGCGCGTTCTTCGCGGAGGTCCGGGTGGTCGGCCGCGTCGAGCGGCGTCCACTTCTGCGAACGCGCTCCCACGCGGTTCAGGCACACGTTCACGGCGATCCGATAGAGCCACGTGCTGAACGCCGAACGCCCTTTGAAACTGTGCAGACCGCGATACGCGCGGATGAACACGTCCTGCGCGAGATCGCTCGCATCCTCGTGATTGCCGGCAAACCGGTAACACAACTGATACACCTGCCGCTGATGTCGTTCAACAATGACGTTAAACGCCTCGCGACTTCCGTCGAGGCACGCGTCAACGAGCGTGCGATCGTCAGCCAATTGCGAGGCATCGGGCCGCGCGCTGTCAGTGCGGTCTCGGGTCACGGTCACCCGCCAGTGCCGCGGCCTGAATCCCGGCCAGGGCCGATCGAGTGTGCGGTCGGTGCTCACCTGTCATTTAGACTGCCGCAAGAGGTTCAAAGTAAAGGCGCCTTCGCGTTAGCTTCGGCGATGTCTCGCTGTACGGGGCATCTCATCCGTTGACTTTCGCTTTTCCTTTGCGTATAGTGCGCGCATGCTGCCACTCACCAAACGCCAGCGCGAGATTCTGGACTACTTGAACGACTTCATCCAGCAGCACGGTTACGCGCCGAGCCTGGAAGAAATCGGCCGTCGCTTCGGTCTCTCGTCGCTTGCGACGGTGCACAAACATCTCACGAACCTCCAGGAGAAGGGGTTCATCAAGCGCGCATGGAACCGCAGTCGCTCGGTTGAAGTCGTGCCCGCCCGTATGGCGAGCCGGGCCGTCGAACTTCCCATGCTGGGGTATGTCGCGGCCGGACTACCGATCGAGGCCGTGGTCGGCAGCGAAACCATCGCTGTCCCGGAAGATCTTGTCGGAAAGCGCGACACGTACGTGCTGCGTGTCAGAGGGGACTCCATGATCGACGAACAGATCCGCGACGGAGATTTCGTCATCGTGGAGGATCGCCGCACGGCGGAGAACGGCGAGATGGTGATTGCACTCCTCCACGGCTCCGACGTCACGCTGAAAAAACTCTTTCGAGAAAGCGGGCGGATTCGCCTGCAACCCGCCAACCCGGCCATGCAACCCATCATCGCCAACCCGGATCAGGTGCAGGTCCAGGGGGTCGTCGTTGGAGTGATGAGAAGGTATTAGCCCTAATGCACGGGTCCTTTCGTATCCCACGTTTGACCCGTTGATTCGGAATACACCCGCATATGTTCCTGTAATGCCGCGATAAGGTTTGGCACCACCTGAAGCGGCACTACAATCTTCGAACGCACTGGCGCCCGCACGACGTGCTGCGCCTCGGCGGCCTGAATATCTTTCTCCGATAGCGGCAAGACCTCGCAGAACGCCAGCGTGAAGTCAAACGGCGTGTGCGAGATCGCGCAGAAATTCGCATACGTCCGGGGCAAGTCCGCGCTGTCGTCAGGCACTATCGTGAAATTGATCTGCTTTCTTTCGTTCATGGGAGAGAACTGTAAAAGGAAAAGGGAAAAGGGAAAAGGGAAAAGCGCCTGCGGCCCGAGCGAGCGGCCGGAGGGAAGCGTCGCGACGCGACGCCCGCGAGCGAGAGCGCGTGCGGGTTGGGCCCCACGCGCAGTAATAAATGCCGACAGCCAACAGAAAGGCAGCGTCACACGTCTAGCAGCATGATGGACGGGCAGGCGATAGCGATGCCGGTGGCTGTGGATCAGCCGCCCGCGGATGTCGCCGCCCGTGTCGGCGCGCTCTTCGACCTGCATCACCAGCGGCTGTTCAGGCTCGCGCGGCGGTTATCCGGATCATCGGAAGACGCGCGCGACCTGGTGCAGGAGACGTTTTTGCGGGCCGCCCGGGCGCCTGCGTCAATTCCTGTGGGCGCGCCGCACGAGGAAGCATGGCTGGTGCGCGTGCTCATCAACATCTGTCGCGACCGGTGGCGGCAGGAAGCGGTGCGCAGGCGAGCACGACTCAACAGAACGGTCGCCGCGGAACCGGCGTACAACCCCGAGCCGCACCTGATCGCCCACTCGCTCGTTCGTCAGGCACTCGAGACGCTGCCTCCGCGACGACGCGCGATTCTGTTGATGTATGAGCTGGAAGGCACGCCGATACCGACGATTGCGAAGCTGCTCGGTATTAACGCGGTAACGGTACGGTGGCACCTGTCGATCGGAAGGCGCGAGATGGCACGGTCACTCGGAAAAGGCACATGCAATGAGTAATTGGCGAAGCGCAATCCGCGAAGCCGTGGAACGCGACGAGCAGGATCACCTGTCGCCTGACGAGGCACAGGCGATGCGTCGTATCGTCGTCGCCGCCGTAGGCGACGCCGCACCCGAACGCGCGGCGTTTCCGTGGATGCGGCGCCCGGTTCTGGTTGCGGCGACGATTGTCGCGATTATTTCAGTCGGTGTTGTTACCGGACTCCGGTTGGATCTCTCGAATCGATCTCCCCAAGCACCGACGACGGACGTTGCGAGTCAGGCGGCGACGACTGATGCCACGAATGCGGCGCACGTCAACTCACCGAATCGTCAACTGCAATTCATGACGGCCGGTGGAACGCGAATCATCTGGGTCTTCAACTCTGAACTGGATCTCAAGGCAACGCTCCGATGACAAATCTTTCGATAGCGACGCGTGTGTTGACGGCGACGGCTCTTCT